>WUUC01188153.1_pt1 | contig 17012 bp, 19 predicted proteins | sample 6278441 | NCBI WGS metagenome assembly WUUC01 (sample SAMN13675441, study PRJNA597444) | soil metagenome | isolation source: soil | place: USA: Washington | collected 2017-10 | reverse complement strand
GCCGCCGGCGTCCACGAAGAACGTGTCGGCGCTGCTGCGCAGCACGTCCGCGGCCCAGCGGACCGCCAGCCCCTTCGCGATGCCGCCCAGGTCGACAGCGGCCGGACCCACAGCGACGGCGCGGGCGGCAGCGTCGAAGCGCGGTTGCCACGGCGACACCCGGACGGTGCGCACCGGCCGCGAGTGCCGCGGCGGAAGCGAGACGGGACCGGTTGTGAACGGCAGGCTGGTGGCGTAGCCGAGTTCGACGAGCTCGGTCAAGACCCGCGGGTCGAACAGGCGGCCGGTGCGCACGTGGGCCGCCGCCGCCTCCTCGAGCGCGGCATAACACCACTGCGGCACCTGGTGCCAGCCTCCGGCGGCGTTGGCTCGCATGAGCGGGCTCGCTGGATCGAACCGGGTGCACTGCGCGTCGACCGCGCGAAACAGCTCCTCGACCGCGTCGACGCCGCGCTCTGCGTCGGGTCCGGGACGCTCGACGCGCACGCGGGCGGTCGTCCCCATCGTGGCGAACTGCCGGATCAGCGGCTGGGTCAGCAGCGTGGTCACGACGCCCCCGTCGAGGCGTCCACCGGCGGCGCGGGCGCGGGTTGCGCGGGCGCGGGTTGCGGGGGTGCGGGCTGTGCGGGCGCGGGCTGCGCGGGCGCGGGCTGCGCGGGCGCAGGGGGGCCGACCTCCGCCGGCGGCCCAGCGGCACCCACGCGGGCGACCTCGATGGGCGCTGACTCTGCCTTCGCGAGTTCGGAGTTCACCTGCGCCAACTGCGCACGCAAACGCTTCAGTTCGGCATCGGCGGCTTTGGTCTGGCTGCGCAAACGAGCGACGGCCACGTCATTCGCCTGGGTTTTGGGCGCCGCTGTCTTCACCGGCGGCGCCTTGGCCGCGGGGGCAGGGCTGTGGTGCAGCGCAAAGGCTGTCGCCGCCGACAGCAGGGCGGCTGCGCCCGGCGCCACGATCGCCGCGACCGTGCTCGACCGGGAGCGGGTGCGCTCAGTCATCGTCACCGCCGCCGGGGCCGCTGGAGTCGTCGTCGCTGTGGTCATCGTCGTCGCTGTCGCTGTGGTCATCGTCGCCGTGGCCGCTGGAGTCGTCGTCGCTGTGGTCATCGTCGCTGTCGCTGTGATCATCGTCGTCATCGCGGCCGGAGGATCCGGAGTGATGGCTGTTGTCGTCCCTGTCGTCGTCAGAACCGGAGTGGTGATCGTCATCGGCATCGTGATCGCTGCCGCTGCGCTGCGCCGGAGCCTGGGCCCGGACTTGGGCGGCGGCAGCCGGCGGCTGGGTCCGGTTCTGGGCGATGGCAGCCAGCGGCGGCGCTGCCTGACGGGCGGCGCTAATGGCCTGCGCGCGCTTGGCTGCGAGCGCGGCCCGGGCCTTCGCAATCTCCGCACGCAGCTCGGCGGCCTTCTGGCGTTGGGCCGCGAGCCGCGCCGTGACCGCGGCGCTCTCGTCGCGGTTGCTGGTCACCGCGCTGGTCACCGGCCCTGACGGCTCGGATCGGCCGGCGGCCGCGACCGACAACGAGATAGCGATGACGCAGGCGGTGATCGCGGTGACGACCACGCCGGTCAGCAGCGTTCGGGGGAACCGATTCATGCCTACTGTTCTCCCGCATCGAATGGGCAGTGCTCAATAGGACAATGGGACTAGAACCACCCCCTTGTTTCGCCGCCAGATGGCCGAAGCAGGCGGCAGGCTGGCTTTCGAGCGCCTCATCAAGGCCGATGACAAACGCAGGGATTGTCGACGCATCACTCCTAAGACTGGTACTACTACTTAGAGCCTATAAACCTACGCACCGACCTGTGTTAGAAGGAGAGCTGTCGAAGTGCAAGGCTTGCGCGAACCGGACGGACTTAAACCATGTTGTCGTCCACCGCATTCGATTGGAGCCTGAGATGCCTCTGCCCTTCATCGCGGCGGGAGCCCTCTATGTGGTCGGCGTCGCTGGGGCAGGTCTTGCCGCCGACGGCATAAGGCGGATGAAGCTCGCGCGCGACACACAGGCAGAGTCGAAAACTCGTCACGACAACCAATTTGAGCAAGTCGAGGTTGATCGCGCGGCCGCCGAATCAGCAGCCGCGCAGTACGGCGCGTTGCAGCTGACGATCCTCCGAGACACCATAGGTACCTACGTGATCTGGCTCGAAGCCAACGAACAGAAGGTTCGAGCGATGAATCGGACCGTAGTCGACGGTGTCGAAGTCTCGCTCCCGAACCTTCCAGAACTTCGTCGGGAGGTTCAGGATGCCGCCGACGTACTCAAGGGTGGTGTCGCTGCCGCGGCGGCGTCCGTAGCGGCACGACAGGCTGCTCTGGCGGGGGTAAAGGCACTCGCGACAGCAGGGACGGGCGTCGCCATCGGAAATTTGTCAGGAGCAGCGGCCGAGAGCGCAATACTGGCATGGCTCGGTGGCGGGACAGTCGCAAGCGGCGGCGGTGGAGTGGCAGCAGGCGGAACCGTCCTATCCGCGGTGGCAGTCGCGCCAGCCGTGCTCATCGGCGGCCTCACTTTGAACGGCCAAGGCCACAAGGCGCAGCGGAAGGCGAAGCAATACGCAGCAGATGTCACTGTTGCGATCGAGCGGCTGATCGCGATGAGTGAGCTCCTGGGACAGATCCAGCGTCGTCTCAGCGAACTTAGTGACGTGCTCCGACATCTTGATGATCGTGCGCAGGTGGCGTTGACGCGACTTGGGTCGGTTGACTTCGATCCGGATCGTCATACTCAGTTGTTTCTTGACGCTGCTCAGCTTGTACGAGCGATCAGGCAGGTGCTCGAGGCGGCTGTCGTCGACGAAGACGGCCTAACGAAGGAGTCCGAACAAGTACTCATGAGATACAAGACGATATGAGTGACAAGATCATGCGGGCGTCTGGTGGAGCCCCCCTTCCAATTCGAGGGCTAGACGCGATGGCGCTCGCTACTAACGTTGTTGATCGTGTTGGTGAGTGGGTGCAACTGGTCCAGGCCGAAACGACGAAACGGGTCGACATCGCGGCGTGGGAGCGAACGACGGTCGAAGAAATTCGTGCTAAACAAGAGGTGCTGATCACCTATCTCAATCGATCCTTTGACGAGCGAGCCGAAAACTTCCGCCGCCTGTTCGACTTGCTGGACAAAGCTATCGCTGATCGATCGGATAAGGTCTCGGAGCTGCTGGGGGCGATAACCGCGCTTGCGATTAAGAGCCCCTTCGCTGACCTCAAAGATGTAGACGCCGCGGCACGTGCGCTGAAGGACCCGGATCACGAGTGGGAGATCTGAGCCACGTATCGCGCGAAGTCTGACCAGCGCGCTGGAACGTAAGGAACGACGCTATGCGTCACCGAGTGCGTCCCACTCCAGCTTCGCGATGTCGGCGGCCGCCTGCAGCCGGCTATCGCACTCTTGCAGGTCAGCCCCGGTGGCGATGAGATATCCGTACCGCTGGACGTGGGCCGCGGGTGGCAGCCGGATCACCCCGCCGTCCGGCGTCACTTGCACGGCTTCCAGCAATCCCGGCAAGCTGCCAGGCTCCGGCAGCGACACCGAGCGCACCACACAGTCCACCGGCGGGTAGAGAAAGCGGATCCCCATCGGCCGCTGATGAGTAGGCGCCAGCACAGGCTCCTTGCCTAGCCCGAGGTCCACCAGAGCGCCGGGCAGGTCGATGCCGCTGGCCAGTCCGCCGATGTAGGGAATGAGGTCGCCGCCGAGCCGGGCGTTGACCTCCACGACAACCGGGCCGTGCGGTGTCAATCGCATTTCAGCATGGGTCAAACCATGCTCGATGCCGAGCGCTGAGTGGGCGGCGGCCAGCGTGCTCAGCACCTCAGGAGCGGCCAGCAGCTCGTCTTCGGGGTCGACGAAGTGACCCGTCTCCTCGAAGTACGGCAGCTCGCCCAGTCGCTTACGTGCCAGCACCGCCGGACGATAACGACCGCCGATCACGACGCCGTCGACGCTGATCTCAGGCCCTTCCAGGTACTGCTCGATGAGCACGTCCGAGTGAGTGGGCACACCCGGCAGCCGGGCTGCCGCCGTGATCGCGAACGCCCGTTGAACCGCGTCCGGGCCGTCAGCGCGCACAACGCCCAGGCTGCCACCGAGGTTGCGTGGCTTGACCACGACGGGATATCCGAGCTCGGCAGCAACCTGCTGTGCTTCTCTCTCGGACCCGACAGGTACCGAGCGGGGTTGCGGCAGCCCGGCACGGGTCATGAGCTCCCGGGCCAACCCCTTGTCCCGACATGCTCGGACGGCCGATGGAGACATGGTCGGCAACCCGAGCGCGTCACTGACCACCGCCGCGACCTCGACGAGCCGTTCGTCCCAGCAGACCAAGCCCCGTATCCCCCGCGCGGCGTCGACCGCCCGCGCCTCGCCGAGCACGGCGTCCACATTGAACAGGTCGAGGACGGAGGCGCCGTCGACGTAGTCCAGCTGCCAATCCGGCTCGCGCTCCTCGAACAACCAGATCGCATGCTTGGCGGCGACACCACGCATCGCGTACTCCCGCCAGGGACGAAAGCCGCTACCCAGCAGGAGGACGGCCTCGACCATTAAGGCCGCCCGACCGCGACAGCGCTGTCGACCCGCGGTAGTTGCTGCTCCATGCCGTCCAGGATCTGATTGCAGGCGGTCAGCAGGGTGGCCGCGTCCGGCGCCCACACGTAGAAGATGCCGGACCAGTTCAGGGCACCCGCCCCGGGGTCATACCGAGGAATCGGCGTGCCTGACGGCAGCGTCATCTGTTGGACGATCTCGACGGTGACACCCGGGGGCAGCAACGAGTCCCAGTCAACAGCCTGGTCGTCCCAGATTCGCTGGTGTTCCCAGGGCCGGCCGTCGGCGTAGCTGGAGATCAGGGCTAGCGAGGCCGCAGCGCCTTGTCCGGACACGATCATCTGCTCCGGGTACTCGACGTGCTCGCCCAGCAGCGCGGAGGTCAGGCCGCCGACGAGGTCGAAGCCCACGACGTCCTCCACTTCCTGGACCAGCAGGCAGCCGCCGAAACGCGCCGAGGTCTCGATGAGGTACGCCCCGTCCTTGACGAGCTTGATCTCGGTATGGGTGCCGCAGGTTTCCAGTTCCAACGCGTCGATGGCGGCCCGCGCCACCGCCTCGATCTGCCGCTGCCGGTCTTCAGACAGCACGCACGGGGCGAGGTTCGCCGGCTCGGTGAAGGTGGGAAGGTTGGGCATCCGCGCCGTGATGCAGATCGGGTGGTAAACGCCGCCATCCACGATGCCCTCAACGCTGACATAGTCTCCGTAGCCGGTGACCGTCTCGTCATACCAGCCTTCGCAGCTGCCCAGGATGATCTCCTCGACGACCCACTCGGCATCAGCTTGCCCGTGCCGGAACTCGCCTAATTCCGCCTCTCGGGCGGTCTGGATGGCCTGACAACCCTTTTCCCACGCGGCGGGGGCCTCGGCCGGGTCGCTGATGACGTACTGCCCCATCGAGCCCGCGCTCCAAGCCGGCTTGAGCAGTACCGGAAGGGACAGTTGCGCCACTGCGGCCTGCAAGCCCGTCAGGTCGGTGATCGGTCGGAAACGGGGTACCGGCACGCCGGCGTCCGCCCAGACCTGGCGCATGAGCCGCTTGTCCCGGGCTCGATCAGCCTGCGGCCCGGTTCCCCGCAAGCCAAGGCGCTGAGCAGCCTCGGCGACCGCGATCACCGCGTACTCAGAGGCGGTGGTCAGGGCGTGCACTCCCAGCCGCCGGGCGTGCTCGATGATCAACTCGACCAACGCGTCACCGGAGTGCTCGTCGTCGGTGCAATCAGTGATCGAGGCGCAGAGGGGTTCCCAGACGTCCCGGCCGGTCACCGGAAGCGGCCCCAGCGTGAGGAGATGGAGTTCGGCTCGCGCCGCGATGGGGGGCAGTAGCGTGCTCAGCGGAGTACCGGTTCGCGCATAGACCACCAGAATTTTAGGCACGTCAACCCTTCCAGCGTGAGCACTCGCAGCCGGGCGCCACCGAGCCCTGATGGCGCCACATCGAACAGCAACTATACGAACATTGCCCCTTGTCCGGAAGAGCGGTCTGACTACCTTAGGGCCGCCTTTGCCCACTTGCTGCCGAGCGCGCAGAGGCCCTTCGCGTTACCGCGAAAGTGCCTCTGACCTGCCCTCTCGTACTGCCCTGACAGCACGACCTGTAGATCACCGCGACAATCAAGGCGCACGTCGCGCCGTAGGCACCGGCCGATATCAACGCGCTTGCTAAGAGGACTATCGGCCCTAGGGGTGGTGCTACATCGGGTTCTAGCTCATGGGCCAACGGTCTTAGGCTGACGGCGTGCCCGGTTCAATGTCAACGATCTCGTGTCCGCTCTGTGGTTGGCAGGCGCGGGAGATCATGCCTCAGAATGCCTGTCAGTACTTCTACCTCTGCGCAGGCTGCGGCGAGACACTGAGACCGTTTGCGGGTGACTGCTGCGTGTTCTGCTCCTATGGGGACACCGTGTGCCCGCCGATGCAGGCAGCCTCATCGTCAGGGTAGGTACCGTTCCAGCCACCGCAGCGGGCGGCCGATGAGTCGGCGGTTGTGCCAACCGCGATCCATGACAGTCCGCCGCAGTCGACGGAGCCGGTCCCGAATCCGGACCACTGGACCGGTCCGCGATTGATCTGTGATGTCCCGTGCCGTTTTCTTGAGCAAGTAGGCGCACTGCACGCAAATCGCGACCTCCGGATGGTTACCGAGGTGGACCAACTTCTCCGAACGTTCGATCTTGCCGCAGCACCAGCACTCTGAGCGTCGGAGTGGTTCCTCGACCGCCAGGGCGGTAATCGTCATAAGTGAACGGTAGATGAGGCCTTCATACGCTAGGTGTAGATGAATCGATGAGTCGACGCCGGCCGGTTGCGCCGGTGGTCAGTTCGGCCGCTACCGGGTGGATGCGCGTAGCCGCTACGGCTCTCGCCGAGGTGCAGAGTGGCCATCGGCCTTGCACAATATTGAATGCACCTGGAGGGTAAGAGCGTGGAAAATCATCCCCCGGCGCGCAGAGGGGACGCAATGGCAGACCCTTACTGCCCTACCGATGGCGCGCCGGGGATGCCCCGGTGGGTGAAGGTCTTCATCGCCATTGCCGCCCTGCTGGTGCTGGTCGTAGTCGTCATGCTCCTCCTCGGCAGCGACCACGGGCCAGGCATGCATACCGGCCTGCGCTCGGTGACGGCTCCGACGCACGGGGCGCTAGTCGGCCCAGTCGCCTGATGGTGATGCCGCCAGCGCTGCGAAAGGCGGCCTTGATCGCCCATGTCGTCTCTTCGGTCGGTTGGATCGGGGCCACCGCGGCGTTCTTGGCCTTAGCTGTCGCCGGCCTCGCTGTGGATGATCCCGCCACCGTCCGGTCGATGTACGTCGCTATGGAGGTCTTGGGGCTGGCAGCGCTGGTCCCGCTCAGCCTGGCGTCGTTCGCTTCCGGCCTGGTGCAGTCGCTCGGGACGTCCTGGGGGCTGTTCCGGCACTACTGGGTCATCGTGAAGCTCGCCATGACGGTGCTGGCCACCGTGATCCTGTTGCTCTACCTGTCAACGCTGCGCCTCCTCGGTGACGTCGCCCGCAGCCCGACGGTGTCTGACGACCAGCGCCTACTTCCAAGTTCGTCGCCGGTCCTGCACGCCAGTGGGGCTATCGCCGTCTTGCTGATCGCCGCAGTCTTGTCGGTCTACAAGCCGAAGGGCCTTACCCGTCACGGCTGGCGCAAGCAGCGGTCACTAGCCCCCTGAAAGGACGAACTGGTCATTCTGGGGAGTGTCGGGTTCCTCTTGGCCGGGAGCGTCGGCGACACCTGCCGGGTAGGGGTGCGGGTTGGGGCGGCAGAGCTGGCCAGTTACCGATTTAGTGCCGATGGTTTGTTGCATCATGACCGGGGCGAGGCCGTTGCTCAGGCAAGCGTGGGAGTGCAGGTGGCCGAGTGCGTGGCCCACTTCGTGGTTGATTAGGTAGGTGCGGTAGACGGCGAGGTTGCCCTGGTAGGCCGGCGCGCCGCGAACCCAGCGCGCGTTGTTGATGACGACTCGGCCCTGTTCGGGTGCCCAGCATGAGGTTTCGACCTTGATCTCATAGCCACAGAGCTGGCGCACGGTCAGCGACGAGGTCAGGGAGATCCGCCACTGCGCGTCGGCGGTGTCGACCCGCTGCAGCGAGACGGTACCGCTGCGGATCCAGCTCAGGCGCTCGGCTAGCGTCCGTTCGACTTGCGCGACGAACGCTGCATCGCTGATGTCGCTGATGCCGTTCTCGACGTCGATGGCGTAAAGCTGCAGCGGGCCCTGCCCGACGACGGCACTGGTTCCGGGCAGCGTGCGGTAGGTGCCGGTCCCTTGGGTGGTGTACCGGTTGCCAGCAGGTAGTGCGCCCACTTTGAGCGGCCGGGGCGCGGTGGATGAGGCGCGCTCGGTCTTGCGGGGCTGCGCGGAGCGGCTGGTAGCCGAGGGTGTCGGACTGGCACCCGTCGCGGTGGGCAGCAGCTCTTGGGCTTGCGGTGGCCGCGCGGCTTGACGATCCTGACGCAGGTTGGTGGCGATGACGGCGATGGTGATCACCGCGAGCACCGGAACGGCGTAGGCGCGCCAGCCCCACTTACCGACAAATGCCCGCCACCGGGAGGGCCGCGAACGGCTCGGCACAGGCTGTCTATGGCGGGGCCTTTTCTCCCTCATTGCCTCAGCCTGTCATAGGTCGAGCTGACAAGTCACTTGACCGGACCGCCACCGCTCGGGCGGTGTCTGACGCTGACCCGGCCCGACTTAACTGGCTTGAACCTGTCGACGGCGACGTATCAGGAGGTAACCACCGACCACCACGATGACGACTCAAGTAAGCATCGTGCCTCAATCGTGGATAGGGTCGCCGCTCACCTGGTGGTCAGCGTGGAACAGCGCCTCGGCAAGCAGCGCCCGGACATGGCCGCCGCGCAGTCGATACACCACGCGCTGGCCCTCTCTACGACCCTCGACCAGGCCGGCGAAACGAAGCTTCGACAAGTGCTGGCTGGCCACGGTGGGCCGGCAGGCAGCGACCGCCGCCAAACTGGACACGTCGAGCTCGGCGTCGCGCAGCGCCCACAACATGCGCACTCGAGTCGGATCGGCCAGCATCGCGAAGGACGTCACCGCCGCGCCGACCTGCCTGGCGGTCAGCTCAGCCGGGTGCGGCTGGACTGCGACCTGCGGCTGGACTGCGACCTGCGGCCTGTCGGCGGCTTTAACTGGAGAGTGCTTCACAAGCACAACCATAGCGCTTATTGCAAGATATTCGCATCAGCGAAGGTACTGATACCTTGGGGCGGTACTCGCACCTAAAGGACTTCTCATGTCATGAGCCACGTTGACCATCACCACGACAGCAACCCGGACACACCGCACGACCACGACCACGACCACGACCGCCATGCCGAGCCGCACCACCATGATTCGGCCCATCGCCATAACCACTCTCATGGCTCCTCGCCTTGGGCGCGCCTGAGGCATGCGGCCTCCGAAATCCTCGGCGGCCATTCCCATGACGCCGCCGATCAGGTCGATGACGCGCTGGAAGCCAACGCCGCCGGACGCCGGGCGCTGTTGATCAGCTTGGCAGTGCTGGCCGTCACCGCCGCCATTCAGGCCGTCATCGTGGTGTTATCGGGCTCGGTGGCCCTGCTCGGTGACACCCTCCATAACGTGGCCGACGCTCTAACCGCTGTGCCGCTGCTGATCGCCTTCCGGCTGGCCCGCCGCCCGCCGAACAAGCGATTCACCTACGGTTACGGCCGGGCTGAGGACCTCGGCGGGCTTTTCGTCATCGCCATGATCGCGCTGTCCAGCGTCCTGGCGGCTTACGAGGCGATCGAGCGGCTGATCCACCCTCGCGATGTCAGCCACCTCTGGGCTGTCGCCCTGGCAGGCCTCGTCGGCTTCGCCGGCAACGAACTGGTCGCCCGCTACCGCATGCGCGTCGGACGCCGCATCGGCTCAGCCGCGCTCGTCGCCGACGGGCTGCACGCCCGCACCGACGGCTTCACCAGCCTGGCAGTGCTGCTCGGTGCCGCCGGGGTCGGGCTCGGCTGGCGACAAGCCGACCCGATCATCGGCCTGGTCATCACCGTCGCCATCCTGGGCGTGCTGCGCTCGGCAGTCCGGCAAGTCGGGGCCCGGCTCATGGACGCCGTCGACCCGGCGCTGGTCGACCAAGCCACCGCCGCGATCACCAGCGTGGCCGACATTCAAGACGTGCGCGAACTGCGCATCCGCTGGATCGGACACACTCTGCGCGCCGAAGTCGACGTCACCGTGCCAGCTGACCTCAGCCAGGCCGAAGCCCACAACCTGGCCCACCACGCGGAGCAACACCTCCTGGCCCAAGTCCGCCGCCTCACCGCCGCCACCGTCCACACCAGTCCGGCAGGAGCTCACCACGCGGTTCGGCATTAAATGCCTGATCGTTGGGAGGGCAGACCCTGACGTGCAGTCCTTCTGCTTCGGACCGTCTGAATCGGGGAGGGTGTCATCGGTCAAAACACACCGGCGGCCAGACACCACCCTGTTTGAGTGTCCGGCCGCCGGTGCGGCTGTGCGCGGTTTAGGTGTTACCGATCTTGCAAGATTTAGTCGTGGACGTGGCCCTCGACCCAGGTGACGTGGGTGACGGTGAGGTTGCCGTGTCCGAAGTCGCGCACGAAGACGGAGTTCCGGCCGTTGGGGGCCCGGTGGACCTCGCGGCCCCAGGAGGATCGGTCGTTGCTGACCGTCGCGCCGGTGGGTGTCGAGGTTCCGACCGTGCTGGTGCTGTCGAGGTGCGCGTAGATTGCCTCGAGCTGGGCGTAGTCGTGGGCGTTCGGGTGGGTGCTCTGGGTCGAGGTCGCGTTGGCGCCGGTGTTGGAGAAGTAGTCCATGCAGGTGTTCTGCGATGAGCCGTCTTCACTGGTGTGGCCCAGCCCAAAGGTGTGCCCGACTTCCTGGCACATGACGTGCAGCTTCTCGTTGGGGTTGTTGTAGGTGGCGGTGTCGAAGTAGGTGTCGTTCATCTTGGCCGTGCCCTGGGTGATGTGGGTGCCGCCGGTGATGCTGATCGTGGCCAGCCCCAGCCAGCCGTTTCGGCCGTAGGCCGCGCTGCAGACCTCGATGCGGCCCGGGGTGGCCTTACACAGCTTGCCGGTGGTGCCGCCGGCCACGGCCGTCAAGTTCAACACCGACGAGGCGCTCCAGTCGGAGTTGGAGGTGTTGAAGGCCGTTCCCCATTTGGCGACGTCGATATTGCTCCCGACCTTCAGGGTGAACGGGTTAGCGGTGCGTGCCCAGTGGTAGTTACCCCACGAGTGTGAGGCTTCAGCCGGGACGGCCAAAGCAGCGCTGGTCAGCGCGGCGGCAGCCGCGAGGACAGCAAGACGTTTGAACATAATGTCTCCGATCAGGAAGGATGACACATAGAGGTGAGAGGTGCGGATAAGAGGGAGCATCGCATTACGACTGACTGCGCGCAATAGCCCTTTTATTCTTTATTCTTGCACCAAGCGACCCATCACGGGCCAAGCACGAGACCTCGCGCCTCTCTCCCCCTTGTCTACCCCCTGGGGGTAGGGTCTACTAGGACGAACAGTAGACGAGGTGGGCAAACCTCGCGCCTGGCCACGGCCAGCCGCCTTCATGCCTAACGGTCTGATGCTGACAGGAAGGAACGGCCGATGTCTCCATGGCTGTTCGCCCTCGCCCTACTGTCCTGTCCGATCGGGATATGCCTGATGCTGGGGATCATGATGCGGGGCAACAAGCAGCGTTTTACTCATCGTGAAGCAGAGTTGAGCCGCTTGGAGGCCGAAGTCTCCCGACTCCGCGCCGCTGGGCGGAACGCTCCGGGGCAGTCGCTGACCGAATGAGCGAGGGCGGCCGGCGAGGACCTCTTCGTGCCGATCAAGGACTGCCCCAGGTGCCCCATGACTTAGCCATCCGGGTTGATCGGCTACTAGTCTGCCTAGTAACCTCGGGGTGGGTCCAGCCAGCCGAGCCCGCCATCCGGGCGGCTCCTGGCCAGGCCTCTGCCGAACTGTGCTGTCGATCTAAGATCGCCGCGCGGACCGGGGAACCAGAGTTATCGGGGTGAATCGGCGTGCGTATCGCGCCGTAGGGCTACTTTCCGGCCCGAATCCGTCAGCTAACCCGGTAGGCAGGTCGAGGAAAGGAATTAGTACTCCTTGCGTTGCCACCGGACCCTATGGGGCCGCATAAGCGGTTTCACTCTGCTCATTTCCTTAGCCGTCAGCCCCGGTGTGGCCGTGGCCGCCCCCGCCCCTCAACCCAGCGCGAGCAGCGGAGCTGCTGCCAGCACCGGCCAGGCAATCAGGTCGGTGACCGAGCGACTGCACTACCTGGCGGAGGACAACGAACGGCTGACCGAGAAGTACAACGGGGCGCGGATCGAGCTGGCGCGCAGTCAGCAGCGCCTGGCGGCTGCGGTGCAAGCTGCGAGCGCCGCGCAGCAGCAGTGGACCCGATCCAGGCAAGCCCTCATTGGACTGGTCGTCCAGCAGTACCAACAACCGACGTTCAGTCGAGTCGTGGCCATCATGGACAGCAGTTCCTCCGGCGACTATCTCTCGCGGATGGACACGCTGTCGTTTCTGAGCCGTAACCGCGCCCGCATCGTCAGCGACCATGAAACCGCCAGGCTCCGCGCCACCGCTGCGGCCGCCGTTGCGAAGCGCGAGCTGGCCGCCGCCCGGGCCAACAGCATCGCCGTGGCCGCGCAGCGCAAGAGCCTGCAGACCCGCATTGCGGATTACGAGAAGCGCCTGGCCAAGCTGACGGCTGCCCAGCGAGCCGCCTTGTTCGCCGCGCCACCCCCAGTCACTCCTAAGCCAGCAGACTCGGCACCGGCAGCTCGGGGGCCAGACGCCTCGACATTTACCGCTCCGACACCCTCCTCCCCCAAGCCGGACACTTCGGCCTCGTCCCCCAAGCCAGTCCCTGCGGTGAGCGGCGGATCCGGTGGCAGCGCCGCCGCGCAGACCGCCGTGCGGAAAGCGCTGGCGCAGTTGGGCAAGCCGTACGTGTTCGCCACGGCCGGCCCGTCGACCTATGACTGCTCGGGCCTCACCATGGTTGCGTGGGCGGCGGCAGGGGTGTCCATCCCGCATCAGTCTTCCGCTCAATACCAACTGGGGAGCGCCGTCTCCGCCGACCAGCTCGCTCCCGGCGACCTGGTGTTCTTTTACCAGGACCTGCACCACGTGGGTGTCTACATCGGCAACGGCAAGATGGTGCACGCCCCCACGACAGGCGACGTGGTCAAGGTGACGGCAATTTCGGTGTTCGGCAGCGAGTACATGGGCGCTCGCCGCCTGGGCTGAGCCTGACGGCCTTGGCACTGATTCGGTCTTGAGTTTCCTGGGGATAGTTTCGACTAGTCGAGGTGCGCCGGGCAGTAAGCCGCGTACCCACTGGCCACCGCTGGGCCCACCAATGCGGCGACCGGCAGGGCGAGCATCACGGCTGCCAACGCATAGGCAGCGGCCGTCCGCGCCGGGCTGATCCGCCGCGGTGGTTCGATCAGGCGTCGGACTCGCTGCGCGGCGGCGGTGTCGGTGGCCCCGAGCGCATAGCGGGGCGAGGCCGCATCGCCGAGGCGCAGCAGGGCGGCTGCGAGGTCGAGTCGGTCACTGCTCCGGATGGCGGCGTCGTCGGCCAGCAACTCGACTAGTCGCTCGATCTCCAGGTAAGCCGTGTCCATGAGGCGGCTGCGCGGGAAAGCCCGCCGTAAGCCTGCCGCCCCGGCCAGCACCAGGTGATGCCGTTGCCGCAGATGTCCCCGCTCGTGGCACAGCACCGCCTGCAGCTCGGCCGCGCTGAGCCGGCGCAACGCACCGGTCGTCACCACGATGCGCCGATGGGCCCCCGGCAGGCAGTAGACCAGCGGTTCGTCCTCGGCCAGCACGCAGGCGTCGGCATAGCTCGCTGGTGCGCTTAAGACCGCCAGCGCCGCGACGTGCCGACGCCGCCACCGAGCCGTTGCGATGAGCGTGACGAGCAGGGCCGCGCCTACCCTGAGCACGACGGCTGCCGCCAGCACGGCCCCGGCCACACCGGCCACGGTGCCCGCCGTCGTGGCGTAGCGAGCCTGCAGAGCGACCATGCACGCCTGTAGCAGCTCGGCCAGGTCAGCATGGAAGTGCACGCTCGGAATGAGCAGCGCCAACCCACCGCTGACAACGGCTGCCACGACGCTGGCTGTCAGGCACTGCCAGGTCACGATTGCTAGCCTTGGCGCTCGGCTCGTCCAGCCACGGCCAGGCAACAGTCGCGCCAGGCCGGTCAACGCCGCTGCGTAGGCGAACAACGCGACCGACAGCATCAGCGGCTGCGCTTTTGCTTAGCCGCTGCCAGCAAGCGCGTCAACTCGGCTGCTTCCCGGCGGGTCATTCCCTCGACCAGCCGCAGCACCGCCGCCGGTCGGTCGTCGGTGTGCACGAGGGCTTCTTGCATGAGCTCAGCCACGTAGTCCTCGCGAGAAGCGGTCGGGACGTAGACGTTGGCGCGCCCGTCCTTGATCCGATCGAGCCAGCCTTTGCGGTGCAGCACGTCCATTACCGTTTGCACGGTGGTGTAGGCCAGCGGCCGATGGACAGCCAAACGTTCCAGCACCTGACGCACCCTAAGCGGTTCGTCCGAGGCCCAAATTTCGTCCATGATGGCCGCTTCCAGCTCGCCGAACCGTGGCATAGGGCACCTCCAAACGGCCGTTACGAAGCTATCGCAGTCTACGGGAGGCCGCTTAGCTGGTGCGCGCGCTGTCTGCGAGCGTCGGCCGGACCCTGGCTCGACTACTAGAGTTTGGACCTGGTTGATTCAGTGAATGCCCGGATGCCGCAGCGGACCGCAGTCCGTGATTCGACGGTGCACGTCGCGACGGGCTCTGGCATCTAAGCCTCGTCAGATGCTGCCGCCAGCTTCAGTCCCTCAGCCAGCTGCTGCATTGGTGGGTCAGAAGTTTCCCAGCCAGCGCGCTATCGGTACGCCAGCTGGGAACTTAGAAGGGCAGAGACGTGCTGGCGATCAGCTTAGCGAACTAAGCAGGGCCTGCATGGTGGCGATTTCTTTGGCCTGTGAGGTGATGATCGACTGGGCCAGCGCCTTAGCCGGCTGGTTCTGGCCAGTAGCGAGCTCGGTCTTGGCCATCTCGATGGCACCCTGGTGGTGCGTGATCATCATCTCAAGCCACAGCTTGTCGAAGGCCGCGCCCGAAGCGCCCTCGAGCTGCTGTAACTCCGCCGCGCTCATCATGCCGGTCATGCCTTCGTGGCCGCCCATGTCATGGCCCGCCGACATGGAGGCCGAGGGCACCGGCGCGCCCCAAGCCTTCAACCACCCGCTCAAAGTTGTGATCTCCGGGCCCTGCGCCGCCTTGATCTCCACGCCTAATCGCTTGACCTGGCTGTTGCTAGCCTGCTTGACCGCCATATCGGCCATGATGATTGCCTGGCCATGGTGCGGAATCATGCCGGTCGCGAACGTCACGTCCGCCGGGTTGCGGTCGGCCGCGGGCTGGGCCGACGAACTGGAATCCGCAGGATTCGGCGACGTTGACGTCGAGTGACTGCCGCCAGCGGCGGTGTGGTCGTTGGAGGAACAGGCGGTCAGCGTCAGCGCGGCGGCGGCGGCGCAAACAGCAGCAAGCATTCGTGGAGCGATACGCATGTCAAAACCCTTTCGAGAACGTCAGAAATTTGCAAGCAGGTAAACGGAGTCGTCGTCTAAACGGGGACGACTCACGTCCGGCTGATGCAGAGCTGCGTTATCGACCAGTTGTTGGGTTTCCGACGGCGTTGATGGACTCCTCGACCGCGGCAGGCGCCGGCTATGAACAGGCCACCAAGCAAGCCAGTCGCTCCGGTAAGGGCCACCGCCAGCAGCGCTAGGGCGGCGAAGCTGACCACCGCCGTCAGCACCACGACACAAGTGTGGAGTAGATCGTGGCCGGCGTGACCACCGCTCGGCGGCATCGGCATGCCGTGGTCAGTTGGCGACATGATGACGAGCGGCGAAGCCGGCCGTGCCAGGCTGGCTACGGCAGTCACCATCTGGTGTTGGCCAGCTTCGGTCAACGCCGGCATCGTCAGGCCGTGCATGCTAATGATGCCGGCGACCAGGGCAGCCAGCAGCAACAGTCGGCCCTGCGTGAGCACTGCGGCCGACCTGCTGAGGCGATCGGTGGAAGCAGTCATGGCACTAACCAGAATAGTAGCTCGGCCACTCGAAACCCCACTTGATGCGCTGAGGACGACCCCGCCCTGTGCGGTTGGTCGATGCCTCGACTCTGAGCGCCTCGGCTTGCCGTCGTCTGTCCGGATGCGGTCCCGTCTGCGACCTTGCGGTGGTCAGGTTGGCGGTCGTCAGAACCCCCGGCGTCAAGACGCTGGGAACTCGGATTGACCGCGCACCACCACGCGCTAGGAGGCTCGAGCGCGCACGAACTGATCGCCCAGGTCCCGTGCAGGGCTGGCGTCTAGGTCAGAACTCCGGCCTGGGCTCTTCGGTGATGAGGCGCGGGGTGAAGGTGCTGTTGCGCAGCGACACCACGATATCTGTGTCGCTCATCGTGCCGCGGACTGTGAGCAGCCCCGACTTGGCGTTGGCCGTGACGGCGTGGACGCCTTCGACGTCGCGGACCACGGCGGTAGCGCGTCGCACGCATCGACGGCAGCGCATGCCGTCAACGGAGAATGTCAAAGTACGCATGGGGAATCCTCTGGGATGGGTGAGTGGGCCGGGCAGGCCGCAGCCCCGTCCGCCGCAAACGGCGGACGGGGCTGACGTGGGTCAGTTGGCTCCCACGCTCACTTCCTCTGCGGCAGAAGCCGTGGGGGATGCGGCGGACCGCAGGGTGAGCGCCGCGATCAGCGCGCCGGCACCGGCGATGGCAGCAGCGCCCCAAAGACCGGCCGAGAAGCCGTTTGTCAGAGCCGTTGCGTTCCCGATCTGGTCGGCGCCGTACGCGGCGGCGACCGCCGTCATGGCGGCAAGGCCGAGCGCGGACC
>WUUC01139314.1_pt1 | contig 17013 bp, 25 predicted proteins | sample 6278441 | NCBI WGS metagenome assembly WUUC01 (sample SAMN13675441, study PRJNA597444) | soil metagenome | isolation source: soil | place: USA: Washington | collected 2017-10 | reverse complement strand
TGTCTCCAGGGGCGGAAGGTTGCCGAACTTTTCGCCGATTGCAACCGCCGGAGACAGAGTGACTCTGCGTAAATTAATTAGATGACTCGGACCGAACTGACCTTGTTGTACAGCGAGTAGGAACTCAGGTTGTAGATCATGTTGAACGCGGCCACGCCTGCCGATGGTGAGCCTGTGCAGTTGATCGAGTCGGACAGGATCACCGATCGGTTGGTCTTGTTGTAGACGCTGCCTGCCCAGTTACCAGGCCTAGGCGCGCCGAGGTAGATGCACGTATTGGTGGCCATGTTGCCGATTGAGTACGCCTCACGTCCACCGCAGAAGTCGGCACTGTCGTGCAGGTACAGCACGTTAGCCGGGAACGTCGGATTGCACGGGGCGGCATGGGCCGGCGTGGCAACGGCGACGACAAAGCCGACGGATGCGAGTAGGGACACCGCGAACGCGGCGAGTTTCTTGACCATGGGTAGGTGCCTTTCACCAGTTGGATACCGGGGTTGGGTCCGGGCCGTGAGCCCTGAATCCCTTACCCCGCTTCAGATTGCACGATGGGCAGGACGCTCGAGCGTTGCCATCGTCGTACTTAGCGCCACCCATCACCAGGGGGATGATGTGGTCTACGTGCCCACCGGTCAGGGGTGCCGCACCTGTGCAGCCCTCGAGCCCTAGGCGGCAGCGGTAGCGGTCGCGAGCGAGGATCCTGGCCCGGAACGTGCGCCACCGGGTGTCAGACCCGGATGCCCATTGCTGGGACATCGGTCATCGAGCGGCTTTCGGGGTGACCACGATCGAGTCATCCGCGGTACGCATGGGCACCGTGATGCCCTTCTCAGCGTGGATGGTCGCCAGGGCCTGCGCATCGACGATCTGCCGGCCGGGCTTGAACGCCAGCACCCAGTCGCCATAGGTGCCCGGCTCGATTTCCTTGATCTGCGCCTTGAGGCCCTTGACGATCGTCAGCAGCTTGTTGAGCTCTCGGTTACGGGCGTCGAAGTCCGCGATCAGGGCGGACAGTCGGGACTTACGTTGTGCAGCGGTTTCGCGTGTTGCCATGGGTGATCTCCTAGATCGTTGGCGTTGCGGTTGGCCGAGAGACTACCCGACCCGGCGCCGGGCATGGGGTCTGTTGAGGCTCGCCCGGGTCGGTCAGGTCGTACGCCTGGCAGGTGCCCGGGTCGAAGTCCTGGCCCTGATGTGGGCACCCGGACAGCGTCGCCGCGGCCAGGGTGAGCAGGCCGGCCAGCAGAACACGACGGATCATGATCTTGGATCCCCTTCAGTCGGTGCTGATCTTTCGGCGTTAACCGGAAGATCAGAAAGAGTTAAACGCGGGCATGTGCGTAGTTATAGAGCAGATGTGCACCCTAGAAACGCACCTATTGACAGATGGCACACATGGGTGCAACGCGCGTGATCGTGGATTTCAAACGGCCCCCGTGGGTGCACATGTGCTATTCCCCCAGGTCAAAGGCCATTTGGGCATCGTCGGGAAGTGCCTCAGGTGCACTTTGCGGGTGCTGATCCAGGGTGATGTTGCGCCAGCGCTTGTCGTGCTCCTTGATGAAGACCACGCCGTCGATGCGTAGCCCGTAGTAGCCACGCTGGCCGCGTTTGATGGCCGGCCGCATGCCAGCCTGCCGCAGGAGTTCGTTGATCGTCTGGACGCCCGTGTGTCGGTTCGGGTCACCGGAATCGTGTACTTCCCATTCCCGGAACGCCTGGACAAGGATGGTGCCCTTATTCCAACAATCATCGTCCCGGGTGGCCGTAGAGTCAGGATCGTTGACCCACCGAATGACCCGGTTGGCCTTTTCTGCCAATTCTGCGTGCGCGCTATCCGCGGATATGCCACGGCTGAATTGACCGGCCCGCATGAGCTCCCGGAGCGCATCAATAGCCCTAACTGCGATGCCGGCGAGTTCATCCGGGGTGGTACACCGGTCGGACAGCGTCGGGTCCGGTTTGGGCGGGTCAAACGGGAAGTTGATGACCTCCCACCTGCGCAACCATCCTTTCGAACCGTCCGAAGATCCGATCATCGCGTTAGCCGAGAACAGCGCTTTGCCCCAGAAAAGGAACTTGAAGGGGTCACGGCCCTTCCGCTCGGCGTCGATCTTGTCGTCTCCCGCCAGTTCCTTGATCCGGCCCGTGTCCTCGATAAATTTCGCATCGATGTCACCGCACACGTTCGCGAGCTTGCCGTGCAATTCGGCCGATGCGAATTGCGTTTCAGCGAATCGGCGCAGCGGGATGGCCGAGAAGTTGTCATCCCCTAGCAGCGCGCGCACCACGTTCAGGAATACGCCCTTACCGTTGCCGCCGCCGCCGATCAGCAGGAACAGCCGCTGCAGCGGGTTGCCCGACATCATCAGATAGCCGAGCACCTGCCACGCGCGCGCCCGATCGTCCTCCGGCAACACGCTGTCTAGAAACGCGTCGAAGTTCGGGCACGTCGCGGCAGGGTCCCACTGCACGGGCAGTTGCACGCTCGAGGGACACGCGTCGTGATGCTCGAGCAGAACCGGATCCGGGTCGGACGCCCATCTGAGCAGCCCCGATTCGAGGTTGATCAGGTCAGACACCGGGTTGACCTCAAAGTCCGACACGGTGCCGGCCAGGAACTCGAGCAGCGCGCGCAGGTGGGCCGGCCGGTACCGCTCACCGAGCAGCCGCACCGCGCGGCGCCGGATCTCCTTGTCGTCCGGGCGCCACACACCCCGCCGGTAGACCCAGAACGTACCCGCGGCGTCGAGCAGCACCGGCCCCTCTGCGGTGACGGCATCGGCCAGCCTGCCGGCCATGAGACCGTATTCGGGATGGAAGAAGCGCGCACCGGTAGACCAGGCCGTCACGCTTTCCGCCGCGGCCACATGAGATCAAGCGGCATCGGACGCGTCATCGACACGGCATAGGTCCACCGACCGGCGTACGGCGGGACCGCATAGACGTAGTGCTTCACACCTTCTCGCTTGGCCCAGAGCAGGGCCCAGCGCATAGCCGCTTCCCAAGTCACGAATCCCCCTTATGTCCACATTCACAGCTGCAGCTGCAGCTGCAGCTGCAGCTACAGCTGAGCACCGCATAATGTCCGACGCACGGACAGTTATCCGCGTGCGGCGCGCCTTCCGTCCACGGTCGTGGCTTGAATGCTGCGCACACCGGGCAGGCCGGGATCCGCCGGCCGACGTGCAACAGCGCGGCGTGGCCCTGCCGGAGAGTCGCTTCACGCTCGGCGCGCGCTTCCGCCGCTGTAGGTCGATTCCAGAACTGGCCGCCGACCATCACCGCGGATTGCTCCGAGCGGGCCCGCCACTCTTCCGCTTCCTCCCGGCATCGTGCCGCGTAACCGGCCGCCACGCCGGCGAGGTAGAACGCCAGGGCATCCGGGGTCACCCGTGACTTACGCATCCCTGCCGCCACGGATACGGGACAGGGCCGCGGCCACGTCGACTAGCTCTGGACGGAAGTAGAGCACGGCGGCGCCAACGGCGTAACGGGTGATGACACCGCGGTCGGCCATCTCGCAGACCGTGGATCGGGCGCGACCGAGCAGGGCCGCGGCGCCACCGGTGTCGGTGAAGTTGTCGAGCAGGGTGGCCGGTTCTCGCACATCCACCGGCCGAACGTTGTTAGTCATGGGAGACATCTTGACCGACGGGCCGAACACGTGTCAAGGTTGGGCCATGACAAACGCCGTCGGATACGCCACCGACATCACGCAGATCGAACCGAACCGCGCACGGTTCGTCGCCGCGCTGCACGCCGCCGCCAACTACATCGCCGCCCACCCGGACATGCCGGTCCCGCAGGTCGTCAGCCTCAGGGCCCACGCTGGCAACATGTGCGGCGAAAGCGACGTCACCCGCGTTGGACTGCTCAACATGTTCGCCGCGACGCACAACGCTGAGCGGTACCATCTGCCGCCGAGCGCCGGTCTGGACGACCGTCGCCATGAGTACGCCGACCTGCGCATTCACCAGGATGGCGCCGCGGAGATCACCTACACCCTGTCGACGACAATCAACCACGCGAAGGAAGATGATCGATGATGGAACTTTCCGGGAAGATCAGCGACAAACTCCGGGCCCTGCTGGCCGCCGGCAAGCTGGACAACAACGCCATCAACCCCGGTCGGCCGGCGTCGCCGAAGAAGGCCGCCAAGCTGCCTAAGAACGTCAAGGGTCAGTCTCTCGGCGGTCGGAAGAAGTCGTGACGCCGGAGATCGCGGAGCGGATTGCGTTCAACCTTGCCGTGTTCGCCGTCCCGGTAATCCCGGGGCCCGACGGTGTACGCCGGCCGCCGGCCATCGGGGAACCCGGACACCTCGAAAGACTGATGATCGGCGCGCCGCGCGGCGCCTGGCCCCTGGCCGACCGGTGGAAAGCGGCCAACCGGTGAACGGCGGCGAGTGCGGGAACCGGGGCAGGTGCGTGGCTCACGGGTTGCAGGACTGCCACTCAGCCTTCCCAGACGGCCCGCGGGAGGGATCATGGGATGACGACGCCGGCCGAGACGTCCCGACCGGATGCGCGATCCTGGCCCTACTGGCGTTCGTCGCCGTGCTGGCGATGGTCGTTACGATCATCGCCTATGTGATCTAGGAACAAGACGACGGCCCCGGGCCGCGGGAGGCACCACTCACCGCGGCCCGGGGCCGTCCGCATGTGCGCCTTAGGCGTCGACACCGCCGGACGGCGGATCGGCTACGGCTTCCGCGATCCTGGTCACCGTGTCCTCGAGACGCACCAACCGCGCGTGGACGTCCCGGACATACGTCGCCAACGCAAGGTGCGTGTTCGGCGTGCCGTCGGCGTTCACCGAACCTTCCGGCGACTTGATGATGTTGTCTTCCGTCAGCACGTGGACAGCCACGTTGCGGAGGTCCGTTTCGGTGAGCGCCATATCTTCCCCTTCGGTTGTCGGTCGGGTGAGGTCCCAGTCGCGGCCGTCGTCTTCGAATCGCTGGACGGTAGAGACGTGCGTGTGGCCGTGATACTTCCCGGTGTACGGGCGCCACACCCACGGCCGGGGGCCGTCGTTACCGGCGAAGATCCGTTGTCGCCGGATGACGTACTTGACCCGGCGGTCCCGGTTCAGCCGTAGCGTCTCGGCGAAGTCGTCCAATTCCCTGTCGGTGACATTCGACCCTGGCATGAAGTCGCCGGCGTCGACCGTGCCGTCCGCATCCTCCGCGTGGTCCGACGTCGCCGGGTGCGCATCGTCGGCAATGGTGTAGACGACCTCCGTTCCCGGGTTGCCGGCCTTCCACTGCGCGATGAGTTTCGCGAGTGCGTTGTTGGGGTGCCAGTTAGCCATTGCGGCCGCCGGCGTCGCGCGCTAGGTACCGGGCCAAGACTTCCTCCGCGGTACGGATGGCGATGTCCTGCCGCTCCCGCTCCGACAGGCCGTTGGTGTTCTTCTCGATCTTCTCAAGCTTCACGTCCTGATGCTCGAGCGCTTCCGCCGCTTTCTGCTGGCCGCGGATGACCACAATCAAGTTGACCAACACGGCGCCGATACCACCGATCAGACCGACAATCGCGCCGTCCGACATCTTGGCGAACACGGCTAGGCCGATGACCAACGCGACGGTACCGACGACGCTGACACCGATGACGACGGCCCACTGTGTGCTGAGGCCGGCTTTCAGGTGGTTGGGATTTGTCATTGCGGGTGGTGCCCCTTTCCTAGTCGATCCACGCCGCGGCCAGGCGCACGTTGGTGCCCGATGCGATGCTGGCTCCGGTGGACGATCGCAGTGTGACGACGCCGGCCGTGCTGATGGTTGCCTCGCCGTCGACGGATCCGTTACCCCATACCGCCGGGATTACCTCCGACGGCCGATACCCGGATGGCAGGGTCACCATAGACGTATCGGTGATGTTGCCCGACGTGGCGGTGATGGTGGACGTGCAGGCCATGAACACAACAACGCCGGTCACGCCGGCCACTTTGCGGCCGGTGAAGCTGGTCAGGGTGAACCCGGCGGACGCAGTTGCCCCGGTGGTCACTTCCACCCGGGTGAGCAGTGTTTCCAGGTCGTTGACGTCCGATGCGTAGATGATGTCGCCGCCGGCGACTGGCATGATTCCTCCTAGAGTGCGTAGCGGCCCGGGGTCGCGATGTGGACAGGTTCGCCGACCGCGTGCGTCTTGACCACACCGTTGACCGACCGGGCCACGGTGGCGGTTTGGGAGTACGGGCCGGTCCCGGTGGCCGCGTTCATCACGCTGACCGTGATTCGCTCGCCGGCGACGACCAGGTCATACGGTTCGGCCGTCGTCGACCACAGGTCACTGATGGTGGCCGCCGTGAAGGTCCAGGCGGTTTGCGTCGCGTCCCGGGACGTTCCGGTGGTCGAGTTCCGCACGTCGTACCGAAACGCGGTGTCGTCGTACTTGCCGGCGTCATACGGCTCATACGGGGCCGTCGCGAACGTGAACGTTCGGGTGATCGCGCCCACGGTCTCTTCGATACCGAGCACCAGCAGGCGCACCTGATACGGCTCGATGCCGTCGATGGTGATCAAGTCGCCTAGCCGTAGACCCTGGCAGGCCACTTCATGCTCCGGGTTGGCCAGCAGGTCTACGGTCACGCTGGCGTACCGGGGCCGATCCAGGGTGCCTTTCGACAGGCGCCACAACGCGATCTGTTCCAGCTGGTCGCCCGTCTCTGCCGCGTTGATGTCCAGGTCCGACCCACCTCGGTACTCGCCTACACCGTCCGGGGGCGGGAGGACCGACATTGGACCCGCGGCCAGGGTTACCGTTACCTCGCCGCCGTCCAGGTTCTTGATCGTCACCACGTTGGTCGTGTCTAGGTCGTCGATCAGCTTGTCGTATCCGGCGACGTCGACACCGTAGGTGAGCTCGAGGGCCGGCGTCTGGCTGAGCATGGTGCGCCGGGTGCGGATGGTCAGCGCGATGTCGGATACTTCGTCGTAGATCATGCAGTCGTCGGTGTCGACGCATTGCTTTAGTAGGTTGATCAGGGTGTCCGGGCGTTGCGGGCCCATCGGCTGAGTTTCGGCCGAACCACCAATGGCGTACCGGGTCAGGCCAGCCTGAAAGGTCAGCCGCGCGAACCGGGCCCATGCCGTCTCACCGAGGTAGCCGTTGAACGCGGCGAGGTTCGGGCCGGTCAGTAAGTCGTCGACGATGGTGGTTACGCCGAAAACGTGGCCGACCCATCCGTCTTCTACGGCCGTGTTGCCGACTACTCGCCAGCTGGTCAGTGCGCCGAGCGTGCCGGAAAAGGTGGTGCCGCCGCCGAACGTCCACAGGAATTCGTCGGACTGCGCGTACCACCACAGATCCACGGTGACCGTGCCGCCGGACACCGAGCATTTGGCCCGGAAGTTGGTCCACTCGGTAGGGGAGCTCCCGAAGGTGACGGCCCCGGAGTCGTACATGGTGGTGCCGTCGGAGTCGATGACCATGAATTTGAACGTGGAATCGTTGGTAGACCAGGTCCACCGGTAGCCGTTCGACGTGGCCCAACTGAGCAGTTCCCGGTGGGTGCCGCCGGACGGGACCGCGGCCAGTCGCATCGAGAACGAGACTTGCCAACCGGCCGTCGTCGACGCAGGCAGGAACTTACCCGCAATGACGCTGGTATCGGACAGGCGGACCACCGTGCCGCCACCGAGCGGGCCCTCATCGTCAGCCAGGGTCACCCCGGAGAATGTTGCCGCCGGCCCGGTCGTCGTGTTGGTCAAGGTCTGCGCGTTCCGGTCATCCTCGAGTGGCCAGTACCCGATCAGGGTGGCCGTGCGCGCCACGTTGGTCCGGTACAGCGGTGACCGCAACGGCTCCGTCCACGTGCCGACCCGACGGAGCAACCCCTCAGCGGTCAGCAGTGTCGACGACCGACCGCGATTGGCGCCGGGTTGATGCTCAATGGTGCGCTCCGGCCGCCAGGACGTCGCCTCAGTCCACGTCCGCGGGTTGACGCCCATCATCACCCGGGTGCGGGTGTTGCGCCCAGCGATGCCGTACAGCGGCGATTCCGGTCGGGATGGGTCGTAGTCGAGGGAATCGTTATTGATCTCCACTTCGACTTTGGTGGGCCGCGGCCACTGGCTACCGGGATCCTGCCCGCGGGTGATCTTCGCCGCTCGCCCGGAATACAGCGGCACGGCGGTCCAGACCCCGCCAAGGAACATCTGCAGTTCAAGATCCTGAGGGGTGGGCATCAGCGCATCACAATGCCCAACGCGGCCGGACGGCCAGCCCTGCCCTTCATACCTTTAGCAATGGCGTCGATCAACGCGGAACCCAGGTCTCCCAGGTCCACGCGGATCCACTCTTCGCGTCCGGCGCCGCCGGCGACGCCGGACACCCGCTCACCGGCCTGTGCCATGATCGGCACCGCGGTACCGACGACACCGGGCACCACGCCGCCGGAGTGGAATGTCGGCAGGTTCGGCACGTTGATCGAGTTACCGCCGATCCCGGGAATCCACCCGGGGAAGGTGAACGACAGCCGGCCGACGGTGTTGTTCCACGCGCGGGCGATGCCGTTGAACGCGGCCCGGTACGGGGCCGTGATGAACGATGCGACCTTGCCGAACGCCGACCGGGTCCACCCCGGGATCTTCGACAGGAACGACCAGGCGTTACTGGCCGCACTCTTGATCAGGTTCCATGACGACACGGCCGCGTTCTTGATCCAACCCCATGCGTTCCGCCAGATCCGTTGAAACCAATCCGTCTTGGTCGCGATCAGCACGATAACGGCGACCAGGGCCACGATTCCGAGGATGATCCACGTCAGCGGTGAGGTGAGGAACGCGAAGTTCAGGCCCAGCTGCGCTAGCCGGGTGCCTTTCAACGCCGGGATCAGGAAGTTGACCATGCCGGACGCTAGGTCACCGATACCGAACCCGATCAACAGCAGGGTTTCGAATCCCCAGTCTCCGGCCGCGGCGCGTTTGACACCTTCCGTGCCGTCCTGGATACCGGTCAGCGTGTCCCGGAACCCCATGGCCTTAGTGTCGACGTCATCGGCTTTGTCCCGGACCCGGTCGAAGCTGTCACCGGACTGCCGGACCTTGTCATCCATGTCTTTGGCGCTGGATCCGACCCGGGCGAAAGCATCCTCCGCACCCCGGGACTCGCCGGCAATCGTCAGGGTCACCTGGTTAGCCATCAGGACACCTCTAACCCGGACTCGCGAGCAAGGTCCGTCAGCGCTTCCGACATGATCTCCATGATCCGGGGCCGGCGAGCATCGAGGGCCGCGTACGGGCCGAAGTCACGGCCACGCTTGATGAACGGGCGCGCCGGGGGCCGGCCGCGCCGCCGGCCCTCGCCGCCGTACACCAGCCACGGCGCGTGCGGGGCCCGCCGGCCGCCCATCGACACCCGGGCCGCGCGTTGCGTCGACGCGGCCCGCAGCGACCGGGCAGCGCGGCCGGACTTCTTCGGGAACCGGGGTTGGGCATAGTCCACGATTTCGGCCGTGCCCTCGTTCAGGGCAAGCCGGATTTTCTTCGGAAGGCCGGCGTCCATCTTGCGTAGCGACGCCTGCAACTCCCGGATCCCGGTTATCTGGATCTTGTCGGTCACGCCGCCCCCCTGCCCTCAGCGAGTTCCCTCTCGGCATCCCTACGGGAGTAGAACCGGGACCAGTAGACGAACTCCTGATTCGACATCCTGGCCCTCATCTCCGTCACCGTCATGCCGCCCAACTCCTTGGCCAGGAAGAACTCAAACTCTAGGTCCGGGTCATCCTCAAACTCCAGATACGCCGCTTTTCCCGGCACCCTTCTTCAGGCCGGAGAGTTCGGCGATAGCGTCGGACACCGCGACCAGGTCACCGGCCGCGGCTTCGCTGGCCCACACAGCGACGTCGCCGGCCGTCATCTTCGGGTCGGTCATCCCGTTCGAGATGATGAAGTTTTCTTTGTCGCCCGTTTCGTCGAGTTCCTGGCTGGCCAGGACCTCATCGCGGGTGAGCGCCCGTACCCCGACCGTTGTGCCGTCGGGAAGGGTGGCCTTACCCTTGCCGGTCTTGCGGGCCAGGATTTGCTCACGGGTCAGGTTGCTCATGGAGTGGTGCCTCCTGTTTCGGTTCAGCCGAGCGGATACAGCTTGTAGGTCACGGTCGCGGTCACCGTGTGCGTCACGGTGACGTTGCCGGTAACCGGGTCCGCCATACCGGGCATGATCTTGAAGATTCGGGCGGTGCCGTTCGTGACCGCTTGCGAGACAGGCGCCGCCGCGGCCCCGGTCGGCGTCACGGATGCGTCGGAGATGGCCACGGTGTCCGGGCTGGCGTTGCCGTTGATGACCTCGAGCAGGGCACCGCGCGGCCCGATGATGCTCGCGTTGATCGTGTCCGAAGCGGCAACCGCAGCCCCGGCGGAAACGGCTCCGCCCCGGGTCGGCGTGATAGCGGCAAGTGCGCCCATGGTGTCTCGCTTCCCTTACTGCGGTGTCGAGTTAACCGGGCCGGTCACTTTGAAGTCGGCCGACCAGGTGGTCATGTCATCGTGCGGCGAGGTGGTCACGTACTTCTCGAGGATGGCGTTGAACGAGTCTTGCGGCTTACCGGCGCCGAGACCTTCCATCTGTCGCAGGATGGCCAGGGTGTTTCCCTCCTGACCGTTCAGCACGTTGTGCGGCCCGGTGGTCACGGTGTTGTCGTAGACCCCGGAGCAGGTGAACGTGTGCCCGCGCAGGCCGCCGGCGTGGAGTTCATCGTCGACGCCGTACCCGGTGACATCGTGGGTTTTGGCGCTCTTCTCGAGGGAGCTGTTTTTGGTAAACGGGCTGATGTTCTGGGTTGCGACGGTGAGCCGCGTCTGCTTGCCGTGCGAAGTGCCCATGGCCCTACTCGCCTTTCCCGGTTAGTTCGATGTGGAAGATTGCGGCGAGGTACGGCACGTCGGAGTAGGTGACGACCTCGAACTCCGACCAGGCCACCCGCACAGACTGGGGGTCACACGCGGTATACGGATAGCCCTCGATCGCGGCTTTGACGCTATGCGGGCCGGCCCCGTCGGTGTAGGCGGACAGGTCTTGCAGGGCCCGCCAGGACCGCGGGTTGGCGACCAGGATCATGACCTCGAGGTCTGGATACCGGTCTTTGCCGCGACCGTAGGTGTCGTCGTAGTCGATGCGCTCCGGCGGGTTGATCAACGCGGCCGGAGCGGTGACTTTCTGGACGCCCCATTCCGGGACCCGCAACCCGGTGATGGTGTCCAGGGCTTCCCGGAGTTCGCCGATGACGTCGGTCAGGTTCACCGGGCCCACCACTTCCGCACGTACGGCTTCAGGGTGGTGCGGAAGTCCGGATCCAGTTGCGCCAGCAGACGCATCTCAGTGCCGGACTCCGGGGACCCGGCGATTCCGAACGCGGCATCACGGCGCGCCTCGAGCCGCGCCGCCTGGATCAGCATGGCCGTGGGGATCGACGCCGGGACGTCCGGCCACCCCCACGACGCTTCCATGGTGAGTCGGCCGGACACCCCGGGCAGGTGCAGCTGCGTGTAGGGCTTGCCCTTCTGCGGAGCGTTGTCCGGCCACAGGTCGAAGTCGGTCACCGCGGCGCCGGCCGGCCCCAGGATTTCCACGCCGACCGTGTCAAACAGATCATCGATTTCGACGACGTACGCGCCTAACCGGCAGTCGTACCGGCCGGTCCGGTACGTGCGGACCTCGAGGTCATCGACCTTGCCGAACTGCCGGCCGCAGTGATCGTCGACGTTGCGGGAAACGGCCGTGATCCACATCGCGATGAAAGCGTCATCGGTGACGTCGTCGATGCGCAGGTAGTCCTTAACCAACTGCGCGTCGGCGTAATCGGGTGCCCATACCACGGCCGTTCCCCCTCTCCTACTTGTCGGTGTTCGCGGCGCGGCGCGGCGCCGGCCGCGGCTTTTTCAGGTCGGTCAGTTCTGCCTCGAGTTCGGTCACCCTGGCCCGGAGCTCGAGGATCTCCGCTTGCAGTTCGGGCACGGTGACGTAGTCCGGAAAGTCAGCCACGATCAGGCGACCGGGTCATAGATGACCTGACGGACGCCGGCGATGTCCAGGTTGGCCAACGCGATGTCGCCGTAGATGCCGACGGTGACGTGAGACAGCTGGGGGATGTTGGCGGTCTGGACGGTGGCACCGAAGTTCCAGTCAAGCCGTTCCGGGGCACTGGCCCAACCCCGGACTTTGGCCGGGTCGAACAGCCAGGAGTTCGCTGGCGCAGCACCGGTCGCGCCGAGCGCCCAGGACGGGACGACCCGGGAGCCACCGACGTTCATCGACGAGTACAGCGATTCGGTGGTGCCGTTCGCGTTCTCCGGGTTGAGGATCGGGAACAGCGGCCGGCCCGACGTGTCCGTGACCGAGGTCAACATCTGGTACAGGTCGATGTGGGCGGCGAACGCCCGGAACCGGTTACCGCCGCGGACGAACTGCAGAGCGGACAGGGCCGCCTCGAGCGAGGCAACCGAGATCAGCTTGCCGGCGTTGGTGCCGGCACCCGCGGTCACCGTGATGTCAGCCGCGGCCGTGAGCGTGTTCAGGAACGTGGCCACGGCCGCTTCCCGATCCTCGTAGTACTCCCGCAGCATCTGATCCCACAGGATGCCGGAGAGCTCCGGCCGGCCGCCGCGCCGCGCCGCCTGGCGCGTCACTTCGACCTTTCCCCACACCTGCGTTGGGGTGATCGTCTGACCAGTCAGGACCAGCGAACCCGGCGCCGGTTCCGTGCCCTCAACGGCCGGGACGGAGGTGCCGGCCGAGGACGAGAACTTCGGGACGTCGAACGGCGTGCCGTCGGTCGGCCCGGACGCGATCATGTCCCACAGCGGAGTGACGTAGTCCATCTGCGGTTGCCACAGATCCGGCCGGTTCACGTTCGGCGACAGTTCGTTCACGTCGGCCTGATCCACGTCGTTGGTGAACGCGGCGCCGATGAAAGCGTTGACCCGGGCCACGGCGTCGCCGTCGGCACCGTTCGTCGCGATCGTCCGGTAGACGTCAGTCGAGAAGTCGTGACCGTTCGTCCCGCGGTTGAAGACCGACTTGCGGATGTTGCCGGAACGGACCATGGCCACGTTGTAGGGCAGCGGCTCCCGCACGGTGGCGCGCGGCGCCGGCATCGCCGGACCACCCGGACCGGTCGGCGTGTTGTACGCGGCGTGCCGCGCGCGCGCCTGGACGTCGGCGTTCGCCGCGGCGAGCTCCGTCTCCAGACCCTCATACGCGGTGACTTCTTCCGCGGACAGCGCACGGCCCGCAGCGCCATCCATTAGGGCCGTCATCGCGGCCATGATCTCTTCAATGGTGCGCACTATCCCACCCCTCCCAGGGCAACGCGGGCACGTGCCCGGACGAGTTGTGACGCGCGGTTTTCCGCTCCGTCGGTCTTGCCACCGGTGACCCGGTCAGCCAGCTTGGCCGCGACCGCTTCCGCCGATGAGTACCAGGTGGTTGCGGTCATCGTCTTACGCCACGAGGCCACGGTCCCGCCGGCCCGGTTGGCGTAGTAACCGGCGATGTCGTTAGACACGGTGTCGGCAAGGTCGGCGTACTCGCGGAGCTCCGCGGGCCCACCAATCGCGACCAGCTGCGCATCGTGGACCATCATCCGGCCCGCGCGCGCGATGTCGATCGTGGTGCCCGCCTGCGCGAGGAACCCGGCCGCGGACGCCGCCAGGCCGTCGATCTTGACGTGGACGTCAGCGGGGTGTTGATCGAGTGCTTCGAACATCGCTACGGCGTCGTAGACGAACCCGCCCGGAGAGTTGATGTGCAGGTCAAAGGCGTCCGCCTTGATGGCGTGGACAGCTTGGACGAACTCTCCGGCGTCGTCTTCCCATCCGCCGATGACGTCGTAAACGTAGAGTTTCGGGCGGTCGCCGTCGGCGTTGACGACCCGGAAGCACGGCGATGTTTCACGTGAAACAACGTCGTTGGCGATGCGCCACGCCGCGCGCAGTGTCGCGATCGGGTGCCTAGGCGTCCGCATCGTCATCCTCCAGGTCCGGGATCCGGGGCCGTGTTTTCTGCAGTCCCCGGGAGCGGCGCCCAGCCGCGGCGCCGCCGGTATTCGTCGACCGTCATGACGCCGGCCGCGACCTGTGCAAGATCGAGTTCAATCTCTTTTTCCGGGGCCGGCCGCTCGAGCGTGCCGAAGTCGAATTCCACCGACCGCGGCTTAGCGAGCAGCCGGGACGCGCGTTGCTCAAACCCGGTCGCCCAGGTGTTCAGCACGGTCCGGCCGAGGGCCCGGTCTTGCATTTCGACGCCGGTACCCCAGGACGTTTGCTTGTCGGTCTGCATGAGCAAGTGCGGCGGAACGCCCAGCCACCGGGAAATCTCTTCGATCTGGAATTGCCGGGACTGCAAGAACTGTGCGTCGACCGCGGACATCTGCCACCGGTCGAACTTCAACCGTCGGGCAATCACCGCGATTTGGCCGGCGTTCTCCCAACCGCCCACGGCCGCGTTGACCTCCGAGCGGATCTTGTCGACGTCGTCCGACAGGTCCTCATCGTCAGCCGGCGTGACCATCCCAGCGATCATCGCCCCGGACGAGAACATCTTGCCGGCCGCCTGATCCGCGGACAGCGTGGTGGCCAGGGACACCCGCGCGTAGGTCAGCAGGGACACCCCGGTTTTGCCGTCCAGGGACAGGCCCGGCACGTACCAGAATCCGTCCGCATCGGTGGTCAGCACCTTGCCCGTGTCTAGGGTGATGTCGAAGAACAGGCCACCCCGGGGCCGCTTGCCCTCCCGGACCTCCGCCAGAGTGGGCACACGCTCCTTGAACATGCCCGGATGCACGAGCGGCAACGCGACCAGGGCGCCGCCCTGATTACGGATCTTCAGCGCACCACACTTGCCATGCAGGAGCAGATGCATGAACGCGGTCTGTTTCCACTCGTACGGGACCTGTCCGTCCGGGTCCGGGTCATCGAAGATCGACGCCACCCGCTCACGGACCCCGGTCACCGGGTGCTCCCGGTAGGACAAGAACGCCAGCGACGCCAGGGTGCCAGAGATCAACGACACGCCACGGTAGAAGGCGGAGATTCCGAGCGCCGTCGTTTCGGTGACCTGGACGTCACCGATGCCGCGGGACAGGTTGAGCATCGCGGCGAGCGTGGTCAGCTGATCGGTCGGCAACAGGTTCGATGCGCGGAGCTGACCGCCGGGGACGTCGACGCGCTGACTGGCCGCTGTCACTTTGTCACGCCAGGGCCATTGCACACCGGCAGCGTACACCCCCCGGGGGTAACCTCCGGGGATGTCCGTCACGCCGCTACCCGCACAGGGGTTGGATGCGCTCCGCTCCCGTCACCAGGCCAGACAGCGCGCGGCCGGCGAGATCCTCGAGATTGAGGCCGTTGACGACGTCACCGGGGACGAAATCCGCGGGTCCCTGCTACCCCGGATGTTCACCCCACCCCTGATCACCGGGGCGCCGGGGCCGTGCGGGTGCGGGTGCGCGCTCACCCCGGAGACGTCGCAGGGCTTCGATCAGGTGGACTTCGCGGAGTTCATCGGGTGGCCGCTCGATCCGTGGCAGCGATGGGCCGCAATTCACGCGGGGGAACTTCTGCCGGACGGCCGGCCCCGGTTCAGGATGGCCCTGATCCTGGTCGCCCGGCAGAACGGTAAGACCATCCTGTGTCGGATCATCACCCTGTATTGGATGGTGATCCAGCGGGCCCCGTTGATCGTCGGGACCAACACCGGCCGCGACACGGCCAAGAAGTCATGGCGCGACGTGATCGACTTCGCACTCGCCGCCGGGTCCGTGGTCCGGGCCGAGTTCGGCCCCCAGCGGGTCGCCGTCCGGGAGACGCTCGGAGAGGAAGAGTTCCGGACCACCGGATGTACCGAGCACTGCCGCGCCGAGCACGATCACAAGCGGCTATCCGCGTACCGGTTCGCCGCCCCCAACCGTCGGGCCGGCCGATCCATGACGGTTCACCGCGGTGTCTTGGACGAGATCCGGGAGCACCAGGATTGGGCCACTTACCTCGCGTTGGTCAACGCCATGCAGGCCGTAGCCGATGGGCAGATCATCGCGATCACCAACCAAGGCGACATCACCGCGGTTGTCCTGGACAGTTTGCGCACGTCGGCCCTCGAGTTCATCGAGACGGGACAGGGTGACCCGCGGCTATTCCTGGCCGAGTGGTCGGCCCCGTCCGGGTCCGATGTGACCGACCCGGCGGCCATCGCCGCGGCGAACCCGGACCTCGGTAACCGGATCCGCCTGGATTCGATCATGGGGCAGGCGGTCCGGGCCAAGAACAACGGTGGCGAAGAGCTGGCCGGGTTCAAGACCGAAGTTTTGTGCATGCGGGTGGCCCTGCTAGACCCGGCTATCGATCCGGACTCATGGATCGGGTGTGGCGTCGATCGGGCGGACGCTGTCGACTTGGCCGAGCACCGGAGGGCCGTGGCGCTATGCCTGGACGTCGCGCTAGACGGATCACACGCGACGCTGGTCGCCGCCGTCGTTGTCGACGGCATCACGCACCTAGATCCGCAACGCGCGTGGCACGGCGACGGATGGGCCGTGCGGATGCGGGAGGAACTCCCGGGCATCGTCGCGAAGATCAAACCGCGGGTGTTCGCGTGGTTCCCGAACGGGCCGGCCGCCGCCGTGACCACCGACCTACGCCGGCAACGCGGCCGGACGACGTGGCCACCCCGCGGGGTGAAGCTGCAAGAGATCACCGGAGAGGTCCACGTCGTGTGCATGGGATTCGCCGGCCGGGTGACCGATCGGCTGATCCGGCACCCCCGGGACCCGATGCTGAGTAGCCATATCGACCGAACACAGAAGTTGACGCGCGGCGAGGTGTGGACTTTCACCCGTTCCGGCTCAGATCCGGTCGATGCGACGTACGCCGCGGCCGGAGCGGACTACATCGCCCGTACGATGCCGCCCCCGCTGAAGCCTCTCGCGTAGACCACCGGGGCCCGCAGACACGCCAGGCGCGGCCACAGGGGGCCGCGCCTGGTGCCGATCGAAGAGAGAGAAACAGAGCGG
>WUUC01199038.1_pt1 | contig 17027 bp, 16 predicted proteins | sample 6278441 | NCBI WGS metagenome assembly WUUC01 (sample SAMN13675441, study PRJNA597444) | soil metagenome | isolation source: soil | place: USA: Washington | collected 2017-10 | reverse complement strand
CGGTGGTAGAGAGGAATTGCAGCAAATCGGCAGCCGCCATCGTGCCGCTAATCTCCATCTCCAACCAGGGACCCTGCTCGAGAAACGAGAGCTGTCCCTTGCTGTCCGCCATGTGAATCGTCCCGTAGAGGCCGCTCAGCTTCGTCACACGAATTCGCCCGGCCTCAACCATGACGTGCGCATCCAAATCTTTGGCCGGCACCCGGCTTTCGCCGATCAGCGCCTGTCCGTTCTGCACGTGAAATTCTCCTGTGACGGCCACTTGCGGGCCTTCGGCATACGAGCCGGTTACGGTCGCCGAGACCACTTTAACCAGGCCTTTGATTTGACGGTCCTGCATGACCCCCGGCAGTTGCGGATGAATCCATGCCGCAGGAAGCTTCGCCAGTAACTCGCTGACCTGTACGGGAGAGGAGGAGAATGTCAGGGCGAAGGTCGGTTGAGCGGCCAGGAGCCCCGACAGGCTGGCCTTGCCGGTCACGGCTAGTTGCTCCATGTTGCCGGTCAGGTCCGAGAGCACGGCATCGTAACCGGCCACGCCAGGGAAGATCTTAATGGCGCTGCGCGCGTTCACCCGGCCTTGGACCAGCTCGGGAACCGGTCGCGGACCCAAGAAATCGGCTGCATCACGCAGGCTGAAATTGGCCGTCTCGACTAGGCCGTCGAATTGCACAGGGAACGCCAGCCGCCTCGCATCATCGGAGGTGAGCGTTTGCTGCTCCGCCTTTTTGAAGGTGCCAGACAAGGACAACGCCGAATGGCCCTGAGTGCCATGATGGGCGGCGGAAAAGTTGAAATCCGCCTGGCCGCGCTCCGGATAGATCTCGAGCGCTGCTTCCACCGACTGCAATTTCAGCGTCCGGGGTCCATCGGGCCTCGCCTCGTCGATGACGATGACGGTACCGTTGACGAGTGTGGCCTCACGGATGCGGAAGACCCGGCTCATCATCTGCAGCGTCTCTTCTTCGTTGGCCGCCGTCGAATCCTCTCGCTCGAGCACGTTCCAGTGGCCTGCCCGATCTCGTCTCAGCGTGAGAGTCGGCTCTTCGACGAGAAGCCGCTTGCCGACGACCTGCTTGCGCAGCAAGGGCACCAGACGCAACACCAGGTCCAGCTTCTTCGCCGAAAGCATGACCCCTTCCTTGTTGCGGTCGTAGATAAGGATCTGCGTCAACTCCAAACGGACCTTGGGAAACAGCACAAGCTTGACCCGATGGACATTGATTTTATGGCCGATATTCTGCTCGAGTTGATGGAGAAAAAAGTCTTTGAGGTAGTCTTCACCGGTCAGATACGGAGAGAACCAGAGAAAGGCCGCGCCGCCGATCACGATGACGGCAATCAGGACAACCACGACACGAGTTGGGGACACTCAACTTCTCCATTGTGGGGCGGATGGGCATGGGCCCGACCGCTCGCACCCGTTACCCGTAGCCACGCTGAAACGAGGACGCTGCGTTTTGGAATCGCACCTCGCGGCGCGTGCAAGGGCGGGTGAGCGTGACAGACACTATGAGCTTGCAGTCATCTTACCGAATCGTTCTCATGAAAGCTAGCAAGCCCGCGAACCGACAGGGAATTTTGATCTCTGCTTCGGAATTCCCTAGTGACAACCTAGCAGGAGCCGCTATAATGCGCCTGCGAAAAATTTGAACCACCTGCATTCGGATCGCGTGATCAACCCTGCTCGTCGGTTTTCCATCCGCTGGCTCATTCTCACGCTGCTCTTCTGCACGAGTGTCGTGACCTATATTGATCGAGTGAACATTTCCATCACCGCACGTCAGATGATGCCGGTGTTTGGGTTGACGCAGCAGCAGATGGGGTGGGTCTTTTCGGCGTTCGTCGTCGGCTATGCCTTATTCCAAATTCCCGGCGGTTGGCTGGCGGACCGGTGGGGGGCGAGAGCCGTCCTCACCGGTGCACTGGTTTGGTGGTCTGTTTGCACCGGATTGACCGCCCTCGCTGCGACGTCGCCGTTGGCTGATGTGATCGGGACCGTCGGCGCATTAGCCGTCGTGCGATTTGCATTGGGACTGGGAGAAGGTGTCGCCCTGCCCTCGTTTAATCGCGCCGTTGCCAATTGGATGCCGCTTGATGCGCGCGGCCTCGGCATCGGTGTTGCCATCGGCGGCATCGGTCTCGGGTCGGCGATCACGCCGCCCATCGCAGCATGGATAATGGTGAATTGGGGTTGGCAGACGGTATTTTATTTGTCTGCAGCGCTGGGCATGGTGATCAGCGTCGTCTGGTGGGCGTTTGCCCGTGATCAACCTGGTGAACATCCCTGGTTTTCCGGCGGGGATTGCACAACCGCTTCTGACATCGATCCGCAGACCTGGACATCCCTGCTTTCGAATCCGGCGCTCTGGTGGTTGGTCTGCAGTTACACCTGCCTCGGCTATGTGGCGTATGTGTATCTCTCCTGGTTTTACTTGTATCTGGTCAACGTGAGAGGATTCGATGTGCTCCGCGGTGGACTTTATGCCTCCGCGCCGTTTCTCGCGATCCTGGTCGGCTGTCCCTTGGGCGGTTGGGCGACGGATCGATGGGCCGCAGCGCACGGAGTCGCGCGAGGTCGTCTCCTGGCTGGCATGTCAGGAATGTTTTTCGCCGGCTGCGCCATTGTGGCTGGGGCGTTTGCCGAGTCCGCACTGATCGCCATTGCAAGTCTGTCGCTGGGGGCCGGCTGCCTGTACTTCGCAGTCGGTGCCTACTGGTCGTCCACCACGGATTTATCAAAAAGACACGCGGGAATCTTGTCGGGTATCATGAACACGGGTGCCAACCTCGGCGGGGCGATTTCTCCCAGCCTCACGCCGTGGATGGCCGCCCAGTGGGGATGGCCGGTTTCTCTTGCCGCAGCCGGAGGGATTGCCTTACTTGGCGCGGCGCTGTGGCTGAAAATCGACCCCGGCAAAGGTTCGGGGGTCCGGAATGAGCGGTAACGGGCTGCGTTTCGCAGCCGTTTTTAGCGCCTCTTGCCGCCCGAACGCCCGCCTGTTACATTCGCCATCTATGACCATGGAATTCAAAAAAATCGACCCGCGCGTCACGATCACGACAAAATTCGGAGAGATCAAAGTGCGCTTCTACCCCGAAGCCGCGCCGCGTCACATTGAAAACTTCATCAACCTCGTCAAAATGGAGTTCTACAACGGCACGACCTTCCACCGGATCGTCCCAGGCTTCATCATTCAAGGCGGCGATCCGCTTAGCAAAGAACCGGACAGGCTGAAACACGGATCGGGGGGGCCGGGATATTGGCTGAATCCTGAACTGAGCGACCGTCCGCATAAACGTGGAGCGATTTCGATGGCCAAGACACCGCGGGACGGATCGTGCACCAGAGATTTCAATGATAACGGATCCCAGTTCTTCATCTGTCTGGCAGACAACGGCGGGCTGGATCGAACCTATAGCATCTTTGGGGAAGTGTTCCGGGGCATGGATGTGGTGGACAAAATCGCAACTGCTCCACGGGACGAATTCAACAACCCGCTCGAGCCGATTACAATGACCATAACGGTGAAGGAGTAGAGATGTCTCCGTTGCCAGCGCATCCCTGATCCCTGCACCTCATGTCAGACCCCTCGTCCACCATTTCCCGCCGGCCGATTCTTGAATTCCTGATTTCCGGTACCGAGCAATGATTTCTATACCACTCCTACGGAGCGCTCCATGATCAGCACATTTGATTTGACCCTACTGGGTAGTCTGGTGTCTGCCGGTGGGCTCGCGTTCCTGGCATGGCCGTCGGCGGTCATGCGGTTCACAGGAGGGGGGGTGACGGATGGGCAGCGGCGAGGGCTCATCCTGGCGGCAGCCAGGTGGCTGACCGTCGGTCCGCTGTCTTTGTTTCTCGCGCACACGCACGGCGCAGAGAGCGGCTACTTATTCGGTCCTTGGGGCGACGTGCTATTCCACATCGCATTTCTTGGTAGTTGCTGGTTCGCGACGGCGTTTAGGATCACCCAGTCGGCTCATCAACCCGTCGTCGGTGGAAGGGAAACGCAAGCTTTCGCAACGTCAGCAATGCCGCCGGAGTCGGCCGCGGTGGCGGTGACGGTCAAACAATCGTAGGAGAGCGTTGATTCGAATCTCAGCTACGGGCTGCCCCCAGTGCATCGCGCGCCGTTCCGCGTCAAGTCGCAGAGAGCTTGGGCAACGAGAGGTACGTCGTTCAGGACGTTGAGTTGAATAAGCGACCGAGAGAGCGAGGAACCGAGTCGTACGTGGTTCTGTAAGTCGAGGATCTGAGAGACGCGAGAACGCAACCGGCGGTCGTTTTCACCGCCTCAACTAGAAGAAGGCCATGCTGGCATACGTCACTGTCGAATTGTATTGATCCGTAATGCCCCTGTCGTAGCGAAGGACCTGCCCTTTCTCAGCGTGGATCAACCGAAGCAGGCTATAAATCGGGGAGAACCCGGAGATGCGACGCTGATCCTTTTCATTTTGAATGTACGCGGCGAAATCCTCTGCCTTCAGGTCTTCCACGAACTTCAGCATCTCGAGGTCGAACTGCATGGACCGGTGGAATGAAAAATCAGTCGGCGGCGCGCTGTCGCCGTAGCGCATGCCGAGATGTGCCAGATCTCCGGCGGCAATCACGCAGACGGCCCGACCGGACGCTGTGATCGCCTCTTTCAACGCGGCAAGGAAACGATCGATTGCCGCTCGCACGGAAGGATCGCTGAGGCTCATGGCCGAGAAGGATGAAAGAATCGGCACGATGCGCCAGGGCTTGGTCGAGCCGGTATTCGTTTGCAGAAACGGCAATTGAAACTCGATAGCATGCTCGGAGACATGCGCGATGTCCTCGGCAAAACATTCCGGCGCAAGGGCCTTGAGCCGGTCCATAATCTGTCGGTCGACCGATACGACTCCAAGCGGCGTTTCAAAATCCTTATCGGTCGCGGCAAACAACTGCTCGAGGCCGGCGTAGGCCGTGCCGATGATGACATAGACTTCCGGTTGTTGCGCTTCCTGTAATTGTTTATAGGCCCACGCATAGATAGGGCCGGCCTGCTTCAGATCGTAGGTAGGCGTCACCAGACCCTTGATGAGCTTCCCCTGGTTCTCAGACGGCTTGAAATCCGGCCCTTCCTTCGACGAGAAAAATCCGTCGATCTGCTTTTTGAGGTTGGCACCGTCAGCTTCATAGCCTTTTCCGGCAAACGCCGGGGGACGAACCACCGCCTGCCGATAGGCCGTACGCGCCTGCTCTCTTGCCCCTTCCGTCCGCTCTCCTTCAAGGAACAGTTTCGCGTCAAGATCGGTGACCAGCTGCTCCACTTTATTCGGCATCAAAAACTCGCCGAATCGCTTCAGGTAGAGCGCGCCGATTTCCTGCAACGAGTGGTCGCCGTCGAAATGCTGGACGATAAAGAAGTAGTTCAGCGGGAGAACGAGCTTTTCCTTGCTGAGCCCGCTCGGATCCCATAGCACGATATATTGATCCTCCCCCTCTTTAATCGGGGAGAATTGGAGATTGCGCAGGACCGGATACTGTTTCGGGTCTTTGGCCGTACTGGTCGTCATGGGTTCCTCGTTCACGGAAACGGCATTCTAACGAACCGCTTTCCTCACCTGCAACTGTGGAAGCCAATCCGGTCTCTCAACAGCAGAATTCAGATTGGTTGAGATCGGGGGCCGGCCTTACTGCGGATCGGAAGGCTGATGCGGGGCTCGCCTGGCCAGCAGTACGAGCACGCCGATGGTCAGAAGAAGCAGCCACCACGTTGGACGGCCGTAAGAGGCGTCGGAAAACTCGATGAGATCGGTCAAGCGGCCGATTAACAGCGACATGCGGGCCATGACGGTGTATCCGAATGCCGCTCCAAACGCGATCATCAGAAACAGGATGCCGGTTCGTGCCACGATCTTTCCCGCCCCGCTATGCTCGATCGAAAAGAAAAAATAAAAGAGGACCGTGCTCACCCCGATCAGGATGATAATCGCATTAAGATTGCTTGCCGGATTGAGCAGATTCATCGAGAACGTCAGGCCATCTGCCCCGGCGAGAGATAATAATGGCCTCACGGTATCTTCGACTTGTTTGAGAATGAAGGACGAAATGGTTCGCGGAATGGCGAGTCCACTTCCAAGGCCCACGATGAAGGCAAACGCGTACCGGGACATCCAGGCCGCTCTCGGCATATACCGCGTCAACATGAGCAAGCCGATCGCCACGGGAATGAACAGCGCAACTTCGCCCTGTTCGAATATCGGCTTCACGATTAAATGTACGATGACGGTGTCATACGCCTTGACGATGGTATAGCCCACCGACACGCCCACGTAGAGATGTTCGGCGAGCTTGAAGAGCGGATTGTCTCTGTACAAAAACGAAAAAATGAATAGCGTTAACCCTGTGGCCATCCACGCGCCCAAGATAGTGGCGTCCATAGCGTTCACCGATGCCGGATGAGGCAACGCACCTCAGCCTCGGCCTTCCTGCTGCCGGAGCGAAAAATAAAATAGATTGCACATGGCGACGAGGACGATGATCGCCAGGTGTGTGGCCGACTGCGCGTCCATGCCCGCAACCGCCCGCCCCTTCTGTCCGATCAAGCTTTCATACTCGGCTGCCCCCCGAAGGCCGCCGATCAAGCCGTTGATCTGGCCGCTGCGCAACAACGGATAGAGTCCCGGTGCGATCACCCCCGTGCATCCTCCGCCCAATTCAAATTTGTATTTGTCTTTTCCGTAGACGTACCAGGCCTCAACGCCGGGATTGCCCGCCCCGAGGCTGACGGCATAGGTCACGTCCTTCAAACTATGGACTCCGTCCAACACCGGAATGCCTTTCGTGGGATTGCCGCCGTAATCACTCGGAAATGCCGTGTAAAGATCCTGGCCCATATTGATAATGACGGCGGGGCCACCCGGGCTCCAACCCAGAAAGACATAGTCCTTGCCGGTTTCTTTTCGCATTTCGCCGGCTACCTGCTTCAGCAGTTGGTCGGCCATCCCGGTGCCGGATACCCACAAGGTCATCGCGACCACGCGTAAATTCTTTCTGAACGCATGACGCAGCAGCGCGATGGCCTGCGGGTGCAGCTCCGGTTTCGATGCCGGATCAAAATCGAGGGACAGCAGGAACACCGAGCGTTCAGGGAGCGCCTCGATATACTCGTACACGCTGCGCACTTCCGGGGAAATCTTGATAGGAAGACCGACGGGGTACAGCAGGGGTAACAGCGTGCAAAGGCCGATCACCAGGAAGATGATCCGCCGATCAATTTTGAGCATGCGCTCCGAAAAACTCATCCGCCGCTTCCGCCTATTCCTTCCCGCCGCCCAAGTAGGACCGCTCCACACCGAAAATGATCTTGAAGGATAGCGCGATGGCTCCCAGGCTGACGCCAATCAGAATCGCGCGCCGAACGGACGCATTCAACACGTTCAGAATCCACTGCGACACATCGCCGCTGAGCGGAATGAGGTATTCGCCCAGCGGGACGCGTCCCATCATAACGATCACCGCTGCGACGAGCAGCACAGCGGCTTCTCGGCTCCTGGCCCGGAACGACCGGTATGCCGCCGAGGCGATGAAAAACGCCAATATGGCGAACATCGTCCCTTGCAACGGCACCATCATGAAACTATAGATCCAGCCGAACGCCGTCATCGTGCCGTCGAGACTTTCTTTGCCGCCGGCCCAGAGTCCCACCGCCACCGTCACCAGCATGCCGGCATAGAGCACGAGGCTATAACCCCACCCGGCTTCCTGCCGCCTGATTTTGACCGCGTGCTGGTGAAAGAGACTCGTCACCCCCAAGATAAGCGCAAACCCGCCGATGATCTGGAGCCACTTGGTCGCTGATGTAAGGAGCTGCTCGGAAGCCGGATGCGGCACATAGTACTGACCGGCAAACAGCAGGCCCGTGATCATGGTGATGAGCAACGGAAGGCGTCGGCGCAGAAAGATCATTTGACGTCCCTGAGAAGGTCAAGAAACAGCTGCGGCCAGGACGCACCGGTCGCCGCGCCGATCGTCGCGAGCACCGTTCCGACCATGATCGCGGTCAGAATGACCGCTTTGCCGATGTCCTGTCCGCGGAGCGTGCCGATTTGAATCGGCTCCTTCGACAGATAAGCGCTCGCCGCATACAGCTCTTCGCCGATGAGCGTGTAGTCGCAGGTGGTGACGAAAAACGGCAATTGGTGATCCGAGTCCGTGCCCGCGATTTGAATCGCTCCGGTGCTCGCGCCGGTTTCCGTCAGCAACAGCGACTCGGCGAAATAAGAGCCCATAAAGAAATTGGCCGCTGGCTTTTTCCGAAGCATGATGCCGTCCACCGCCGCCGTATAACTGAACTGGTCCGACGTGATGAAAAAGTTCGAGTCTTCCTTGAACAGATCGGGCTTACCCGCCTCAAGATAGGCCTGTTTTGTGATCTCCTGGCACACCGCCATCGTAATCGGGTCCCGATGGGGCACCATCAACTCCGTTTCATATGCGGCCGTGCGCTGAGCCACCCGTCCGAGAATCACAGCGGCCGCGATTGTAGACGGATCGCTCATATCATGGGCACCGGTCAGATAGAGAATCGGCTTACCCAATTCGGTCGAACGGCCGATCGCCTCGTCTACCGCATCGAGCCCAGGAATCCGCCGCAAGAAGATGTGGTTTCGCTTGGCGTGGCTGATGGCATAAAACACGAGCCCACCGAAGCCCAGCGCAAGAAGCAGGTTATTCAACTGGTTCCAATTGAACCAGTTCGGTGCCGGCGTCGCCTGAAGCAAGGGACCGATCGCGCGCTCTTCATCCTTGCGCATCGCCACCGTAACCGTATACGCCGTTCCGTCTTTGACCTCGACGCCCTTTCCGCTTTTCACGACGTACTGATGCCAAGTCCTGTCGGCCTGTCTGGTCCACCAGGCGGCTTTCGATTCTTTCACGTAGCGAGTATTCGCGGGAAATTCCGCGATCATCTTGAGTGCGGCGGCATCGCCCGCCCCGGCTTCACCGATCAACACTTGATACGTCGCGTCCGGACCATCCCAAGGATTCGGCGCCCACAAGACCGTCAGGCTTTCTCCGCCGTCGTTCGGCGTGTCGATGACCCGAAGACCGACAGGAGCGACCACAGCGGATTGAGCGAAGACGGCTTCGTGCCGTCCGATTAAAAGCAGGACACACAGTACGGCGGCGGTCATTCGGAGCCTGCGAGAATCCATCAACCTTCGATCAGCTCAATGTTCGTCCGCGGAATGACGGCTCGAGATCCGTCGGCAAATTGCACTTCCAGTACACGCACGTCGCTTTCCGTGGGAATCTTGGTGAGATCTGACGGCAGGGCGGAGACTTCGCCGATCCTTCCAAACAACGGATCACGGATGATCCTGACGGCATCACCGAGCCGGATGCCGGCTCGGTCAATAGGCGCCACGGAGCCGGCGGTATGTGACTGGTCAGAAATGATGATTTCTGGGCGAATCACCCCGGCTCGAATCTGGGTTGCCCCTGAGATCGATGCCTTCTGTCCGGCGTGAGCAGACAGCAATCGAAAGGTTTTCGAGGCCATCGGAATCGTGCCAAAACCTTCCGTCAGAATGAGTGTGAATCCCACCTGCTCCGCCCCGGTAATGGCCACGCCCAGATCATAGCCCAATAAGGCGCGAAGATCCTTATCATGAATCCCGCCGACAACCAAGCCGGCTACGCCGAGCTCTTTGGCTCTGGCCATTGTCTCTGCGGAAAGAAACGATCCACCGACCACAATCTTTCCCTTCATGTCCGGTTTCAAATGGGAAGGCTCGAGCGGCTCTTCAGGCGTTGACACGGCCACGACAAGATCTCCCCATACTTCCCCTCCAATCCCGAATATGCCCTGGACGAGACTGCACGCCGCCTCCACGACGACCCCCTGGTGGGGAATCATCTCAATCACGGTGCCGTCGATATACGCCAACACATCGAGCACGCGCGGCGGCTCCCGCAGCAGCACTTGCCCGGTCACGGTGGATAGCGATTCAATCGTTCCCGTGACTGGAGAGCGGATCTCCGTTTTGAACCATTTGATCAACGGCTTGTTTTCCGCAAGGATGTCGTTCTGTTGCACGACATCGCCTTCTTTTTTCACCAGGTAATCCTTGATTTCGTCCGGTGCAATGCTGAGCTGGTTGGCCAGATTGATCGGGTACACTCTCCCGGGGAGCTGTGCGCGAGCGACGGCCTGCTCCGAACGCACGGGATCCCCCGTCTTCACCATCACGGTTCCCGGCAGAGGCAGCAGCCGGCGGCGCCGCACGACGGTACGATCGGCTACGGCAAGTCCAGGGGTATACGAGTGCGCCATAGCAAGTTACTGAAAAAGTCCTCGAGCTTCGTTCTCAGTCACCCAGCGCCTCGACGTACCGGTTCACTGGAGGCCAGGTACGTACCGCTCGCATGTATCGAAGCGGTTCAAGCAAAGCTTTACGTTTCGCAGCGGGCAGTTCATGCCTATCCCTTGGGATACAAATCAACTGCGCCGAACCATTTGTTCAGTGCGGCGACTCGTCCTGGCGCTTCTCTAGGCAATGTGAACGGCCGGCCTCGGCCATCGAGCAGTAACCCGACTGCTCCGCCCATCACTTCTCGGGCCACCGGAGTCCCCGCTCCCGACCCAAGATCTACCGACTTTGCCGGACGCATCGTCACCTTGGCTTTCATGCCGGCCGCCAAAGGATAGACCCGAAGATCGCCGAACGCCAATTGATCCTTCACCGCTCGGCCGTCGGGAAACGAGATCTCGAACTCCGCACAGAACTCGCCGTCCTTGCCCTGGCCGATTGGCGCGATGCAGGTGCCTAAATAAATCATGCAATCACGAACGAACACGTCGGTCGCCGCCTTTTCGTTGATCGTGGACAGGACGCCCAGGTGCGGCATCATAAAGATGCTGTCCACCGACAGCATGGTAAAGCCCACGGGCTCGTAGGCATCCACCATCATCAGCATGGATTGGATCCGACGAGGCGCGTGAGAGAGAATTCCGCCGCTCCCCACGATCAGGTCCAATTTCATCATGTCCACGAGCGTCCGGCCTGACGTCTTTTGCTCGAACACGTCGGAAATCGTGCGTTCCTGTTGGACGCCTTTTAATCCGGTCGCAAGCGATTTGTGATGGATCAAGGCCAATCGCAATGCCTCGCGGGCAATTGCGTGTTCGATCTGCAGTTCATCACGCGTTTGAGGGATGGTCGTGGGCCGGATCATCTTGTTCTTGATGCGATTGCGAAGCGTCTGCTCGTCAATCGTAAACGGCACCCAGCGCATGATATTCGACAGACCGGCTTCTGCCAAGACGTTGGAAATGCTGTAGGACATCCCAAGGTTGGCGCTCACTGTCCGGTTGAACGCCCCGTCAAATACCGAAAAGACATCTGTCGTAGCTCCGCCGATATCGACGCCGATCAGGTTCAAGCGCTCCCGTCTGGCGATCGTTTCCATGATAAGTCCGACGGCTGCAGGTGTAGGCATAATGGGCGCTCCCGCCATTTCCATCAACTTCTTGTAGCCGGGCGCTTGCTGCATCACATGCTCGAGAAACAGGTCATGGATCTTGTTGCGGGCCGGCGCGAGGTTCTCGCGTTCCAAGACCGGCCGGATATTTTCGGTGATTTCCAACGCGGCTTTATCGCCGAGGATGCTTTTGACCTGAGGCTGCGCGTCTTTGTTTCCGGCATAGATCAGCGGCAGCTTATACGTCGCGCCGAACCGAGGCCGTGGTTCCGCCGCGGCGATGTACTCGGCCATTTCGACAACGTGAGTCACTGCCCCGCCATCCGTCCCGCCGGACATCAAGATCATATCCGGCCGCATTGAGCGGATGCGCTCGATTTTTTCATGAGGCAAGCGGCCGTCATTGGAGGCCAGCACGTCGATCACGATGGCACCGGCGCCCAATGCGGCGCGCTGAGCGCTTTCGCCCGTCATGTTCTGCACGACCCCGGTCACCATCATCTGCAACCCCCCGCCCGCGCTGCTGGTTGAGATGTACATATCCACGCCGGTCTGCGAGTCCCGGCAGGGTGTGAGAACCCGCTCGCCATCCAGAATTTTGCGCTTCGAGCGCTCTTCGATTTCCGCGATCGCGTTCAGCACGCCGCGGGTCACGTCTTCGAAGGGGGCTTCAACGGTCGTAGGAGCTTCACCCCGGTAGGTTTGACGGTATTCGTCACCGATCTTTTCGATCAGGATGGCTTTCGTAGTCGTGCTGCCGCAGTCTGTCGCGACAATGACATTGAGCGGGCGATCTTTGATAGCCGGTCCGGAGGAAGCTGCCGTCATTGAGCCGACGCCCTCTGCGTGGACGCCTTGGTCTCCAGGATGGCAATCAGCCTTGAGACCGTGTCCCGGCGTTCAAGCAATCGGGCAACTTGTTCCACTTCTTTGGCGTTGAACGCGCAATCGATGATCGGCGCCATCATATGAAGCGCCTGACTGCCCAAAAAGCTCATTGGTCCCATCGATTCCAAGAATACGGCCGCAGGAGCCGCCATGCCCCGGCGCACGAGTACGTCGGCTATCCGCTCCAGAAGAGCAATGTCTTCTCCGCTCAGGGCGGTGGAAAGCGGCGACAGCGAAAACGCATGCCGGATCGTGGTCCGCAGTTCGCGCAGCCTTTTCGACACATGATCCTTGGACAAGGGACGCATAGGGATGATCGGACAAGCAAAACGGAGGTTGAGGCATTATATGGTCGGGCCTGCGGAGAGTCAATTTACCGGACATCGGAACGCGTTACGAACCGGCTCCGAGCGCGTCGAGCAGCGGTGCCAACCGGTCAAACCAGCGATCGGCCATGCGCGACTCGCCGCTCGGCAAAGGGTGCGTTCCGTCATATGTCATCGTAGACGGATCAAACCCCGTGTACTGGTCGACGAGGACGACCGGAGACTCCGCGCGGCTTTTGTCGGCAGCCAGTTGAGACAATTCTGCATTAAGGGAGGGTATCCGTGCGTGGCAAGTACTGGAAGAGGGGATCACTTGTGCCAACAGAATTTGGACCGATGGATTCACGCTTCTCAGCTCGTCAATAATGCCGCCGATATCGCCCGCAGTGCTGGCAATGCTTTGCCCCCGACACAAATCGTTGTGGCCCAGGTGAATCAGCACGACATCAGGCGACGCTTCAGCAGCCCAGGGGTGGATGTGGGCCAGGATCTCGTCAGCCCTCCAGCCGGAATGACCTTCATGGTCGGAATCAAAATCCGGATTTGCAGGCGGGCCGTTCGCGACGCCGTGCCGTGAGCCGACAAAGTCAATTCGATATCCTGCAGCGATAGCCAGGTGCCAGAGGTAAAAACGGTAGCTGGGGAGGCCCTGGCTGGATTCTGTGATCGAATCTCCGAGCGGCATGATGTTCGCTTTTTGTCCGGATGCCCGAGACTGATGAGCACCATCGGTCTCCGAACTGCAGGCGCCGCTCGATGCGACAAACAGGGCGCCGACCAGAAGCATGCGGACGGGCCATCCGGCTTTTGGAACAGCGTTGCACATGATGAAGAAGGAATAGAAGTGGCAGGAATCCGCTCCGAGCACCCTTTTTACGATAACGGCCTTAGTTCGAGGCAGGTACTAGGGAAAACGTGAGTCGTCATGTTCGCGCACGCTGACCGAGCTTGCCCTCCGTTCCTTTCCACAACCGCACGATATTGCCCTTGTGTTTGAACCAGATCAGGCCGCTGACAACAATCGCAAAGATCAGAAACTCCTGCCGCTGCTCATTGACAATTGCCACGACCGGAAAGACTCCAAAGGCGGCGAGCGCTCCTCCGGACGAGTAGCGCCATATGGCGACAGCCCCCACCCAGATGAGTAGCAGCAGGACACCTATCGATGGCGACAGGCCAAGGACAGACCCCAAGGCGGTTGCGACTCCTTTCCCGCCTTTAAAGGCGAGAAAGGGAGAGAACACATGGCCGAGGATGGGCGAAACAGCGGCGACCATCATGAAGGACTCCGTGCTGAGCCAGTGCATCGCCGCCCATCCCATGACCCATCCCTTGCCCATGTCACCCAGCAGCGTGAGGACGCCGGCCTTGGTTCCGGACACCCGCAAGACATTGGTAAATCCGACGTTATGGCTGCCGACGGTACGCGGATCAGGAAGGCTCAGCGCTTTGGAGACGACAATCCCAAATGGAATCGCGCCCAGTACATAACCGAGTGTCGCCAAGAGAACGCAGACGAGTTCTTCTTGCATGGATCAGGGAGTCAGTGGGACGCGCTGCCGAAGGCGAGGACGTAACATTACAACCCCTTGGCCACCACTTGCTTCCAAAAACTCCACACGTACAGGCCGCCCGACACATATCCCAGCACGAGGGAGAGGTACAGCGTCACACTTCCGGCCAGATGAAGGTTGCCCAACCCGGCGAGAACCGTCCCTTCCAGAATCAACATCGTGATTGCCACGACCTGCAATGCCATCTTGTACTTGCCGGTCGTTTCAGCCACGATGATCATCCCTTCACTTGCGGCGATGGCACGGACGCCCGTGACGGCCACTTCCCTGGCGATCACGAGAATCGCCACAAGGGCGCTGACGCGATCGACATTCACCAGGAGGATCAACGCGGATAACACCAACAGCTTGTCCGCGATGGGGTCCAGCAGCTTGCCGAGCTTCGTCACCTGGCCTGTTCGACGCGCGATATATCCGTCCAAGAGGTCCGTCACGGCCGCGACCACGAAAACAACCGCCGCGGTCAGTGAACGATCCGGCGTTGGCGTAAAGAACAGCATGACAAAGACGGGAATCAGCAGGATGCGTGCGAGCGTAATGACATTGGGCAGATTCAGAGACTCCTGCCCGACCGCTTTCCAGGCTGCGAGCACGCGATTCATGCGCTGGCCATCCTCTCTTCGGAGACGCGCTTGTCCCAGGCTCGCAGCAAGCGAAAAGACCAGGACATACATACCACGCTTCGCTTGCTCCCCTCGCTTCGATCACCTGCGAGCGGATAGGTACTTTGCCGCGGGTTCATTCCATGCGTCGAGTCTTTAGGCGATGGGAGAACGACGCAAGATGCCTGGTTCAATGTTCCGTTACACAATTCCATGTTTCAACAAGTCATGCAGGTGGATGACGCCCACCATCTTTCGTTCGTGTTCCGCGACGACCAACGTCGTGATGGCAAACCGTTCCATTCGTTCGACGGCTTTGGCCGCCAGATCATCAGGCGCGATCAGCTTGGGATTGCGCGACGCGAGATCGCCGGCGGTGACTTTCGCAAAATCGCCGCCCCGTTGAATGAACCGCCTTAAGTCGCCGTCGGTGATGATGCCGGCGAGCTTTCCGCTGCCGTCGGTCACCGTCGTCATTCCAAGCTTTTTCGCCGTGATCTCCAAAATCGCCGCCGTGGCCGGTACCGATTCTAAGACTACCGGCATATCCGCTCCCCCATGCATGAGATCCCTCACACGCACGAGCAAACGCCGGCCAAGCGTCCCGCCCGGATGGAATTGGGCAAAATCTTCCTCCTTGAACCCGCGCCGCTGCAACAGGGCGACAGCAAGGGCATCCCCCATGGCTAAAGCCGCCGTCGTGCTGGCCGTTGGCGCCAGTCCCATCGGGCAGGCTTCCTCCGAGACGGATACGTCGAGGGCAACGCGACTGTTCTTTGCCAGCGTCGAAGTAATGCGCCCGGTCATGGACACGACGGGAATGCCCATCCGTTCGACGTAAGGCAGCAACTGCAAGATCTCCTGCGTCTCGCCGCTGTTCGAAATGGCAATCAGCACGTCCTCACGGCCGAGCATGCCCAGGTCGCCATGGATGCCGTCTGCCGGATGGAGAAAGAAAGCCGGGGTGCCGGTGCTCGCCATCGTGGCCGCAATCTTCTGTCCGACCAGCCCGGACTTTCCCATCCCCGACACCACCACTTTCGCCTGACAGCGAAATAGGAGATCAACGGCCTTGCCGAATTCATCGTCCAGGCGCTCGATCAGCGCCTGCACGGCACGGGCTTCGATTTTTAAGACCCTCCGCCCTTCGGCGACACTGCTGCCAGTCAATCTGTCGGACGAACGAGGCGCCGGGCTCGTCTTTAGTTTCGCGGGCTTGCTGCGTCGCATATGCGTATGACCCGTTCAAGAAGTGATTTCAACTGATGAAGCGGGACCATGTTTGGTCCATCGGAGAGCGCGTGGTCAGGGTCCGGATGCACTTCCATGAAAAATCCATCAACACCAGCCCCTGCGGCCGCACAGGCCAGCGGTTCGACGAACTCGCGTTGTCCGCCGGATTGCGTTCCACCGCCGCCCGGCAGCTGCACGCTGTGGGTCGCGTCGAACACAACCGGGTAGCCGAAGCTCCGGAGGATGGGAAACGCCCGCATGTCCACAACCAGATTGTTGTATCCAAACGATGATCCGCGCTCTGTCAAGACGATGCGCCTGTTGCCGCACTCTTCCACCTTTTTCACCGCGTGTGCCATTTCGAGCGGAGAAAGGAACTGTCCTTTTTTTACATTGACCACTTTGCCGGTGTTCGCCGCGGCGACGAGGAGATCGGTCTGGCGGCAGAGAAATGCCGGAATCTGAAGTACGTCCACGACGCGCCCCGCCTCTGTTGCCTGCGCTTCGGTATGCACATCGGTGAGCACGGGCACGCCGATCTGCTGCTGGACCTTGCGCAACACGTCGAGCCCCCTCTCGATGCCGGGGCCGCGGAACGACGTGATCGACGTTCGATTGGCCTTGTCAAATGACGACTTGAAGACGTAAGGCATCTTTAGCGCCTTGGCTATTTCGGCGATGCGGCCTGCCGTTTCTATGACCAACTGCTCGCTTTCGATGACGCAGGGGCCGGCGATCAAAAATGGGGGCTGTCCCTGTCCGACGGTGAATGTCCCGATGTCCACAAGATGTGCCATGACGGTTCAGTCTAACGTTTTCCCATGAGATGCTCAAACAGGATATCCAACAAGGCCGTAGGTAAAGACAAGGCCGGATGCGTAGCTTCTGAGCTACGTTGAGGACCTTGTCGAGCCGAGAACGAAGTTGGGATCCTGTTTCAGCATCT
>WUUC01235998.1_pt1 | contig 17028 bp, 9 predicted proteins | sample 6278441 | NCBI WGS metagenome assembly WUUC01 (sample SAMN13675441, study PRJNA597444) | soil metagenome | isolation source: soil | place: USA: Washington | collected 2017-10 | reverse complement strand
ATAATGGTATTGAATTCGAGGTTGTCCTCGCTGAACTCAACCACGTAGTGATCGGCATCGGCTCGCGTGACCCATGTCAGCTCAATAGTGGTCAGGTTCCGTACTCTTGCCGTCAGATCAGTGGGCGACAATACCCGTTGCAGCTCAAGTTCTTCAATGATGGGGTCGATCTTGTCTTCGCATGCAAAGAATCCGAAAGAAAGCGTCCCGACCAGGAGAGCGATATATAGAATTTTGTTTTTCATAGTTGTTGCTGATTAATAGCCATAATCATTTGCCAGTTGTCCGTTGCTTCCATCCAGGAATATCTGCCAGATGGGCCAGTATTGCCTCGAGTTTGGATCTTGTGCATATATGGTCTCGATCTTCGTGTTGATCAGGTTAGCAGCATTTACATAAACCACGTTAGAATCGAACTCTGCACTTTTATCATCGGATTCTCCGCGGTTGAGACCATAGATCACCAGCGTCTCTCCATCGGCGGCATATTCGTAATACAGTTTTTCGGGCACATCGGCATACTCGCCGGTCCTGTCTCTCAGCGCATACATTTTTGCCTTGGCCTCATCGAGTTTCGTTTTCAGGAGATTCCACCGGATGAGTGCCTGTTTGCGTTCAAATTCACCACTGAATTCAAACTTGTGCTCATTTACAATTCCATTGAACATCGCATCTTTCGAACCGAGAGCGTTTACATAGTCTTCCACTTTCGTGGCGTGGTCGGCAGCTTTGAATGCCCTCCGCCTGATCTCCTTCAAATACGGAGCAGCAGCAGACGGGCCTTCCAGCTCGTTGGCCACTTCGGCCGCCATCAGCAGTATCTCCGCATAACGCATATAGATCTTGTTAACTCCATCGTCGTTGGTGGACGTGACATACCGGTCCATCCACTCATACCTGTATTTGCCGAAATACCAGGTGTTCAATGGTGCCAGTTCCTGCTTAGCAACTCCGCTTACTGCAGTTCCCCAGCGGTAAGGCACGCAGCTCACATCACGCCGTGTATCGCTCACGTCAAAATCATAAAACAAGTAGGGCAGGGGACCGGCCTGACCGCCCCGATTGGCTCCGTTAGCCTGGTACTGGTCTATGCTGGTATGTCGTACGGCGAATGTAAAGAGCATCCTTCCTCTTCCGTCGGCGAAGGGAATTTCCCAAAGTGATTCTCCTCCCGCTGCAACGTTGTCTTCGTTATACATTCTCCATAGGTCTTCAAACGATGGCTCCAGTTTCGCGCTTCCGCTTGCGATAACGTCCTTACACTCCTGGTATGCAATTGCATACATGCTTGCTACAGATAACTCACTGTCTGTGCTTCTGCGAACGCCATCAGGATATTGTGAAAAGCCGCTTGCTGCGAGGCACAAGCGCGCACGGAGTCCCTTAACAAAGGCTTTATTGATCCGCTCCACACTACCTGTACCGCTGCTTTGATTGGGCCACGGGGTTAATTCTGAAGCTTCGGCCAGATCGGCGATCAATTGTTTGTAGATCTCATCGCGACTGGTTTTCGGTAAGTACATGGTTTCGCTATTGATCGGTTCGAAGCGGGCAACTACATCGCCCCACGTTTTTAACAAGTCGGCGTAATACACGGCGCGTAGCGTGAGTGCTTCGCCCAGCAAGTGTCCCAACTCCGTACCCGGCAACGGATCGCCATATGTGCGTAAGCCGCGTATACAGATATTGGCACGTTCAATACCAGAGTACATCATAGCCCAAACATTGTTTGAGGTGTTCATGTTGGAATTGTTGGGCTTCGTATTATAAACGGCGAGGTCGGCATTATCTCCTGCCGTTTGAGATGTATTATACCATTCGGTATCGGTGTTCATTCCATACCAGGGCAGAAAGCGCCCGCGATATGAATTTGTCTCACCGAAAGGAAGTTTAATTCCATCTACTGCACCTTTTGCCAGGTCGGGTGTCGAGAAAATCACAGATTCATCGAGCGATGACTTGGTTGGAGCTTCAAGAAAGTCGTCGCATGAGGTCAGTACTGTTGCGATCAGTATGACTACTATATATTTTGCTTTCATAATCGATTTCATGGTCAGATTAAAAATTGAGGTTAAGGCCGAACACCAGTTGCCTGCTTCTTGGGTATGCCGAGTAGTCGACCCCGGGAGTGAGCGGCGTTTTTCTACGTGTAGAGACTTCCGGGTCGAAGCCGCTGTAATTCGTCAGCGCAAATACATTGTAGCCCGTTGTATAGAATCTTAAACTCTGTATCCGGAGCTTGCTGCTGATCGCAGCGGGCAATGTATATCCAAGGGTCAATGTGTTGAGGCGCAGGAACGATCCGTCTTCTACCGCCCAATCGCTGAACACATACCGGCTCATGTACGGCGACCACATTGTAGTACCGGCGTTCATAGCCTCCAGGGTGCTGGGATCTGTAACGAGCTGTCCCGTTGCCGGATCGACGTTGGTCCACCTTTTACCTTCAGCCATCATATCGGTCAGGTTCCTGTACTGTGTTTGTGGTGTTGATGTAGTGTACTCGATCTTGTTGGCATTGTAAATATCATTGCCATAGCTCCAGTTAAAGGCAGCCGTGAGATCGAATCCATAGGCGTATCCATTAACAATGAAACCCCCAGTATGTTTTGGGGAAGCATTTCCGATGACGTCCCGGTCGTCGATCGTTACAGCACCGTCGCCATTTAGATCCTGCAGTTTCATCTTGCCAGGAGCAATGGTTCCAACGATCGTCGATGCATTAGCGACACCGGATTTTAATGCCCATGTTTCTGTTGTCGCGTCGTAACCTTCAAAATCAGATACCTCGTAGCGCCCATCAGAAACATATCCGTACATCAAGCCGACAGGTCTTCCCGTCATCACGCTGTAGTCGAAACCAACTGCAGTCGATGCCCAACCTGAAGCCGTTGCCTCGTTCTCGATCTTCTCGATCAGACCTAATGACAAAACTTTGTTCCGGTTGAAGCTGATGTTGGCCGAGAAATTCAAACCGTACTTTTCTTTCTCGATGGCAACATAATTGAGGGTAGCCTCGAGACCTTTGTTCTCAGTTTCACCCATGTTGCGATACTGAATGTCGTATCCCGTTCCCGATACCGGGAAGCCGATGAGAAGGCCGTCCGTATTATTGCGGTACACTTCGACGGTACCTGTGAGGCGGTCGCCGTTAAGACCGAAATCCAATCCAATATTGCGGGTGTGCGTCGTCTCCCATTTCAGATCGGGATTAGCCATTGTTTTTGAAGCCGACCAGTAATTGTCGAAGCCGCTGATCCAGGTGTTGGCGCTGGACACGAACGACTGCACCATTTGCCCGGCTGGAATATTATTGTTACCCGCGGTTCCGTAGCTCACCCTTAGCTTCAGTGTGCTCAACCAATCTCTCGTTCCCGCCATGAAATCTTCCTCCACAATCTTCCACGCAAGAGCTGCCGAGGGGAAATATCCCCAGCGATTCGCTTCAGAAAATTTGCTGGAGCCGTCAGCCCGGTAGGTGGCGGAGAGCAGGTACTTGTTCTTAAAGTCATAGTTAAGGCGACCGAAGAATGAAAGCAACTTGTCGTCGGGGGCAAAATTATTGTCGGTGGATTGTGCCTGGCCCTGCGTAGTAAGCTTGAATGCCTGGTCGGAGGTGAATAAAGTAGGAAAGCCATGCACGACTGACGTCAGCGTGTTTGTTCGGGTATAGATCGTCTCATGACCGAACAACAACTTTGCGTGCTGCGTTTCGCCCAGGAGTTTTTTGAAATCGTAGCTGATCGTGTTGGTATTGCGGATGCGTTCGTCCCGCTGGTTTCCAAGTACCACTGCGGGGTGTCCCTGGTTTTCCGCGGAAGGCGCGTTGGCTACATAGTAAGTCGTTAGCCCATAGAAGCGGTCGTCACTGTTGTTAAGAAAGTCCAGACCGATATCGCTCCGGTATTCAAGGTTTTCGAACGGTCGCCAGGTAAAAGCACCTGCAAGGTTGTAGTTGGTGCGTTCTTGTGCGCGGTTATTGTCGGCTGTAGCCCTCAAGGGGTTGATCATATAGCCGGCCACAGTTTCATCTGTGTCATCGGTCGACAATCCCGATAGTGGGATGGGAGCGTACGCGACACTGTGTTTCAACCTGGAATCGGCTGACGACACTTCGTTTTGTTCGTTGGCGCCGCTGCCGTTGATCTTCGTTTTAGAATAGCGCAATGAAAAAGCGAGATCGACTTTTTCATGTGCTTTGTTATTCAGTTTGAGCGTTACGTTGTCGCGAACGAAGTCGGAGCCAACCATGATCGCTTTCTCATCGAATCTGGCATAGTTAACGGAGTATTGCGTTTTATCCGATCCGCCTCTTACACTCAGGTCATTACTAAAAACATTTCCCGTGCGGCCGTAAACCTGTCGCTGCCAGTTGTTTCCCTGGAGATCTGCATACAGGTCCCTGTCCTGGTATGGGCCGAAGTACTTTTCATACGACGGCAGGTCCTCATCGAGCAAAGCATATTCATATTGCCAGTTTACATAGTCGCTGGGAGAAAGGACATCCAGAGTTTTAGCAATTCGTTTCGCACCGACGAATGCATTGTAGCTCACCGAAACCTTGCCCGCGGTACCACCCTTGGTGGTGATAATAACCACACCATTCGCACCACGCGATCCATATATCGCGGTAGAGGAGGCGTCTTTCAGAACATCGATGGACTTGATATCGGAAGGGGAGATATCATTGATGCTGTTAACGGGAAATCCATCCACTATAAGTAATGGCGAGCTGTTCTGGGTGAGTGAGCCGCCGCCGCGTACACGAATCCGTATTTCAGCGTCGGGGGAACCCTCTGTGGAAGATATCTGCACGCCAGCCAATCGTCCTGTGAGTGACTCTGCAACGGACGATACCGGCATTTTTTTCAGGTTGTCGCCCGTAACGGATACAATCGAACCGGTGAGGTCCGATTTCTTCATCGTGCCATAACCGACAACGACCACCTCGCTAAGCTCTGTCACATCGCTTTCCAATGTAATGTCCAATGTGGTTTGACTGCCGACGGGTACTTCGATGCGTTTCATACCGATGAAGGATACCACGAGTACTGCGTTTTCGGGAACAGTGATCGTGAATTTTCCGTCGGCATCTGTAACGGTACCATTGCTTGTGCCTTTTTCGACGACCGAAACTCCTGGAAGAACGGACTGTGCGTCATCCTTCACGGTCCCTGAGATGTTGCGCTGGGCTTGTGCTGTCATAGCGTTTACTGCAAGCATGAGGGTAAGCGCTGTAACCTTCAGCCATTCTTTAATGTGTAGACTTCTCATCATAATAGAGCGTTAGATGAATAATATTCAGTGTGGATATAGATTGATTCAAAAGGCAGTTTGACGCGGGGTGGCGTGGTGTTGAGTCGACGCGGGGGTGTAAGTATGAGACTGTGTTGGAGAGTCATAAAATCGACGAGTTTGCGCAATCGATTGCACAATATAATAGATTTTAGACCTATTTTGCCAAGCTTTTCTTCACAAATCTCTCAAACAGCGAACGTTGGCTGATAACGGAAGTATTGATTGTTGAATTTTCAGCTGAAAATGCGCAATCGATTGTACGAAAGAGAATAAAAAACGACCACAGCCAGCACCCCAATGTCTTCATGACCGGGTCGAAGTTCTAAAAACACTCATATGCTCCTCTCGAAAATGTTAAGTCGCCTACCCACGAGAGAAAAGATGAGTGGCTGTATGAAACAATGCGATTCTTCTCGTCATATATGGGCAAAAGATTTAAGCTGGTTCAATGTATGAGTCATAATCCGGGTAGTACAATTTTGCGCTCAGCACGTTGTTTTTGTTGGGAAGGGTGACGATGCACGTAAACATTTAAAGTTGCTAGCTCTTTTGAGTCAGCCCACAAAACCGGATGGTCATCGAAACTGCTATTGTAAGAATAGTCCTCGCGTGCTGATATTTTCTTCACGTGGTATGTTACAATAGAAGTAAGCCGTTTATTGACATCGTAGTTGTACGCCAGGGAATCGCCCATGCGATAGATATACTTTGGCAAACAGGAATTGCCAGTTATGTCGCTCCCGTTATCTCCGCAACCGGAAATACTGACGATCATAACAATTGAAACCAACGAAGCTAAGAGGCGGGATGAGGGATGCATTGAGTGAGAGATTTAGTTATATATAAAACGTTGTTAGTTGTAGCGTTGTTTTTATATGAATCAATGTCTATCTCGCCACCGTCACATACCCCTTGTAGTTCAGCCCTTCACATAATGCATTGCGCAGAACGTAGTAATAGATACCGGCGGGCTGATCGCCGCCGTCCCAGGTGCCGGCGTAATTGGCTTCTTCATACACAATCCTTCCCCAACGATTGACAATGGAAATGTCCCATTTGCTGTTCTCGAGGCCGGGAAAATCGAACGTCGGATTCCATCTATCGCCGTTAGGTGTTATCACGTTGGGTATGATATCTATTGGGGCCTGTACCTGGATCTGTGTGCGCACCGACGTCGTGCAACCGAACTCATTCGTCGCATAACCGATCACCTCGTGGGCGCCCGGCGCGTCTAGCGTCACCGAAATGTCATCGCTCACGCCGGCGGTAATTCCGTCTATCGTCCAGGTCCAGGCCAGCCAGTCATCGGTTTCTGCTTGCCCTGACAGCTTTACGGCATCGCCACGGAACAAACAATCCGGAGTGATGATGGTCTTGATGACAGTCGTATCCTTTACTACAACTTCCGTTGGTGCTGCCGCGGGGACTTTGCAACCGTTGGCGTCTGTCAGGATCAGTGAAGGCTTGAATGCACCTGTGGAATTGTAAAGGTGAGTCACAACATTTTCGACTTTATCCAACACCACACCATCACCGAAGTCCCAGGTCATGTTTACAGTGTTAATGGTGCTGGCATCGAACGTGACAGCCCGGTTTGTACATGAAGCGGGGATCGAGGTCCCGAAGCTGCCTGATGGCCCTCCAACTTTCACAAACTGCGGCGACTCCTTCGATCCAATGCACCCGTTTACATCGGTGACCTCCAGCAGCACGTTAAAATTTCCGGGAGTGACATATATATTGACAGGATTTTTGAGATTGGATGTTTTGCCGTCGCCAAAAGTCCATTGCCACTTCGCGATTTCTGGTGTTGACAGGTCGGTGAACGCAGCAGTAAATGGAGGACAGGTGCCTGTATTCTTGTCTACAGAAAAATTCGCAGTGGGACTAACAATATTGACAACGGCTGGCTTTACGATTTTCTGTTCACAACCATAAGCATCGGTAGCGAACAAAGTGACGGCATAAGGGCCCGGCACATTGTATGTAATTTCCGGACTCTGCAGGTGCGACGTTTGTCCGTCCCCGAAGAACCATTCGAAGGAAGCGGCGCGCTCGGAAGTGTTGGCAAACGTGATCGGCTCGTTGACGCAGAAGTCCGTCTTCTCCACAGAAAAATCCGGAATGGGAACCTGGAAATCAACGGCATCCTCCTGGGTGAAGACGCAACTGCCTTCGGTGTTGGAAATACGCAGGATCACATCATACGCTCCCAGCGCCGTGTAAACATGCTGCGGATGGCGATCCGTCGATGTCTGACCGTCGCCGAACTCCCATAGCCAACTGGTTGGCGCGGGCGTCCCCTTTGATTGATCCGTGAACTCTACGGTAAAGTTCTCACAACTGCTTGTCGCATCGAACGAAAAGGCACTATGCATGTTGAGGACTTGGATGGGAATTGTTTTCTCCGCCCTGCAACTGTCAGAATCTTTCACTTCGAGGGTGGCCAAATAATTTCCAGGTGTGAAGAGCGCGGCGCTGAAATCCGGTTGTCTGCTATCATACGGTCCCACCGCCCAGGTCCATTTTACGGCAGCGTGCGATTGGTCGGAGAAGGATATCGGGGTCCCTGCACAGGGTTTGGCATTGTCGACTGTGAAGTCTGCGCTAACCTGCTGTATGGTGAGCGGCAAATGCGAGATCGTGGTGCACCCCGTCGAGAAGTTGCGCCCAATAAGCTTTAGGTCATACTTGCCTTCTGTCGCATAGTGATGGCTGGAGATCGTGAGATCGGTTGACGTTTGGCCGTCGCCAAAGTCCCACGACAGCTCGTCGTAGTTGCTCGATATGTTCGTGAGCTGCACATCAAACGGACTTTCGCATGTTTTCGTGGCTAAAAAGTTGACGTTCGGATTCTTGATGGTAATCAGGTTGGTGCGTGCCATGACGCCGTTGCAGCCATTAGAGGCAGTCAGCGTCACAGTGTAGGTGCCAGGCGTCGCATACTGATGCACCACAACCTTCCCATCGGCAACCCAGCCGTCACCAAAGTTCCAGCACCAAAATTCCGCACCCTGCGAATTGTCGGTGAACGTTATCGGCTCTCCCGCACAGGCAAGCGTCTTGTCCACATCAAAGTTTGCTAGGGGAACAACATTGTTCACTTTCACCGTTGTCTGCTTGGTGGTAAAACAGCCGTTGATATTGGAAGCTTTCAGCGTCACCAGGTACGTACCCTTTGTAGTAAATACATGTGCAGGGTTCGTTGCTGTCGAGCTGCTGCCGTCGCCGAAGGTCCAGAGGTATGTTGTTCCCAATGTTGCCGCGGATTGGTTGACAAAGTTAACGGTGAATGGAGCGCAGCCGGCGAGTGGTGTTTTGTCGGGTTTGCAGGTGTACAGCTCGTTGGGAGTAAAGTTCGCAGTGGGTGTTTTGTTCAGCGTGATGACCTCTTCCGTCGCATAGCCGCATCCGGCGGCGTTGAAGGCAACGAGCCGCACCGTCTGATCGCCAGGCAGGTGGATAGGGCTAATGAGCTTAATCGATTTTGAAACAAGAACGTCGTCGATATACCACTCCACGCGCGTAGCGAACTTCGAGGTGCTGATCAATGTCAGGTTCAGACTACAGTCGATGTTCTTCGCGAATGTTGGGACGGCGGGCTGGAGAATGTTGACGGTCTGAGTCACGATCGATGCACACTCATGGTTTAGCATTTGAGCCTTCAGTGTGACCTGATGAACACCTGCTTCCCCGTACGTTGTTTCAGGACTGATTTCCGTTGAAGTCTTCCCGTTGCCGAAGGTCCATAGGTAGCTGGCGATCGGGTCGGTGGATGTTGCGGTGAACTTGACCGGGCGTCCGGGACACACAGGATCTGGTGACGTGGTGAATTGGACACCTCCTTCGCTGCCCGCGAATACCTTGTGAGTGATACTGCTTTCACAGCCACTTTCGTCCCGACTCTTGAGCACAACATTGTAGCTACCCGCGCTATTATATGTGTGAACGGGACTGGCCGTCGTGCTGGCCTGGCCATCGCCAAAGTTCCATTGATAGGTGATAGCACCAGTACCTGTCGTAGCGTCGTTGAAGGTGAATGTAGCGGGGAGCGTACAAATTGCTGTCGAGGACGGGGAAAAGGCTGTGCGTGGGCCCTTCACAACGATGGCCGACTCAACGGTCTTTGTGCTCTCGCAACCATGTTGGTTGCGGGCTTTGAGCGACACGGTATATGATCCGGGTTGCTGAAAGATATAAGTGGGGCTGGAAGATTGGCTGGTGCCGCCGTCGCCAAAGACCCAGAACCAGTTGGTAACCGAACCAGACGACGTTGATGTCTTGTCCTGGAAGTTCACCGACAACGGCGCACATCCGGTAGTAACATCGAAGGAAAAGTCCGCGGTTGGCGGACCGTACACTTTGATGAAGCCCGTTTTCGTCTTCGTGTTTGGAGAGCCACCGTTCGAGACTGTGAGTGAAACTTCATAGTTGCCTGGCGCGGGGAAGACAGCGCTGGGATTTTGAAGTGGCGAAGAGTTACCGTTGCCGAAGGTCCACGCCCATGATGAGGGTGATCCTGTCGATGCGTCGGTGAACTTGACGGTGAGAGGAAAGCAGCCACTGGTGACATCAGCAGTGAAGTCGGCCACCTGCGCCATGACAGGCTGTGCCTGCGCCATAGCGAGCACCAAAAAAGCGACCGGTAATATACGACTTGAGAACACTGGTGAAATATTGGGGTGACTGCCAACGAAAGATAGCTAAAGTTAGAGCATGCTCGTGTCCTGAAGTTGATTGAAATTTAGATCAGCTTCATCCTAATATTTGTGGCGTTTTTACAATCAATCCCTGACGTATTTGCGCCGTGAAGACACGCACATACCACTAAAGGAGTATTGCAGGGGTCTATCATTTTTTGCACGACTACTTTTTGCATGCACCCACAGTCAGTATTGAAAAAGACAGGGTTAATCCTCTCGCAAGCCTGAAGGGTTGACCGGTTTCAAATATTCCCGTTCGTAAATTAGCCTTTATCATCCTTACCTTAGTATTGCAGTGTTGGCATCAATTACAATGCAAAGGATACTATGCTGCTAAACTGAAAAAACCAATTTGCGAATGGAGCTTATTCAAGTTATTGATATTGCAGGCATTGCTGCTTTCAGCATCGCGGGAGCATTTGCTGCGATGGAAAAGAAGCTGGATGTTTTCGGGGTCTTCATCATGGCTTTTGTAACCGCATTGGGCGGTGGCACCTTGCGCGATGTTTTAATCGGGGAGGTGCCGGTGAGATGGATGTACGATTTAAGCCAGGGAGCGGTTGTACTGGTCAGCGCCACAGCGGCGATGGGGTTTACGAATGTGATTAAAAATTTCCATAAGACCCTGCTTCTGTTTGACTCCCTTGGCCTCGCATTCTTCACTGTGCTTGGTATCCAAAAAGGCATCGCCCTTGATTTGCATCCGGTAATGTCGATCGCACTCGGGACTATTACTGCTTGCTTCGGTGGAGTGATCCGGGATATTTCGTTGAACAACATCCCACTTATTTTTAAGAAAGAGATTTATGCGACGGCATGTATTATTGGTGGCGCTGTTTATTTTCTTTTACTGAAGATGAATGTGCCTAAAGTTCCGTTGGAGGCTATTTGCATCACGGCCATCATCATACTGCGGCTGTTGGCCATGAAATATAACTGGCAGCTGCCTGTACGAACAGATTCAAATCGACAGGAGTAATCCTATAGCCAGTTTGGATAAACGTACCATTTGCTTATTTTCCTTTTGACCGGAGACCTCTCCGGGAGATATAAGAATCGATAGAATTGGTGAACCAATTTTAGTCCCGAGGTCATAGAATTAATTTTGGTTGTATTGGTCATCGGTAACCTTCTCCATCCAGTCAACCACTTTTCCATTCAACTCTTCCTGGATTGCAATATGAGTCATAGCTATTGAAGGCGAGGCACCATGCCAGTGTTTTTCTCCAGGTGCAAACCATACAACGTCACCTGGCCTTATTTCTTCTATCTGGTCTCCTTCGCGTTGCACCAGGCCAACGCCTGATACCACTATCAATGTTTGCCCAAGAGGATGCGTATGCCATGCAGTCCTGGCACCTGGTTCAAAAGTTACTGTCGCAGCTGCGGCACGTCTATGGCCGTTGGGTTGAAACAGGGGGTCGATACGCACCGATCCGGTAAACCAGTCGACGGGCCCTTTACCCGACCGTTGTGATCCTAGTCTTGTAATTTCCATTCGGAGCTCATTTTATTTGAATATCGTATTTTTACGTGTAAGAATTCGTTCTTCGAAAACTTCAAACCGATCCGGTTTAAGTGTCCGTTCCCTCCGGTGATATTTGATCTGAACAAAAGTATGAGAAAACTGATTGCGGGAATGAATATGACCCTTGACGGGGATTGCGACCACACGGCAATGATTGTTGACCTCGACCTGCATCAACACTACGCCGACCTATTAAGTAACGCAGACGCCATGATATACGGAAGGATAACATACCAACTTATGGAGAGTTATTGGCCAACCGTGGTAAAACCCCTACTGGCAACAAAGCAGCCGACGACTTTGCAATTGCAATTCAAAACATCTCCAAGATTGTCTTTTCGCGCACGCTGAAAAATGTTGAATGGGAAAATGCAAGGTTGGCAACGGGAAGCATTAAAGAGGAAATATTAGCACTCAAGCAACAAACAGGTGGTGATATTCTGGAAGGTTGATGACAACTTGTGACACCTTTCTTCGTAACCTTTCATGTTAATCGTGATTGTCAGCCTTAACAAATCACCATGAAATATCTTTTAGCATTCTGTCTTACGATGTCGCTCCTTTCACCTGCGAGCAGTCAGTCGAACGATCCATTCAGACCCGTCGTAGACCGCGAGGCGGAAAAATTCATGGCTTCGAAAGGGGCAGTCGGCCTGGCGATCGGTATCTATAAGAAGGGCAAAACCCAGATGTACTTTTACGGGACAACAGACAAGGAAAAGGCCAATAAGCCTGGTCCTAATTCCATATTCAACATAGCATCGCTTTCCAAAACCTTTGCCGGTTTTCTACTGGCTTCCGCCGCGTCCGAGCAAAAACTGAATGTCAACGACGATATCCGTAAGTATATCGGAGCAGGATATCCGAACCTGGAATACAAAGGTGAGCCGATCCGGTTGAATCACCTGGTGTCACACCTGTCACGGTTGCCCACGTCGCTGTCAGACAGATCGGAAAGCCCCGGGTATTCAAGATCCGACTTCTTCAAGGATCTTCACAGCATAAAACCCGACACCCTTCCCGGCGTAAAGTTCATGTATTCAAATGCTGCCGTGCAATTGCTTGGGTATATCCTGGAAGACGTTTACCACACATCGCTGGAGATCCTGTTAAACGAAAAGATCACGGGACCCTTGAAAATGAAACACACCAGCGTGCTGTTGTCCGGGCCGGACATGAAATTGAAGACGAAGGGGTATAATGAGGATGGAGCAGAGAATGCAGACCTCTACGATCGTCTTGCGGGCGCAGGCGGAATGAAATCCACCATAGAAGATCTCCTGAAGTATGTTGCATTCCAGATGAATGAAACTACGGAAGCGATGCGGTTATCTCACCAGGAGATCTGGGGCTTTGACATCGACGCAAATAAACATTATTCATTTTCGATGGGCTGGCAGACCATTAAAACGAAGGACGGACTTCGACGCATTTTTCAGGATGGAAATCTCCACAGTTACAGCAGCGTCATGATTTTTTGTCCGGAGCTCGGTGCCGGCATCGTCGTACTCTCGAATTCATTCATGATGAAGCAGGCAGGGGACCTGTCAAATGCGATTATTCAAGAGGTGGAGCCAGGAATGCCATGATCCTTCATACATAAACGGCAACTTCTGACCCCAACCCTGCCACTGACATTTACATTTAAAATTGCAATGCCGGGCGTGCCCCCAGAGCTTTCAATAACCTGGCGTGTGCAGCAACAGCCTCAAAAAAAGATTTCTTTGTGTGATATGGAACACCGAATTCTTTTGCTGTCTTTTCAATAATGGGCGCGATCTTCCGATAATGTACATGGCAAATGGTAGGAAAAAGGTGATGCTCCACCTGGTAATTCAATCCGCCTACATACCAGCTGAACAATTTCTGACGATGGCCGAAATTTGTTGTGGTCCGCATTTGATGAATAGCCCAATTGTTTTCAAGGTTTCCATCTTCGTCCGGCACAGGATAGGATGTTCCTTCGATAACGTGTGCTGGCTGGAAGATCAACGCAAGGATAAAACCCGCGATGTAGTGCATAATGAAAAAGCCCAGGAGGACTTGCCAGATCGAGAAAGGAGTTAGCCAAATCGGTAGTGCAATAACATAACTGAAGTATGTAATTTTTGTTAAAATGAGGATCAACCATTGTTTGGTGATGGATGCCTTTTGCTTTTTGATCAGACCATCTTTTTGATACTGACGTAGTCGCCCGAAGTCCTTGTAAATGATCCAGACAAATGTCATGAGGCCATAAAAGAACCAGGCATAGAAGTGTTGAAATTTATGAAAGGGTTTCCACTTTGATTCCGGGCTCATTCGCAGGACCCCTCTCGGGCTGATATCTTCGTCAGCGTTGTGGACGTTTGTATAAGTATGATGCAGCACGTTATGCTGTATCCTCCAGTTTAGAGAATGCGCGCCGACCAGGTTAAGTGACATGCTCAGGAGTTTGTTAACACCGGTTCGGGCTGAATAAGCGCCATGATTCGCGTCATGCATAATTGACAACCCGATTCCTGCTTTTCCCAACCCCATTATCGCGGCCAGGCCGATATAGACCCAGAAGCTGCTGATAAGGCCACTTATCATGAAAGCGTATGGAACCAGGTAAAGCGAGAACATGAAAACTGTTTTCAAAACCATTTCGCGGTTTGAGTACCGATTGATATTAGCGGTTTTGAAGTATTCAGCCACTCGTTTGGAGGCTGTTGAATAAAAGCCGGGTGAGGAAGAGGGGAATTTTAAGGTGTTGGTAATGCTCATTATTTGTTGTTAATAGCCGTTTTGCGAAATCTTAACGTGAGTAAAATCATTAAAGAGGCGTGTCTATATTATAACACGTAATTGTCGATAAGGTTCACTGTTCTTTAAAGAAGGAAACGATCAGTACATTGATTATAGCGTTTTGGTTTAAACCACCCCTTTTATGACCATGAAGCTATGGGATATTTTTAAAGTTTTGGTGTCGCTCCTTTTTGTCGGCGGTGTCATCACTTACACGGTTATGAACATATCGGATCATGATCTGATACAAGAGAAAGGGCGCAAATGTGAAGCAGTTATAGATGTTGAGGGAGGGCGTGCGTTTTTATTACTCAACATCGAAGGCCGGACACTAACCATGAATTTATCACTACCCCATCGAACCATGCGGGACGGGGAAAAATATCAGGCATACTACTACGATGAGATCCCGATAAATTCCACGTATGCTTTGACTAACCGATCATTGACTCTGTCAATTTCAATACCCCTTCCGTTGCGACTATAACGGAAAAGGGCGACCATATTGTCTTTGAGTATGATGTAAATGGCCGAAGGTTTGAACGCTGGCAGAGAAAGCCGGATGAGCCAATTCCAGACAGGAAGCACACAGTCATCTATAAAACAAAAGAGCCCGAAGTGGGCTATATCGTTTATTGAAAGAAGGTCCTAATTGGTGAGAAGTCTACCCGGCCATCGCGCTGCAAAGGAAGGTGGGTACGTAAGCCTCAAAATCAAGGGTGAAGCCCAGGGTATTCGTCCTGATGTTGTCGTTGGCGAAACTTGGTTCCTGCCGTCACGACCATCTCAATTATATTATTAGAGACCCTTAATGTCAAATACCGGGGAAGCTGATAATCAATGTGACGATCACGAACAGTACACCGAATAGTGCTAAGGAGATTACTTTTCTGCTTGTAGTTTGGTGGCTTGTAGTTTGGTGGCTTGTCATGATGTTTTGATGTTTAAAGGTGAACTGTGTTTCCTGCCTCGTTTTACCTGCTGATATCGGTTATCGGGTTCACAAAGATTGATATTGCGCGTATGGCGTCCGACAGCAAGTCCCTGATCTGACTTAAATCCGTCATCCACTGATTACTCAGTGTTTTACTGATGGTAAATCGGTTTTGAGCTTGTTTTAGGCCATTAATTGCTTATCTTACTTACAGATCATCCCACTTCTGATTTTTCATCTCAGTGTGAGATTCTTGAAACCGGGGAGTCAGGCCCACATCCGGTAACTAACTCAAATAATACATCGATGTGCGTCTTGGTACAGCCAAGGTCGCAGTCATCGCAACGAACCGGCAACGAAGCGTGCCAGCCTGATACAACTATGTTAACAACGCAGAATAGTACTGATCATGGGCTTTCCGACGAAGCCACTAGAAAATCGGAAGCCAACCTGAATGCGATCATCGAGAACTCCGATGTGATGATCTATTCCCTCGATGCCCAATTCAGGTACACCACTTTCAATACCCTGTTGAAACACTCTACCAAGATCGCATACGGCATCGATATCAAGGTAGGTGACAACATCGCGGGTTTCCTGGAGAAGCTGGAACCGACTGAAGCACAAGATTGGCGCGTAGCCTATACAAAGACTCTGGCCGGACAATCATTGAAATTCGAGAAATCATTCAACGTCGACAATGTTCAGACTTACAACAGCTTTTCTTTAAACCCAATTTGGGAGAACAGTAGGGTGATTGGTTTATCTTGTTTTGTTCGTGATATCACCGAACAAAAAGTAGGAGAGGAGCGACTCCGGCAAAGTGAACGACGCTACCGGAATATCGTTGAAACCGCACAGGAGGGCATTTGGATCATCGATAAGCATGACTGTACCGACTTTGTTAACAAGAAGCTGTGCGAGATCTTTGAGTACTCAGAAGAAGAAATGATGGGGCGTAAGTTATATGACTTCATGGACGAAGAGGGCATGAAGATCGCTACCGAAGGGATCCGGCTCGGGAAGACCGGGGTACACGAAACACTCGACTTCAAGTTCATCACCAAAAGCGGCAAGATGGTGTGGACCAACTTATCGAACAGCCCCTTGTTCGATAACGACCGCAATTATATCGGATCTCTTTCGATGGTAACGGATATCACCAACAAGAAGATTTACCAGGAGTCGCTGGTTAATGACCTTATTGAGAAACGGAAAGTGGCCGAGAACCTGGAGAAGATGGTTGAGGAACGGACTCACAAACTCAATGAAGCGTTGAAGAAGGAGAAGGAGTTGGTCGAGCTAAAGAGCAAATTCATTTCGATCGCCTCCCACGAATTTCGTACGCCATTGTCGACCATTCTGCTCGCGACGGGGATCATTAAAAAATACAAGCAAAAGCTGGCGCCGGTTGATATGGAAGAGAAGTTAGCCAATATTGAAAAACAGGTTGCCCATATGACCTTTCTCCTCGACGATGTCCTGAACGTGGGAAGAGCCGATGCCGGTAAGATACAAGTGAACCTGACCGAAGTAAGCACCGACATTTTTGAAAAGATGGCAATCGATGCTATGAGGGGATCGGAAACCCGCCATGAGCTTCGATTTAGTATGGACTGCGGTGTTATCAGATTTATGACCGACGAGAAACTGATCAGGAATGTGATCATCAACCTGACAACTAATGCGGTAAAGTTTTCACCGAAAGCGAAATTTATAGAAATGAAAGTAAGCTGCGACGCGCATAAGCTCTATATCCTTGTAAAGGATCAGGGCATCGGCATACCGAAAGAGGA
>WUUC01087954.1_pt1 | contig 17028 bp, 10 predicted proteins | sample 6278441 | NCBI WGS metagenome assembly WUUC01 (sample SAMN13675441, study PRJNA597444) | soil metagenome | isolation source: soil | place: USA: Washington | collected 2017-10 | reverse complement strand
TCACGTATGCGGACATGGGCCAGTACACGGGGACCGAGCGGGCGGCGCTGTCGGTCTGGAAAAGCGAGGAGGAACCCACCCTGCTACTTGCAGAAGCGGGTACTCGAGATGACCTCTGCGGTATTGCAGTACTCGGAGCGCGCGCGGCGTTCACCGGCGGCTACACGTACCTGCATCGCGATGTGCCATTGATCTACGGGAGCGAGTTGTGCAGCGTCGCACCCGCGAACTATGTGGTTAGCTTGGTCAACCGCGCCTCCCAAGCCCTGCCCACCGACTATTCCTTGCAATCGACACGCGGCGATTGGGGGCTGTACCGACGCGATGGGGCCTGCTTCTCCGACCGACGTGGCGATGAGCGCTTGCTCGAAGGAGCCCAAGACATGGGCCTGGGCCGACGCAAGGCGCAGCAGGAAGGTGACGGTTCCATGCGCTTTGACCTCGAGCGCGACTCGGGCGCATTCATGCAGGGTTGGGGCAATGGCGAGCTGATCGACTGTCACGTCTCGCGATGGGTCGTCGGCAACCGGGCATTCATCGACTTCGATTTTGTCCCGACCGGGTTTCCATATCGGCTCGAGTTTCGCGCTCGCGCGCATGAGGGGTCGGCGCCACAGAAGTTCGGAGTTCTCGTGAATGGCAAGCGCGCGCGCGTCCTTCCCATGTCACCGCGATTCACCACCTACTCCGTGGATGTACCGGAAGGCTCGCTGCGTTCCGGGCAGAACCGCATCGAGCTGGCCTTCGGCCGCGCGGCACCCTCCAGCTCCGAAGATGAACGGCGGCTTGCCGCGCTCTTTCGATCCATCGAGCTCGTGCCCAAGTCCGATGACTTTTCCATCGACGTCGCCCTTGCCGGATCGTCCAGGCACCTCGTCCGCGGTTTCAACCCGAGCGAGAGGGCGGATGATATGACGTTCGTCTGGAGCGACGGGCCCGTCTCCGAGGTCGGAGGTGACCTGGCATGGCCGCGATCAACGTACGTCCTGGAGACGTTGGCCGAGGCACTACCCCTTGTTTCGTCCCAGCAGACTCGCGTACTCGTCAATGGCACCTTTGTGGGAACGCTCAGCTTCCAGAAGAAGTGGACGACCCAGCGTCTCCTGGTTCCACCCGCGGCCCTAGCCAGGGGACACAACCGCGTTCGCTTCGAGTACGAGGGCAGCGTGAGCCCCGCCTCCGTGACCAAGAAGGTGGGTGACCACCGTGAGCTAGCAGTGCGGTTCCGCCGAATCACTCTATCGCCACTACGCGCTGGCACCGATCTCGATTTCGGCACTGAACCGGCTAGGCCGTTCTTGATCAGTGGCTGGTCCACAGATGAGCGAGACGGTGAGAAAACCGTCGTTTGGAGCACCGGCTCGAGTGCCGCCGTTGCGCTCTCGTTTCAAGGTGTGAAGGCCCCGGTGCTGCGCCTGGAGGTGCAGGGCTACAGCCTCGCGCTACCCATCAACGTGACGGTCTCATTGAATGGCGTACCCATGGGCTCGTTCGCTGCGCCTGATGGTTGGCAGACTATTTCCATGCCGATCCCGCCGGCTGACTACTCTGCGCCCGCAGAGATCGTCACCTTCGACTTCGACCGCACCGCGAGACCCTCCGACTCGAATCCGCAGGTCAACGACAATCGAGAGCTTGCACTGCGCATCGACAGCATCCACGTCACCTCGGACGATCAGCTGCAGACCACCAAAGCATCAATTCGCGGCGTTCAGGCCGACGCGGTCAACGATCGCGGCATCGCTGCGAGCTCAGTTGGCGCAGGGCGCTAGCAGAGCGTTGGTACGTCCCTATGGTCACCGATATCGATCAAAGCTCTTCATGGCGTTGGCGATCCTCGAGAGACGCCAGCTCGAAGCGGCATGACGGGTCCAGACATCGTGAACGGGTGCCCGCGAAATGCCGCCGTGCGGAGTCGCGACCAGCGGATGGAAAGTCGCCCTCGCCATATAGAGAGTCGCAGTTCGCGACGTAGTGGTCGCCGTGACCAGGATTGTGGTTGTGGGGGTCGTCTTGGGGTTGGCGGTCGGCTGTGAAGCAGCGCGAGCAAGTCGCAGCGGAGACTCGCAACCATTAGTAACTACTGTGGAATCTCTGGGCATCGAGGCGGACGCTGCTTCGATGCTCATCGACGTCTCGGCCGATGACAAGGGGCTTCGCCGCTCGTATGGCGCTGACATGCTGAAGTTCCACGGCTGCGTACAGATGGCGGAGGACGGCACCATGAGGGGTGAGGGGTGCCCGTCAGCCCTGGTGGCCTTCGGGCCCTACATCTCCGCACCCGGCAATGCGAACGTGCGATTCCGATTTGACATCGAATCGGAGGACCCACTGACCGTCATGAGCGACGTTCTATCGGATGGTGCCAAGCAGTTTCACGGGGCCGTGGACGAGCAGCACGTCAGTCCAAATGAGAAGCTGACGGTTCAGTATCGGCTTCATCTATTCGATCCGGCAAGCTCCCTCGAGACTCGGATAGGGATCCGATCGGACACGCCAGCGAGCTTCACCATTACCAACGTCGCGCTCGACATCGAGTAGTCGGCGACCGCGGCGGCGGTTGCTCTCCGCGGAGCTTTGCTGGGGGTATGGCAGGCCCCGGCGGCCGTCACGTGGCCGACGCCGAGGTCTTCCTCCCCGACCCCCGGGCAGGACCGATTGCGCGCAGCCTACATCGCGCCAGCCTCTGGGGTGCACACTCGAGACCGTCGCGGAGCTCGATGCTCCGAGCCCTACGGCGCGTTCGGAAACGCTCGGGTCAGCGGAGCACGTCGCTCCGATGGATCGTATTGACCCAGGCAGGCCCGACAGAGCACCTCGAATAGTTCCATGTTCCCCCGCCAGCCCGCGAGTTTTGTCGGTACTTCGCCCTGCGGATAGCGACGCACGGTCGGCAGTTCGAGGCACCGGTACTCGAGCCTGGGCGCCCGGTGGGACAGGTATGCGAGCAGCTCATAACGTGCGAAGACATCGCGGAACGGCGCGATGCGCTCGTCGAGCAACATTCGTCGACTATAGGCACGAAATCCTTGCGTCGTGTCGGTCCATCGAAATCCGGAAGACAGGCTGAGTAGAGGCGCATGCAGCAGCCGAATCGCCAGCCCGCGGGCTATGGGAGTGTTCGCGTGAGCGCCGCCAGCCAAGAAGCGGGACCCCTGCACGAAGTCGATGCCGCTGCGTAGGGCTGCGCTGAAACTCGGAATGGCTTCAGGATCATCCTTGTCGTTTCCGTCAATCGTGATAATGCCGCCATACCCTTGGTCGAGCGCGAAGGCGTAGGCGCAGCGAAGCTGCGCGCTCAGCTTGCCGTGGCCAGTTTTCACCAGCAATCCACGCACACCAAGCGTCCGAAGGCGATCCAACTCCAACGACCCGTCGGTGGTCCCGCCGTCGACGATGATCACGTCCGCGAGAGCCGGAATTGCCAGCTCCTTCGCGGCCATCTTGGCCAGCAGCCGTCCGATCCGCTCGGCTTCGTTGATGACTGGGATGACCACGCACACCTCATGCGTCTTCCCCAGCCAGTGCGGAGTAACGAAGGTCGGAACCTGCCAGCTCGAACGGGGGCTCGAAGCGCTCAGCACACGATCCCCCTTCCGCGTTCGGTACGATAGTGCCGAATCGCTGCCTTGACGGCACGCTCGATCGCCGTCAGGTGTGACTCGTCCTTGGTCGCCAGCATCTCGATGACCACCAACCGGTGCGCAAGATGTTCGCGCAGCGACGCGGCGACCCTTCCGTGATCACAGGATCCATCCCCAATCGGCAGCAGGTCTGGCTCGCTCGCGTGGATGTGTCCGATCAGATCATGATTGAGGGCGACGACCGGCTCCGGCGGTTCCTCGCTGATGGTCAGTGCGCCTGTGTCCAGCTGCATTCGAATGGCGGGGTTGTCGAGCCGACGAACAAACGCAGCCGTCTGACGGCTCGTGGTGAGAAAATTCGCACCATATCGAGGTGGATTCGGTTCGAGACAAATCGTCACCCCCCGTTTCCGGGCTAGCTCGCCCAAGCGTTCAAAGAAGGGCAGGGCAATAGCGTCCGCCTCCGCGTCGGATGCCGCACCTTTATCCCGATTCTTGGGCGACCCAAACACCAACCGTGTGCCACCGAGCCCCGCGCCGATACGGCAAATACCGTCTAGGTGACGAAGCATTTCATCCTGCACCGACTTGTCACCGAACAAATTGAAGCCGCTCGTTCCAAACAGCAGCGCCTGCATGCCGGTGATCTCGAAGCCGCGGCTACCCCACCAGCGCCGAACCGCCGCAATTTCGGACTCCAAGGGCGGCCGATTCGTCGAGAAGTACTTGCTCGGCGCCACGTCAACCGCATCGACATCGTGGCGCCTGAGCAGCTCTGCGACCGCCTCGTCTTCCTCCGGGTCCCAGGCGATGTTCGAGATGGCGAGCCTCACCGCGGCCCCTCCACGGCGGGCAACGTCCGCGCCTCCGACTGCGCGTAGCTGCGGATGGCCTGCAAGGTCGCCCGCCGGTCGTATTGGTATGCCCCTGTCGCTCCGAACTCCGAGGCGTAGCGTGTGCGAAAATCGTAGTGAGCTGGGCTCACTCCGACGCTTTGCTCGAGCCGTCTTCCGAAAGCGTTGGCGGATATGTCAGCGACACTGATGGGTTCAGCGGTCAGGTGGAGGGTCCGCATGCCGACCCTCAGGGCCGTCTGGAGGTCCGCCCATAAGTTGACCATGGGGTAGAATTGAAAGACGCTGCGGCTATCGATCCCGTCCACGTTATTGTCATTGAGCAGATCGAAGATCACGTTCTTGCGCAACCCTGGCCCTACCAAACCCGGCAAGCGCACGACAAGGCAGTCAGGAAACCGACCTTCGACAAACCGCTCGAGGCGCCGCCGGTTGGCACCGTAGGGCGCCAGGTCAGGCTCGTCGGCGAGCGATTCCTCATCGACACGCACCGGCGTTTGGTACACGTCCACCGTGCTTATCAGCACCAACCGCTTGCACGCGATCGCGCCAAGGTGAGTGATGAGGTCGTCAATCTTGGCGCCATCTCCGACCGGATCTCGATTCGCCAGCCACTTCTGAGCAGGGGCGCCCGCACAGACGACCAGGTCAAAGGATCGACCGTCGATCTCGCCGATATTCGTCGACCGGTAGAGAAACTCGAAATGGGTTTGCCTCCGCAGTGTCGTCCCCACGAAGCCAGAAAATCCGATCAATGCATCAGACATGAGCCGCCTTCGAACCTTCGCCGAAATCCTCGCCGTCCAGCCTTTCGAGGACGTCATATATGTTGTCGATTTTCGCGCCCAGGACGGCAAAATAGCCGGGCAATATCATCGATTTCTCAAACAGAATGGGCCTCCCGTCATCCGCTTCATTCTTGATCAACACCGTCTTCACCTCGAAAATCGAGTCAACGTGCTTGGCCTGATGGATCGCCGGGAGGAAACGCGCTGCGTCTCGGATCATGCGCTCGACGCGACTTGCTCGTTCGTAGTCTGCCAGCTTCTGATAGGGGTCGAGCCCAGGGCGATCCTGCCAGAACAGGTGCGGCGTATAGCGCACGTGTGACAGCGTGTGCAGTCCCCGCGCCGGAAATGGCATCATGGAGAAATATGGCCCATCAATCACGGTCACACCGAGCCCTTGGAGGGCCGAGGGCGCATCAACGAGCGCCAGCTCGGCGATCTCTTGCTTGAGCTCCGCTCGTGTCCCGGGCACGTCGCCGGCGAGCTGATTGAGACCGCTGTAGGTGCAGTTGAAGGCGTATCGACAGCCGATCTCCCGTGCCTCGCCCTTGTCACGCACGGCTATCTCGAGCACCCCATCGACGTCACGTCGTATGCCGGTCACGAGGGCGTTGCAACACACCTCGACGCGCGACGCCTGCAGGGTCTGCACCGCCCAGCGCGCCAGGCTGACGGAGTCGAAAGCGTACTCCTCCACCAGGAACACGCCCTCCACCAACCGGGAGTCGAACAGGCCACGCAGCCCTGAGTCTGGGCACCGAAGGGAGGCGCCGATCTCGCCGCAGAACCGCTCGAATTGCTTTGCCGTCACCTTCGAGTTTCCTCGCGCGACGGCGTACAGGCTGACGAAATCTCGCTTTACGGCCTCTGGCCAGTCCCGCACGAAGCGAGAGAGATTGACTCGGCTGCGGTAGCCTGTCGTGAAGCTGCGGGGGTAGTGGTAACCATTGTGGACACGCGCCTGGTTATTGTACGAGGCCCTCGTGAGCAGCGCCGACTCGCGCTCGAGCAGCAGGACCTTGGAAAGGCCACGTTTCTGAGCGAGGTAGATGGCGATCGCGGCTCCGTAGAATCCTCCTCCGATGACCACCGCGTCGAAGACGCAACTGTCGCGGGTCATGCCTGGCGGCGAAGCTGCATGCCCGACCCGGGCGTGTGCAACAACGAAGAAGGATCCTCGATATTCAGTCTCTCGCGACGAGTCATGCGCGCGCTCGTGAACTCACGCGCGATGTGATACAGCGGCCCTTCGTTGGACAGGCGCGCCATCTGCAAGATGTACTCACCGAGCACCAGGAACACCAACGACGAGAGAAAGAACATGCCCGACTGCTGTAAGGACAGGGTCATCCACCCCGGCGCGACGTTGTCTTTGAATACGAAGACGGCAATCACGTAGATGGAGTAGAGCAGGTTCGATATGGCGCCCACCAATGAGAGGGTCGTCACGATCCGCATGGGCACACGTGTCGTTGAGATCATGAGGCGCATACCGCGATCGACGCTGTCGGCGATGCGCTTGCGTTGCTGGATCTTCGGTGCCGCGCTGTATTCCAGGTTGACACGCGAAAACCCGCCCGTGGCTGGCAGGTGCCGGTACGTCATCGCAGGCTGCGGATGCTTCTGAATGAAGTTGACGACGCGCCTGCTGAGCATACGGTAGTGGGGCGCATCGTTCTGCAGATGCACACCGTTGAACCATTTGTAGAATGCGTTGAACAATGCGTATGCAACCGTATATGCGGTGCCCTGAGCTGCTTTCTGTCGGTTGCGCGCGAATACGACGTCGGAGCCATCTACGGCTCTACTCAGCATCTCCGGCAAGTAGGCTATGGAGTCCGTCGCTGGATCAACGACGGCAACGAAGTCGCCGAGCGCGTTTTCGATGCCCACCCAAGAGGCGGTGTCGGTGTCCACTTCCTTGGTGAGGACATAGACTTGAAGGTTGGGTAGACCACCTTCACCCGTGAGGTGCTGGAGCAGCGCTATTGTCGGTTCGTCGGAGGCGTTGGCAACGACGATCAGCTCATAGTCGACCACGCGCTCGGCGACCGTGGTCGCCACCGAAGTGAGCGTTTCCTCCAGGTGGTCGGCGCCGTCGCGCACGACGACAACGACCGACAGGAAAACCGAGAAGAACGGCATCGCTTACCCCTCTGGCCAACACTCGACGCAGTGCGAATCGCACGTGCGACATGCCCGGAAACGTCGGTAACTTGGGTCCACTTAAGGGGTGTTCCAAAATTGTGATCGTCGCACCGTGTAGGCGCTCGACGCACGCCAACCACTCGGGCCTGCACTGGCGAGCGCTCGTTCTTTTGGTCGCTTAGCGCCCCCTGGCGCCGAGTGACGTCGCACTGACGGAAGCGCTTGCGCCTCGATCATTCTGACGATATTCCAGGGTGGTACACTCCGCTATGACGGCCTCGAGGAGCGTGCTTTGGCGAACACGTTGCCAGGCTGCACGCCAACTCGAGTACACCGCGCTTCAGCTGCCTGATGACGAAGCCAGCCCCTACCACACCCATTGAGAGCCCTCACCGGCTCGAACGAGCCGAGCAGGGTCGGCCCCGTATGCAAGTCGTGGCGCCCAGCCATTCGAACGCGCCCGACGACGCGACTGCGCCCCCGGCAGCCCCTGAGGTCTTCCTCGGCGCGTTTCTGGCGTTGCTGGCGAGTTTCCTCGTCTTCTCCTACTCGGGCACCGGCATCCTGCGGTTCCCCGATCGCTCGATCGGGATCGGCGTAGTTCAAGGGGTCGACGCATCTCGCCGAGCTAGCATCTACGTGCTGATGGTCGTCGCGTCGCTCGCGACGTGGTTGGCTTGCTTCTATGGCGCCCGGGCGCTCCGACGCAAGATGCCGGGCTGGTTTGTCGGCGTACGATCTAGTTTGGAGAATGACGTTTGTGCGCTGTTCTGCACGGTGGGGAGTGCGGCCTTGGTTATCCAGGTGGCCTCCAATCGGCTGGACGAGCTCACCGCTGTCTGGGTCTCGCTGGCGGGCATGGTGGGCGTGCTCGCTGCCGCGCTCGCTCGTCGATGGTCAAAGCCCGGGCCACGGGGGCGGATGCTTCGGGGGCTGACGGCCTGGAGCACGACGGCCCCCCTCATGTTGCTGCTCTGGCCTTCGGTGCAGATCGTCGGGGTTTTGGGCGTGGCGACGGGTCCGAGCCTCAGCGCAAAGCTCTGGGTTCTGGTCTTGCCGGTCTGCTATGCCCTCGCGCTATTCGGCCTGTGTCGCTGGCGCGGGCGACACACGCCCGCGCGAATACGTCACGCATGGGTGGCGAGCGCCACGCCGCTCCTTCTTTTCCCGGGTCTCTGTCCCGTCGCTAACGAGCTGCAATACGCGCTCGCAGCGCATCATGGGGTAGCGCCACGCGAGGTTGCGAAGGTGCTCCTGGTGGGCCTCCTGCTGGCCTCCGTTCTATTGTTTGCCCTGGTGCTTCGAGGGCGACTGCGGCTCACGCCAGGTCGAATCCTCGCACGGGTCGGGTTCCCGGCGCTCGTCTTTGGCGCGACGCTGACCAGCGTTCACCGGCAGTTCTTCGCCAAGACCGTCGACCCGTTGCATGATGGTGAACAGATCACCTCCGTCCAGCAACTGCTTCACTTTTCGAAATGGCCATTCGTCGATGTTTGGCCTGCGCACGGCCTTTTCGACTACATCGGCGCCCTTTACGCCCACGTGAACGGGTTCAGGCCGTTCGAGCTCACGGCATGGAACGGCGTTCTCGCCGGGTGCGCTGCCGTTGGGGCGTATGCCATACTGGCTAACGTCAGCACGCCGCTGTTCGCGTTCGTCGTGGCGTTGCTCTTGCCTGTCGAGAGCATCTTTCCTCTGCCGATGTACTCGTACTTCTGCGCGGAGCCCACGGTGCTCGCCGCAGGCCTGTTGGCATGCTGGGTCTCGAGACGGCCGAGCACGCCTCGTTACGCGATTCTCGCGGGCATGTCGGCACTTTGCTTCATCTGGACACCGGCAAGTGGCGTCTCCGTGATTGCAGCCGTCCTGGCGTTGCTCCTTCTGGACTGTATGGTCGCGGCAGATCGAGCGGTAGCTCGGCGCGGGCTGCTCGTCTTCGTCGCAACCGGCGTCGGTATCTTTGTCGCGTATGCGCTGGTCCTCGTTGCTTCGAGCCGTTCGGTGTTTGATACGCTGGGCCTGGTGGTGGCCTTCATCCGCGCTGACCCAATGGTTGCGGGGCGGGGCATCATGATCGAGCGCTTTGACGCGATGGCCTTCTTCCAGTACATCGTGCTTCCCGGCATCGGCCTGCTCTATCTGGGCAAGCTCATGCGCCATGCGATCGAGCGTAGGCCACTCGACCGTGTCTCGCGCATTCTGGGCTTCCTCACGCTGGTGTCGTTGGTGATGTTCATGCGAACATTCAATCGCCATAGCCTCCTGGAGCGCTATCAGCCCTTCTTCTTTCCTTTTCTCGCGCTGGTTGCGTTCATGACGCCCAGCGCCCGTGGGGTCGCGTCGCCAGCCGTTTCTCAGATTGTGGAAGGGGTGGGGGCTGCAGCTCGGGACTCCCGGTATGCTGCCCAGCGAGCGCTGGGGCATGGCTGGTTCTGCGCTGGCCTCGCCCTCTACCTGGTGCTCTTCCCAACGGGTGCTCAGGCACGCGTGGGCCTCACCGCTTTCAACTTCCAGGAATGGCGCGCCAACCAACCCCGTTTTCTCAGTCCAATTCCCGTGTTTCCGAAGCTGCGCGCTTTCTTGGACGCGACACTTCGGCCGAGCGATACCTTTCTCGAGCTCCTCAACATGCCGCTGCTCTACACGCTTTTCGAGCGCGAGATGCCGGCTCAGTTCTTTTTCATATCGATGTTCTACGCCACGGATGGCGTTCAGAATACATACCTCGAACGGTTTGACGCCTTCGGTGGCAGCGATCGGGTGCCCGTCGTGCTGCTCAACACCTCTGCCGGCGAGGCACACATCGACGGCATCCCCAATACCCTGCGAAGCTATCGCCTCGCGGAGCGCGTCTATCGGGACTACGTACCCTACGGGACAATCGAGGGATTCGATGTCTGGGTCTCTCGCAAGCGTTGGTCAGAGGCCGCGCAACGGGTGAGCCCAGTCCCTCTCGAGTTCGCCGATCCCGGCAGGTTTCAGCTCTCTGCCTCGACCGCCGTGGTGAGCAGCGAGGGCTCGCTTCGACTGACGGCGACCGGTCCAGATCCGCAGGTCGATGGCGCCGTGAAGCTGGATGGATTACCCGCGCGCGGTGGGCTCGAGTCGCACCACGCGCTGCGCTTCTCATATCGGACGCGCGTCCCCGGGACGGTCGAACTGTATGTTCGACGGGGTGACGACGGCTATGATGCCGCCAAACCCGGTCGCTTCCGGATGGAGCCCGATGAGTCCGAGTGGAAGACGGGCCAAATTTCGCTGCCTATTCCGTTCGACCCATCTCAACCGATGACGGGCTTGAGGATCGATCCGCCGGATGGGGGCGACATGGAGCTCCAGCACCTGGAGCTCGTCCATGGCACCCCGGAAACGCGGGCCGCCGAGTCTTCGTCTCTGGGTATGCTGCCGTTCGTCTGGGGCAACTTCGATCCACGACTCGAGAACGGGAATGGCCGGGTCGTGGAACGCCTGAGCTGGCCGCGGCGGGCTGGTAGCTCTCGCGGCATCGATCTCGCTCTGGGGTCGGCTCCAGAGACCAGCTCGGGGAATTATCTGCGTTTGTGTATCAAGCTCCCTCGCAAGGCCGTCGAACCAGCCGTTCCGCTGCGTCGTTGGGCAACGGTGGCTCATCGCGATACCTGGCAGAGTGCGGGTACCATGATCCTGAGCTACGGGTCCGACGCGCCATCGAGCTTCCAATTCGACCTCGTGCGCCCCGATCCCCTCTCTCCGGGCCTGCCGGACTCGCTGGTCGAGTCCTTCAGAGACGAGTGCAAGTCGTACGTCATTCGCCTCTCGACGCAGTACGCGTGGAGGAGCGGGCAACCCGTCTCTCGGCTCCACCTCGAATCCAACGTTCCCGTAACGTTGGAGCATGCAGAGCTATTGGCTGGGGATTAGCGCGGCCAAGTGCCCTGGGGGAGGGCGCTGACGTCAGGCACCGAACCGAAGATCACCGAGGCCGCCATCGCGGCCCCGACTTCGAGGGCAATGGTACACCACCCAGAGGCGAACCATCGGGTGGCGACCAACCCCTCACGCGATCGCTTCGGCTTCCTCCAACCCCTCCGCCATACGACGGCGCGACCGGAGCTCCTCGGAGGACAGACTTCGTCGTGTGGTGTCTTCGAGCACAAATGCGACGTCGGGCATGGATTCGGCCTCGACGTAGATCTGATACGCGAACAGTGAACGACTGATCCGGATCAGGCCCAGGTTTAGGGCAACGGCTGCCGTTCCAAGCCAGCCCGTACCCAGTACCTTCGGGAAGGGTGCAGGGACGCCCTCGATTCGTTTGATGCGGAACCCCTCGTCGCTCAATAGGCGGCGCAGCGTGCGAAACGTGAACAAGCGCGTATGGGTCCGGTCGAGTATCCCGGCTTTGCCGTAGTTGAACTCGCCAAGGGCGAGCATGAGGCGTGGCACCACAAATGCCACGTTGGGCGTAGTGAGTATGACGCGCTTGCTTCCATATCGGAACTGCCCTCGTAACCGCTCGAGGAAGAGCTCGGGGTCGCGCAAGTGCTCGATGATATCCAGCAAGAGCAGCACGTCATAACCGGACACGTCAAACTCGAGCTCGTCATCGAGGTTCTGTTTGAGCACCTTGATGCCCGGTGCGTCGGTGCATGTCGCATATTGGTCAACGACCGTGACGTCGCACCCCTTCTTCAGTAGCTCTCTGGCCAGCCCTCCAGGGCCCGAGCCGATGTCGATGACCTTTGCGGCTGCAGGAACGGCTGCCAGCGCGTACGTGTGGCTGCTCGCATAGCCCAGCTTTAGATCGTAGTGCGTATTGTCGGTGGACTTCGGCTCGAAGCGCCGCTGATGGCGCAACCCAGAGCGGTGGGCGACATTCTGGAGCGTCGCCCAGAGCACGTCCTTGGCGTACTTCATGCCGTTGACTCTGCAAATCTCGTCGCCGTAGTAGGTCGGTATGGCTAGCTCGCAGAGCTTCGCCTTGGCGTTCAACAGCTGGATGATTATCTCGGTGTCGAAGTGAAACTCATTCGAGTTCAACCGAAACGGAATGCGCCGCAAGGCTTCTACAGAGTAGATTCTGTAGCCGCTGTGAAACTCCGATAAATTGCTGGCGAGCAGCGTGTTCTGGAGCTTCGTCAGGACGCGATTGCCCACGTACTTATAGAGCGGCATGCCGCCGCGCAGTGCCTCACGGCGCTTCAGCATACGGCTGCCGAACACGGCATCGGCTTCTCGCCGCACCAAGGGCTGAAGCAGCCGCGGCAACTCTTCGGGCGCATACTGTCCGTCACCATGAACCAACGCGACAAAGTCGAAACCTCGCTCGATAGCATAGAGGTAGCCCACCTTTTGGTTGCCGCCGTATCCCTGGTTGTGCGCGTTTTGGAGTACGGTTATAGGCAGTCGCGACTGCTCTCGCTTATACTCTGTGCCGATTGCAAAGGTCGCGTCGCTCGACGCGTCGTCAACGATCAGGATCTCACAGTCGAACTCCTCGAAGAGCTGACTTGGCACACGGTCCAGTACCCAGCGAAGCGTAGACTCCGCGTAGTACGCGATTACGAAGATCAGCACCTTCTGGCGCTTTGGTGCGCGAATTGAACGCTTCGTCCGATCACCATTCTGATGCATTGCTTGCTCCGTATCGGCCACATCCGGCGACGTCTGGTGTGCCGATTGTACCCAACGGGCAGGGCGTAGACCGACTTTAGTCGCCCTGGGCCGAGCCTCGGGGCAGCGCGTGGGTTATCGACTCCGAACGCTCACCCTCACCCCCTGAGCCGCACATAGTGCGTGCGGGCGGGGGCTGCGTAACGCGGGATTTGCTGCTGAGGCTTGCCCCGATCAGGCACTGTCGAGTACGGTATGCTCAGGGACGCCACAGGGCGGGCGGGGCCGAGCGCGGGAGAATCAGTTGCCGATACTTGGGTGGCATAGGGTCGTGGGTGTTGCAGCGGTCATCGCGTCTTGCAGTTGTCAGAGTGCGTCCGCCAAGAGGGATGAGCTGCCCCAACCTGGCGGCGAACAGGCGAACGGCGTGTCCTTCGGAGGTTCCATCGAAGATGAGATTCTCGCGGACGGGGACTTCAAGCGGGCGTTCAGCCTCACCGACCTCGCGCAGTCCCCCTGCCTCGAGCCCGGTCGCGATGGTTCCCTGCTCGCGAAGGGATGCGTTTCGGGCGCGGTGCTGTTTGGGCCGTATGGTCGCGCGCCAAGGCACTCCAATGTCGTCGTGACTCTGAAGGTCGAGGGCGTCAAAGGCACGACCATCCTCGCTGCTGACGTGGTATCAAACGGCGGAGCGCGCATGCACGGTTGGGTCAGTCAGCTGGCGATCCCCGCGGGGGAGAAGGAGAGCATTGAGCTTGGAGCGTCAATGGCCGCGCCCGCGACTGACTTCGAGACTCGCCTTTGGAATCAATCCAAAGATCCGTCGGCAGCCTTCCGCATCGTGAGCGCCAGTATCGAGACGCGTGGCCCGTGATCATAAGAATCGACGTTCGTTCCAGTAGGCAGGCGCTATCGGGCTTCCTCCAGCATGTCTGGGGGCAGGCGCGTTCAGGGCGTGCAACGTTCTACCTCGTCCTGGGGGCCCTACTGCTCTTGCCCCACATCTTCGGTTCGCGCTGGGCACCTAGCAAGGTCGGTTTCGCGCGCGTGTATTCCGGTGACGAGCCTCATTATCTCATCCAGATCAAGAGCCTCGTTCGCGACCACGACCTGGATATCTCCAACAACTACGAGTGGGCAGGTGCAGGCGCGGATGATGCTGGAAAAGGCTTCCGCGGCGAGCAACTCGAAAGGCACACCGCCGCGCAGGCCAACGGTCGAACCGTGATCTGGTCTGACTACTTCAGCAAGGACAGGTGGAAGAAGAAGGCTGACGGCACCTGGCCGCCAGCGCCCTTGCACGAGGGGCGCACCGATCCACCGACATTTCGCTATTCCATTCACCCGGAGGGCATCGCGCTTCTACTGCTTCCGATCTGGCTGGCTGTCGGCGATTCGCCTCTTCTGGAGCCGGTCGCAATTCTGCTTTCTGGGATCATAACGCTGTTGGGATTGTTCTTCTTTCGATCCCTGGCCAGCCGCTTTACGAGCGACGCGCTTTCAATCAAGCTCGCCTTGGTTGCCACGTTTCTGGGCACTCCGCTCTGGCACTACGGCCGCACGCTCTTCACCGAGCCCTACATGGCCTCCTTTGCCGTGGCGGCTTATGCACTCGCGTACCGACCGAGTCGGCCCTGGCTAGCGGGTTTTCCCATCGCCGCTGGCTTGCTGATGAAGCCGGTTTTCGTCCTCATTCCGCTCCCGCTGGTGGTGTTGTTTCTCCTCCGGCGTCGCTACAAGGATACTGCGCTCGCCGCCGCCCCCGTACTCGCGGTGCTGTCGTACATGGCGGTAATGAACACGATTCGCTTCGGCGGCCCGTTGTCCTTGTCGCTACCGAACTTGTTCGAGTGGAACTTCGCTCACGCCGGCGACCTGGCGTTCGACTGGCTGCACGGGTTGCTCCCTTTCGCCCCCGTCGTTGCTCTGGCGCTGATCGGGTGGTTCCGTCTGCTTCGCGAAGGCAGCGGTGAGGCCTGGGCCATCGCTTGCGGAGCGGGCCTGTACTACCTGCTGTTTAGCTGCTGGACGACATGGCACGGTGGCTATTGTTTCGGTCCACGCTACCTCGTTCCGATCATTCCATTGATTATGGTGGGGGTCGTCAAGGTCCCCGAGATGGTTCGTGGGCGCGGCTTCTGGGTCGGCGCAGCTGCGCTTGCCGTCACCGTTCTCTCCATCCAGATCAACGCGCTCGGCGCCGTACCCTACTGGCGGTACTGGTACCAGCACCCGCTGGCCACGCTCTTCTAGCAGCGTGACGGTCGCACGAGGAGACCGGCTTCGTCGATGTGCGGCGCCCCGTTTGGCAGCCAGCAGGCAAGCGCCGCGGGGCGACCGCTACACCCACCCCGTCGCGCGACGCGCGGCGCTCCTGACGGCCCGGACGCGATCCGGGCTCCTGTGGGGCTGCATTGTCCCCGAGCGGTGCTTTCCCGGCCGAGGACGCCGCCGGGCGCTGGCGCCGCGTTCAACCACCCTGGCAGGTGTCGAGCACGCCGTCACCGTCGCTATCGTTCTCACCGGGTACCCAGAAGACGGCCCGTTCAATCCAGTGTTCGTCTGCCAGGCCCCCTGTGCGCGCGCCGAACCCGAGGCTGCCCACGAAGGGCTCGAAGCCAGGCAACTCCAGGTCTTGGAAGACAGACTCGAGCACGCCGGGCCGACATGAGATGATCAGGTTGAGTCGGCGGGCCTCCAGCTGCAGGCGCGCCGTGTGTAACCGGTAGTCATTCAACTTGCAGCCGGGCGAGGCCACGGCGATGGCCTGACCATTCAATAGGATCTGGATGGTGTTCGCACCGTCGCCGTTGTCGTAAGTATTGAACTTCACGACCAAGGACCGTGGACCAGGGCCGTCCTCGCCAAAAATGAGCGTCGTTGGATAGATCGCCGCGTCAAACGCCGCGAATGACAAACCGTCCGCGCCCGAGCCAGCTCCCATGCGGAAATCAAATTCTGCACGAAGTCGCTCTAGCGGCACCTCGCTGAGCGGCGCAAGAACGACGCTGCCCATTGACCCCCCGAGCGCCGGCGTCAGGAGCACGCCCGCGTGTTTCGATTCGGCGGTGCCGTTCAGATTGAATAGCGACGCATCCCTCGAAAAGTCGAACGAAGAGGCTTGACCGACCTCACATTCGTCGGGATTGGCATTGGCATTACAGTCTTCGCTGCGTCCTGTCGCTGTATCGCAATCGTCCGCAATCGCGTTGAAGTTGCAGTCCTGGCTCGTCCCCGCCTTCAGGTCCTCGGCGTCGTCAACACCATTGCCGTTGCAATCAGGCCCCGCAGTTGGCGCTCGATATCGCAGGCGCATGATTTTCGCCGTCGGTATTCCTATCTCTCCTGGCGCGTCGCCAAAGAGATCAGAAAAGTAGAGCCCGTCTGGGCCAGCTGCAATGGCGACCGGCGTCGCCGCCCCAGAGCCGTTATAGGTTGCAACGGGTCGTCTTCCCTCGGTCAGGTTGCCGTCCGCGTCGATGAGCCATTCAGTGATCACCTTGCCGCTGCTCCAGCCGGGGCCCACACCGCAGCAAAACTCCGTTATATAGGCTCGGCCGTCATAGCTGCTGGGAAAGCCAGACCGCCCGAATGTGCTCGTCTGCAGGAATGTGATGTTCGCCGGGCTCGTTGATGGAACCCAGGTGTAGATCGCATAGTTGTACATTGATGGGTCGCCGCCATCCCACCCGTAGTTCCGGCCGGCCACGAGGCGTGCCATGCGATCGACACCTGGCCCGTTCTCGACGAAGTAGTGCGACTTATCCGAGGTGCGCCAAGCCCCGCCCCAAGCGTTTCTGAAGCCCGATGCGTAGACGTAGTCTCGCGCCGTGATGCCGTCGCGTGCATTATAGTAAGGATTCGTGTGGACCGCAGCGCCCGCCCGAGTCATGCGAAGGATCTTGCCCCTGAACTGCGCAAGGTCTTGGGAGGACTCTGGAATGAGGCCGTCGCCCGTGTGAACATACAGGTAGCCATCGGGACCGAAGGTTACATTCGATGGCTGATGAGCCGGCGCCTGAATCTCCGGCTGCATGTCGAGGACACGCCGATGACTCGATG
>WUUC01155359.1_pt1 | contig 17030 bp, 13 predicted proteins | sample 6278441 | NCBI WGS metagenome assembly WUUC01 (sample SAMN13675441, study PRJNA597444) | soil metagenome | isolation source: soil | place: USA: Washington | collected 2017-10 | reverse complement strand
CTGTGGGTTTGCCGCGCCGCAGCTGGGCGCCTTCGTTCAGGCAATTCAAGCTCTGACGGTAGGCTGCCGTCGAAGAGATCGCGATCGCGCGCTCGACGCCTGCTTCGGCCATCGCTTCGAATACGTTGCGTGTGCCCTCGACGTTGGTGCGCAGCGTCTCGCGCGGTCGCATGAAGGCGATCACCGCGGCGTTGGAGATGACGGCTTGCACGTCGCGGAATGCGCGGGCGAGCGCGCGTCTGTCGGCCAGCTCGGCGCGCCGGACTTCGGCCCCCCGAGCTGCGAGCCCGCGCGCCTTCTCCAGGTCGCGCACGACCGCGACCACGTGCGCACCGCGCGCGCGCAGACGGTCTACCAAGTAGCCACCCAAGAAACCGGTGGCGCCCGTAACGGCCACGCTCGCTTGCGACAGTTTCACCCGCCGCTGCATAGCGCGGCGTCACCTGGCGACAAGTGTCATGAGCACGCGAGCAGCGCCCTGATCTGCTCCACCAGCTTGTGCGCGCGATACGGCTTCTGCAGGAAGCTGATGGGACCATCTGCGTCCGTTAGACCGTCGTCGGGACCGTCGAAGCCGCTGGTCAGGACCACGCGTATGGAAGGCTTCTGCTTGCGCATTTCGCCCAGCACTCTCGCTCCATCCAGCACCGGCATCGACAGATCGAGCAGCACTGCGTCGATGTGTTCCGCGTGCTCCGAGAAGAGCGAGAGCGCCTCGCCGCCGTGACGCGCCGCAATGGCATCGAAGCCGTTGGCGTCGAGCACTTCGATGGCGAGCTCACGAACCAGGTCCTCGTCCTCGGCGACCAGGACACAGGCACGTTTCCCCTCCGATGTGGTGGATCCGGGCCGTGGATCCGCGCGTGCGGCTGCGGGTGCGAGCAAGACGTCGAGGCTCGAGGACGATGGTGTGCGATCCATGCCATTCCTTTCGGACGCGCAGGTCGAGCCTATCACGGGAAGCCAAAGTAGGCTGGACAGCGCAGACGCCATGCCAGCTAGGTTGCGAAATGTAAGGACGTGATCGGCTTTCCGTGCAAATTGATGGTACGGTCCCCCCTTGAACGCGGCATCGATACGCTAGGAAGACGTGTCCTGCCGTCGGCGCGCAGTAATTTATCTTATGAATGAAAGTTTTCGCTCTCGCTGTATAAAACTGTTGGCCTCCGTGCTGGGCATTCGACCTCCCCTTGTCCCACCCACGGGATTTCTGTAAAGCTCCTGCGGTCATTTCTGAGCTTCCCACGACGCCTGAAGTAGCGAGGCGGGCAGGCGTCGGGGAGTCGGTAAAGCCGCTCTGGAGGGACGTTGGAGCGCTTTAAAACAGATAAGCCCGGCATCAGTCGTGAGGCGAGCGCGGAGCTCGTGGGGCCCTACATACTCCTGGCGGAGATCGGGCGTGGGGACCTGGCCACGGTTCACCTGGCCAAGAAGCATGGCGCGCTTGGCTTTCAGCGCTTGTACGCACTCAAACGGCTCAAGCCGGCGCTGGCCACCAGCCTCGAACACATCGAGTTGCTGCTCGACGAAGCGCGTCTCGTCTCCGGCATTCACCACGCCAACATCGCGGGGGTGCTCGATGTCGGCACGGATGCCGGCAGCTACGTGGTGATGGAGTACATCGAAGGAGAGAATCTCGAGAACTTGCTTGCGCGTGCCGGCGCCGGACGCCATCCGCGCTACGTGGTGCCGCCCCTGGTCGATACGTTGCACGGCCTGCACGCGCTGCACACGGCCGTCGACGATGCCACGCAGTCGTGCAGCATCGTGCATCAAGCTCCGCGCGCGCGGCACGTGCTGCTCGGCATCGACGGCACGGCGCGTCTGATCGACTTCAGTCAAGTTCGCGCGCACAACGTGCGGCAGTCGCGCTGCCGCAGCGACCGGCTCAAGGTCGCGTACATGGCCCCGGAGATGGCGCTTCATCCCGACGGTGTCGACGTGCGTGCTGACCTGTTCGTGGTGGGTATCACGCTCTGGGAGGCGCTCACGGGCGAGCGCCTGTTCGCCGGCGACAACGACGACCAGACCTTTCAGAACATGCTGCATCGGCGCATCCCGCGCCCCAGCGAAGTGGGGCTCAAGCCGCCCCGCTGCTTCGACGCGATCTGCATGCGCGCTCTCGAGCGCGATCGGACCAAGCGCTACGTCTCCGCGCTGGAGATGGCGCGCGACCTGCGCGATACGGCGCTCAATCAGGCGCTGTACGCGACGTCCGCGGAGTTGGGCCAGTGGGTGCGCGAGCATGCGGGCAAAGAGCTGCGCGAGCGCAGGCGACTGTCGGGGACCGAAACCCCATCATCCTCGGGCGGCATCTCACTCGAGACCCCGCCGGTCGGGGTCGAGCACAACGCCATGGCCAAGGCGGTGGCACGGGCGCCGTCGGAGCTCTCCGCCCGCGGGGTCCCAACTGCCACGGCAGTGGACGACGGCGCACACGTGTCCAGTCGCATGCTCGGCGCTTCCCGAGCGCAGGCGTCTTTCGAGGCACGGGAAGACGCCGCGAAGACACCGGCAGTGGGCATGCGCCGCGGCGCTCTCCCTTTGCGCCGAGAGGAGACCGGTGACGACGAGCCCACCGGCCGGCGCTCTTCGCTCCCCGACACCGCGCGACCGGCGGCGCCCAGTCCCCGCAGCTCGCCTGCAGCTCCTCAAAATGAGGACGTAGGACGTGCGGCCACCTTGCCGATCATCGGTCATGCCACGCCGACCTTGGTGCGAGCCGTCGCGGAGCGCGGCTCGCCGGTGCCCGGCTCTGAGCCGGAGCCGAGCCAGGACCACGACGCGACGCAGCCCAACGCATTCGTTCCGGCACGGCCCGGGGCGCGCCGGGACACCAAGGTAGCGTCGCCCGGCGCTTACAGTCAGGTCGATGCGCGCCGCGGGCGTACTGCGAGCGAAAGACCGTCGCCCTCGGCTGCGGTCGCAGGCAGCTTCGAGGAGGTCGCCACGACCCAGCGTCCTTCCGTCCTGCCGCAAGCGGCGAGCGCCCAGTGCGCGACGAGTCAGGAGCGATCGTCGGCTCCCGCCGCGCCATCGCGACCGAACGCGGCAGCCGCGCCGCAGTCGAGCCGTCGGCCGGCGGTGATCACCGAGACGCCACCGACCTATGTTCAGCGCCGCGATTCGAACCCGACGCGCATGCAGATGCCAGATGGTCCAGTGGGTGTTCCGCATCGGGCGTTTCCTACCGACGACATGAATTCGGACGTGCGCGGGCTGGATGAACCGCTGCGCGATCGCAGCCAGCCGCGCGTCCGCGCTCCGGAGATGCAGTCTGGTCTACATGTGGGTATGGTCGACAGTCTGACCCCCTCGAACACCGCAGCCCAAACGGCACCTCCGGAAGAGGCTGAGCCGGAGGGGCGCGGTTGGGCCATGTGGCTCGCCTCTGGCGTGCTGGCTGCGATCATCCTGCTGGCGGTCGGCGTCGGAGTCAGGCAGTGGATCGCCGGACCCAACCGTCCGCTGCCCAGCACGCGCCATTCCGCGCACGGCGCCGCCAGTGACGAGTCGTTCGGAGCCGCCCAGCACGAGCCGCCCGCGGCCGCGCCAGCGCCGGCAACCGCGCCACTCGCGCCGGCAACCGCGGTACAGCCGCCGCCGCTGCCAGCCGATGCTGCAGCGGCGGGCCAAGTGCAAACGCCCCCAGCTGGACCCGCGCCGGTGCAGTCCGGGACGGCTATCAAGTCCCCACCCAAGCTCAGGGCCGCGCCACGACAGCCGGGAAGCTTCGAAGCGGCGCCGAGGCGCGCGCAGCCGGGCAGATCGAAAATGACGGGGGGGCTGCCCGAAAACCCGTATTGACCTGCGGCGGGCAGTTCGCGGGAGAGTCGTACGACGTCGCGAGGCTGTTTGCTGCGCGCCGCCGGGATGCCAACGCTCTGCAGGCCTGACCTGGTGGAGCATCGATCGCCTGTGCTGCACGACATATGGCGAGAGCGGCGCGGTGCGCTCTCTTCGCAGGCTCAGCGCGGCTGCGTTGAGTCGCACGGGTGCTGCTGCGCGTCTGAGCTATAGCCAGTGCATGGACCCGTTTCGTCAGGCTGAGAAACTGCTCCGGACCGACTTCTTGGGAACCCCGCTGCAGAGCTGGCTGACCGCGCTGGTGGTGCTGCTCGGCATCGCGCTGGCGCTGCTTGGGTTGCGGCGCGCGCTGCACGGGCGGCTGGGACGGCTGCTCGGCCGCATTCCGGGCCAGTTCGACGACGTGTTGGTACAGACCGCGATGGCGACCCACGCCTGGTTCATCTGGATGTTGGCCCTGTACGTGAGCAGCCAGTGGCTCGCGCTACCTGGCCGTACGGAACACCGGGTCGATGTCGCCATGATCCTGCTCGGACTGTTGCAGGCGGGACTGTGGGCGCAGTGCGTGCTGCGCCAGGGCGTGGCGCTCTGGACCCCGGCGCAGCCGGTCGGAGCTTCGGGCACGGCGAGCGCGGCGTTCAAATTCCTCGGTAACTTGCTGATCTGGAGTCTGGTGCTGTTGCTGGCGCTGCAGAACCTGGGCGTGAAAATCGGCGCGCTGCTGGCGGGTCTCGGCGTGGGCGGCATCGCCGCGGCGCTGGCGCTACAGACCGTGATGGGCGATCTCTTCGCCTCGCTGGCGATCTTCACGGATCGGCCCTTCGACCTCGGCGATTTCATCGTGGTTGGCGAGTATATGGGCAACGTGAACAAGATAGGTTTGCGCACCACGCGGCTGACGTCACTCGGCGGCGAGCAGATCGTGCTGCCGAACGGCGACTTGATGAAGAGCCGGATTCGCAACTATCGCAGGATGCAGGAGCGGCGCGTCGTCAATCTGCTGCATGTCAGCTACGCCACACCGGTGGAGACCTTGCGACGCATTCCGAGCATTCTCGGCGAGGCCGTGCAGGGAACGGAGCACGTACGCTTCGACCGGGTACACTTTGCAAGCTGCGGAGAATGGTCTCTGCAGTTCGAGCTCGTCTACTATGTGCAGTCTGCAGACTACAACTTGTTCATGGACGCGCAGCAGAGCTTGAACTTCGAGATCATGCGGCGTTTTCGCGAGCAAAGCATCGCGTTCGCGTTCCCGACACGTACCTTGCACGTTCACGAGCAGGCGAACGCTGAAGCCGTTTCGGCGCGCGCGGCTTCACACTAACAGGCCGCATGGCGAGGACACCTGCGCTGCTGCGAGTCCAGAGGCTGTTCGGACGCGTTCTGGCCACGGCCGCCGGCGGCGCGTCCGTCCGCACGGACAGTTCGCTTTCACGGCGCAGTTTCCTCGAGCAAATGCTGCTCGGGCTCTCGGCCGGCCTGGGCACGACCAGCGCGCTGGGTGGTTGCCGGTTGCGCGGCGAGACCGGTCGCCGGCACTCTTTTCGTGCGCCGCGGATCGCCGTGGTTGGGGCCGGGTTGGCGGGTCTCTCGTGTGCTCACCGTCTGAAGCAAGCAGGTATCGAAGCTACGGTCTACGAAGCCTCCTCGCGCGTCGGCGGACGCGTTTTTTCCACGCGCCCCGGCAGGTTTCCGGACGCTCAAATCGGTGAGTTGGGAGGAGAGTTCATCGACACGGGGCATCTTACCCTGCACGCTCTGGCTCGCGAGCTGGATATCCAGCTGGACGACCGCAACCTGGAGTTTACCGCTTCGGGGGCCACGGACGTGTGGTGGTTGTCGGGCCGCGCCGTGCCCGAAGCGCTGATCGCGCAGCAATTCGTCGAGGTCGCTCCGCTACTTGGACGCCTCGCGGCCAGCGCTCGGGACGATGAGGTCGCGTTCGCACGCCTGGACGCTACGTCGCTGGCCGGCTGGCTGCGCGACAACCTGGCGGCACAGCCGGAGCTCAGCGCGGCCATCGCGGCCGCGTACCGCGGCGAATTCGGTCTGGACGCGGCGCAGCAGTCCAGTCTCAATTTGCTGTTTTCGATCGGTTCGGACACGCCCGACGTGTTTCGGCTCTTCGGAGACTCCGACGAGCGCTATCACACGCACAGCGGCAACCAGACCTTCGCCACGCGCCTGGCCGAGCAACTCTCCGGACAGATCGAGCTGGACCGGAAACTCTTGGCCGCGGAAGGCGACGCCGGCACCGGTTACCGACTCTGCTTCGAACGTAGCGACCGGTCGCGTGTGGAGGTGAGCGCCGAGCTGCTGGTGTTCGCACTGCCATTTTCGATCTTGCGCGAGTTGGATTGCAATCGACTCCCGATCGGTGCGCACAAGCGGGCGGTGATTCGGCAGCTCGGCTACGGCAGCAACGCCAAGCTGCTCGGTGGCTTCGCACGCCGGGTATGGTCGGAGGATCATCACGCGACCGGTGCCGTGGTGAGTGACGCAGCGTTTCAACAGCTGTGGGACAGCTCTCCGGGACAGGCTGGTCGAGCCGGGATTCTGACGAACTTTCTGGGCGGGGAGCAGGGGGTCAACAGTGGCGTTCTCGACGCTGAAGCCTGGTATCGGGACGTCACGCTGAGCGGCGGCGAAGAGGTTTTTCCGCGCTTGCGCGAGGCCTACGTGGCCGGTTCGGCGCTGCGTATGCACTGGCCATCTTACCCTTTCTCGCGCGGCTCCTACTCCTGTTACCGGCCGGGACAGTGGGCATTCTGGGGCACGGAAGGGTTGCCGGAGGCGGCGGGTACGCTCCACTTTTGCGGTGAGCACACATCGGTGGATCATCAGGGATTCATGGAGGGGGCGGCCGAGAGTGGCACGTTGGTTGCGGGCGCCATCCTGGAGCGGCTGGGTATCGAACCGGCACCCCCCCATGCGGCGCTGCTCCGCGTCAAGCGCGCGGTGGCCCAGCCCGCCTATGGCGAGCGAACGTTCGTGCGTGGGCGCCTCGCTCGTGCACGGCACATGGAGGATGTTTTGCTGTCCCTTGCCGGGCTTTCTCCGAGGCGGGCACGCTCACCACTATGAGTTTGCAAGCTCCTGCCTACACAGCGTAAGGGAGCACGTGCCATGGCGCTTTGCGCAGATCGGCGTACAGACCCGATTCGAATACAATAATGGACGTTTGGCGGGGAACCCCGTTGCAAGTGTTCAGCGTTTCAGGCACTGTAATAGGTAGGCCTACACCAGATGTCCAGACACGTTAGGGGATCATTCTTTTCCGACTACGTCCGCATGATTCGTCGTCGGAAGGATGTGGATTGGACGCGTTTCCTGAGGCCTGAGGATCTGGAGTACACCCGGATCCAGGTGGAGGCCGACCGCTGGTATCCGATGGTCGTCTTCGAGCGCCTGGGTAACGCCATTCTCGCTGGCAGCGATGCGACCACACTCGAGGCGGTACGCGTGTGGGGGCACCTGTCGGTCAGCAGCGTCGCGACGGCGCATCCCACGCTCATCGCCAAGGGCGATCCGATCGAGTCTTTGATGCGGCTGAAGGTGTTGCGCGCGAGTCTGTTCGACTTTCCAGCCTTCGACATCCCCATGCTTACAAATGGCCACGCGCACGTGATGGTCAACTATCAGATGGGCGCCACCGCTGAAGAGGCGGCGTGCTTCCAGACCATGGGCTTCTGCGAAGGAGTCGTCTCGCTCGCGGGCGGAAGCAGCATCGAGGCGTGTTTCCGGGAGCGCTCCTGGGCCGGTGATCTCAGGACGCTGATCGATTTGCAGTGGGTAGAGTACTAACCACTGGGGCTCCCAGCCTTCGGCGGCCGCGTGTCCCGCGTTTTTCTGCGGCTCCGCGGCCACCTTGAAGGGGCAAACGACCTCGTCGGCGCAGACCGCGAAACGGCAGAAAGACGCGCTCCTGCGCGATCAGCCGCCGAAGTTTGGGAGCAGTAGTGCTGAGCAGCGACAAGGCCGCCTGCGGCGCCAAGATGGAACGTTGTCTTTTGCCGGCGCGTTGCCACCGCGCGCGACGACCTACTCAGCAGACCTCAGTGCACTGGACACCACGCGCGAGACGCTCTTACCATGAAGCGATGGGGACTCAGATCGCATCTGCCATCGCGCATGGTAGCGCCGCATCCGTGTGCAAGAGCCTCGTGGAAGAACTCCGCGGCAAACTGCGAGAGGAGAACCCGGCCCTGCTTTTCGTGTTCGCCTCGACCAGTCAGCCGCTCAGCGAGGTGCTGCCGACGCTGTCCGAAGCGTTTGCTTCGAGTATCGTGATCGGCGCATCGACTGCGGGCGAGTTTACGGAGCTTGGTGATACCAAGAACGCCACGAGCGTGCTGGCGGTGGCCGGTGAGTATCGCGCGTTTGCCGGCATCGGCAGCGGTCTCGGCCGAGACCCGGAGCGTGCGCTCGCCCACGCGGTGGAAGGTCAGCCGACGCAGCTGCACGGCTTTCCCTACAGAACGGCCATTCTCTTACTCGACCCGTTGGCGGGCAACGGCGAAGAGACCGCGCTGCTCGCTTCGAGCATGCTGGGGGACAACGTACTATTGGCAGGGGGCGCGGCCGGGGACTATCTGGCCATGGAGAAGACGTGGGTCGGATGTGACCGGCGGGTCGCTTCGGACGCCGTTGTGGTCGCGCAAATCTTCTCCAAGAAGCCTCTGGGCGTTGGCATCAGCCACGGACATCGCGCCATCTCGGAGGCTCTGAAGGTCACGGATGCAGAGGGCAACACCGTTCGCACCGTCAACGGGGAACCAGCCTGGAACGTGTGGCGGGAACAGACCCGCGCCAGCGCCGCGGCTCGGGGGATCGACGTTGCCACGCTGGCCGCCAAGGACATACCTGGGTTTCTGCTGCGCTACGAAGCGGGGCTGAGCGTGGGACGAGACGTGAAGATTCGCGCGCCATTGAGCCTGGCCGACGACGGTTCCATCCGCTTCGCCTGTGGCATGCCCACTGGAACGGTATTCCGCATCACCGAGAGTGAACCGGAGCGCCAGGTGGAGAGCGCACGTGAAGCCGCGCGGCTGGCACGCACGCGGCTGGGCGGCGCACGGCCTCAAGGCGCCGTGGTGTTCGACTGCATCTGCCGCAACCTGATCCTGAATGAGCGCTTCGGAGAGGCGGTGAGGGCCATCTCGGAGGAGCTCGGCAACGTGCCCGTGGCGGGTTTCGAGACCTACGGAGAGATCGCGCTCGATGTCGGGGACATGAGTGGCTTTCACAATACTACGAGCGTCGTGCTGGCGTTTCCCGAGTAGGTAGCCGCACGATGACCGTCCAACGTGCTGCCGCCGCATCTGCGCCACAGATCGCGGCGTGGCTGGCAACCGTGCTCGGAGACGAGCAGGCTCTACAGGTAGTCACTGCGGCGGCAGCCGAGCTCGGCTATCGGGCCAGCGCGCGATTTACGCCGGAGGCGCAGCGGCTGATCCTCGAACGGCTCGGCGTGCGACCGGATCTGACGGGGACGGTCGCGCGCCACGTTCTGAAGCGGCATGGCCTGGCGCGCCCGAATGACGAGACCGGGGTACGTCCCAAGGCGTCGACGGCCGCCTCTCCAACCATCCAGCTGGACGAAATCATCAAGATGTTCGCGCGTGCGCTCGGCGACGAGAAAGCGCAGGAAACGCTGCAGTCGGAGTGTCGTAGCCGCGGTTTTGGTGATCCGCTCACGCTGGAGGAGGCTACCGAGCTGCTCGAGGGCATGGCCATAGCGCCGGGTCTGGTCGCCATTGCGGCACGTTTCGCGAAAGCGCGCCTGGCCTTGCTGCGCTGACGCGTCCGCGGCCTGCTGGCGCGGGCAGCGACAGCGAACCTTTGCGCTGAAGCGAGTCGCTCTGCGAGTGGGCCGCCTGCGCAACCCTCTTCCTTCGCGGCGAGACGTGTTCGGTCTTGGCGATCAGGGGCTGGTCAGGATCACGTTGTAGGCGTCCACGTTGTCGGTGCGTGGGTCCACCTCCAGCGTGTACGTACCGGTGGCGGGTGCCGTGACGCCGGTGACGTTGAGCGGAGCGCTGCTGACCACGGCTCCACCGCTCGGCGTAATGGCGCGCTGAGACGGGTCGAGCAGGCGCGTATCGGCCACGCTGCTGCCGGCGCGAGTCACGCTGTAGTTGAACACCTGGCCCGCCGTGAGCGCGAATGAGAACGCCGCCACTTGCCCGGGAATGGTGACATCGAGTCGGGTCGGACCGGCCGCGTTGGGCGTGACGCTCGCGTTGAGCCGCGCGGGCGCCACGGCAAAGAAGCGCACCGTGATGGTGCCTGTCCCCTGCTCGCGCGGGTCGATCACCAGCCGGTAGGTGCCCGCGGCTCCAAGGCTGAACGCGTCGACGAAGCCGGTCGTGTTGCTGGAGATGGCGCGGTTGGAACCGCCGACGAGCACGCCGCCTGGAGCGCGTAGCTCCACGTCCACGACATTGCTGGCGCTGTTGGTGACGTAATACGCGACCACCTCGTTCGGCGCGGTCGTCGTGACGTCGATGGCCGCGTTCTGTCCGGCCACGCTCGTGGCCAGCGCCTGGTTGGTCACGTTGGCGTAACTCTGCAGGCTGCCCGCGCTGGTGGGGTCCGCCGGCACGCTGAACAGATTGGCCACGAAGCCGCCGGTAGCTTGCCCGCGTGGGTCGACGCGCAGCTCGTAGCTGCCGGCCAGCGCCGGCAGCGTGAACGCGTCCACGAAGATCGTGGCATTGGATGAGATGGCGCGGCTCGTGCCTGCCAGCATCTGGCCATTGGGATCCACGACGACCAGATCCGCGACGTTGTCCGCGCTGCTCTGCACGGTGATTGCGACACGCTCCCCGCCGCTCGCACTGAAGACGTAGGCGCCATTTTGACCCACGCTTCCGAGCGTGAGCGACGTGGGCCCAGCGCCGATGGTGAGCGGCGCCGTCGCATCGGGTGGCACGCTGATCAGCTCGAAAGTGAAGTCGCTGCCGGCTGCCTCGTCGCGCGGGTCAATCGTGAACAGGTAGTCGCCGGCCGCGCTCGGGAGTACGAACGCGTCGTGGAAGCTGCTGCTTCCTGCAGAGGTCGTGCTTCTGGCGCTGTTGATGACGTTGTCGGACGGATCGAGCAGGACGCTATCGGCCACCGTGGCGCCGGCATTGCTGATGGTGTAGGCCAAGCGTTCGCCGCCGCTTGCATTGCGCAAACGGAAGGCGCCGTTCTGCGCCAAGGAGGGCAGGCTCAGGGAGGCCTGAGGCCCGTCTATCGTGACGTCCGTGACGACGTCGTCCGGCACGCTGACGAGGGCGAGATCGAAGCTGCCCGTGCCCTGCTCGCGGGGGTCGATTTCGATCCGGTACTCGCCCGCGACCGCGGGCAGCACGAACTGGTCTGCGAACCCGTGGGCACCCGACGATACAGTGACTGCTCCGACAGCGAGTCGATTGCCCGCGGGGCCGATCAATCGCAAGTCCGTGGCGGTGTCTGCGCTGCTGTCTACGGTATAGGCCAGTCGCTCGCCGCCCTGGGCGTCGAAGGTGAAGACGGCGTTTTGGGCCACCGAGGTCACCGCGATGGTGCTGGGCTCGCCGTCTGCGACGATGCTGTCGGCCGCCTCCTCGGGCACGCCGAACAGATCGACGGTGAAGCTCCCCGTGCCATTGCGCGGGGTTACCTGCAGCGTGTACTCACCGCCGCCGGCGCGGATCACGAACGCATCGACGAAGATTGACGCACCCGCGGACACGGTGCTCGATCCCACCTGGAGCCGCTCTCCGTCCGGTCCGAGCAGCCGGATGTCGGAAGCAACGCCGGCGCTGCTGCTCAACGTGTACGCCAGGCGCTCGCCGCCCGCGGCGGTGAATGCGAACGTCACGATTTCGCCGGGCTCCTCGGCGGTCTTCGTATCCATCAAGCCGCGGAACAGCGCCGGCTCGGTGCCCGAATCGTCCGCGCCAGCATCCTGGTCTGCACCGGAAAATTGCTGGCTGCCGAGATCCTCGCAGCCATCACCGCCGCACATTCCGGAACCCGCCGGCACCTCGGCCGTGGCGCGAAACACGCCGCTGTCATCGCCATCGCTCCAGAAGGCGGACACTTCCACGGAGTCACCGGAGGGCGCTTCGAGGCATAGCTCCCCTGCTTCGTTCGTCACGGCGCTGGAGAGCCAGAGCTCGTTGATTCCGACGGCCGTGGCCACCACGCCGCTGGCGGGCTCGTCGGCGGGCGTGTGCAGCTGTGCGGTCACGCAGCCCGTGGCGTCGGCCGCATCGGCGATGGTCCACCAGCTGAACTTATCGAGCTTGGCAACCCATTTGCCATCCTGAACCTCCGCCTCGGCCTCCCGCTTGAAGCGGCCGGTTGCCGTGTCGTAGTGATAGAGGCCGATGCGGTCTCCAGCCTTGAGGTTGCTGCTCGACGGAAGAGGAACCTTCACTTCGGCCTCTCCCTTGATCTCGAGCTGCGCGTCGCCGCTGTAGAAGCGCACCTCGAGCAGCCCTTGACTCTTGAGGCGTAGCTCGCGACCTTGTTCGTCGCGTGCGCGCAGCTCGGGTGGAACGCGCATGAGCTTGGCATCGCGCACCGACGCGTAGCGGATCTCTGCTCGCCCTTTGGTGACGCTGCCGTCTGGTCCTCGCAGTGCGCGCTCGGGCAGCTTCAACGAGAAGCCGTCCTCATCCTCGAACTGTCCGCCTTTCTCGGCATCCTCGACCTTGAGCGTGCGCACCTGCATCACTCCGAGCTCGAGATTCGCCACGTCGCCTTTGCCGACTTTCACTAGCGCGTCGCCCCCGGCGAACTCCTTACTGTCCACGGCCACGCGTCGTTCCTGGCCTGCCTTCACCTCCAGCGTGAAGTAGCCGTCGGCGTCGGTTTTTGCGCTCTTGTCTCCCGAGCGCACCGTTACCTGCTTCAGCTCGCTGCCGTCCTGCGTACGAACCCGGCCGCGCACCCGACCCAGGTCCGTGCCCCCAGAGTCGGAGCAGCCGACCGACGAAAAGATCAGCGTCAAGGCGGCGAGCAGCTGCGAGAGAAGGCAAAAGCGCACGGGAGTCCTCCATACAGGCCTGGTTGCAGACCACGCTAGCGCGCCGAGGACCTTTGCGGAAGCGCCGCGACCAGCTGACTCAGCGCAGGCGCGCGCACATCGTAGGCCGCGCCGCGAGCGATCAGCGCGCCGACGATCAGGCGCGTCTGCTCGCCCACCTTGGTAAAATGCTGCTTCAGGTACGGCTCGAGCGGGAAGGGGACCACGCGGGCGGCGATCCAGAGCGCCAGACGCAAGAGGCGCGGCCACGCGGCGGCTCGGCTGCCGAGCGGCAAAGGTCTCTTGCTTGCGCCCACGATTGCAATGGCTTCACGCACGGCCTGCATGCACAGCGGCAGCAGCGCGCTCTTGGCCAGCGCACGTACGGACCAGCCCGCAGCTTCGAGCGCAATGAGATAGGTCATGCCGATGGCGTTCGGCAGTTCCAGGACGCTCTCCACGTCAGGATGGTGCCTGGCAGGCAAGCCCCCGCGTTCGAGCGCGGCCACGACCTGGGCAGTGCGCTCGGCCGGCCCCGAGAAGGGACTGCGCGCGAACGGCGGCAACCAGTAGGCCGTTGTCGGCGACGCGAAGCGCGTTTCTCCGGGCAGCGGGGCGGCGTAGCTGACGAGCGCGATGGCGCCGTAGATCAGGGCCTCGGGCCGGGCGCCGGCCGCGCGGATCAGCGCGTGATCCTGGGCGTCTGGCTGCAGCGAAACCAAGCTTGCGTCGGCCACCGACGCGATCAGCTCCCCGAGCCAGCTCCCGCGCACTGCGGTCGAGGGTAACGCCAGATAGACCTGGTCGAAGCGGCGCACAGCCAGCTCTTGCGTGCTCGAGACGACGTTGAATTGCGTGAAAAGGACGGGCGTCTTTGCGCGGCGCCAGCGGTTCAGTGGTTGCAGCGGAAAGCCGCGCGCAGCTGCCTGCCGGTACTGCGGACGCACGAAGAACGTCACCCGCGCGCCGCCGCGTGCCAGGTGATAACCGAACACTTGCCCGACGGAGCCGGCGCCCACCACCAGAACGGAGGGCGCGGCGGCAGGACTCGACTGCGACTGGCCTTGCATGCTCGCTGTGTAGCGCACGGCCGCCCGCTTCGAAACCGAACTTGACGTCGGGTTCGGTTTCGGGCAGGGTGCGGGTCCATGGATGCCGATCTGCGGGTTCCGGTGCAGGAACGCTCCGTGCGCACGCGCTTCGATGTGGTGGAGGCGGCCCGCAAGGAGTTCTCGGAGCGCGGCTACGCGCTGGCCACCGCGAAGTCCATCGCTGCGCGCGCGGGTGTGGCGGTCGGCACGTTTTATCACTACTTCCCGGACAAGGACGCGGTGCTGCGCGAGATCGCCGCGGCGCGCGTCGACACGCTGGAACGCCGCATGACCGGCAACGCGAAAGACGTGCAGATCGACGCCGACGATGCGCGTCGCCTGCGCGACCAGCTAGCGGAGCTGCGCCGTCGCATCCGTAAGGACATCAAAGCCTACGTCGACTATCATCGCGCCGATCGCGGTCTGCACAGCGTGGTCAGCGAGCGCAGGCTATGCGATCCCGCGCTCGACGCCATCATGACCGAAGTCGAGCAACGTGGCGTGCGCCGGAGCGCCGAGGCGCTCAAGCGCTGGGGCTTCGCCGGCGACTGTCAGGCGGCGGCGTTCATGATCTTTTCGCTGCTGGATGGCGCCGTGCACAACCACGTGCTCGGCCATACCACGCTCTCGGATGCACGCTTCGTAGACGCGTTGGCGGACGCCATCGTGCGGATTGGCGCCTCGACGCGCATTTGGACGCAGATCGATGCTGGCAAGTGACCAGCGCCCACAGGAGATGAGACCATGCAAAACGCCGCTCCAGAGCCCAGTGCATCCTTCGCCAAGCTGCCAACCATGCCTACCTTCGCCAACGCGGAAGAGGCGCGGCTCCATCGAAAGCAGCGGCTGGCGGCCGCCTTTCGGCTGTTCTCGAAGCTGGGATTCGATGAGGGTGTTGCGGGCCACATCACAGCGCGGGATCCGGAGCATGCCGACACCTTCTGGGTGAACCCGTTCGGCGTGCATTTCAGCCAGATCAAGGTCTCGAACCTGATCCGCTGCGACCACCAGGGTAATGTGGTGGAGGGGCAGTATCCGGTGAATACCGCGGCATTCGTCATCCACTCGCGCGTGCACGCGGCGCGGCCCGACGCGGTAGCGGCGGCGCACACGCACAGCACCCACGGTCGCGCCTGGTCGACGCTCGGGCGCAAGTTGGATCCCATCACGCAGGACGCCTGCGCGTTCTATGGCGATCACGAGCTCTACGCAGACTTCGGGGGCGTGGCCGTGGACTTGGACGAGGGGCAACGCATCGCCGAGGCTTTGGGTTCCAAGAAAGCCGCGATCTTGCAGAACCACGGGCTGCTCACCGTGGGCCAGAGCGTGGACGCGGCGGCCTGGTGGTTCATCACGATGGAGCGCAGCTGTCAGGTGCAGCTGCTCGCGGAGGCGGCCTCGGCGCGCACGGGCGAAGCACCGCGCCAGGTCAGCGAGGTGGCCGCTCGTCAGGCCTTCATGATCACGGGCAATCCGTTCGCGGGCTGGTTTCAGTTTCAGCCGCTCTACGCCCGCATCGTCAAGGAGCAGCCCGACCTGCTCGAGTGAGCTCCGGCTGGTTGTCGTCAGGAGGGTTTCTTGGCCTGGCGTTCGGCGCGTTTGCGTTTTGAGCGCGTGTGCAGCGCCTTTTGCAGCTTCGGCGGATTCACGAAGCTGTCCTGTCCTCGGGCCAGCGCCGCGTCGTCTGCGGCCCGGGCTTCCTCCGCGCGCACTGGCCGGATCTTGTAGTGTCGATCGGGCGGCGAAGGATCAATCCAGAAAAAGCTCTGGTCGCGCACGTCGATGTGAACGAACCCGGCCCGCGTGTACACGCCCACACCCACGAAGCCCTGGGCGCGAAAGTAGTTCGCCAGCTCTTCATCGTCGACGCCGGGCAGCACGATGTCGGCGGCCAGGCCGTGCGAGTGGCGGCTGCCGCCGCGGTCTTGTCGAACGCCGCTCACCAGGTGCACGTGCCGGACCTGAAAGTGTCTGGCCGCATGATAGATGAGATCGAGCAAACGGGGCGATACGTCAGGGCCACCGACCCACGAGCCAAAGGCTTGCGAAGCCACTGCCAGCTGGCCTTCGCCGAACCCTCCCTGCTCGCCAGCGGGCCACAACACGTACGGCATGGAAGTCTTGCCCACTGGATGCAGCACCAGCGCGGGCGCGGCGTTCGGTACTTCTTCGGAGGCCTCGGGTTCGGTCCAGGGCGCGTGCCATGAACGCTTGAGCTGATCGTAGCTGGCCGAGGTGGCGCTCTCGCGGCCGGGGCGCTTCACGCGCTCGGACGAAGACCTCTTCTTACGCTTGCCCTCGCGTGCAGGGTGCTGTGCGCGCTCATCGCCCGCGCCGGAGCTCTCTGTCGCTTTCGTCTCTGCAGCGGGGGGCGCGCTTTGCAAGAGGCCCTGCACTTCGCTGACTGGACCCAGCACATCTTCGGCCTGCGCCGTCGTGGCGATCAACGATAGGGCGAGTGCGACCCAGCGTCTTCGAACCGGCACGCTTTTCCTCCAGGCAGCTCTCGAGCTGATCTACAGAGTAACGCGGCTTTGGTGGCGTGGGGCGCTCGCAGTCTCGCTGGCGTGCGCGTCCTGTGAGCCCGCTGACGAGCGGCTGTAGGAAGGTGTCGGCAGGATGCGCAGCGTTCAGCGTCCCGAGCGTTTCACGACGCCCCTCGCTGCGGGAGCTTGCGCCGCAGCGGCCTGTTCTATCAAAACTTTGACGATCGTACGGTGACAGCACGCCTCGTCCGTACACGCAGACGAGCAAAGTAAGGTGATGGTTTCTCCTTTGCGCACGCGATCTGCAAAGGCCGAGATCCAGAAGCTTTGGAACTCCATCTCCGCGCGGAAGCGTCGTTCGTACGTCTGGAAGTCGATTGCGGGCGCGTGTTTTCCGTAGCGCGCGGCGTGCAGTTCCTTGCTGGGCGCGAGCGCCGAGCACCAGCCGTCCCAGCACTCTTGCTCTCTCCGCAGCCCGCGCGGTCGGTAGCGACAGATGAGCAGACGAAAACCGTCGTCAAGGCCCCTCGCATCGTTCCAGCGTTTGGTATGCACGGCCATGCGCATCTCATCCCGCGTGGCGCGCCGCCGAGCAAGCGCATGCGGTTCGTCCTGCTGCTGCGCGCAGCTTCCACTTTGCGCAGA
>WUUC01014809.1_pt1 | contig 17030 bp, 18 predicted proteins | sample 6278441 | NCBI WGS metagenome assembly WUUC01 (sample SAMN13675441, study PRJNA597444) | soil metagenome | isolation source: soil | place: USA: Washington | collected 2017-10 | reverse complement strand
CTCCAGGATGGCGGCGCGGATCGCCGGAACGAGCCCGGTGGCGGCGTTGGTCGTGCGGACGAGCATGACTGTCTGGTAGGCTTGTACGTAGTCATCCCCTTCCGGGACCATTGACCGCGAGTCGAGCGCGGTATCGCTGCGTTGCGCGCGCGCGCCGTAAACGGTGGGAACGTCCCGGTCGAAGTTGCGCACCGTTCCCGCGATCCCGACGACCGTGTACATGGTGTCCACCGTGCGCCCGCGGACGAGGGTCCGCCCGATCGGGTTCTCATTCGGCCAGACGTGACGCGCGTAGTCCTCGCTGACGACGATCACGTACGACGCGCCTCGCACGTCGGTCTTCTGGATGCCGCGTCCACGCCGGATGGGGATCTTTGTTATCTCGAAGAAATCGGGGTCGACGCGCAGGAAGGCGGGGCGGAACTGGTTCCCGGCGAGCACCGACGGATCGTCGGGCCGCACGAATCCCCCGCCCCGCACGCGGGAGCCGTCCGGGCCGATCATCCACCCGGCCTGCCACCCGCCCCCGCCGGGAAGGGCGCTGCCGAGCGCCACGTGCGTCACGCCCGGCATTGCCGCCACTCGCTGCCTGACCTGCGTCGCCAGGGCGTCGGCTTGCGGTCCGCCGTACCGGGCCACCGGGAGCTGAAGCGTCACCGTGAGCACGCGATCCGATTCGTCGTAGCCCTTGCTGCGCGTCGCCGACGCGACGACGAATCCGACGGCGATCGCCGCGATCGACAGTGCCGGGATGCTGAGGGCGAGCTGGGCGACGACGAAGCTTCCCTGGAGCCGCGACCGCTTACGATCGAGTCCACCACCGGTCCCCGATTTCAGGACCTCGGAGACCGGCGCCTTGCTCGCGTGCAACGCCGGCGCCAGCCCGAACAGCATCCCCGTTCCGATGGCGACCGACGCCGCGAACACGATCGTTTCCCACGACGGCGACAGGTCGGGCAGGAACGCGCCGGTGAAGTAAGCGATCGTTTGCAGGATCCAATGCAGCAGCACCATCGCGAAGATGGTCGCCAGGAGTGCGAGCACGATGCTCTCGGTGAGGAGCTGCCGGACGATCCGGCCGCGGCCGGCGCCGAGTGACAGGCGCACTCCCATCTCGTGCCGCCGGCCCATCGCCCGGCCGACGAGCATGTTGCTGACGTTGGTGCAGGTGATGAGCAGAATGAACAGGCCAATGGTCCCCATGACGGCGAACATCGTGTTCGTTTCGGCCTCTCCCACCGGTCGGGTCGCACGCACGGGGGAGGTTTCGGCGCTGTATGCCTCCCCACCGCCCGCTCCGCGCGGTCCGGACAGCCGCTGTGCGACGGACGGAGCGATCCGTGCCTCGGCGCTCGGTCGTCGCAACCCGCCGAGGCGTGCCGCCACCGTCGCCGCGACCGCGTTGGCCCGATCCCTGGACACTCCCGGTCGCAGCCGCGCGACGTAGCTGAACGACGTCTCGTCCTCGTCGGTGAGCTTGTGCGGCGCCTGCGGGAAGACGACCGGATAAAGGGTGATCGGGATGAAAAGATCGACCGGGTCGTCGTTGAAATCGACGCCGTTGAATTGCTCGGCGGTGACGCCGACGATCGTGAATGCGACCCCGTTGAGCATGATCCGACGGCCGACCACATCGGCCGCGCCGTCGAGATCGCGCCTCCAGAAATGGTGGCTCGCCACCGCAACCGGGCTCGCGTCCGCCCCGGCATCGCCGCCGCGGGGAAACCCGCCGCCGCGCACCATCCTCAGCCGAAGTACGGTGAAGTAGTCGCTGCTCGCGAAGATGACCCGCGCACTGTTCCCCGAATTGCCGCTGCCCGATGACGTCCCGACGCGCACCGGCGCGCGTTCGTCCACCCACGTCGCCACCTCGGAGAAGACCTCCCGCTGCTCGCGGTAGCCGAGGAACTCCGGGTAGGACCCATACCCGCCCGCGAGCGGGCGGCGCCCGCGAGAGCTGACGTGGATCGGGATGATCCGCACGGCATCATCGACATCGTCGAGCCCGGGCGCCGGCCGGAACTGGACGGCGTGGATGACGGTGAACAACGCGACGTTGGCGCCGATGCCGAGCGCGAGCAGTGAGACGGCCACGGCGGTGAACGCCCGCGCGCGGGCGATCTGGCGCAACGCGTAGCGGACGTCCCAGAGGACGGTGTCGAACTTGGCGAGGGGGTTCATTCGCTCTCGCCCGTACGGGCCCCAGGGAATGGTGGATTCATTCCGCGCGCGCCCGACACTTGCAAGGACTTCGCGTCAGCCGATCTCCCGGAGCTTACGGTGTCTCGTGATCGAGCCAGGCCAGCGTCGCGGCCGCGGTCCCACACACGCTACTTGCCCCCGACCGCCGGGGCCATCCCACGACGCCCGCTGGGCCGAACCGGCGAGTACGTGTCCGCCCTCGGCCTCGGCGGATATCACCTCGGGCTGGTCGGAACCGAACGCGAGACGACGCGGATCATCCACGAGGCGATCGACACCGGGATCACCTTCATGGACAACGCCTGGGAGTACCATGAGGGGACGAGCGAGGAACGAATGGGCAAGGCGCTCGCCGGACGCCGCGACCAGGTCTTTTTGATGACCAAGGTGTGCACCCACGGGCGCGATGCCAAGGTCGCGACGCGCCAGCTCCACGACTCGCTCCGTCGTCTGAAGACCGATTATCTCGACCTCTGGCAGGTGCACGAGCTCGCGTTCTACAACGATCCCGAGCGGCACTTCATGCGCGGGGGCGTGATGGAGGCGCTCGATCGCGCGAGGAAGGACGGCAAGGTGCGTTTCGTCGGATTCACCGGCCACAAGGATCCGGCGATCCACTTGAAGATGCTGTCGTACGACTACCCGTTCGATACGGTCCAGCTACCCCTCAACTGCTGCGATGCGACCTTCCGGAGCTTCGAGCAGCAGGTCCTTCCCGAGCTGGAGCGGCGCGGCATCGCCGCGATCGGGATGAAGAGCCTCGGCGGCGAAGCGACGATGGTGAAGCGGAAAGCGGTCCGGGTGCGGGAGGCGTTGCGTTACGCGATGAGCCTGCCCGTCGCCACGACGGTGAGCGGAATCGACTCGCTGCGCGTTCTGCGACAGAACCTCGACATCGCCCGCGGCTTCGAAGCACTGTCGCCGGAGGAGATGCAGGCGCTCCGGGTCCGCTGCGCCGAGGACGCGGCGGACGGGCGGTTCGAGCTGTACAAGACCACCGCGCGACACGAGGGTCCGGTCGCGCGGAAGCAGCACGGCTACCCTCCCCCCGACGAGCAGTAGAGCTGATCAGGCGGTCGCACGAACCGGGCTTTGAGTAGCGCCCGTCACCAACGCCGGCGCGTTCGCTTTGACCACCTTCAACAGCGCCGCGACGCGCTTGGGCAGGTGAGGGTGTGTCGCCATCAGCTCGGCGCGCTTCACGAAGTAACCCTTCTCCGTCTCGACCTGGCGCGCGTACTCGCGCGCGTCCACCTGCCGGTACAGCTCGCGGCCAGCCGCCAGGACGAGCAAGCCATCGATCGCACCGTCCGGCTGGCAGTGGGCACCCATACGGTCACAGGTGTACTCACAAGCGCGGGAGTAAGCCGGTCCGAGGTACGGGATGATCTTGCCGGGAAGGGTGAGCCAGCGGTGCCTGAGGTGGCCGCGTCGTACGTGCGCCAGCTCGTGGCCGACGATGAAACCCACCGCCGCCTCACCACGCGCCTCGGCGAGCGCCAGCACGTCGGCGAATATCACGACGAAATCTCGCCCCCAGAAGCGCGTCGCGAATGCGTTCAGCAGCCCGCCCGATTCGAGAACGAAGATGTCCGGCAGTTTCCTGATGCCGAGCGTCGCGGCGTGCTGGCTGGCCAGCTTGTGGAGCATCGGGAACTGTCGCGGCGAGACGCGGATGCCGTTGCCACGCAGCCGGCCGATCATCAGGCCCTGCGTCATGAACCCGATGAGGGCGATGATGGGGATGTACATCAGCACACCGGCGGTCTGCTCGGGCGGCATCATATAGGCGACGGCACCGAGACCGCCGTAGAAGACGAGGCCGAAGAAGACGAGCATGGCGTAATACACCCGCTCGCTGCGGGTAACGAGGCCGCCGAGACTGGACGTCGGTGCCATAGATTGCTCCGGGGTTAGGACGCGCTAACGGCGTCGTGAGGCGTCTACTGAGGCTACCTCTCAGACGGCTTCTCGCCCACAACGGCAACGCGCCTCCATTGCCCGGCGCGTGGCAGGTTGCGAATGCGCGCGCCGCGCGTCAGCGCGGTACGGCGCGAGGATTAGGAGTCGGCCCGCTGGTCACGCCGTCAGGTCGAGCACCATCACCTGATCGGTCTGCGGATCGTTTCCGAACCAGAAGGTGTGCGTCCCGACGTCGCGAAAGCCGAACTTCTCGTAGAACCGTACCGCTCGCCGGTTCCACCCCCAGACGCCGAGCCAGACGGTTCCCGCGCGCCGCGCCCGCGCCTCGACCAGCAGGCCGCGCAGGAGCGCCTCGGCCGCTCCTGAGCCCTGCCGCTCCCTGTCGACGTAGATCCGTCCCAGCTCGATCGGATCAGGGCCGGTCACACAGGAGGGAGGGGACGACTCGCGAAGAAGCGCGTAACCGACGGCCTCGCCGTCGACCTCGGCGACGAAATACACGTGTGATGGCCCCTCGATCTCGCGCCGCTGGATCTCGGGCGAGAACGTCCGCGTCAGATGCGCTGCGAGGTCGTCCGGATCACTGTCGGCACCGAAAGTCTGCTCGAAGAGTCGAGCGCCGAGGATGGCGAGCAGCGCTGCGTCGCCCGGCTCCGCTCGGCGGACAGGCACCGTTCCGGCGCCGCCGTCCGCCGGCGGAACCCGCGACGGAGTCACCGACGGCGGTTTGCTCAGCGGGGCGGCGGGGGCGCGACCGTCGGCGGAGCCTCGCGCCGCCAGAGCACCATCGCCGCGATCAGAACCACCGCCGCCCCGGCGATAAGCGTGTAGGTCTTCGGTCCGGGCGGGCCGCCGGTCGTCATCCGCCAGATGATGAGACCGATCATGGCCAGGCCTAGCACGGTGAGAGCCTTGGCGACGTTACGCATGGCGCCTCCTGGTTCAGGTGGAAACATGAACATCGACGTCGGCGGGTATTCCATCGGGTGTCTGTAGAGCAGCGACGGCCGCTTCGGCGAGCCGCTCGAGCCGCTCCAGCTCGCGGGCGGCGGAGCGGTTCCAGATGACGCGGGCGCCAATGAATCCGCCCCCCGTCACGCCGAGACCGACCGCGCCGGCCGCGACGAGGACAGGCGCGACCGACAGCGCGGCCAGTCCGCCGACGACCCCCGCACCGAGCGCGACGATGTTCAGCATGAAGTGACGCTTCTCGAAGGACCCGGCGACGTGCACACGGACTCCGCGTCCCGATGGACTGACGACGACGACCCATTCGCTGTAGCCGGTGGAGCAGCGCCACTCCATTCCGTCGCCGATCTGCCGCACTTCGCCAAGCTCCGGCGCGTGCTGACGGATGGCGCTCAGCACCTGCGGGGAAGTCGCACTCACCGCCGGATGCTCGACCCATCGATCGACGACGATCCGCCGCGACGCGCCGAACAGGTCGCTGTCGAGAGGCGTGTGTTGCGTCGGAAGCGCGCCCGCCAGCTCGGCCGCCGCCCGCGCGACGAGCGTGGGATCGATCCCGGCCTCGGCGGCGGCACGCTGGATGTCCTGGAGGCGATGCACGGCATCCTCGCCCCGTGCCTGAAGCTCGGCGGCTCGGCGGAGGATGAGCGCCATCTGCTCGTCGGTGTATCGAAAGTCGGTCATCGACTCGAAGCCATCGCGTTACTCCGCGCGCGGTGACGGCACCGTGCCGGGCTCCGCGGCGCGCTGTCGCGGCGCTCCGGGATGCACAGCGCCGGGCGAGGGAAGGCGACCCGCCGCGAGCGCATCACGCGGTCCGCCGCCGGTCACAGACGCGGCTCCTAGCCCACCGCGAAACGTGATCAACGCCTGGAGCCGGTTCAGGCATCCCTCGGTGACGACGAATCGACACCCGTCGTGAATCAGCGCCATCACGCCGAGAAAGGCGACGCCGATGGTGACGGGCACGGAAACGCCGGTCAGCGCGGCGAGGATCACGCCGCCGCCCGTCACCCCCGAGGTGAACATCGCTCCCGCGGTCCGGCCGAATGGGCCGAACTTCGGCCGGAAACGGAACCCCGCGTCCGTCCGATAAACGCGCACACTGGACGCGAGTGGCAAGCGAATGCAGATGCAGTCGCCGTGCGGCACGACGGTATAGCCGAGTCGCTCGAGATCGGCCCGCATCGCGGCGAGCATGGAGTCGAGGGAATCCATCAGGCGGTCGACCAAATCGAAGCTCGAATCACGTGACGGGCGCTCCGGTGTGCATGGTCACGAGCGCCCGCGCTGGTTGCCCGGGATGGCGTGGAGAATCGCCGCGGTATCGGTCGGCTGTCGTTCCGGCAGGCGCTCCCACGACCCGTACATCGGGTTCGGCAGAATGAAATAGCGGTTTCCGAAGTCGGCCAGGGCCGCCGAATCGCCGCGCGCGGTCTGCCGCAACCCGGGGAAATCCTGGATGTTGTCGCCGACCCAGGCGACGACCGCGAGCGGACCGACGCCGGGGGCCGCCGTCCCGTTCTCCACACGCCGGAAGCGTGGATTCTTGTCGCTCTCACCGGAAGCCTGACATAGCACCAGATCGGCGTCGATCGTCAGCGCCCGCAAATTCTCGCGTGTGGCCGCGCAGAGCGAGTCGGCGCGATTGGTCACGATCGCGATTCGGCCTCCCTGCGCCCGCACGCCGCGGATGAACTCGACCGCTCCCGGTACCGCTCTCGCCGCTCGCTCCCGCACCCACGCAGACCAGCTCGGCTCGGTGTACCCGCTGTCGAGGGCCGTCCGACGGCGCTGGTACTCCGAGTTGTCGAGCACGGTCTCGTCGGCATCGAGGACGACCGCCCAGGTCCCCGCCGATCGGTCGCCGGCCAAAGCGATCACACGCTCCAGCGCGGCGCGATACACCTGTTGGGTGATCGCTCGATACTCGGCCGAGAGGCGGACCCAGCGGATGTCGTTCGGGGTCGGGCGGAGCGGGACGGTGTTTGGCGCCTCGCCCGGAACCACCGAGCGTCCCGGCGCGGCGCAGGCAGCGAGGCCGGCGACCATGACGAGCAGGGCGGGGCGAAGCCTCGGGGCTCGAAGACTGAGCATGGTTGATGATGACCCCGCACGGCCGGGCGCCGCCAGTTGTCTCGCCTCCAGACCTCATGGCAACCCCCGAAAGCCGCGAGACAGCCGGGCGAATTCAAGTAACGCGTGACCCACCCGGCGTTCGCCCGTGCTTGGGTCTATCGGTTCTCGTTCGCGGCCCGCACTCGCGCGACCTGCGCCGCGCTCCACCCTCGCACCCTTTCCCGGTACGCCGCTACCTGCTCCGGATGGCGCGCCGCGATGTTCGTCCGCTCGCCCGGATCGGCGCACATATCGAACAGTCGCGATCGTCCCGACTCGAGCTCGTGGATGTACTTCATGCACCCATCCCTCAGCCCGAGCAGCCCTAGCGAGTAGTCCGTGTAGAACAGCGCGACGCGCTCCTCGCCGTCGAGGAGTGACGAGCCTTGAAACGACGCCGGCGGCTCGACGCCGAGAATGTCGAGCGCCGTCGGTGGCACGTCGATGAGGCTCGCCGTCCAGGAAACACGACTCCCGTTCCGATCGGCGCCCGGCACCGAGATCACGAGCGGCACGCGGACATTCTCATCCCAGATCGCCAGCGTGTGACCGTAGTTTCCCGGGTGCTGTCCGAACGCTTCGGCATGATCGCCGATCACTATCACCACGGTCGACCGATCGAGGCCCCGCGTCCGCAACCCGGCGAGCAGCTCGCCTAGCGCGCGATCGCCCTCGTGGAGCGCATTTCGGTAGCGGTCGACCTCCGTTTCCTCGGGAAAGGGGCCGATCTCCGCGTAGGCATACGGATGGTGACCGGCGATCGGGAGATACGCGGCGAAGAACGGCTTCGCGCGCGGGAGCGAATCGAGCCAGCGGAGCACGTGCCGAACGGCGGCCGTCTCGTCGATCCCGAAACTCGACTTCCGGTTGCCACCGATCGCTCCGGCGTCGTCGAGACGCGCGAATCCGCTCCGGGCGAGGATCTCCTCCATCCCAAGGTAGAAGAAGCGCCCCGAATGAAAGAGAGCCGTCTCGTACCCGCGCGTCGCGAGCACGCTGGCGAGCGACGGTGAGGCGATCGCTGCATGCGCTTCGGCTGCCACATCGAATCCCGGGTAGCGGGATGCGAGATACACGATCAGCCCCTTGATGCTCTCCGGATAGACCGCGTACGCGTTGTCGAAGACGAGCGATCTCTCGGCGAGGAGGGACAGGTTGGGCGTCGGATCCTCGGCTGCGCCGTACGTCTTCAGATACTGCGCGCCGGTGGACTCCAGGACAACGAGGAGGAGATTCATGCCGGCCGCCGCCTGACGGAGACTCGACAGATCGGGGTGTGGCTGCCCCACCACGGCGGGCAGTGCTGCGGGCCGACGCCAATCCGCATCGCTCGCCGACGGTCGCATCCGCGGGAGCGACGTCCGCGCGAGGGCCGTCACGACATTGCGCTCCAGGCCAGCCGTGTCGACGCGCCGACCGCCGGTCGACCCGAGAACGACGAGAGCGACGGCACCGGCGAGCCACACTCTCGGCGCGCCAAAGGCCGTGCGCAGAACCCTCGGCAGAAGTGCGCCGAGCGCGAGCACAACGAAGATGAGCGCGACGTTCGCCGGCGTCGCATAGTGCAGGATGGATTCGCCCAGCGTGCCGCGCGCCGCCCGCAACATCGATGACGTGAGTGGGGACGAAAGCGCCCGCACCACCGGGACGTTGATCGCGGCGAGGACAACGAGCGCGCCGTAAATGAGTCGCACCGCCCATTCCTGGCGCGCCAGCCGCGCGAACAGCAGGAACCCGAGCGCGACCGCTACGTCCTGCCAGATGAACGCAACGGGCGCCCACCTCGAGCTGGGCAACGGGCGGCCGGCGAGCACGGCGACCTTCGCGGCGACGAGCACCACGAAGAGACTCAGCGCCAGCACCTCGTGACGCCGCACCGCGACGGCGCGAGCGTCCGGCGCCATCACCGGCGCGCGAGGTTCAGTCGCTTCAGTAACAGCAGGGAGACGACGACCCCCGGTCCATGCCGGCGCCAGAGCCAGTCGTGCACCGCCACCGCGGGCGCCGGCGGGTCCGTGTAGAACCGCTCCCGCTCGCCGTCGAAGGCCAGGGGCACGACCACCAGATCGGCGCCGGCGCACAGCTCGGGTCGATAGCTCGACTCGATCACGCGGACAGAGCCGTCCATGAACTTGCGGGCCCGAGCAATGTTCTCGGCGGACCGGTCGACGATCGTCAGCTCCGCGCTCGGCAGGAGGTCGCGCAAGACGAGCGCCGTGCGCGGGAAGAGTCCACCGCCGACGATCGTCACGCGATCGACGCGCGGCAGCCTCGCGAGAAGCTGGCGGAAGGCCGATCCGTGGCGGTCGAGCACGTATCGCTGGAGCATCGGGGAGCGCAGCACGAGCCGCTCGAGGGCATCGAGCGGACGCAGCTCCAGCCACCGAAGCACGGCCGGCCACCGGCTCGCCGCGCCGTCGGCGCGCGGCTGCCGCGGAAGCTGCGTCCAATGCAGCCCAGGGCGCGCGTGGTGCTCGACGTGAAAGCCATCGTTGAAGAACGCGAAATTGTAGAGCAGTCCGTAGTGGCTCACCGTTCCTCGCACGTGCTCGAAGTATCCCTGGAACGAGCAGAGGGCGAGACCGCCGAGCCACCCCGGGAGCCATGTCCCGAGGAAGGCATCGGCACCCCGCAGAACGACGATCGTCCAGAGCCCGGCCACGAGCACCGTCTCGGCCGCGAGCTGCTGGCTCCAGCGCAACCGCCACGGCCGATCGGCATGATGGGCGAGGTGCCGGTCACGCCAGATCGTCTGCGGTACTCCCAGCAGCAGCGAGAGGAACGCCGAGAACGCGGCGTTGGCGGGGCGCGAGCGGAAGAACGGGAGGTGGATGAAGTTGTGAGCGACCGTGTTCGCCGTCCACCAGAGCCCGATTGCGATCAGCGGGCCCGATGGCGCCGTCAGGAGGAGCACTCCATGCATGGCGGCGAGCGCGACCAGGATCGCGTCGCGCGAAGAGTGTCGGAGGACGGCGGTGGACATTGGAGAGTGTCGGGTCAGCGGGCGACGCGGAAGGTGGCGATCGCGGGCGGAGCGGTGAAGCCATCCCGGTTCACCCACACACGCCAGTTGTACTGGGCGCCGTCGCGGAGCTGAAGGTCCGGCGTGAACGCGATCTCCGTCGCTGAGCGCTCGGGCCGGAGCGGCGGGCTCGTCTCCTTCACCCCCCCCGGTCCCTCGATCTGGAATGTGTATGTGACATTGGAGTCGCGGATCATTCGCGCGACGAGACGGACGCTGCCTGGCGCGGCGCGTCCGCCGTCGGCGGGCGTCGTCGGACTCGGAACGTAATCCACGCCGTGCGTGGCGACGCGCGACGGCGCCGCGCGAAAGCGGGTCGGTCCGGCGTTCGTGACGTAGATGTCGGGCGCGGTCGGCCGCTCGCTCGCCCGGCGCACTTTCCCCGGGGTCGAGAATCGCCGGCCGAATCCCGTTACGTCGCCGGTCCCCGCGATCTGCTGGAGATCACGCCACTCGGCGAGCGTCTGCCGTTCCTCGGCCCGGTCGATCGTGAAGTACATGTAGCCGCGCTCAGCCGGGCGATAGGCGTTGAACTCGGGGTACGCCATCGACTTCGTCTCCACCATGCCGACCGCCACCGCGAACACCCCCCAGACCTGGATCCGCCTTGGCTCGAGGCTATCCGGCTCGAGGACGACGCGATCGACGAGGGCGTAGACCCCGACGGGATCGCTGACGTGAGTGGGGAATGCGATGATCGCCGCGCCGAGACAGGCGAGGAGCTTGCGACGGTGAGTGCCGATCATTGGGTTGCTCCCGGGCCGGAGTCGGTGGCGAACGGCCGCTGCAACCCTGAGATGCCGCCGGGACCGCGGTTGTTGCAATACCCTATGCGGAGGCGTCCGCGTCGGGGCTGGGCTCGCTCGCTGGCCCGCCGGCTTTCGTCGTCAGGCGGAGATAGACGGCCATCAGCGCGTATCCGATCAGCGCCGCCCATAGCCACCAGACGTCGCGCAGAAAGAAGACGCCGATCGTGGCGCCAGTCATCGTGCCGAGCGCGGTCACGCCCATCGCGCGACCGAGCGGGACATGGCGCAAGAGGAGCCATCCGGTGAGCGGCGCGAGACCGCCACCCAGCGCCGCCCCCAGGGCCGCGAAAGTCGCCACGACGACGGAGGCACCCTCGACCGTCAGGCCATTGCGAACCACTCCGACGATGAAGCCGAGGACGGCACCGAGGATGGCGCCGCACAACGCGCCCATGGCGACGAGGATCAGGGTGACGATCAGAACCCGGCGTGCGCTCATCCGTGCGGAGCTCCTGATGGGGTGCCAACGTCCCGTGCAGACATATCGTAGGATAGCCCCCGGAAGTTTCCTTCCGGAAAGCTCTCACACCGGAGGGGGTGCGTCGAGGCGCTCCACGGTCCGCGTGCCGCCATCCAACGTGACCGCATGCGCCGTGGCCACCAGGTCAGCCCTATCTAGCGCCTCCCGAGCCTCTTCAACTCCACTTCCGCCGCGATGTACCCGAACCCCGGCCACCACGGATCCGTGACGATCTCCTCGAGCAGCGCCAGCGCCCGAACGGTATCGCCCCGCACGAGATGCCAGTTGGCGATGCCGTAGCCCATCGTCTCCAAGCGGGTTCCGGCCCGCCCCACGGAGGCGAGGACCTCCTCCTCGCTCAACTCACCCTTGTAAAGCAGCAGTGTCCGGTAGTACGCCACGTTGTCGACGACGTTCATCCCGGGCCGGATCGTGGCGAGGATCGTCGACGCCTCTGCCTCGCGCCCGGCGCGACGCAGAGCGCGGTAGAGCCACTCACTCAGCGCGACGCGGGAGTCGTCGTCGGTGGCGATCTGCATGCAGCTCCGGTAGTCCGTGCCGAGCGCACCGGATCGTTCGAGGGCGACCAGGGCGTCGTTGTTCGCGCGGGCGAGGCATCGGGCGTAGACGTTCGCCGCCGTCGCGAAGTCGCCGCGCAGGAAATAGGCGAGGCCACGGTGATACTCGATGTCGAAGTTGAGCGAGTCGAGTCTCGACGCGTGGTCGAGATCGGCCGCCGCGTGGTCGAAGCGGCGGATCGACATGTAGCGATGGCCGCGGTGACGGTAGAGCCTCGGATCCATCGGATCGATGCGCATCGCTCGCGAGTAGATCGCGATCGCGTCGCGATAGCGCCAGACCGCGGCGCGGGCCTGGCCGGCGGCAATGAAGTGATCGATCGTCGGATCGACGACGAGGACCGAGTCGGCGCGGGCGATCGCGCCCGTGCTGTCCGTGCGCGCCATCAGCGGCGCCCCGCGGAAGGAACGTGCTTCCGGTCCCTCGGCGGGCGCTGGAACGATGGGACCACTCGCGCACGCGACGGCGATGACGACGAGGGCGAGCTGGGTAAGGCGACGCGTCATCGATCAACCGGGTGCGAGGAGGGACGCCGCCGCGGCGCGTTGGCCCGGCGGCGGCGAACGATCAGTATCGTGTACAGCGCGAGGTTGATCACGAGCACGAGCGTGCCGAGCACGAACTGCGTCGACCGCGACAGCCCGACCGGATAGAGCACCGGCATGATATAGTGATCGACGAACCCACCGGAATACCCCGCCTCGCCGGCGCCGTCGCGAAACCACATCTCGAGCGGCGTCAGCGGGCAGATCCAGCCGGCGTACTCGATCAGGACTCCCCAGATGGCGGCCGGCAGATGCACCCAGGCGAGTCGCGGCCAGCGCAGGACGAGCAGTCCACCGAGAATGACGAAGGCAACGAACGCCGCATGGAGGACGACTGTCGCATCGGCGAGCGCACCGTACACTCGCGCCTCGGGCGTCAGCCCGGGGGACCCGTCCGCGCGTCGCTCGTATCCGACCGCGTCCGCGTTGGCTGGACCGTGATCCGCAACGGGATCATGGTCGTCCCCCACTGGAACTGGAGCGTCGTCCCCTCGCTCGTCACCATCGGGAACGACCAGGTGAGGACTTCGGCGTGTGGCCCATGTTCCGGCCGCACGGTGTAGCGCAGCAGATCATCGCTCGAGTCGGGGCGCTGGGTATGGAAGCGGCGCGCGCTCCTGCTCAGCACGACTGTCCAATCATCCGTCGCCCGCGGAATCATCCACAGCGAGTACTTGCCGTCCGGCACCGTGTGCCCGTCGAGCTGCACATTCTTGCTCACCTCGATCGTCGTCGCCCAATTGGCGCCCGGCGTCCAGAGCTGGTCGAGCTTGACGACCTTTCCGAAGAGACTGTCGCGGCCCCGCGCGACCGGCCGATCGTACTCGATCGTGATCGTCGTGCCGTCGACCGTCTGAGCGACCATCCCGTGCTCGCTCGGCTTCACCTGCGCCGAGGCCGCCCGGCCAGCCATCGCGGACGCCGTCGCGATGAGCGCCGCGCAGGCGACCGGTCGCGAGGACGCCAGCATCATTGCCCGTACTTGGCGTCGATCGCGCCGCGGATGGCGTCGAGCTTCTGTCCACGCTCGTGCAGCTCGAAAACGAGCTGCGCTGCATCGCGGCAGATGGTGCAGTCGCGCGCCATGCCGTCGGTCTCGAAGCAGGACAGCAGGGAGTAGTGCTCCGGGACATCGTCGCAGCCGCAAGGACACCGGATGCCATCGACGACCTGCGGCATCTGCCGTACCATGTCGAAGACTCTGGCGATCTGCGGTTCGCCCTTCAACTGGTCACGCGGAATCACCCGCGATGCGTCGATCTTCGGTCGAGGCACGGGATGCGGACCGCGACTTCCCCGAACGACGAACGCGTCCAGCGACGCTCGGGGAACGACGATGAGCGTCGCCAGGGCGGCGAGAAAACGACGGCGCTGCAGCATGGTGCGAAGTATAACGCTCCCGTGAGAGAGAGGACGAGAATACCTCGGCGTAGGCCCCACCCCTATTCGTCGTATTCGTCCGATCCCTGAACCCGGATGAACGGCTGGAGATCGATCATGTCGCGCCGGCCGGGTCGCGCTGGTCGGTGAGACGAAGGCGGAGATCGAGATCCTCCTCCTCCTTACGGGATGATGATCGCCGTATCGACCGGAATGGTCCACAGCCAGGTGAGGGCGCCGATCAGCATGGCGAACAAGACGAGCGCCCTCATGTCCGGAACGGTCGCGCCTCGCTGCGCGGCCCGCCAGACCGCCACGCCGGCTATCAGCAGGAGCAATCCCTGCTTCGATGCGAGGTACGCGACGACGGCGACACCGACGATGACCCACCGTTGCCACGCCGACAACGCGTGGAACCCGCGCGCCCCGTCGAGCTGCCAGATCGGGATCAGATTGAACAGGTTGAGGAGGCCCGTGAGCTGAGCGATCGCACCCCAGAGCTGATTCCCGGTCGCGCGGTGGACGGCGTACGCCGCGAGCCCGGCACCCAGCCCGTAGATCGGCCCGGCGAGGCCGATGCGCGCGTCCACCTTGGGGTCGTCGATCCGCTGCTTGAGCATGACGATGGCGCCGATGCCCGGAATGAACAGCGGCGCTCCGGCGCCGATGCCGAGTCGGCGGAGCTCGGCGACGTGACCCATCTCGTGAATGTAGATCGATATCACGAGCCCGGCCGCCAACGCCCACCCGAACGCCTGCCAGTAAACGGCGAAGAAGGCGAACATCGAGACGAACGTGCTCGCCTTGGTCAGCCCGAGGATCAGGAACTTCGCCTTGGTGACCGCGAAGATCACGATCGTCGCGAGAAGGCCCGCGCCTCGCCTGTACCAGGGATGGTCGGTCTTGGGACCACGGCGCCCGGATGACGAGGCAGCGGCCGCCATCCGCGCCGCCAGCTCCTGCATCCGGTCACCCACCGCCCGGTACTGCTCCGAGGTTGCCGGCAGCAGCGTCAGCGCTTGCTCCCACGCAGCGTACCCCTCGGCGAGCCGCTCGGCCTCCGCATGCCTGTTGGCCAGCGCGGCGAGCTCCTTGAGCGCGCTCGCGTGGACGAGCGCCCGGCACATCGGACAGCTCAACAGCTCCGGAGCGAGCTCGGTGTTGCAGCCCGTGCACTGGCTTGCCAGCGCCGGGTGCTCCGCCGACAGCCGACTCACGCGCTGGCGGCCTGGGGTGGCGTGTTCACCTTGTACGGTCCGGTGATCTGAGCATCGCGGGCGGCGGTCATCTTCCACGCCTGGTGGAGACCGAAGGCGATGATGAGACCGTTGATGAGCCCACCGGGAAGCGAGCCGATCACCGCGATAGCCGGCAGGGCGACGATGACCAACACCATCCCAACGATCACGAGCAGGATGCCGCCCACTCCCGGGATCTCGGGCGCCGCCGCGGCGCTATCGACCGCCGCTGCGCCGTCGACGCTCGACGGCGTCGCCGCCGGCACTTGACGGTCGGCGTCCGGCGCGCCGCCGGTGACCAGATCGCTGTCCGGCGCCGCCTGTGACGCCGGCGGGTCGGCGGCGACCGAGTCCGCCGCCGTTGCCGCGGACTCGATCATCTGGTGCACGAACGGCGGAGTGTAGGCGAGCGCGACGGCGAACCAGGTGAGCCCGGCGGCGAGAAACTGGTAGCGACGCCCACCGTGCCCCGACGCTCCCATGCGCACTGCGGCGCCGACCATGAAGCCGATCAGGATCGCGACGAGGCCGATCTCGAGGCCGGTGAGCGCGCCCACGCCCCAGTAGATCGCCGCGCCCGCGATCGCCGCGCCGAAGCCGAACAGTGCCGCACTCGAGAACCCGGCGGCCGACAGCCCGCGCTTCGCCGACTCGCGGTCCTCGATCTCGATCTGTTGCTTGCACGCCCGGCAGAGCACCTGGCCATCGCGGTGGTAGTACTCGACCGTGATCGACCTGTCGCATCGCCCACACGCCTCGCCACTCTTCGAGCCGCTCAGTCCGGCGTTTACGGCGCGATCGAACTGCAGGTTGTCGGGTGCAGGACGGGCGTGCTGGTCGGCGGACATGGTCGGCTCCGGCGGCGTGAGGGTCCATCGGTGGATCGCCCCGCGGGAACCGCTCGGCGGAGGATCGCTTCTCCTGAAGACGACCGCCGCCCGTCGCAGGCCACCTACCGATCAGCCGTAGCTTCCGCCTTGGGATGGGATCGGGATCACTGAACCGAAGCCACCGGACTGGTTCCGGCGCAGTCCCGCGATCGCGAGCGCGCGATACCACGCCCGCCGAAAGAGCGACGGAATCTTCACCACCATCTCGCGGGGGCGTCCCCGCTCCTTCGCATCCACGGCAAGGATGTGCAACCCGCCCTGCTGCCACCGCAGGAGGACGTGCGCCAGATCTTCCTGTGGTGCCGGGGCGTCGTGGATGAGCAGCACCTCGCCGATGCCGCGGGAGCGGAGATAGTTCGCCGATGGGAAGTCCTGCGGAAACACGACCCAACGGTTGTCGAGCTTGCCCGCGGACGGAGTGACCGTCGGCCGCAGGCGCTGCGAGTCGAGGAGGAACGCGGGCGGCGCATCCACCGGGAGCCGCGTCGTCCGCATCTCCCGCGCCCCGGCCTCGAGCAGGCTCGCGATGGCGTCATTCGGCACGACGGCGGCGGGACCGAGGCAGGTGTTGAACAGCGGGATCGGCCGGTACCCGCGGCGCGCCAGGGCAAGGCCGATGATCACCGACTCCGCACCGGGGAGGTCGATCACGACCGCCGTCTGCCCCCGCGCATCGGCGATCCACGAGACATCCTTCGTCGACCACTGACCGTCCTCGCCGTCGCGCGGGATGGAAGCCGCGAACTGAACGAACAGCGATGGCTTGGCCCACTGGGACCACGGGACCCCGTCCGGCGCCCAGGCGGCAAAGCACTCCTCGTTGTTCACGCGATCCGCTCCATCAGGTCGTCGCCCGCCGGCCGCGCGGTCGCGGGGAGGGGATGCGCGCGCGCGG
>WUUC01164345.1_pt1 | contig 17031 bp, 14 predicted proteins | sample 6278441 | NCBI WGS metagenome assembly WUUC01 (sample SAMN13675441, study PRJNA597444) | soil metagenome | isolation source: soil | place: USA: Washington | collected 2017-10 | reverse complement strand
TCCCGTCAGAACGAACGAGATTACGAATGTGCCGATCACAATGATAAAAAACGCTTCACTCATAACGCGAATTCGACTCATGACAATACCAAAATGCGGTACGAGCGAGACCTTCGTCAACCGAAAGTACTGGATTCCAACCTAGTCGACTTCGCGTTTCAGAAACATCTACCTGAAGAGAATCCAGTAATCTATCAACTTCAGCGCTCCGACCGGTCGCGTAACCAGCCAAGCGGAGTATAGTCTGTGGCACAGGTAGGAGCCGCGAAGGCCGCTTCATTGCGAGAGCTAATTTACAGACCAACTCGGCGCTAGATAGGTCTTCACCATCGGAAACCAAGACAATGGGTACATTGTCAACGGAGATCACTAGCAAATGAAGCAAAAGATCGCACAAGTTCCAAACACTTACCAAACTACGTTTATTTTTGACTGAACCCAAAGGTAGTGGCCAGCCCCTGTTAATCGCTTGCATTAATCGCAAAACATTCGCCCTAACTCCGGGGCCATAGACAACAGGCGGGCGCACAATGACCACCTCCATGGGAGTCTCGCGAGCTAGTCGAAGCAGATAGGACTCGCCGTGCCATTTCGACACTCCGTAAGCATCGGATGGAGAAGGTACGTCAGTGGCGCGGAAAGGTGACCCAAATGTTCTGTCTCCATTGACCTTGATACTGCTTAGGTAGATGAAACGCTTAATACCACGTCGGGCAGCCGCGGTTGCAAGGGCCCGCGTGCCCGCGGCATTCGTTTCCATATACAAATGCTCATTTGCGAGACTGTCGCGCACGACATGCGCTCTAGCTGCGGTGTGTACGATCGAATCGACGCCTTCAAGCGCAGCGTCCCAATCTGTGTGGGGACCTATGTTCCCGATGACCGATTGCTCAGACATGAGATCTTTGAGCGGACAATGTACGCGGACCGCCCCGCGTACGGTATAACCCGCTGAAGTCAGGTGCTCACACAGAAATCCGCCAATGAAGCCAGTTGCACCGGTAACCAATACACGTGTCATTCGCCCTCTTTCAAATCCACTTCAATCAAAATGCTGTCAGTCCGAGATATTCATGCAGTGCCCTCATCGCGCACCAGCCACCCCCGACCGATCGTCTTGCTCAGACTCGATTACTTTCCTCGCAACGGGACAGCAGCCACTGAGGTTAGTGCCGACATGAGATGGCGAGCTCCGCTGATCGCCGCTGCGGGATTAGGGATGATACGCAACAAAGCTCGGCTGTATCTTTCCACTGCGCCATCATGCTTGTCTGCCGAGACTTCGCGCCCCCCTTTAAATCGCCAACCCGGAGTGTTAACCCAAATATTCTGATCCGCTGGGATACGTGCTGCTGCGCATGCTAACGCAGCAGGCACTAATCGACCCATCCCGTCATGGACTTCAAGCTGCTCGCTGAGATTAATGAGCTTTATCCAGCATGGTGAAGGCGTAACGTTAGTTTTTTGCCCGCTAGTTTGAATTCAAATGAGTCCACAAACGCGAACCAACATATCGCGCGCCCATCTCGCTCAGATGATCAGCATCCCTATACAACAAATTGCCATCCCGCATCGAATAGCAGTACCGATCGTCGCACAGAATATCTTGTATATTCAATACCTTGATCTGTGGAAAGCGTTTCGCCACTTCGACAGTAGAGCGAATGTAACTCCGATTTCTACTGTCCACGGAGCTCCGCATAACCTGCGGACATTTGGTTTCAGATGTTATGCCGAAAGACATCGGGCGCTTAACTATTTGGTTGAGACACTTGAGCGGGTCCTCGTCCAATTCGGGAGCGTCAATAATGAGCACAATTTTTTTACCCGCCGCGTTGAACTGTCCCAATGTGTTGGCAAGCGCATCGTTGTATATTTTGACCCGATCCGTCTCGGATGTACGTACGTTTCTAATAAAAAAATCATGATCACCCATGAAGGGGTCAGTTCCTTCCAAATACAGCGCACCTCTGTACATCAGGATCACAGTCTCGATGCTGTCCGTTGCAAGCACATACTCCAACAATGGCTGCATTTGCTTGTGACAGTGATACGGTGAACGAGCGCTACCGGTTTCTATATCGAATAACGGCAAGCACCCACCGCCGCCCAACTGCAACAGATTGTCTCCGACCGAAGCAAAATGACTATTTAAACCGATGTATAAAGCGTTCGAATGACTGTCGCCCAATAGCACCACGCTGGGCGGTCGGGACGCATCGTCAATTAGACAGTATCGACTATGAAATGGCATTGCGGAGCGGCAGGATGCAGTCGACTCGGACACCCTCTTGATGGTAAGCAAACGTTGCTCTAATTCGGGATTTCTAAACGCAAATCCTCTATGTAAGTGAATACTGTAGGCTGAACCTGCGATTACTATCATACAAACTATCAGTAAAGGGACTTTGAACTCCGGACGAACCCCGAAGCGTATGGGCTTTTCTACTAAGGTGTAACTCAGCCATGCGAGAACGAAGCTCAGAACTACCGCGACCACGCGGACGCGCAACGATGGTATTTCATAACCGATGATGCGTGCTATTGATAGCAGCGGCCAATGCCACAGATAGAGCGGGTAGCTGATTAAGCCGATCCATACAAGCACAGGTCTTGAAAGGAGATGTTGATTTATAACCGCATGCGGCCCAGCTGCGACGAGAATGCATGCACCCGCCGCTGGCAACAATGCCCACCAGCCCGGAAAGGCATGATCTGCCGACAATCCAAACACGGTACCAAGAATGCAAATTAGACCGAAAACGGAAACAAGGTCGGCAAGCCAGTCTGGTACGCCCCGGTTATCGAAAAGGTGACATCTAGCCACCATATGAGCCAGGAAAGCCCCGATGAGCAATTCCCAGAAACGCGTCAAGGGGCTATAGAAAGCGTGCGTTGCATTGCCATCTACCAGGAAGACATTCAATAAAAATGACGCAACACCGATAGCTGAGATAATAACAAAAGGCCTGATCCGGACGCGGAATGCCAATACACAAAGCAGTGGCCAAACAAGATAGAATTGTTCTTCCACACCGAGCGACCATAAATGTAGCAGCGGCTTGCTTTCCGCCACGGTATCGAAATACCCAGACTCCCTCCACAACAAAAAATTGGAAGCAAAGGCGGCTGCACCCACTACGTGCTTGCCCAATGCAGCATATTCGTCTGCCAACAGCACAAACCATCCGAAAGCGAGACATGAAAGCAGCACCAGAAGCAGCGACGGAAATATTCGTTTGATGCGCCGGGAATAAAATTCCGCTAAGGAAAAACTTCCTTTATCCAAATTCTTAAAAATAATGCTGGATATCAGATAGCCTGAAATCACAAAGAAAATATCTACGCCAACGAACCCACCCGCCACAGCTGAGGGAAAAGCGTGAAAGCCAATGACCGCAAGAACAGCGATAGCTCGCAGTCCATCGATGTCGGCTCGGTATCCGTCTGAGGTTGATAAGTGCACCAGAGCTCCACTACTGTTAATGATGAGTGCGTTCGGTAATGCAGCGAACCTCGGGCTCGCTATGATTGCAAATTCTCACATACCGGTTCGATGAAGTGCAGATGTCGCGTTCGCCTACTCTCGAGATCAGCATGATCAACAGCGCCGGGACGGTTGCTGGACATGGAAGCAACGGCGTCCTTCTGTGGGACTCGGATGCGCCGCCGCCCGAGTGGGCAGGCCCCGTTGTGCTGTGGCGAAGCTTCGGGCCCGCGAGCGACAACATCGTGTCACTGCCCGCAGAGGTCGATCGACACGCGCAGCAACTCAGGGCTCGATTCCTAGCGATGGTGCATCACTGGGGCACGACTGCCGTCGAAGGTCGTAGCGTCATCGATCGGCTAAGGATTCGCAGGAATCTGAGCTATTGGTGGCTGACGCTGCCAGCCCAGAAGGACGTATACGCCGCCTCCCCCTACATCTACGACATTCTGAAGTTGCTCGCATTCGAGGACATCGCAGCGTTACGCGGCAAGCCCATCACGTTGCACTCTTCCAATCCCGCTCTCGCAGAAGTTCTGGCAAGCCATTGTGGGAATACAGGTTGCGCATTCGTTCACGCACGCCCCAAGGCGAGTCCCGCCGCGCGATTTTCGATGCGTAGCCTGCGCAAGCGACTTCCCGTCGCGATCAGAGGGCTGTTGGCCTTTCTTCATTTCATCGCGCTGCGATACCGATTAGGCCGCGAGACGGCGACGCACAGTATAGTGCAGCGAATCTGCGTCTTCGACGTCTTTACCCACTTGAATGTGCAGGCTGCAGCGAAAGGCTCGTTCGAATCCAATTATTGGTCCAAACTCGCAACATGGTTCGAGGCGGAGCGATTGCCCGTGAACTGGTTTCACTGGGCATATCCGTCCCCTCAGATTCCGACGATCGGTAAGGCGATCTCACTCGCGCAAACGATCACGCGATCGTCCGAAGCGTCGCATTCGATCATCGACGCTCGCATTTCAATGCGGATGATCCTCGGTGTCCTGCGCGACCTTTGGAGACTCAATCGCGCCAGAGCCGCACTGCAGCGCGCGTCATTGTTTCGCGTACCGGAATCCAATCTCGATCTATCGGCATTGCTTCGCGACGACTGGACCGATTCCTTCGTCGGTCCTCGCGCAGTACTCTCGCTGTTTCACTTACAGATTCTCGAACGTACACTCAGCCGACTACCGCGACAAGCGCTGGGGCTGTATATCCAGGAGAACCAACCCTGGGAATTCGCGCTGTGCCAGTTGTGGAAAGATCGGGGACACGGAGCACTCGTGGGTGTTGCCCACACGACGATCCCGTTCTGGGATTTGCGCTACTATTTTGACCCTCGATCGTTCTCGACCCCGCAGGAGAAGCTGCCACAACCAGACAGGATCGCAGTCAACGGGCCGGACGCCTTGCGAAAGCTCACTGCCGCACGGTATCCGATCGAACGGTGCCGACAAGTCGAAGCGCTGCGCTATCTCTCGCTTGAAGGTCACACAGGAAAACGAGGACCGACCAGCGCCGCTAGCAAGAGTACCCCTCGTACCGTCAGGCTGCTCGTGCTGGGCGATCTGCTGCCCCGATATACAGATCGGCAGTTCGAATTTCTCGTTGCGTGCCGCACGCTCCCGGGCATCGCCCTCGAACTACGTTTTCGCCCTCATCCCGCTAGCGCGAGCTACCAACCACGAGCGGATGGCCTAGATTATGCGCTAGCCATAGGGCCACTGATCGATGAGTTACTCGCGAGTGACGCAGTTTTCGTCGGTAGCGCGACATCCGCCGCGGCCGATGCGTTCCAGATCGGCATTTCGGTCATCAGTATCGAGGAAGGTTGGACGATCAATTTCAGCCCGCTTTATCGGGTCCCCGGCGTGACGTTCGTACGAACCCCCGCCGATCTTGCGAATGCACTTACCACGGGAGAGATCGATCGACAGGGCTTCGCAGTCAACTTTTTTACGCTTGACTCCGCACTTCCCCGTTGGAAGGCGCTCGTCGCCGATGCACTGAACAACGCTGAATCAAACTCCGTCGAGTAGACTCGAGTAGACGCCCCAGAACTGATCGAGCACTTTCGGTAGCGCGAACTCGCGCGCTGCGATCTCGCGCGAAGCCTGCCCGAGCCGCACGCGCAACTCACGATTCTCGATCAGCTCCCGCAGTGCGCGCGACAGGGCTTCAACGTCGTGAGGAGCGACGACTAGGCCGTTGACCCGGTCGCGAACGATGTCGCGGCATCCAGGCATGTCCGTTGCGACGAGCGGTCGTCCGCATGCGGCCGCTTCAAGCAGAATCCGCGGCACCCCTTCTCGGTAATAGGTCGGCAAACACACAACGTGTGAGTCTGCGATGACCGACGGCATATCACTACGAAAGCCGAGCCAACTAACGCAGCCTTCGGCGTGCCATTTGTGCAACTGAGACTCGGAAATGCTACCAGGATTGCAGGGGTCCGGCGTTCCAACCAGCACGAACTTCGCCTTTACCCCTGCAGCAAGCAGACGTCTCGCGGCCTCTACGAAATAGACGACGCCTTTCTCGCGCAGCATGCGGCTTGCGAACAAAACCTGCACCCGACCTGGTCTCTCACCGGTGACTCGGTAAACGTCGGTGTCAACGCCGATGCCGGAGATCACCATTGAGCGCTCTGGCGGGACGACTCGAGCATGGATCAGCAGCCGGCGATCATCGCCATTCTCGAAGACTACGGTCTGGTGCGGAACTCGCAATGCGACGCGCATCAGAGCTCGCAGCAGCATCCGTCGCATCCGAGCCCAGACAGTGCCACCCGTGAATACATAACCGAGCCCCGCGAATGCGTTGACGACGCATGGAATGCCTACTATCCGCGCTGCAATCGAACCGTAGATGACCGGCTTCAGCGTAACATGGTGAACGACATCGGGCTTTAGTCGTTTGTAAAGCGTGACGAGCGACCCGATTGACCGGGCATCCGCAAACGGCGCAATCGCGGCACGAGTGAGGTCGACGCGATGGAATTCGAACCCTTGCGCCACGACGTCCTCAGCGCCCGCACCTTCACCGCACGCTATATGGACATCGACGCCTCGCGACCGCGCCATGATAGCGATCGGCAGCCGATGCATCATGAAGAACCACGGGACGTTGACGACGATGAGAAGCCGCCAACAGCTCGTCACGGCTGGGACTCCCTCACCCGCACTGGTCATACGGGAGTGAGAACAACGTGAAACGTCTTGACCAGCATATCCTCGTCTGACAGCTGCTGAAATTCACGCGCGAGCTTCGCTCTCTCGACCGGTACTTCGTCCCACCTCGTTTGACTCACTATGTCGACGGCAAATCCCGCGCGCAGGAAGTCTTCGATCATTTCTCGCTTTCGCAGCCGGTTCGTGTAGAAGCCGGAGCGAGCCATCGAGTCCTTCTCCCACCAGCGCGACGGGATACGCATATTGTTGAGCGAGCCGCCAAGATGATCGCGCAGATCGATCTCATGCGAGCAGACGCCTTGCGGGCGGAGCACCCGGCGCATCTCCCGCGCGGTCGCGGCGAACTCCGCCCGGCGCACATGCTCAAGAACGGCATTCGACCACATGAAGTCAACACTCGCATCCGGCAACGCGCGCAGCGACGCCAGGCCAGCCGTACCATATTTCGCCTTACATACTGCGAGCATGGAATCGACGTCGCGAACGGATGAAATGTCCGGCGGCTGCAATCCGCGCTCGCGCAGGTCACGCACGGCTTCGTGGTAGACTCGCATGTCTGTCGTTGCGAACGAGCCAGCATCGATCAGATAAAGGTAAGTGCAGCCCCGTCCAGCAGCAACGATCGCCGACAGAAGCGAATCGCCTGGCCCCAATTCGAGCGCAGTGAAAGAATCGCCGGCGCCGACCCGACTACGCGCGAAATGCATATCGAATACCCGCAGCGCATATTCAGCCCGGTGCATTGCGCCGTGCCGAAACAGATTCACACGCCGCCAGAAACCGTAGGTCGCCGGGAGTTGCGACAGGACAACCTTTGCGCCGATGCGAGCCCACCAAGGCACGAGTTCCTTCATGCGCGGGCACCTCCAGAATGACTCGATGCTGCACGCAGCCACAACTGAGCGTACTCATTCGCCATATGAGCCAGACTGAACTCGTTGACGATGCGCTCGCGGCAAGCCTGCCTCCGCGCAGACCACTGCGGTGAGTGGATTTCGCCGAGCGCTTGTTCGATCGCATCCGCAAGAGCAGAAGAATTTTCCGGCGGAACGATCCATCCCAGCGTTCCAACGATCTTCGCCGAATCCCCGACCTTGGTGACGACAGAAGGCGTGCCGCAAGCCATCGCCTCGATCGCGGCTACCGGTAGCGATTCGGATCGACTCGGCAAGACGTGTAGATCGATCGCATTCATCGCTCCCGGCACATCGCTCGTCGGCCCGGCTAGGATCACACGGGCGTCGACATCGCACTGGCGCAGCAGCTGCACAAGGTCCGCATTGTCGCGGGTCATGCCATTTCCGACCAAGACGCAACGTACGCCCCCCCGCCTACTCTCCATCTTCTTCAGCGCGCTCAGCAGATTGTGGTGATCTTTAAGCGGATCCCAACGCGCAACGCAACCGAGCAGAGTCTCTTCGTCCGAGACGCCCCATCGCGCGCGCGTAGTAGCACGCTTGGTGGCATCGGGACAAAACAGCGTCGCATCCACGCCGTTTGCGATGACGCGCAACTTACGAGCGTCGAATCCTGCGCGCCTGTAGGCAGCCACACTGCTATCCGCATCCGAAACGATGGCGACCGGCTTCGAACGTGACAGTATGCCGCAGAGTTTGCGAACGATTCGCGTCTTCCAGGTCCGTCGCCAGGAACCGAGATGTGTCGAATGTACCGCCCAGACCACAGGTGCCCTTGCAGTAGCGTTACGAACCAGTGTGCTCACGAAGTTGGCATGATCGAGACGCGACTGAATCACATGCGGACGAAAATCCGCGGCGAAGTGGCGCAGCGCTTCCAGTCCTGCAAGGCTCAGCATGCCTCGTGGCATTCCTAGCACAACCACAGGGACATTCAACTCCCGAAGACGCGCGGCGTAAACTCCCTCGCCGTGCAGCGACACGACGGCATGTTCGAAGCGCTCGCGCGTCTCTGCCACGAGGCGATACAACACGGTCTCGGCGCCTCCTTGCCCGAGGTCCGTGATGATGTGAAGTACTTTCATTAGGGGAATCTTGAGCTTGTGATCAGGATGCGGCTGCGCCGGGAGTCTCGATTCCGTAGTATCTCAGCGTACGCTCGAGGCCGTCGCGCAACGACACCTTGGCAGCGTGGCCGAGACTGCGCGTAGCCAGCGTCACATCGAGGACGCTGACTGGAATGTCAGCGCGTCGCGGCTCTCCGTACTTCGCCCTGATCGGCCTGCCGATCAATTCCTCGACGAGGCGAACCACCTCCTGCAGCGAATGTCCGCTGCCCGCCCCTACGTTCAGCAACCAAGGCGTATCAGCGCTGAACGCTAGCTGGTAGAGGCTCTCGACGACATCGTCGATATAGATAAAATCGCGAATGGGGCGTCCCTCATCACGCAGAAGAATGGGCTCGTCCTTTAGCAAGTGGCCTATGGTCAGCGCCACGAAGCCTTGCCGGCCGTAGAGCTTCTGACCTGGGCCAAACGGGTTCGACAGCCGCGCGATCCGAATGTCAAGCCCATGATTGAAACGATAGAGCTGAAGATATTTTTCGATCGCAAGCTTCTGTATTCCATGCGAGCTGATCGGATCGGTGGGTGCCGTCTCGGCAATGGGAATCTTACGCTGCAGACCGTACACGGATGACGATGACGCAAAAACGACGCGCCGCACGCCGACCTCGAGACATGTATCGAGAAAGCCCAGCGTCGCAAAGATATTGTCCGAAAGCTCGCGAGTGACATCGACGTGCTCGTCGCCGGGGACGGTACTGGACAACAAATGGAACGCGACACGAGCGCCACGGAGCACTCGTGAAATCGCAGCGGGGTCATTGAACTCTCCGCGAACCCATGCTTGTCCCAGAGCCAGATCGCGCGGCGCTTCGTTGTGATCGAGCACCGTAACCTCGGCGCCGGATGCCACGAGCCTGCGAATCAGGTTCAGACCGATGAAACCAGCGCCCAAGACTGCGATGGGCTCGCGCAACGGCATCACTCCCAAAGGGAAGTCCGGCTCCAATACTGCTCGCTCGCCGCTAACCAATGCTCATTTCCGATTTCAGAAGACCTGCGAGTCTACCGCAACCGAGCATCAAAGCCGCTCTATCGAACGCCACTGTGCCAAAAACGATTCCTGCGAATCCGACCCAGAGTATGTGAATCACCGTCAGCGACACGGAATACTGGTGAAACGTTCGGGCGATCGACATTCGGATACGACTGTCGTTGACGCCTTCGCGGTACGCCTCCCGACCCAATTCCTTAGCTTTGCGAATTTCGTAGTGATCGACATGAGCGCAACGAACCGCCGCAAGAGCGACAAACTTACCGCGTTCGCCGACCATCGAACAGTAGTAAAGATCTTCCGAATAGGCTTTGCCAGCGAACGGATAATTACTCGGGTTCGCGTAGAGAAAATCCAGATTCCACAGGGCGGCACCGCCGAGCACCCAGTCACATTCGATATCTGCCGTCAAACCGGCCAGCGAGCTCGAAAACGTCGACGCCGTCACCCGACCCGGCGATCGCGGATGAAACAACAGACGGCGATAGAGATGGCTCGCCTTCCTGAGGTTCGTGATGTTCAGCGCGAACCCGACGACCCGCGGATCCGTCGCTGCGTATCGCTCCACGGCCGCGATTGCCTTTTCGATCGCGTCCGCTTCTAAGACAATGTCGTCGTCCAGCACCATTGCGTAGCGTATCCCTGACGTCGCCTTGAGTTGCACGATGCCGTGCGTTCTCTGTTTCACCTGACCGCGGATACCGGGCGTAGCGATAACGACTTTGAACGTGCACTTGGGAAGTTCGTAGTCGGCATCGGATGCGTCGACGATGATGCAGACAGCCGGATGGACCGTCGATGCCTCAAGCGAAGTTAGCAATTGGGCAACGTTCTTCGACCTGTTCCGAGTGGGCACGACCACGCCTATGCTGTCGCAACACCTCATTCACATTCCTTTCGCAATACCGTTGGCGTGCTCAAAATTTCGCAGCCGAAGTAAGGAGCGCCCCGTCGTCGACGCGCGGCGCGAGACGCCTTCTGCGCGCGACTTCGATCTCGCGATTGTACGTCAGCATCAGATACAGCATGAAAGGCATATTGACAACGAAACTATAGTGGAGTAGCGATACGAGGATGAACACTCGAAAATACTTGAGCTCACGCATTATCAGCACCAATGTAAGCGCGCCAAGCACGATCCCTCCCTCCACGAAGACTTTGATGAGGCCGATTTCGTTGCCAACTGCTGCCAACGTCGCTTCCTGAAGCTCCACGTAACTTTGATAGTCACCGGGATACGGCGTCAGCAAGCCCATGTAATACGTCGGATCGTAGAGCTGCTCCAATAGGATCGCCAGCGAATAGTAGCGGGTATATGAACTGGTCGATTTCGAAGCATCTAGCAGGTCGGAACCGAACACGTACAGCAGAGTGATCGGCACGACCACAACGAGAATTAGCGCCACCGGACCCAGCACCTTCCGCGCCAGGCGGGACTGCTGCAGCACATACATCCCGAGCTGCGCTAATAGCGCAAGGATCGCCGTCAGCGACTGCGTCAGCATCGCGAACACGAACATCACAAATGCGCGCGCGTAGCGGTGCACGGTTGCGACCTCTCTCAGGATGCAAATCGCGACGAAGAAGCAAGTAGCATGCGGAATGAGAAACAGACCGACCGGCCGATCCTCTGCATATGTCTTGTAGTAGCCGAAATAGGAAGTCGGAATGATCGATTGCCCCGTGATAAATTGATAAGAGACGAGGATCGCGTTCAGGACCAGCAGAGCGGCGATAAATCCGCGCGGGTTGAAATGCACGTGACGGAAATAAACGAATGCGAAGATACACAAACCGAAAATTTTGAAATCGAGCGCAAACACTTCGAACTTGTTCAGCAACAGGGAGATAGCCGAAGTCGCGCCGAATGCGAACAACAGCAGCAGATCTTGCTGCGAAAACTTCAGCTGCAGCACGCCCATGACGAGGAATATCCACAGCAGCAGCTCGCAGATGACTTGGAGGTCATCGAAGATGGTTCCGCCGAGAATGGCGGACGCGAGCATCAGTGTTACCAACAAGTAGTTGAATGTATTGTTTGACAATAAAGTCATCAACCGCTAGCGCGAGATTGTTACTTCGATCTGGTTGCCATAGTCGTGAGCCTCGATCAAGGAGCGGTATCGCGCGTCGAAGTCGCACAATGCCGCCGCCAGCTCTGCACCGAGCTGCCCACCGTGTTCTTTCAGACGCGCCGTCACGTCGCCGACGTAATAGTCACCGCCGACCATGCCTGTCGTACGAGGCGCATTCGTAAGATACCAGCTCAGGTGATTGATGACACTGTAGCCTTGATGCGTGCTGACGGCGGACTTAGATGCAGGCAGCTTCGCAACGAGCTTTCGCACCGATTGGGTGGTGAAATAATTGACTGCATGCTCGTCATAGAAAAAGTTACCGAACGCCTCGTTGCGCCACAGGTCCATGAGCGCATCCGAAAGATTCGGAGTGATAAGCACTATGCGCCCATCCGCGTCGAGCAGTCCCAGCAGGCGTCGCAGATAATTGACCGGATCGGGAATGTACTCGAGCACGTAGAACAAGAAGATCTGGTGATATTGACGCCCCTGCCGCTCACATTCACCGAGATCGGTATGGCAAGGAATACCCAGTTTGTCTTGCACGTAGTCTGCGCGCAGCCCGTTGACCTCCAGCCCATGTGGTACGCCACCGCGCTCGCGCACGAGCTGCAGAAAATAACCCCACGAGCAACCGATTTCGAGTACGTTGCGATTGCGAACAGCTTCGCCGAGATAAGCCTCGACATACGGCTGCGACTGACGCAGACCGTTGGCGAAATCCTTATCAACGTCCGGAATTGCAAGCCCCGCCGCGCGTAGGCGGGATTCATCCAGCTTGCCAGCAGCTAACTGCGCCGTCGGATCGACATCGAAGAAATCGAAGTCACAGGCTGAGCAGTGCTGCAGCGCCATCAGCTTACCGCCGCGGACGCGCTGCTCGCGCGCAGTGCATGGAGCTCCGCAGATTCGACACGCGCTACTCATCGAACTACCTGATGTTTTTCCTTCACCCATTCATACATTCGAGCCAAGCCCTCGGCGAGGTGAACTCGCGCCGAGAAACCGAATTCGTTGGAGGCTCTGCGAGTGTCGGCATAACAACCCATCATGTCCCCCGGCTGGCCCGGTAGCTCTTCGATCTGCAGTCGATCCGCCTTCCCCAAGGTCGCCGCAATCGCGTAAATAAGCTGCTCGTATGTCGTCCTGCGACCCGAACCGACGTTGTAAACGCGATTCGGCGGCGCCTTGCGCAGGCAGCTTACCCAGGCATCAAGCACGTCGTCGATGTACACGAGATCCCTGAAACGTTGCAGACTCCCCTTCACCTGCACAGTGTCCCGCTGCAGCAGCATGTTCATAAAGATGCCGACCACTCCTTGATCCGGCTTTGTGATGTCCTGGCCGGGTCCGTACACGTTGAATAGGCGAAGTGCGTTCCAACGCATCCCTTTCGCTTGCGCATAGTTCATCATCAAATGTTCGGCAGCCAGCTTGGAACCAGCATAAACCGACTTCGGGCGGCAAGGGATTTCCTCGTCGAGTAGTTCACGATCGGGATGGTCGCCGTAGACCACGAACGACGATGCGAACAGCACCTGCGGTACTTGATTGTCGAGACACCAGTTGATCGTGTTGACCGTACCAAGGACATTTAGCTTGACGTCCAGTACCGGTATCGAGATTGAGCGCGGACCGGAAGATTGCGCCGCGAGATGCAATACAGCATCGATACCAACTAACTTGATAGCTGCCAGCGATGTCTCGTCCGTGATGTCAGCGCGCACGACCTGCACGTCCTTCAAGTTAGCGGGCGTCTGAGCGGAGGGATGCTCCAGCACGGCGACTTCCAGCCCGTCCGCACGCAATTTGCTCACGAGCCGCGAGCCGACGAAGCCATAGCCGCCGGTCAATAAGACCTTTTTCATTACGTGCGCTCCGCGGCCAAAAACTCACGTGTTTCGTCTAAAAACCGCCCCATGACCTCGATCGGCCCTAGGGTGATCGTGCAATAGCGGTCCCAGGGAGCCGACCAGGGCCCCTTCACGTAGATCTTACGGTCGCGCAACGCACCGACATACGCCTTGGCGCGCGGGGCGGCTCCCAGGTCGAGGAGCAGGTAATTGCCGGTGCACCCGACCGCCGGGATGCCGATCGAGCCGAGGGTCTTTTTTACCTCTTCACGCGACGCGACCACTCGGTTGTTGTACTGCTGCACCATCGGATAGTTGTCGAGCAGATATTCCGCAACGGCGTTCGAGAGCGAATTGCTCTCGTGCGCGAAGCGCGTCTTTGACAATACGTTCATGTTGTCGGTATTGGTAATCAGATAGCCGAGCCGGATTGACGGCACGCCGAAGCCTTTCGAGAACGTGCGCGCAACGACGACGTTCTCGTACTTGCGCATCAGGTCCACGCCGCTGACACTGCCGAACATGTGATAAGCCTCATCGATCACGAACAGACAGTTCTGCTGCAACGTACGGCGAGCGAAGTCCTCGAGTTGCGCGAGATCGAAGCAGCTCTCTATTGGCTGATTGGGATTCGGCAGAAAGAACATCGTCGGCCGGCGGTTCAAGAATGCGTCGAACTGCTCGTGGTTAAACTGCAGGTCCGGTGTATAGACGATCTCCTCGAGCTGCAGCTGAAACAGCTTTGGATACACCTGGTACATGGCGTAAGTCGGCGCGACTACACCGACCAGATCGCCGGGCTCGGTCATCACTTCGAACAACGCCTTCAAGCCGCCATCGATGCCCGAGCCCAGTAGGATTTCCGATTCGTCGACACCGTGGAAGCGCGCGAGTTTCTGATACACGCGCGTGGACTCAGGGTACACACTCAGAAACCAGTCCGGTTTACTCAGAAAAATGTCGGCCAGCATCTGCTTCGGCCACACGTCGACTTTCTCGTTGCGGTCGAGTCGCAGCCCTGCATCGAGGTCGCGGCCTTCGGACACCCGGATGCGGGCGATCTTGTTCAGATAGTGCTTGCGCTGAATGAACATTACTTGCCTTCGTTGTTGAACCGTCAAAAAAAGTCAATTCGGCAGCTAGCGAGCGGCCGGGAACAGTTTTGTGTGCAGGGGATCGGTGCGGAGCATCTGCTCAACCTTCAACCGATCGGCCTCGGTATCGACCGCTTGCGTATCGTAGCGAGTGGGCACCATGAAAACTTTCAAGCCATTCTCGAGTACCCGCATCATGTCGACCGACTCGGCGATCTCGAGCGGCGTCGCCGCCATGTTCGTATAGTCAATGAGGAACTGACGCCGGAATGGGATCACGCAGATCTGCTTTCCCATGGGCGCATTCACGCCCTTTGCTCGCGTCGGAATGGGCTCACGGGAAAAGTACAGAGCATTCCCTGCACGGTCGCACACTGTCTTGATGCAGTTACGATCCTCGAACTCATGATCGTCAGCGATGCGGCCGAGGAGATTCGTGATAAGGATCGAAGAGTTCGTTAACATCGGGGCAATCGCCTCCGTCAGCATGTCGGGGTGAACAAGCGGTTCGTCACCCTGCACCATGACGACGATGTCGAACTTGACGCCGTCCTCCTGCTCGATCTTTTCCAGCGCCTCCGCGCAACGATCCGAGGCTCGCTCGTGGTGAGAACTCGTCATGACGACGCGACCGCCGATGGACCGCATGTGATGGGCAATTTCCTCGTCGCAAGTCGCGACCACGGTCGCGGCGAGTTCCGGGGTCAGACCAACGCGTCGATACACGTGTTCGATCATCGGAATTCCGAGCAACGGCGCCATTGGCTTGCCGGGAAACCTGCTGCTGCCCATCCGGGCGGGAATCAGTGCAAGAATTCGCATGTGAGTAGGGGGATGAAGGTGGATATAGTTAGGCCAGATTTTCTGGCAAACGGGCGTGCTTATCGAGGAATACCGCATCGATGGAGTACGCGAGGAAACGGTAGCCCTCCGCGACGCGCTGCCGCAGAACGGCCGGCTCCGGTGCAACCACGTGAATCCCGCACGCAATCGCCGCTCGCCCGCATTCCATACGGATCTTGTCTAGCATCGCAGTGAAGGCAGGATCCTGAAACTGCCCTGTCTTACCCATCGATGCCGACAGGTCGTAAGGGCCGATGAGAATGGCGTCGAGGCCTTTGACGGACAGAATCGCGGTCAGCTGCTCCACTGCACGTTGATGTTCGATCATCGCGACTATGAGCGGGGCCTGCGCTTCCTTTGCGTACGCATCGAAGCGCTTTCCGAACAGGTTCGCCCGCGAAAAACCAACACCTCGTCGGCCCGTCGGCGGCCAACAGCACGCATCGACGATCTCCCGCAGCTGCGCGGCACTTTCTACCATTGGCACGACGACGCCGCCGGCACCGGCATCTAGCGCTTGCTTGCAGTCCTTCTTTGAGCCTTGAGCGAGCCTAGCGAACGGCAGCGTACCACCCAGCTCCAAGGCGCGAAACAGATCCGGCAACTGATGAGCTCCAATCGCGCCGTGCTCCATGTCGACAGCAACCCAGTCGTATCCCGACTGTCCCATGATTTCCGCGACGGAGGCATGCGGGATTTGTATCCAGCTTCCTACGGTTGTTCCGCCCTCTCGAAGTTTCCGGCGAAGAACGCCTACTGCGGCAGCTCGATCCATCTCATGAAATCCTCGCATTGTGGGCCCGCGTGAGCATCCTGTAGGGATCGGTTCAGCACCGTGCGACGCAACAGGAATTTCACTCCGTTCAGTTCCGCAGCCATATAGTCAGCCTGGGAATCACCGATTAACATGCAGTCGTCTCGCGAGCAATCGTAAGTACTCAAAACAGCTGCGACTGCATTCGTCTTCGACCGCGGCGCCCCGAATACATCGCTGAAGCAGCTTCGAATGCCAAGTACGTCCAAGATCTCTTGGATTTCAACCTGAGGGGTCGCAGTCACGAGCACCAAGCGCTGCCGACGGCAGTTTGCTTGCAAGTACTCTCTCGCCCCGGGGACCCAATCGGAATCGATGACTGCTTGCTTCACTTCCGTCGAAAACAAGGCGCAGTATCGACCTACAGCTTCCTCAGTTGTGGGTTGGGCTGCCCATCCTAGGTATAACGGCAACTTTTCGAAGCGCGACATGCCGCCGTGATTCTCGTGATGAAGGCGCACCCGCGCCGCGACATCGGAACCGAATTGCTCGAAAAGACGTTCGTACGCTCGCGTTTTCACGTCGACGGACTCTTTGATGACTCCGTCGAAGTCCCAAAACAACGTTGAGAACTTTTCAAGGTCTACCTCTTTCACTGCTGTTTTCTTCCGGACGAGTCGTCGCTCGCGGCCGCACCTACTA
>WUUC01003413.1_pt1 | contig 17034 bp, 10 predicted proteins | sample 6278441 | NCBI WGS metagenome assembly WUUC01 (sample SAMN13675441, study PRJNA597444) | soil metagenome | isolation source: soil | place: USA: Washington | collected 2017-10 | reverse complement strand
GATGCGAGTGTCGACGGTGACGCCGGCATGGACGCGGGCGGCGATGGCGGCGTCGACAGCGGCGATGCCGATGCCGGCGATGCCGGTGCCGACGCCCATGCGGGCGACGCCGGCTTCACCGGCGGTAGCGGCAACATTCCAACCGAGTGCCTAGGCTTCGACTTCGAAGACCTCGTCTACAGCCCCGGTGGCAACGCGCTGCCGAACACTTGCGAGCCCTTTCATCCCACGACGAACAACCCGTATGCGGTGCGCTGCGTCGACGCGTGGCCCTGGTACGCGTCCGACTTCCCGGGCGATGACGCCTGCATCCTGCCGCCGCCGCCCGACAAGGGGCTTCAATACGGCGTGCACCCGCAAGGCCAAGATTGGTTCGCGCAAGTCTCGACCGGCGACATGAGCGGCTACGACGCGGCCGAGATCGCGAGCGACTTCCTCGTGCTAAGTGACGACGAGGAAGAGCGCACCTACTACACGTCCACGAGCAATCCGAGCGCGGTCAACTACTACCGCCACTATATGCGCGCGCGTCCCGGCTCGCACTTCGCGCTCGCCACGGCGGAGACAACGCCGGGCGAGGTCGAGCTCGAGACGTGGGGCGGCGGCTCGCCATCGGGTTTGTTCAGCGGCGTGGTGTTGCCGCGCGCGCTGCGATGGGACGAGAACAACCCGCACTCACTCGACAAGCCCGTCGAGGACACGGGCTACTACAGGGTGCTGCCGGCAGAGACGGGGGTGACCTTCGACCTGCACTACCTCAACCTCAGCGACGGCGACGTGCTGAAAGAGGCGTGGACCAACATTTGGTTCGAGGACGACGCGACCATTCGCGTGGGGCAGGTGGCCGGGCTCGACGTGGTCCAGACCGTGACGATGGCAATCGCACCCGGCGAGACGGTGGATTTCCATTACTCGATGAGCACTGCAGAGCGCGTGCGCATCCTGTCGCTGGTCGGCTTCCGCCATGCGTGGACCACGAACCTCAGCGCGTGGATCGAGCGGCCGGGCACCGGCATCGAGATCCTCTACCAATCGTTTCATTGGGACGACGTGCCGCACTACCGCTACGACACGTTGACCATTAACCCGGTGCCCGTTCACGCGCAGCTGCATGACGGTGCCGCGAGCGGTGAGCAGTGGCTCGAGCCGGGCGAGGAGCTGCACTTCAACTGCCGCATTCAATACACGGACGGGCGCGCTGCCGCGGTCGCCGCGCCGCTTACGCCGGCGCAGAACGGCACGCTGGGCTTCACCGTGGGCCGGATGTTCGAGGGCGAGGCCTGCATCCTGTTCGGCACGAGCGCCGAAGGCCCGGCACTGAACACGCCGGTCGCCGAATTCGGCATGCTGCCGGCGTTTGCGACCGCGCAGTAGCTTTCAACGTTTGCGCTGCTTACGCGGCGCCTCCAGCTCGACTGGCGTGCCGATCACGTGGCCGCGCAAGACCTCCGCACCGTCGAACAGCCCCTCGGGCCCGAGCAGCTCGAGGTGCAGGTGCGGCGATGAGCTCTGCATGCCGGTGCGTCCCACGCTGCCGAGCTTGTCGCCGCGCGCGACGCGCGCACCGTACGCGACCTCGACCGTCTCGAGGTGCATGTAGCAAGAGCGCAGGAACTTCCCGTCGCTCGGCGCGTGCTGCACGCACACGTAGCGCCCGCCGTGGCCGAGCGCCGCGCGATCGTGCGCGTTGGTCTCTGCCACCGAGAGCTGCGCGTGGTTGCGCTGGCCGGGCAAGTCGACGCCGCTAAAGGTGACCAGCCCCGCTTCGATCGCGCGCACCGGCTCGCCGAATTCCGATTCGAGGTCGATGCCGCGGTGGCTGCGCTCGCCATCGTCGCGCACAAAGCCAAGGCCGCTGCTCACGACGCGCGGCGCACCGTCGAGCGGCGAGACCAGCTGCAAGCCACGGTACGCGATCGGCGGCAGCGCAGCGCGCGCGCCGTAATACTCGAGCAGGCGCCTGCGATCGGTGAAGACGCGGTCCTCGGCGCGCCCGCTCTTAACGCGGTCGCCCCAGATGAAATGAGAAATGTAGTGCCGGTGCGGCGCTTGCTCGAACGCCGCATCGACGCTCGCGTGCTGCTCGCGCCACATCGAGAGCAGCGCTGCCGCGAAGTAAAGGTTCGACTCGGCGCGCAGCAGCGTCGCCGGCACGAACGCAAAGCGCGACAGGTCGAGCAGGCGCTCGCGCCACTGCGCGCCTTCGAGCACCTGGTAGGCGTAGCTGCGCGTGCGCGCTTTGAAGCCGCCCTGGTACATCGCGATCGGCAAGAGCGTCAGGCCCGTGCCGCCGAGCTCTTCCTTGTCGGCGCGGCAGCGGCTCGTGCGGTAGACGAGCGCGCCGAGCAGAAACGGGTCGACGTTGAAGGCTGCGGCCTCGCTGAGGATGGCGCGCGCGCGATCCGCGGCGCGCGCCGGCGTCGGGTCGAGGCACAAGCTCGCGAGCGCGCGCGTAAAGCGCTCGGGCTCGATGGAGACGGGCGCTTCGGGCTCGGCCGGCCAATCGCTGGGCTGCACGCGCTCGGCCGCCAGGCGGTTGTGTGTCGTATCGGGGCGCCTGCGCGCGCGCCATGGTGGCTTACCGAAGTCCGAGCCGGCACAGATGCCAGCGAGCAAGATCGCGAGCACTGCGCGCAGCGCGCGCTCAGCGAAGGTGCACCGCATACACGCGCTCTTGGCTCGACGCCAACTGCTCGAAGACCACGACCGCGTTGCCTTGGGCGTCGATGCCGATGAAGACCGTGCCGGCCGCCTCACCGTTGTCGAGCGAGAGCCGGCGTGGCTCAGACCAGCCTTCACCGGCTTCATAGGCTGACGCCATGATCGCGGCGGGTGCGGTCGCCGTGCGCCACACGGCCACGCGATCTTCGGCGCCGCTCGACACGGCGAGCATCGAGAACGCGACGCTTACCTCGCTCGCGATCGGCTCGGGCGCGTCCCATGCACCGGCGGGCTGCGACGCGCTCACGCTCGCCGCGGGCAAGCGCGAGAGCTGCAGCGTGTTGCTCTCGTCGACCCACAGCGCAAGGCCATCGCCGCTTTGATCGACGACGTCTGGGCACACGGCCTTCGTCACGGTCGCCGAACCGATCGTTTCGGCGCTGAAGCCGCTTGCGGTCTCGTAGCGCCGCGCGCGGCAGCTGGCGGCATCGCCGGTGATGGCGAACGCGGTGCCACTCGCGTTGCTGACGAGGCTCGAGCTCGTGCCTGCCTGCGGGTTGCCGGTCAGCTCCGTGACGCTCGCCTCATCGTCGCGGCGATACCAGAGATTGACGGGCGCATCGTTGCCGCGATCGATCACGAACAAAAAGCGCTCATCGCCGAGCGCGGCGACGCTGCCGTGGCTGCTGGTCGGCGCCGACGGTTCGCTGACCTCGAAGTCCTCGACCGGCTGCGCGCCGAGCCAGCCCGTGCCGCTCGCGTAGATCTCGCTCCAGATGTGCGGGCGGATCATTCCGTCCCAAGTCACCCACACCGCGCCGGCGCGGCCTGCACCGTCGCTGCGCAGCTTCGGTGAGTAGGCGCCGTCGGCGTTCTCGACGTCGCGGCGCGCTACAGCGCTCCACGCCGAGCCGGACCACGTCGACGAGTAGATGAAAGACTCAGTCGTGGGGCCGCTGTTGTGCCAGAGCAACACAGCCTCGGACTCGCCGAGCAGCGCCAGCCCGACCGCATTGACGTTCATGCTCGTTGCGACGTCGTCGCTGTCTGCAGCCCAGCCGTTGAGCCGTGAGTACGAGCGCGTGAAGAAGTTAGCCCCGGTCGCGGTGGGCAGTATCGCGACCATCGCGTCGCCGGAAGGCGCGACGGAGAGTGCGGCGAGTGTCCCGCTGGTCCTGAGCAGGAGCGGCTCCGCGCTCCACTGCGCTGGGCGACAGTCGCGATCGTTGGCCTCGAGCCGGAAGCCGGCACCGCATGCGCATGCCGCGACGCCACCGAGGTTGAGACAGCTCTGCTGGCAGCCACCGTTATCGGTGGCGCAGGGATCGGCGTCTACGCACTCGCCCTCGCCCGAGAGCACTTGGCCGTCTTCACACTGGGCGGCGTCAGTATCACCGTCGCCGTCGCCGTCGCCGTCGCCGTCGCCGTCGCCGTCGCCGTCGCCGTCGCCGTCGCCGTCGCCAGCCGCGTCGGCGCGAGCACCGTCCTCGACGCGCCCGTCCTGTGTTGACCCATCCATGTGGGGGCCGAGGTCGGCATCCAGGTCCCCGCCATCGGGCCTGCCGCCGTCGTCGACATCGGGCGTTCCGCTTTCGAGCGAGGCACAGCCACCCGCCGCCACCGCCGCGGCGCACAGCATGGCGAGGGCCCAGCGTGTCTGTGAAGGCAAGCCTCGGGTCACGACGCGCGCAACGCTAGCTGCACGTCCCGGCGCTTCGCAAGCGCGGCAAGCAACGCCGGTCGCAGGTCCACTTGCCCTGCCTTCGACAGAGCGTACGTGCCCGGGGTGGGCTCACGCTTTCGTGAGCGCGCGCACACGGATAGGCTGACCGCGTGCACCAGAAAGCGGACATCCCAGCGCATGAGCCTCTCGCGAGCGGGAGCGCGCCGAGCTCCGGTACGTCGGCGCCGCCGCGACCCAAGCGCTTTTCGCTGATCCGGACCTTTGCGGCGGCCGACTTCCTGACGCTCGGCAACGGCTTTTGCGGCGCTGGCTCGATCCTCGCGCTGATGCAGCACATCGCGACCGGCGATGCGCGCTACCTGTGGTGGGCGATTTGGTTGTTGCCGCTCGCGCTGTTCTTCGACTTTGCAGATGGCCGTGTCGCGCGCTGGCGCCACCGTTCGTCGCCGCTCGGGGCCGACCTCGACTCGCTCGCCGACGTGATCTCCTTCGGCATGGCGCCGGCGGCGCTCGGCTTCGCGGTCGGGCTGCGCGCGTCGCTCGACGTCGCGGTGCTCTTGTACTTCGTCGCGTGCGGCATCAGCCGCCTGGCGCGCTTCAACGCGACCGCCGACTCGATGTCCGACGACAGCGGCAAGGTGAGCCACTTCGAAGGCACGCCGATCCCGACCAGCGTCTTGCTCGTCGGCATCCTCGGCTGGCTCGCCGGCATCGATCGCATCGGCGCGAACATGCTGTTCGGCGTTTGGGATCTCGGACCGCTTGCCCTGCACCCGCTCTCGCTCATGTTCTTCGCGAGCGGCAGCGCGATGATCAGCACGATTAAGATCCCGAAGATTTAGCGACCTGAGAGCGCCTTGATGCGCTGGAAGAGCGCCTCGGGTGTGTGGCGCACGATCGGCATGATCGCGGCCCAGCGCTTCGGTACGAACGCTTCGGCTTTGCCCGCGTCCATCGCCGCGATGATCTCCTTGGCCACTTCGTCCACGCGCGCGAACAGCGCGTTCTTTTCGTGCGCGACGGTCATCGGCGAGTCGACCGGTCCGAGCTTGATCGTGGTCACCGTGACGTTCGCTGCGTACAGCCGGCTGCGCACCCCTTGCAGGTACACGGAGAGCGCGGCTTTGCTCGCGCCGTAGGTGTAGTTGCGCGGCCGACCGCGCTCGCCCGCAACCGAAGTGATGACGCCGATGCGCCCGCCGCCCCGCTGCTCGAAGCGGTTGGCGATCGGGATGAGGAGCGACACCGCGCCGGTGAAGTTGGTGAGGATGATGCGCTCGGCTTCGGCCAAGTCGTGCTCGCTCGCGAGCTGATCGCCGAGCAAGCCATGCGCGATCAGCACGCGGTCGGCGCTCTCGCTCTCGAGCACGCGCTCGACCAGCGCAGCGTTTTCGTGCAGGCGATCGAAGTCGGCGTAGCTGATGCGCGGCTCCGCTGCGCCGCTGCCGATCAAGCGTGCGCGCAAGAGGTCGAGCTTCTCGCGGCTGCGGCCGACGAGGTGGAGCGCGTCGCCGCGCGCGGCGTGCAGGAGCGCGACCTCGGCGGCGACGGCCGAGCTGGCGCCGAAGATCACGACCTCGCTGGTCCCGCGGCTCTTGCCGCTGCTCTTTTCACCGCGCATGGGGCCGCTCTTAGAGCGCATCTGGCCATTCTTCAAGCCCGCGCGGCCAGCGCTGGCCTCTCACCTGTCGCGCGCGGCCATATCCGCGCATCCTTGCGCACGCGCCGCAGCACCCGATCGGTGCGCGGCAGCGAAGTCGCATGGCAAACATCGACCCGGAATACGAGGCGCTGATCGTCGGCGCGGGCTTTGGCGGCATGGGCGCGGCGATCGAGCTCAAGCGCCTGGGCACCGAGTCGCTGTTGATCCTCGAGCGCGCCGATGACCTCGGCGGCACGTGGCACCTCAACCACTATCCGGGCCTCGCGGTCGACATCGCGTCGGTCACCTACTCGTATTCGTTCGAGCCAAACCCCAACTGGTCGCGCATGTACGCGCCCGGCGCGGAGCTCAAGGCGTACGCGAGCAACGTCGCCGACAAGCACGGCTTGCGCCCGCACATGCGCTTCAACGCCAGCGTCGAGCAGGTGATCTACGACGAAGCGAATAAGCTGTGGACCGTTCACATCTGCGGCCAAGCGCCGGTGACGACGCGCGTCTTGATCTTGGCGACGGGCTACTTGTCGCGGCCCGCTCGACCGGACATCGCCGGCATCGACAGCTTCGCCGGCAAGGTCATCCACACGGCCGACTGGGATCACGGCTACGACTTGCGGGGCAAGCGCGCGGCGGTGATCGGCACCGGCGCGACCGCGGTGCAGCTCTTGCCGGAGATCGCGCCGCAGCTCGAGCAGCTCGACGTCTACCAGCGCACGGCGATCTGGGTGGGGCCGAAGAACGACGGGCCGATCCCGCCGCGCATGCGCGCGCTGTTCGCACGCTTTCCGTTCACGCAGCGCATCCTGCGCTTCTTCAGCTCGACCTTGCTCGAGCTGCTCACGGTCACGGCGCTCCTGCACAACAAGCAGCTGCCCTTCATGACCAAGATCGCCGAGCTCGCATGCCGGCGACACATCGCGCGCTTCGTGAAGGACCGAGCGCTGCGCAAGAAGCTAACGCCGCGCTATCCGTTCGGCTGCAAGCGGCCGACGTTCTCGAACACCTATTACAAGACGTTCACTCGCCCCAACGTCGCCCTGGTGACAGAGGGCATCGAGCGCATCGAGCCAGACGGCATCGTGGCGCGCGACGGCGAAAAGCGTCCGATCGACACGCTGATCTTGGCGACGGGCTACAGCGTGTACGGCAAGGACAGCTTCCACAGCATCGTAGGCAAGGACGGCGTTGAGCTGCGCGACCACTGGCTGCGCACGCGCTTCGAGTCCTACGAGGGACTGACCATCCCCGGCTTTCCGAACCTGTTCTATTTACCCGCGCCGTACTCGTACACGGGGCTCTCGTACTTCTTCACGATCGAAGGCGAGATGAAGCACATCGCGCGCTGCCTCGGCGAGATGCGCCGTCGCGGCGCGCGCTCGTTCGAGCCCGACCGCGCCGCGACGCAGCGCTTCGTCGAGCGCATGCAAGCGCGCCTCGGCGACTCGGTGTTCATCCCCGGCCAGTGCACGGCGGCCAACAGCTACTACTTCGACCCTCACGGCCAACCCTCGCTCTTGCGCCCGACCTCGACGCTCTCCGCGCTGCGCCGCCACACGAGCTTTCCGTTGGAAGACTACGTGTTCGAGTGAGAGAGCTTCTCTACGGACACGCTAGGGTGGCGTCGAGCGCTTCGATCGCGCGTGGGATGTCGAGCTCGACTGCGTCGCCGGGCTCGTCGAAGCCGAGCGCAGCGCGCATCGCATTCGTCTCCTCGGGCGACCGCACGCGCATCACGCGGTCCATCAGCGGGGCGACGGCGCGCACGAACGCGACGTCGGCTTCGTGGTCCGCGTCGCACGCGCTCTCGGTCAGCTCGACGAGGCGCGCGCGCACGATCGCCGCAAAGCCCCGCAGCACGGCGCGGTCGTACTGATCGCGCGCCAGCTCGCGCTGGTCGAGATCGGTCGCGGGCACCGCTTGATCGAGATCGCGCCAGCAGCGCAGCGCGAGCAAGCCGTCCCACGCGGCTTCGTGCGCCTCGGGCGCGACCTCCCGCACGTAGCGCGCCAGCCCAAGGCCCCCGCTGCGCTCGGCGCCGCCGGTGTAATACGCGTACGAAGAGTCGCAGTCCTTCGCGACGTCCGTGCACGTGAGGCTCTCTTTGTACGTCGAGATGGTGAGGAACCACAGGAGAGTTGCTTCGATGCGTGCGGCTTGCGCGCGCGGCGCCAGCTGAGCGACGCCGGCATTGAACGCGTCGAGCAGGTTTACCTGCAAGCGCGCCGGGCCGACGCAGTACTCGGGCTCCATCGCGGGCACGCCGTCGGCGGCGCAGTCGGTGCCTTCAGGCGCGTCGATGTGCGGGTCGTAACGGCGCACGACGCGCGAGTCCAAGCCCTCTTCCTCTTGGTAGATGAGCCGTGCTTCGAGGAAGTCTTCGGAGGTCGGGACGCGCTCCGGATCGAACAGCAGCTCGGCGATGCGCTCGAACGCTTCGACGCGCGCGATCGTGCTGATGCTCGGATCGATCGGGTGGTACTCGCCGTCGTCCGAGACGCACGCGGCCCAATCGTCGTCGGCGCCGGGCGCGTAGTCCGTCGCCACCGCGTCGCATGCTTCGGTCGTGCCGCCCGCGCCTTCATCGCACGTGAACTCGATGTCGTCGTCGGGATGAGCGAGGCCGCCATCGGGCATGTCGCCATCGCCATCGCCATCGCCATCGCCGTCGCCGTCACCGTCGCCGTCGCCGTCACCGTCGCCGTCGCCGTCACCGTCGCCGTCACCGTCGCCGTCGCCGTCGCCGTCGCCGTCACCCATGTCACCGGCGTCGGATCCGTTGCTCGGCGCGTCGTCGCCGCACGCGCTCGTCATGAACACCAGCGCCGCACAAACAAACAGAAGGTGGATTCGCGTCAGCAGCATGGGGATCTCCATAAGCGGTTTCACCGACACTCAATAACCGAGCATCACTCCGAGCAGCAGACCTCGGCCAGGCCCGTGGATCGACGAGCCGTGCACGCGGTACGCCGCGTCGAGCACGTTCTCGAGCACCACGCTGAAGCTGAGGTGCGGAGCGTAACGATATCCGGCGCGCAGGTCCTGCACCGCATAACCGGGCGTGCCTCCGATAGGAATTCGTGGGTCGCTGTAGTCACTCGGAGCGAGACGCTGCTGCGACAGCGCAAAGCGTGACGCGAGAGCGACGTAAACACCGCTTGGGCGATGGCGATAGCGAAGCTCCGCGGTGCCATTGGGGGGCGGCACGCGCGAGAGCGGCACGCGCTCAGCCGCGTGCCCTTCGCGTGGGTCAGGGCCTTCGCCGAAAGCGAAGCCACAGCTCACACGCAGCGTGAGCCCATCGGTCAGCGTCGCGCTCGCGACGCCTTCCGTGCCCCACAAGAACGCGGTGCCGCGCGCGTTCACGAGCTGCAGCCGCGTGCGCGACGCGTTGCAGCCATCGGTCTCGGGCGGGCACGCATCCGTCTCGACGAACGCGCGCGTGATGCCGTCTTCGAGCCACGTGCCGAACACGAACGCCTGCAGCGTCAGCCACGCGACGTCGGTCGTGACGCCGAGCTCGAGCGTGTTGGTGCGCTCCGCTGCGAGCTGCGCGTTCTCGAGCTGAAAGCCTGGGCCGACTTGCTGGCGCGAGGTCAAGTCGTCGAGGTTCGGCGTACGAAAGCCCTGATCGAAGCCGAGGTGCACGTGCGTTTGCGGCGCGACCTCGGCGCTCGCACCTGCGCGGCCCACCGCCGCCGTCCAGCGTCGGTGCACGGCGGTCGTGCTCGACGCTTCGTCTGCGCTGGCCGAAGCCATCGTGGCGGCGAGCCGCCCCCCGCCGCGCAGCGTGAGCCATGCGATCGGCACCAGCTCCAGCTCCGCGAACAAGCCTGTCTGCAAGAAGAACGCGCCGTCCATGTATTGCCCGCGCGAGCGCTCGCGCACCAGGCGATCGGGCGGCAGGAGGGTCTGCAGCGCTGGGTCGGTGAGGCGCTGCTCGGCGCGCGAGCTCACCGCGTCGCGGTACGCCTCGCCGCCAAAGTGCACGCGGTAGTGCGCGTGCGCGTCGTCACCGATCGCGATCGCGGGCGTCGCGGCGCGCGCTACCGCTCCCAGCGTCGTCACGCCGTCTTCGAACACGTTCTCGATGAAAGAGCGCGGTCGATCGTTCACGCGCCGCTCGTCGTGCTGCTGCACCGACAAGCTGAGGTCGACCTCGCGCAGCGGACCCGCATCGCCGCGCAGCGCGATGTAGCCGAGCGTGCGCAGCTGCTCGTCGATGCGCAGACACTCGCTGCGCGGAGCCTCTGGCGGCGGACAAAGATCCGTGCGCGGCGCGTCGTACTGGCGATAGCCGTAGACAGCGCCGATCGCGCGCAGCGTGCGCGTCACCGCGTGCGCGACGCGCGCATCGAACGTGCTCTCGGTGAAGCCGGTGCCGAGCTGCGTGCGCCCATCGCCTTCGAACGCCGGCACGCGCGGCGCGGGCCGTCCCCCTGTATCGAGCGCGCCGCCGCTCTCGAGGCGCTCGGCCTCGCGGTGCCCCACGCCCAAGAGCAGCGCGGTGCCGCGCGCGAGCTGCGCATCGAGCTCCACGCGACCGCCACGCTCGAGGTCCGCCGTGGCGAGCCGCCCGTACGCGCGCGGGTGCAGGTGCAAGAGAGGCTCGTCCAGCATGAGCGGCTCGCGCGGCGTCGCGAGCACAGCCCCGCCCAGCGCGTCCGACCCGTACCGCGTCGAGGCGCTGCCGCGCACCACATCGATGCGCTCGAGCGTGTACGAGTCGACGGTGAAGAAGTATTGGTTGGGGCCCTGGCGGTACAGGCCGTTGTTCATGCGGATGCCATCGAACGCGTGCAGCACTTGCTGGCCCGTCATGCCGCGCACGTACGGGCTCGCCTGGCCGTGCGCGGTTTGCTGCACCGAGACGCCGGGCTCGTAGCGCAGCGCGTCGGGCGCCGAGCGCGACAGCCGCTCTTGCATCTGCGCGCGGCTAACGCTCGAGACGCTCGCATCAACGCTCGGCGCGCGCTCGTCACGTGCGACGGCGCGCGCCGAGAGTGGCTCCTCGGCGCGCACCTGCGCGTGCAGCATGGCCTGCGCGGCGAGCGCCCAAGCCAAGAGCTTGGGCGCAGGCGCGCGCGGTTCGATCACTCGAGGACGAGCGGACACACGTGCGTGACGCTAAAGCTTTTCACGCGAGGCGTGGTAGCGGGCGTCACCGAGCAACCGTCCTTCGACGTCTCGCCGAGCTCGGTCGTGATCAGCTGCACGTCGATCTCGAAGTAGCGGCCTGGCTCCTGGTCGACGCCAGCGATGAGCGTGGGCAGCGCGCGCGGGCCGTCGCGGCCCGGCAACGCCGTGATGTTGAACCACTCGGCGTCCTCGAGATCCGCGACGCTGTTCGCGGTGCGGCCGCGGAACACGACCGTCGTGCCCATCGGCGTCTCGACGTCCCAGGCGAGCTCTTTCCACTCGGTGTCCTGGTCGGCGGGGCAGCCCTCGAACATCTGCCGGTACGAGCCCGGCTCATTGGCCGAGAGCCTTCGCTGCTCGCCGCTCATGTCCGAGTAGGTGTACGGCCCGACGAAGCCGTCGATCGGTCGCTCGACCGTCGCCTCGTTCAGCGTCGCGCCCGGCGTGATCACCATCGCGTAGGTGTCGCGCAACGGGATCGCCCAGACCTTGCCTTGACGATCGATCGCGATGCCCTTGGCCTGTCCGTCGTCGCCGAACGTGCCCGGCACTTGGAAGAAATCGAGCGAGTCGCTGTCGATGCGCCACACGCCGGTGCCGCCGCCCGCGCCCCAGATGAAGCCGCTCGCGTCGGCCGCGATGCCGTTGACGCCGTTTTGTTCCTCGCCGGCCACCATCGGTACGAGGCTCAAGCGGCCGTTGGCAACGGCCAGCGGGTCGTAGCGCTTGACGCCCACGCTGCCGTGCGCGCCGCCGAGCCACACGCGCTGGTTGCAGTCGACGGTGATGCCGTAGCTGTGCATGCCCTCGCTGCCATCGTCGAACGGATCCTCGAGCGGCTCGATGCGCTCGAGCACCGCGTCGTCGCAGGTGTCCGGGCAGCTCGTCGGCGAGCAGCGCGTCACGCACACCACCTCGTCGTTGCAGCTGTCGTCGATGCAGCGCGCGGTGTCGATGCGGCCGAACGCGCCTTCCTTCTGCGCCGAGCTCCACACGTTGCCGCGGCCGTCGAGCGCGAGGCCATAGATAGCGCTCGGCGGTTCGTCGAGCGTAAACAGGATCTCGCCGGTCTCCGCGTCGAGCTTGTGCAGCTTCTCGGTGTCGTGGCCGCCGACCCACAGGAACTTCGCGCCCGGGATCTCGGTGATGATCGGATCGCTGTCCGGCACTTGCTCGATCTCGAAGCGCGCCGGGATCTCTTGCACCGCGACGCCGCGCGCATCGCCCGCGATGTCGGTCGTCCACAGCACGCAGTCGTCCTCGCCGATCGGCAAGATGTCGCCGACGCCGGTCGAGGTCGTGACCATGCCGTCGCCGTTGGTGTCGGGGCAGTCGGTGTCCGCGGCCGACACCTTGCTGACGCCGTTGCCCATGCGCGCGCCCGCGTAGACGCTGCCTTCACTGTCGACCGACGTGCGCGACGGACCGTTCTCGTTCGGGTTGATGGTTTGATCGACGCCGGGGATCAAATAGCGGCCGAGCTCGGTGAAGGCGACGGTGTCGACCTTGCTGACCGTGAACTCCGAGGTGTTCGCGATCCAGATCAGGCTCTGCGTCTCGCCGTCATCGCGCTCGAGCACGAGCGCGCCGTCCGGATCGACGCCCACGCCCTCGTTGGGGTTGTCGTCGAGATCGAACGGCTCGTCCGTACCGGCGCCCGTCTCATCGCGCGTGCAGCCCGAGCCGCAGTCGCCGCTGTCCACAGGCACGACGCCCGCGTCGAACGTCGGCAGCCCGCCCTCGGGGACATCGGGGTTCTCGAGCCCGCTGTCGCGATCGCTATTGCGCCCGCCGGTACCACCCGAGCCGCCTGGGCGTCCCGGATACGGCTTGCCGCGTTCGGCGTCCCCCGAGCAGCCGCTGCCGGGAATGACCCACACAAGGCACGCCGCGGTTGCGACGACCCGAATCACGCTCACTGCTTTCATCTGCGCTCCCTCGCCCGCGACCCACGACGCGGTGTGCACCCAGCTGCACGTCCTGAACCATGCAGCAGTTGGCCGGGGGCCGTCCATTCCCCCGAACCTTGCGCAAGCTTTGGGGTCAGGGCTTTCCCGCACCCGTCCACACCGGGAGGTACCCCGACCTCGTTCGCGCGGGTCGGCCGTGAGAGCAGATCGCGGCGCGAGAGCGCGCGTCGGCACTTGTCGGGTGGCGCCGTGTGCGCATGGTCCCGCCTCGATGAGCGCATGGTTGCCACGGCTTGGGCACGACCCGGTGCTGCACGGGGGCCTGCTCTTGCTCACCGGGATCGCGCTCGCCCTCATCTCGCGCGCGATCCTCAAGCTGGGTGAGCGCCGTCTGCGGCGCAGCACCGTGGTCTCGCCGCGGGTGTCGATCACGCGCGCCTTGTTTCCGGCGACCGCAGCGCTTTCGTGGATCGCGCTCGCCCGCTCGTGGTGGTCGGTGACCGCGCCGCTGCGCGCGCCGAGCTGGCCGGCCTCGCTGCTGAGCGTCGCGCTCATCCTCGCGTTCAGCTACTGGGTGGCGCGCGTCGTGTTCGTCGGCGCGCGCGTGATCGAAGCGCGCTACGACGTGACGCGCACCGACAACTTGAGCTCGCGCCGCGTGCGCACGCAGGTCAAGTTCGTCGAGAAGCTCGCCTACGTGCTGGTGGTGTTCGCCGCGCTGTGCGGCTCGCTGTTCGTGTTCGAGGCGATGCGCAAGGTCGGCACGAGCTTGGTCGCTTCGGCCGGCGTCGCGAGCGTGATCATCGGCTTTGCGGCGCAGAAGTCGCTGTCGAACTTGATCGCCGGCGTGCAGATCGCGTTCACGCAGCCGATCCGGCTCGAGGACGCGGTGGTGGTCGAAGGCGAGTGGGGCTGGGTCGAGGAGATCAACCTGACGTACGTGGTCTTGCGCTTGTGGGACCAGCGGCGCTTGGTCTTGCCGATCACCTACTTCGTCGAGAAGCCGTTTCAGAACTGGACGCGCACGAGCGCGCAGATCGTCGGCGCGGTGATGCTCGAGGTCTCGCATGCGGTGCCGTTCGCCGCGCTCGAGCGCGAGCTGTTGCGCTTGCTCGAGGCGAGCCCGCTGTGGGATCGCGATCGTTGGGTGCTGCAGATGGTCGATGCAGGCGAGCGCAGCGTGCGCCTGCGTGCGCTGATGACCGCTGTGGACTCGCCGACGGCGTGGGACCTGCGTTGCTACGTGCGGCGCGGGCTCGTCGAGTACATGCAGATGCATCACCCGGAGGCGCTGCCGGGGCTGCGCATAGAGCTCGAGGAACCGGCGAAGCGAGAGCGCATGGCGAGCGGGTTCTAGATCGCAGACGTGTCGTCTTGCCTGCTACACGCTCGGCCGCGCGTTCAGATCGTGCATGCTCCGCCAGCTTCGATCTCTCTTGTTGATCGCGCTCTTCGTCGGCTGCGGTGACTCGCGAAATGGCGAAGCAACCGCAGGCGCCGCTGCGATGGGCGCAGGTGCAACCGGCGGCGGCGCGGGTGCTGGCGGCGCCGCGGGAGGTGGCGCGGGTGGCGTAAGCGGTGCTCCGATCGGGGGCGCCGCGGGCGTGATGTCGAGTGGCGATGAGGGCGGCAACGCGGGTGCGGGTGGAGCCGGTGGTTCGGGTGGAACCGGCGGCGACGCAGGCACGCTGCCGCCGTCGAGCGAGTGCGGAACTTCCCCTGCGCTCGCGACAGGTCGCATCCGCATGGAGGATCTCTGCCGCGGCGTCGTCGCGGTGCGCGATGGCAGCGCCAACTTCGTGTCGTGGCGCTTGCTCGGCTACGAGCCCGACAGCATCGCGTTCAACGTCTACCGCGACGGCGTGAAGCTGAACGCCGAGCCGATCACGATGAGCACGAGCTTCGCCGACGAAGCCGCGCCTGCCGACGCGAGCTACACCGTGCGCGCCGTGATCGACGGCGTCGAGCAAGCCGACTCCGAGGCCGCGACGCCGTGGGCCGAGCCGTACCTCTCGATCCCGCTCGAAGCGCCTTCGGGTTACGTCGCGGGCGATACGTCGGTCGGCGATCTCGACGGCGATGGCGACTACGAGCTGGTCGTGAAGTGGGAGCAGACGCCGCGCGACAACTCGCAAGAGGGCGTTACAGGCACGCCCAAGCTCGACGGCTACACGCTCGACGGCCGGCGTTTGTGGCGCATCGATCTCGGCATCAACATCCGCGAGGGCGCGCACTACACGCAGTTCGTCGTCTACGACCTCGATGGCGACGGTGCTTCTGAAGTCGCGTGCAAGACGGCGCCGGGCACGGTCGATGGCCTCGGCGACGACGTGCTGCTGGATGGCGACGACGCGAGCGCGGACTACCGCAACGGCAGCGGCTACATCTTGGAGGGCCCCGAGTACCTCACGGTATTTGCGGGCGCGACAGGCGAGAACCTCGCGACGGTGCCGTTCATCGTCGCGCGCGGCGATGTCGGCGCATGGGGCGACGACTACGGCAACCGCGTCGACCGCTTCTTGTCGACGATGGCGTTCACGCAAGAGAGCGGCGAGCCGGCGCTGATCATGGCCCGCGGTTACTACACGCGCGCGACGATCAGCGCGTGGCGCTTCGCCGAAGGCATGCTCGAGCACCTGTGGACCGCCGACAGCGATGAAGACACGGCGTACGCAGGGCAGGGCGCGCACGCGATCAGCGTCGCCGACGTCGACGACGACGGCCGCCAAGAGATCATCTATGGCGCATCGACCATCGACGACGACGGCACGCGCATGTGCTCGACCGGCGAAGGCCACGGCGACTCGCTGCACGTGAGCGACTTCGTTCCGTCGCGCGCCGGCGTCGAGGTCTTCATGCCGCACGAGAACAGCGACTCCGCTTCGTACACGATGCGCGACGGCGCGAGCTGCGAGATTTTGTTCGCCGGCCCGAACAACGGCGGCGACGAAGGCCCGGGTCGCGGCGTCGCCGCAGACGTCGATCCCGATAACCCCGGCGCCGAAGCTTGGATCAACAGCGGCCAGCTGCTCGCGGCCGCCGATGGATCGAGCGTCGGTGGGCGCCCTGCGTCCTGCAACTTCCTTTTGTGGTGGGACGGCGACTTGAGCCGCGAGCTGCTCGACGGCAACGCCGTGCGCGATCACGACGGCGAAGGCGAGGGCTTCACGGCCGACGGCTGCAGCGCGATCAACGGAACTAAATCAACGCCCAACCTGAGCGCTGACTTGCTCGGCGATTGGCGCGAGGAAGTGGTGTTCGCTTGCGGCGATTCGCTGCGCCTCTACACCACGACCGACCCGACGGAGACCCGTATACGTACCCTGATGCACGACCCGCAGTACCGCGCGCAGGTCTCCGCCCAAAACACCGCGTACAACCAGCCGCCGCACCCGAGCTTCCACCTCGGCGCCGGCATGGCCACGCCGGCCGCGCCCGACATCACGGTGCGCTGACAACGTTTTGCACCGCCTGCGCACAAGCGCCGAGGCGCGCGCGAGTGCTAGCCTCCACGCGCCTCGCAACGCTCAACGCATCCGAGCGCGCGGCAGGAGCTTTCAGCGTCGTGAGCCGGCCGAGCGATTCCCAAACTCCGATCGATAAGAAGGCGTTGCGCGAGAAGTATCGGCAGGAGCGCGACAAGCGCCTGCGCGCGGACGGCAGCGGCCAGTACATCCGCCTCAAGGGCCAGCTCTCGCACTACCTCGAGGACCCGTACACAGAGCGGGTAGAGCGCGAGCCCAAGCGCGATCACGTTACCGTCGCGTTCATCGGCGGCGGCTTCGCGGGCCTCGTCACCGGCGCGCGCTTGGTCGAGGCCGGCATCCGAGACGTGCGCATCCTCGAGAAGGGCGGCGACTTCGGCGGCACCTGGTACTGGAACCGGTATCCGGGCGCTCAGTGCGACACCGCGTCGTTCGTGTACATGCCGCTGCTCGAAGAGACCGGCCACATGCCGAGCGAGAAGTACGCGCACGCGCCCG
>WUUC01082816.1_pt1 | contig 17041 bp, 15 predicted proteins | sample 6278441 | NCBI WGS metagenome assembly WUUC01 (sample SAMN13675441, study PRJNA597444) | soil metagenome | isolation source: soil | place: USA: Washington | collected 2017-10 | reverse complement strand
TACCGATCATCTGACTCCACATCACGGCCGACACGGATCCCATCCAACCGAACCAAGCACCCACCCGCCAGGGATGACAACGGGTTGGCGTGTTTGCCAGCCGAACCTAGGGGCGATCTGGCGAGCCAACCATCGGACGTGCCGTGCGTCTCTTGGGGTGTGCCGTGTTCACGGCGTTCTCTCGAGGGGAGTCGAGGATGTTACGTAGAGCGGGATTGGTCGTGGCCGCCCTGGCGGTTCTGGTTGGCGTGGCGCCGGCAACCGCGTCGGCGACGCCGGGGTACTGCGGAATCGAGTGGGGGTCCGGGCCGAAGTCGGTTGCGCCGACGGCGAGTGGGGACCTGGTCGGGCTGCGTGCCGGCCGCCATGACTGTTACGACCGGCTGGTGTTCGACGTTCGTGGATCCGCGAAGGGCTACTGGGTGTCCTATGCGGACGAGGTGACGGAGGACCCGACGGGCAACCCGGTCCCCTTGCGGGGGCGGGGGAAACTGCAGGTGACGGTCTTCGCGCCGGCTTACGACGAGTCGGGGGCACCGACGTATGTGTACGCGAACCCGGCGGAGTTGGTTGATGTGACTGGGTTCCAGACCTTCCGACAGGTGGCGTGGGCCGGGTCGTTCGAGGGGACGACCGGGGTCGGCCTCGGGGTTCGGGCGCGGTTGCCGTTCCGGGTCTTCACCGTCCCCAACCGAATCGTGATCGACGTGGCCCACTTCTGGTGACCTAGCCCGCGGGGTATCGGCCTCGATCACCTCGGTCATCGCCGTATGAACGTGGTCGCCGTGCCGAGCGGCTGCTCCTCGCTGACGTCCGGGCCGGTGATGAACTCGTCGAGCGACATCGACAACACGATCTCTACCGAACCCACCGTGCGCCAGTGCCGCTGCACATACGGCTCCGTGTCAACCCGCTGAACCCAAACCACTCGCACCAGATCACGCAGCGCCGCCACCTGCATCCGCTCGACATAACTCTGCACGAACCCCATCCGCGCACCCTCGTAAGCCACCGACGACGAGCTCCGCTTGGTAGAACCTGAGGAACTAGCCTCAGGTTTGAGGAACTAGCCTCAGATTCTACCAACTGGATGTTGGTCGGGTGTCCTGACCAACAAGGGGTTTGCATCTGCGATGCCATTAACGAATGCCGGATAGAAACTCCGTCCACCGCCGCACCGAGAAGACAAGCCCCGGTCCGCCCTGATTCCGGGAGTCGCGGACGAACACGAACTTGGAGCTCGATGCCACCTCAACGCACTGTCCTCCGCTGTCGCCGCTTGCGGTGCTCTTGCGCCACGTGAGCCCTGATTGTTCGATAGCAGCGACCCAAGCCTGCCGTTCCTGCGACATCACGACTGTCCTCCTCGGTCGTGGTCCGCTTCGTCGGCCACCGGGGGAGAAACTCGGCCGAGCGGCCAGGTGAAAACAGGTCGGACGGCCGACACCCACTGGCACTGGACGAGTCTGCTTGAGCAGCCATGTCGCGCCGATCACCAGCGTAATCGACAAAACAGGCGGACAACACCGCCGACAGAGGGAGAGCCCGATTGGGGATCAATCGCACGCCCGGATTGACGGTGCGACCTGCTTGGTGTCCAGCCAGTGGTGCAGAATTAGCAACGTTTGGGTAGCAATTGACCAGTTCTGGGCGTCGGTCAGGTGACGCAGTGTCTACTGGCGCAGCAGCCGATCAAGCACTTGGTCGAGCTTGTCCTTCGGCGAGGCGATGGACTCGAGATCGAGGAAGGTCTCCAGGTAGTTGCTGATCGCCTCGGGATCGTTCTGGATGAGCTCGTTCTGCCTCATTTGCTCGAGGTAGACGACCTGATCCTCGCCGTTGTCGGTCGGAAGCTCGTAGATGCTGAAAGAACCCCGCATGCCGGGGTGTGCTCCGTGATCGAATGCCACCACCTGGATGCTGATCCCCGGCTGTTGATTCAGCTCCCGCAACTTCAGCAGTTGCTCACGCATGACCTTGGGACCACCCACCTGCCGATGGAGCGTTGCTTCGTCCATGATGAAGAACAGCTCCGGTAGTTCGTCTTGACCAAGTAGCCCCTGCCGGGCCATGCGCACTTGGACGAGTCGATCCACGTCCGCTGGGTTTGAGAACGCCCGCACGATCGCCCTGGCGTAATCCTCGGTCTGGAGCAGTCCCGGAATCACCAGGGACTGGAACTGGCGGATCAGGGTCGCAGATGCCTCGGTCGCGATGAAGTTGATGAAGTTGAGGGCGAAGTGTGACCGATAGTCGTCCCACCATGCGTGCTCGCGGGTGGCCTTGGACAGGTCGTTCAGCTCGTCGATTCTGGATTGGTCAGTGACGCCGTAGAGCCGCAGGAGCGCCCAGAGGTCGGTCCGAGAGATGCTGACCGCACCGGCCTCGATCCTGATCACTTTCGAGGCAGACCATTCTAGGGCAGCGGCCACGTCGCGCTGGGTGTAGTCAGCCTCATCTCTAAGACGGCGTAGCTCAGCGCGCAGCCGCCGCTGCGCGACTACCGGATTCCATCGTTGTTTCATGGCGGTATGCTACATGTACATCATGATACGGCTATCTGCTACCTGTCAACATACCACATGTCTATCAGGGTACGATCGGCCCGCTATCTGTCAATAAGCTGTCAGCAGCTGGTAACCTATCAACTCGACACCAATCGTGTCGCGTGCGTGCTCCACCTACGCGGCCCCCCGATTGGGGTGCGAGATGGAACCTCCCAACGATGACAGTGCCTCCGTCCGTCGGCGGATTCTCGTCGTCGTTCGGACCCTCACCACGCTCAATCGGCTGCTAGACGCGTTGCCCGCAGTCTGTCCCGATCGTCGTCTCTCGATCAAGTTCGCAGTAGACGAGGGGTCGGATTACTCTCGCGACCTCGCGGCCTACCTGCGTGCCCACGAGATGCACATGGTCTCCTGGGAACAGGCAAGGGCCGTCCGGTGGGACCTGATCATGGCTGCGCATGTGAACGCGAACTTGGCTGCGTTGCAGGGTCCGTTGTTGGTTTTCTCGCACGGTGCTGGCTACAGCCGGATCGTGCCCGAGTCAACGGGCTCGTTCGAGGAGCCGGCGGGACTGGCTGCCAACCAGATCTCGACAACAGGCGGGGTGTTCCCGGCGGCGATCGGACTGTCCCATGAAGATCAACTTGAGCAGCTGCCGTCTGGCCACCAGGCCGGCGAGCGAACGTTCGTCATGGGAGACCCCACCTTCGACAGGATGGTGGCCAACTGGCCGCGTCGATCCGACTACCGACGGCTCCTGGGCGTGGGCGACCGTCGTGTCGTAGTCGTCTCCTCAACCTGGGGTTCCCAATCGACCGATGCGAAGGAGCCGGATCTCATCCCCAGGTTGCTCGCACAGCTACCTGCCGATGATTGGTTGGTCGTCGTAATACTGCATCCAAATGTGTGGTTTGGCGCCGCCAGCGGCTGGGAATTGAGGAACACAATGTTCGCCGACGCGCTGGACAGCGGTCTGGTGATTATATCGCCGGAGAGCGGTTGGCAGGCCGCCGTGATCTCTGCGGACATTATGGTTGGTGACCACGGATCGGTGACTTTCTACGGCGCCGCTCTCGGGACCCCTGTTCTGCTCGCGTCCACTGGCTTGGAGGAGCTCGCACCATCCTCGCCGCGCGTTCTGTTGAGCATGGCCGCTGCCCGTCTTGACATCGACGGCGACCTGCGGGCGCAGATCGAGTTGGCAATCAAGAAGCATGATCCTCGTCCGATCACGGCCATCACCGACCAGACGCTCGGTCGCCAGAGAGAAGCTCTGGACCTGCTGCGAGCCAAAAGCTACGAGTTGCTCCAACTCCCACCACCAACCTCCGCGCCCCGCATACGGCCGTTCCCCGATCCGCATGTCAAATGCGGTGCCGAACCAACCGCGTATCTGGTCGAGGTTACCGCTGTGGAGTCCGGCATTGTCGCAGTCGAGCGCTTCCCGGCTGTCGTGGGCGAGAATCGCTACCCCGAGCCGCCGCTCGACCTGTTCGAAGTCATATACGACACCGAGGTCGACTTCCGGCATCGGGAGAGTGCCGAGGTCGTCGTACACCTCCAGCCGGTCACCGAGGATGAGGCGATGCGGTGGATGACCGACGTTTGCTGTGAATGTCCGGGAGCCGCACTCGTCGCGGTCAGCACAGGTACACAGTCCCTGCTTCGATGGCGTAATGGGCTTTTGCTACAGGCCGTGGTGTCATCCGGGCACGATGGCGATCCGGCAACACCCGACGTCTTCCTGGCGGCGACGGCTGTCTACTGGTGGTTCGCCGCCGGTCAGGAGGTACCAAGTTCCGGTGTCTCACTGCGGGAACGGATTGGGCCGATGGATGCGATGATCACGTTCGGTCCGGTGTCGCGGCGCTGAGAGCGCTGAAGGTGACGTTGGTGATCGACTACTAGTCGTCAGCCCGCTCGCCTTGTTCCAACCATTTTTGAACGATCGCGGCGCGGGGACTTCCAGCTTCCTGATAAACCTGGACCAGCCGAGTGGCTGAGGATCGCATCAAATCGATATCGCGTTCGTCCTGTGCGAGCATGATTAACGTTTCGAGCGCCTGCGCCTCTTTGACCGGTTGTTTCCGTTCTCGCATGATGGTCGTAGCCGAACGCAAGGCCGTCTGCGCATCTGCCGTGCGGCTCTGCTTGTGATAGACGGCACCAAGAATGATATGCACACGTCCGGCCGCCATGTCGTCATCGATCTGGCGGAACAATTCCAGTGCATGGCTGAGCGCGGTCTCCGCTTCCTGGTGATGACCGATCCTGTTCAGTACGTCGCCGAGATGGTAGGACTCCAATGCCACCCCACGTTGATCAGCGCTTTCCTCGTTGATCGTCCGCGAATGGCGGAACGCTTCAATGGCTTTGAGGTACTCACCCTGCTCTCGGTACAGTATTCCGAACGACTCGTACACAACCGCCTTTGCCCGTCGTTCATCCGATGCGATAGCGGCTTTGAGTGCTGAGTCCAGTTCCGTGGCAGCCAGGTCGAACTCCCGCAACTCGATGTGAGCCCGAGCGAGTTGGTTGGACATGCGAGCTTCGACGAGCCGATTCCCGGTATGACGCACAGCCTCCACGGCGAGCTCATGGGTCTCAATCCAGTCCGCATGGTACTTGCGACTGTAGTAAAATGCCCAGAGCGCCTCGCATAGTTTCCATACGAGTTCGTGCCATCTGTTGCGGGCCGCGCAGCGCACGGCCTCTAAAAGATTGGCCCGCTCGGTTTCCAGCCAGTCCATGGCCGTCGCTGGATTGAACGCCATGGCCCACTGCTTGGTCTTGTGCTGAGCCAACCGCCACCGGCTGCTGCCGAGCACCGCGCGATCAGCCATCGCCGCGCCGAGCAGGTACCACTCGACAATCCTTTCAAGGATGCCTTGTCGCGCAGCGAGTTTTTGCTCCCGCTCGGCTCGTTGCCGAGCATGGAGCCGAACCAAATCGTGTAGTCGGTATCGATCGGAGCCCAGATCTTCGACAAGATTGGCGTCGAGTAGGACGTCAATCGACTCGTCGGCCTTGTCGATTGAGATCTTTGCCGCAGCCGCAAGGACGGAGATATCAAACTCTGGCCCGGGATGCAGACCGAGGCACTGGTAGAGGCGTCTCGCCGAGCCCGGAAGCTCCGCATAGGCGGCGTCGAACACGTTCGCCACGCCGAATTCACCTTCTAATGAAAGTCTTCCAAGCCGCTGCTTGTCGTCCGAGAGGTAATCAACCAACCGGGCTACGGGCCACCGCCTGCGGGTGGTCAACCGAGCGCTGGCAACGCGCAGGGCGATTGGCAGTCCCGCACACAGGCACACTAGGTCGCGTACCGCATTGCGCTCAGCGGAGACTTGTTCTGCCGGCAGCAGTTGTGTGACAAGCGACATGCCGTCGGTGTTATCGAACGGCCGCAGCTCAACCAGTTCGGCGCCTTCCATTGTCAAACCACTCAACCGACGCTGACTGGTCACGATCATCGCGCTTTCCGCGCAGCTAGGCATCAGTGGGCGTATTTGAGCGGCCTGATCCGCGCCCTCTACCAGGACAATCATCGAAGCGTTAGCGGTCAGGGTTCGGAACAGTGCGGATCGCTCAACCAAAGGGATCGGGATGTATTGCTCGTGCACGCCCAATGCGCGTAGAAAACTGTTGAGTACCTCTGAAACGGCTACAGCGCCGCGGTATCGGTACGCAGATAAGTCGACATACAGCTGGCCGCCCTGGAATTTGTCGATATGGGAATGTGTCCAGTGTAGAGCCATGGCGGATTTACCGACACCGGTCATCCCGCTGATTACCGCCACACGTGGGCGGGAAGAGGCTGGACGCCCGGTGATCAGCCGGTTGAGCTTCTCCAACTCAAGCGACCGGTTTACGAAATGTGCCGGTGGTGGTGGTAGCTGGTGGGGCACATCGCGCGGCGGAGCCGGCACCCTGATTGTCAATTCGCCGATCGACTGCGCCTGTACGACATTGCCTACGACGATGCCGGACACGTCGTTGCGCGAGAACCGATCCCCACTCAGCCGAATCCAGTTGCCGAAGGAGCCACCGGCACTGGCCGCGTCCCCGCTCATACGATCCTTCCCGACCTCGACGGGGTAGCCCTACGCGCCACGACGCCCATGTTGGGCGTCCGGGCGCGACGACATCTACTCACGCTGACCCCCTTGCCGTCTCGCCGTGGTACTTCCCTGCAACCTCGCGGTGCAGGTCCCAGTGCGTTGCCACGATACTCGGAATCCACATACCCACGGTCGATCTCACGCGGAGTTCACCGCATTGGCGAGCTGACAGGTAGCTTGTCGCGACACCTCCCTGATCGGGCAGCCGGCGATACTGTTACATCAGATGCATTCAATCACTCGAATGGGCGTTCAACAACCGTGTCGCCGGATGCATTCAGTTGATCAGTCAAGCCAAAGTCAACTACCTGGCAGTGTGCTTCCGCCACCCGCCGGCATGACGAACCGGCCACCGTGTCGAGGTCAGTACGGGGTGCTTGCCTGACCGCGCCAACGCATGAGGCATCCTGTTACTTGTCACCTGAAATTAACGGCCAGATTTCCTGTGCGGATGTGACAGATCTTTCTTCACGTGGCATGGCTCGTCGGCCCTAGATCTTCAGCTCGTCGCCCCAGGTGGTTTCCTTGCGCAGCATGGGTTTGAGCACCTTGCCGGCGGGGTTGCGGGGCAGCGGGTCGGTGCGGACCGAGACGTATTGGGGGACTTTGAAGTCGGCGAGGTAGGCGCGGGCGTGGTCGAGGAAGGCGTTGAGGTTGAACGGTTGGTGTGGTGTCGGGACGATGACGGCGCCGACCTTTTCGCCCATCATCTCGTCGGGGACGCCGATGACGGAGACTTCGAAGACACCGGGGGCGGCGGTGAGGACGTTCTCCACCTCGACGCTGTAGACGTTCTCGCCGCCACGGTTGATCATGTCCTTGGCGCGGTCGACGATGTAGGTGAAGCCGTCGTCGTCGATGCGAGCGAGGTCACCGGTGCGCAGCCAGCCGTCGCGGAAGGTCGCGGCGGTGGCGTCCGGTTTGGCCCAATAGCCGCGCACGATGTTGCCGCCGCGGACGAGGAGCTCGCCGACTCCGGTGTTCGGGTCGACGGTGTCCAGGGCGAGGTCGACGACGGGGGCGGGGAAGCCGACCGAGTGGGCGTGGGTGTCGGCGTACTCGTGGGGGAGGAAGGTCGAGATGGATGAGGTCTCGGTCAGACCGAAACCGTTGCCAACGCGGGCGTTCGGGAATGACGACTTGATCTGGTCGACCAGGGCGGGTGCGATGGGCGCGCCTCCGTAGGTCGTGTACCGCACGCCGCTGACGTCGTGGTCGCCGAAGCTCGGCTGGCTGATCGCCAGCCAGTAGATGGCCGGAACGGTGGTGACGACGGCGATCCGCTCCTCCGGGATGGCCCGCAGGAACCGGTCCACCTGGAACGTGGGCATGATCACCGCGGCCGCGCCGCCCTCGAGTGTCGGCAGCAGCTGGCTGTTGCAGCCGGTGACATGGAACAGCGGTACCGAGATCAGGTTGCGCAAAGTGGGATCCCACGCCGGCAAGCCGGCTACGCGTCGCGCATTCTCCGTGTTGGTCAGGAAGTTCGCGTGGGTTGTCATCGCTCCCTTCGGAAAGCCCGTGGTACCTGAGGTGTAGAAGATCGCGGCGAGATCGTCGGGCTCCTCGGTGGCGTACGGCTCGCCGTCGGGCAGCGCCGCACCGGGCTGGAAGACGAAGGCCGCGCCGCTGTCGTCGATCACGTAGCGCGCCTCGGACTCGGTGAACCGGGTGTTCACCGGGACGACGACCCCGCCGGCCAGCAGGGTGCCGAAGAACGCGAGCACCCAGTCGACCCCGTTGCCGAGCCGGATCGCCACCCGGTCGCCGCCACTCAGCCCGCCCGCGCGCAGGCCGCCGGCTACCCGCGCCGACCGCTCCCACAGCTCGCCATAGGTAACCCGAGGGCCGTCCAGCTCGACGAGCGCCTCCGCGTGCCGGTCGCGCTCCACCGAGGCACGCAGCATCGCGACCACCGAGCCGGGCAGCTCGGCGTAGCGCCGCACGCCGTCCTCGCCGCGCTCGACGCCGGTCTGGTCGAAGGGCTGGATCGGCATCAGTACGGCCCCACGTTCTCGAAGTAGCGCCGGGGGTTGGCCACCAGCATGGTGTCGATCTCCTCGTCGGACACGCCGTGCTCCCTGAGGTACGGCAGCACTTCGGTGTGGATGTGGCGGTAATGCCACTGCGGCACCAACGCCATGGCGGGCGGGTCGATCCAGTCCATGTAGCACGCGGCGTCGTGGGAGAGCACCATCCGCTCGGCATAGCCGCGGCGGCACAGCTCGATGACGATGTCGGCGCGGGCCTCGAACGTCGTCTCCAGGTTGACCCCGAAGCGGTCCATGCCGAGCAGAAACCCGGCGTTGGCGAGCTCGCAGAGGTGATCGGCGTCGGTGGTGTCGCCGCTGTGCCCGAGCACCACCCGGTCCAGTGCGACGCCTTCCTCACCGAGCACCTTCCGCACGGCCAACCCCTGCTGGGTACCGGGATGGGTGTGCACGGTGATCGGCGCCCCGGTGATCCGGTGCGCCTTGGCCACCGCGCGCATTATCCGCTCCACCCCGGGCGTGAGGCCCTGCTCGTCGATGGCGCACTTGAGGAACGCCGCCCTCACCCCGGTGCCGGCGATGCCCTGCTCGATGTCGTTGACGAACATGTCGATCATGGGTTCGGGCAGTCCGGGGTCCAGCCCCGGTCCCCGGTAGCGAAAGTAGAAGGGGGCGGATTCGAAGGTGTAGCAGCCGGTCGCCACGATGACGTTGAGGTCGACCTGCTCGGCGATCCGCTGGATGCGCGGGATGTAGCGGCCGAGGCCGAGCACGGTCGGGTCGACGATGGTGCGCACGCCGAGCTCGGCCACCCCGCGCAGCTTGGCGACGGCGTCGGCGACCCGGTCCTCCTCGCTACCCCACTCGTTCGGGTAGTTCTGCTGAGCTTCCGCGGACAGCACGAAGACGTGCTCGTGCATGAGCGTCTGTCCGAGCTCGGCGGTGTCCACCGGACCACGGACGGTCTGAACCACAGGCATGCGCCATGCCTAGTCCGGTTGGGACGCGGTGGCAATCACCTGAGGTCGAGACGCAGGACGATCTCGCCTTCGTGGATCTCCCCGGTCGGCTCGAAGCCAAGCCTTTGGTAGAACGGCCACGGTGACCCGTCGCCCGGCCGGTAACTGGTGAGCAGCTCGGTGGCGCCGTCGGCGTGGATGAGGTCGGCGATCTGCCCGAGCACCTCCCGGCCAAAACCGCGCCCCTGGTGGTGCTCGTCAATGAGCAGCCGCCACAGGAAGTACGGTCCGATGATCCCTGGACGCCCGGCCGGCACATTCCAACTGAGCATCACGAACCCCACCGGCACCTCGCCGGAGTACACGGCCCGAAACCACGGCTCTGCCTCGGGTGCCTCCGCCGCCTCCCGCAGCGACGCGGCCACCGACGCGACAAACCGCTCCTGCCCCGGCCGCACCCGCAACGCGCACACCGCCTCGTGGTTCTCCTCGGTGATCTCCCGCAACCACACGCTCACTGGTCTAGTCCTGGGCTCGGCTGGAGCGGCGGACGACCAGTTCCGGGGTGAAGAGGACTTGTTCGTGCTCGTGGTCGGGGTTCTGGACCTCTTGCCAGAGGAGGGCGGCGGCGGTGCGGCCGAGGAGGCGGCGGGGTTGGCGGACGGAGGTGAGTGGCACCGCGGCGGCGGCGGCGAACTCGATGTCGTCGTAGCCGACGATGGCCAGGTCCTCGGGGACTCGCATGCGCATGCTGACGCATTGCTGGAGGAGGCCGAGGGCGAGCAGGTCGTTGGCGCAGAAGACCGCGGTGGGGCGGGATTTCGCGGGGAGGCCGGAGATTCGCTCGCCGACGCCCCGGCCTTCGGCGACGGTGAGGGCGGAGGTTTCGACGCTGATCAGCCGGTCGGGGGCGAGGCCGGCGCGTTCGAGCGCGCGAAGGGCGCCCTGCCGGCGTTCGCTGACCTGGCCGAGGGTCATCGGGCCGCCGGCGAAGGCGATGCGGTCGTGGCCCATCTCGATGAGGTGGTCCACCGCGAGTTCGCCGCCGTAGACGTCGTCCACCGCGACGGAGCAGTGCGTCTTGGCGCTGCGGGTGCGGTCGACGATGACGACCAGGGTGCCGCGCCGGGGCAGTTCGTCGAGGATGGGTGCGTCGGGATCGGTCGGGGTGATCAGGATGCCCTGGACTCGCTGCTGCTCCAGCCGGTTCAGGTAGGTCAGCTCGCGCTCGGCTCGGTTGTCGCTGTTGCACAGGAACAGGGCCAGGTCATTGACCTCCGCCTCCTGCTCGATGCCCTGGGCGACGTCGGCGAAGAACGGGTTGGTGCCGTCGATCATGACGTAGGCGACGGTCCTGCTGCGGCCGGCACGCAGCTGGCGCGCGGACTCGTTGCGCACGAACCCGAGCTGGGTCATCGCGGCGTGCACGCGGGCACGGGTGGTGGCGCTGACCATGTCCGGCCGGTTGAGCACATTGGACACGGTGCCGAGCGACACCCCGGCCGTTGCGGCGACGTCGCGGACGCTCACCGGCCGGTACTCGGAAGCTGTCATCCCCGCCGTTCCCCTCGTTGAAACGTTACGCTAACCGGGGTCAGCTTAGCGCCTGGCCGGTCCAGCGCAGAGCCAGAATGGTCCCGTCTTGACGGCCGTGACACGGCTCAGCTACGGTCCGGCCGACAGGATTGAAACATTTCATTTTCGTGGAGGTCCGCGATGACGCGGCCGGACATCACCCCACTGGTGGAGGCACGCGGCGTCGCCAAGTCCTTCGGTGCGGTGGCCGCGGTGCGGGGTTGCTCGCTGCCGCTCTACGCCGGTGAGGTGCACGCTCTGGTCGGCGAGAACGGCGCGGGCAAGTCGACGATCGTGAAGATGCTCGCCGGGGTGTACCGGCCGGACGCCGGTGAGTTGCTCATGGGCGGCGAGGAGGTCGTCTTCCACGGCCCCGGCGACGCCAAAGCGGCCGGGATCGCGGTGATCTACCAGGAACCTACCCTCTTTCCCGACCTCTCGGTCGCCGAGAACATCGCGATGGGGGCGCATCCGCTCGGGCGGTTCGGAGCCATCGACCGGTCCAGGATGAGGGCCGTCGCCGCCGGGTTGTTCGGCCGTCTCGGGGTACGCATCGACCCGTCCCGGCCGGCCCGCGGGCTGTCCATCGCCGACCAGCAGATCGTGGAGATCGCCAAGGCCATCGGGGCGGACGCCCGGGTGCTGATCATGGACGAGCCCACCGCCGCACTGTCCACTGTGGAGGTTGAACGCCTGTTCAGTGTGGTGCGGGCACTGGCCGAGGACGGCGCCGCGGTGCTGTTCATCTCCCACCGGTTCGAGGAGATCACCGCGCTGTGCCAGCGGGTGACCATCCTGCGCGACGGCGCGCACATCTCCACCGACGTGATCGGCGAGCTCTCCGTCGACGACATGGTGCGGCGCATGGTCGGACGCGACCTCGAGACGCTGTTTCCCAAGCAGGACGTGGACTTCGGCGAGGTGATCCTGGCCGTCGACGGGCTGCGGCGGGAGGGTGTCTTCCGGGACGTGTCGTTCACCGTGCGCGCCGGGGAGATCGTCGCGCTCGCCGGCCTGGTCGGCTCCGGCCGCTCCGAGGTCGTCCAGGCGGTGTTCGGGGTGGACCGCCGCGACCGGGGCCGGGTTCGCGTCGCCGGCAAACCCGTGCGGGCCAATTCGCCCAAGGCGGCCATGGCGGCGGGGATGGCGCTGGTGCCGGAGGACCGCCGCCAGCAGGGCCTGATGATGGACCTGTCGATCGAGCGCAACATCACCCTGCCCCGCGCCGGCGCCCTGTCCGCGCTCGGTTTCCTCTGGGGCGCAAGGGAACGCCGGGAGGCGGCGCACTGGACCGAGCGGCTGCGGACGCGGTACGGCTCGCTTTCCGCCGCGGCCAGCACACTCTCCGGTGGTAACCAGCAGAAAGTGGTGCTGGCCAAGTGGCTGTCCACCGCGCCTCGGGTGCTCATCGTCGACGAGCCCACCCGAGGCATCGACGTGGGCACGAAGGCCGAGGTGCACCGGCTGATGAGCGAGCTGGCTGCGGACGGCGTCGCCGTGCTGATGGTCTCCTCGGAACTCCCTGAGGTGCTCGGCATGGCCGACCGGGTGCTGGTGATGCGTGAGGGCCGGATCGTCGCGGAGATCCCGCGGTCGGACGCCACCGAGGAGTCGATCATGTTCGCCGCGGTGGGTGCGGTATGAGCACCGTGGAAACCCGGCCGGTACGGGAGATTCCGGACGCCGACACCGGGCCGGGCTGGTGGACCTCGGTCACCCGGGTGCGGGAACTCGGCATTCTCCTGGCGCTGGCCGCGATCGTGGCCTACACCGCGATCGCGAACCCACGGTTCCTGTCCACCCAGAGCGTCCGCGACATCCTGCTCAACACCTCGATCCTGGCGGTGCTCGCGGTCGGTCAGTCGGTCGTGATCATCACCCGCAACATCGACCTGTCGGTCGGCTCGGTGCTCGGGCTGAGCGCGTTCGCCGTCGGCACGGTGGTGCAGCACAACCCCGGCGTGCCGGTCGGGGTGGCGCTGCTCGGCGGGATCCTGGTCGGCGCGGTGTGCGGCCTGGTCAACGCGGTCCTCGTGCACTACGGGCAGGTGCCCGCCCTGGTGGTCACCCTCGGCACGCTGTACGTGTACCGCGGCATCGTCTACTCCTGGGCGGGCGGCCAGCAGATCAACGCCGACGAGCTGCCAAGGGACTTCCTCGGTTTCGCCGACACCTCGGTGCTCGGCGTGCCGTGGCTGGTGATCATCGCGCTGCTGGTCACCGTGGTCGCCGGGATCGCCCTGCGCAACTACCGGATCGGCCGCGAGCTCTACGCGATGGGCTCCAGCCCGCAGGCCGCCACGCTCGCCGGGATCAGGGTCGGGCGCAACACCATCGTCGCGTTCGCGGTGAGTGGGGCGCTGGCCGGCCTCGCCGGGGTGCTGTTCGCGATCCGGTTCGGCACCATCGACGCGGCCGCCGGCACCGGCTACGAGCTCAACGTGGTCGCGGCCGCGGTGGTCGGCGGCGTCGCGGTGTTCGGCGGTAGTGGCACCGCGTGGGGCGCGGCCCTCGGCGCGCTGCTGCTCACCGTCATCGGCAGCGCCCTGCCGGTGCTCTCCGTCAACCAGTTCTGGCAGGGGGCGATCGTCGGGGCGCTGATCCTGCTCGCCATCGGCGTCGACCGGCTGGTGGCGCTGCGCACCGCGCGGACGTTGAAGAGGAGGAGCTCCCATGTCCGCTAGATGGCGCGCCCGTCTCGCCGGCTGGGACGCGGCGATCATCGTGGTGACCGTGCTGACGCTGCTGGTCGCGTCGTTCTACGTCGACCGCTTCGCCACCAGTCGCAACTTCGGCTTCCTGGTGCTGGATCTGCTGCCGATCGCGTTGATCGCGCTGCCGATGACGCTGATCGTCATCACCGGCGAGATCGACCTGTCGGTGGCCAGCACACTGGGGCTGACCTCGGCGATCATGGGCGAGTTGTGGAACAGCGGGATGTCCATCGAGATGATCATCCCGACCTGCGTGCTGCTCGGCGCGGCCCTCGGCGCGCTCAACGGGTTGTTCATCACGGTGTTCCGGCTGCCGTCGCTCGCGGTCACGATCGGCACGCTGGCGCTGTTCCGCGGCCTGGCCTTCGTGGTGCTCGGCGACTCGGCGGTCGCTGATTTCCCTGCCACGTATACAACTTGGGTCACCGGCTCGGTGTCGAACGTGCTGATCCTGCTGCTCGTGCTCGCCGCGGTGTTCACCCTGGTGCTGCACGCGACCCCGGTCGGCCGCGCGGTGTACGCCGCCGGCGACAACGAGCAGGCCGCCCGGTTCTCCGGGATCCGGGTCGGCCAGCTCAAGTTCTGGCTGTTCGTGGTCAGCGGTGCGGTGGCCGGCCTGGCCGGTGTGCTGTGGACGCTGCGCTACTCCAGTGCCCGCGCCGACAACGGCGTCGGTCTCGAACTGGCCGTGGTGGCCGCCGTGCTGCTTGGCGGCGTGTCCATCTTCGGCGGCAAGGGCGCCATGCCCGGCGTGCTTGCCGGCGTGCTTCTGCTTGCCACCTTGCAGAACGCGCTGCGACTGTCCGATGTGTCCAATGAGGCGCTCAACATCGTCACCGGCGCACTGCTGATCGTTTCCGTGCTGCTGCCCAACATCGGCCGCACGGTCCGGGCCGCGACCCGGCGCAGACGGCTCCGCCGGCGACCCGCGGTCGAGAACCCTTGACGTGCCAACCTCGAGAGGCGATTCACTGATGACATCCCGCACCTTCACCGTTGCCGCCACGGCCGTCCTCGCGATCGCGCTGACGGCGTGCGGCGGCACCACCAAGGACGACAACGCACCCGCCGCAACGGGCGGCGCGAACCCGGGCGCGGCGGCGAACCCCAACGCACCGCTCAAGGAGGGCGTCAAGATGGCCTTCCTTCCCAAGCAGCTCAACAACCCCTACTCCGACATCGAGGCCAGCGGCGGCGAGGCCGGGCTCAAGGAGCTCAAGGGCGAGTACAAGCTGGTCGGCCCCAACGATGCCAGCGCCTCCTCCCAGGTCAGCTACATCAACACGCTGATCCAGCAACAGCAGGACGTGATCGGGATCGCGGCCAACGACCCGAACGCGGTGTGCCCGTCGCTCAACCAGGCCCGTTCGGCCGGCATCAAGATCGTCTCCTTCGACTCCGACGCGGCCAAGGAATGCCGCGACGTATTCATCAACCAGGCGTCAACGCAAGGCATCGGTGAGAAACTGGTGGAGATGGCGTCCACGCTCGCCGGCGGGTCGGGAGAGATCGCGATCCTGTCGGCGACGCCCAACGCCACCAACCAGAACGCCTGGATCAAGGTTATGGAGACCGAGCTGGCCAAGCCGGAGAACTCGGGGCTGAAGCTGGTGAAGACCGCCTACGGCAACGACGACGACCAGAAGTCCTTCCAGGAGGCGCAGGGTCTGCTGCAGTCCTTCCCGAACCTGAAGGTGATCGTCGCGCCGACCACCGTCGGCATCTCCGCCGCGGCCCGCTACGTCAGCTCCTCCAGCTACAAGGGCAAGGTGGCGATCACCGGCCTCGGCACGCCGAACCAGATGCGTGAGTACGTCAAGAATCAGACCGTCTCCCAGTTCGCGCTGTGGAACCCGGCCGACATCGGCTATCTCGCCGCACAGGCGGGTGTCGCGCTGGTCTCCGGCCGGATCACCGGCAAGGAAGGGGAGAAGTTCACCGCGGGCAAGCTCGGCGAGTACACCATCGGCGCCAACGGAGAGGTCGTGCTCGGCCCGCCGACCGTGTTCGACGCCAAGAACATCGACCAGTTCAACTTCTGATGCCCCGCTACTGTTTCGAGCTCCAGGTCCGGCCGGACCGCATGGCCGAGTACGTGCGACGGCACCAGGCGGTCTGGCCGGACATGCTCGCGGCGCTGCGCGACAGTGGCTGGCGCAACTACTCCCTTTTCCTGCGTGACGACGGGTTGCTGATCGGCTACGTCGAGGCCGACTCGCTCGATGACGCGCGGGCGGCGATGGCGGCCACTGAGGTGAACGCCCGCTGGCAGGCCGAGATGGCGCCGTTCTTCGCCGAGCTCGACGGCCCGCCCGATGAGGGTCTGCGGTTGCTGACCGAGGTGTTCAACCTCGACGAGCAACTTGCCAGATCGACCGACACCAACCAGGAGTGATCCGGTGCCTGATATCCCGGCAGTCAAGAAAGCCCTGTCCTCCCAAGCGATCGAGACCCCGTCGTGGGCGTTCGGCAACTCGGGCACCCGGTTCAAGGTCTTCGCCCAGCCCGGCGTGCCGCGCACCGTCGAGGAGAAGATCGCCGACGCCGCGACGGTGCACCGGTTCACCGGCGTGGCGCCGTCGGTCGCGCTGCACATCCCGTGGGACCGGGTGGAGGACTACGGCGCGCTTGCCGGCTACGCGCTGGACCTCGGGGTGCGGCTGGGTGCCATCAACACCAATGTGTTCCAGGACGACGACTACAAGCTCGGCTCGGTGACCAACCCGGACGCCGGCATCCGGCGCAAGGCCATCGACCACCTGCTCGAGGCTGTGTCCATTATGGATAGTACGGGCTCGCGCGACCTGAAGCTGTGGTTCTCCGACGGCATCAACTATCCCGGCCAGGACGATCTGCGTGACCGGCAGGACCGGCTGGCCACGGCGCTGCGCGAGGCCTACGACCGGCTCGGCGAGGATCAGCGCATCCTGCTGGAGTACAAGCTGTTCGAGCCGGCCTTCTACGCGACGGACGTGCCGGACTGGGGCACGTCCTACGCGCACTGCGTCGAGCTGGGTCCTAAAGCGACGGTGTGCATCGACACCGGGCACCACGCGCCGGGCACCAACATCGAGTTCATCGTGGCTTTCCTGCTGCGGCAGGGAAAGCTCGGCGCGTTCGACTTCAACTCCCGCTTCTACGCCGACGACGACCTGATGGTGGGCGCCGCCGACC
>WUUC01050315.1_pt1 | contig 17041 bp, 12 predicted proteins | sample 6278441 | NCBI WGS metagenome assembly WUUC01 (sample SAMN13675441, study PRJNA597444) | soil metagenome | isolation source: soil | place: USA: Washington | collected 2017-10 | reverse complement strand
CCTGTAAGACAGCAGCCAACGCGTGCGGCGGTCAAAATTCCTGCAAGGGCAAGGGCTTCACCGAGGTGAGCAAGGCCGAGTGCGATGCCGCCATGGCAAAGATGAAGGCGGAGAAGAAGTAGCTCGAGCGGCAATTTATTGGCTTGATCGCCGGTCATAGTCGACGCGGCTATTCAGCACCGGTTAATGCCGAGCGCGATAGCGTGCGGCGCCAGGTACCGATTCTTTCGACCCGTCGCCGACCGTTTGACCAGTCGCTGATAGACCGATTTGTGCCGGAATTTGCGCGCCGCCGCCCTCTACGTCACCGCCTTCGGTTTATTTGCCGCACGCTCGCGCGGCCAAGGCGGAAACCGTGACGCATGCGCGGCGATTACGTAGAATCGATCCAAGAACCGGCCTTTGCTTTGCGTTGAAAAGTTGTTTTGTTTGAATTCCATTCGGGAGTTTTATATGCAGAAGTCGACCAGATTTTCGGGATTGGCATTGGCCACCGCCGCTGCAGTAATGTTCAGCGCAGTGCCGCAGACGGCGAGCGCCGCCGATGCAGCGAAAGTGAAATGCGAAGGCGCCAATTCCTGCAAAGGCAAGTCTGCTTGCCATACCGCAACCAGCGGCTGCCAAGGCCAGAACTCTTGCAAGGGCAAAGGCTATTTGCTGCTGAGCAAGGCGGAATGCGACGCCACGTTGGCCAAGATGAAGTCCGAGAAGAAGTAGTTTCGGTAGCGGCGGCGATTCGTACGTCAATCGCCGCCGTCTTCGGCGCATCATGTCGGCTGCCTCTTCCCTTGTTCCGAGTTTAGGTTTTGGCCTGGGATTGCGACCCAGCCACTACGAGGATTTGCTGCACAAGCGTTTGGGCAGCGTTGCCTGGCTCGAAGTCCTCACCGAAAATTATTTGGTGCCCGGCGGTAAACCGCTGCATTACCTGGCTCGCATTCGCGAACACTATCCGCTCGTGATGCATGGCGTGTCGCTGTCCGTCGCGGGCAACGAGCCGCTGAATCTCGATTATCTGCACCAAGTCCGCGAATTGGCCGATAGCGTGCACGCGCATTGGATCTCGGATCACTTGTGCTGGACGGGCGTCGACGGCGTCAATCTTCACGATTTGATGCCCATTCCTTTCACAGGGGATGCGCTTCGCTACATCGCCAAGCGCATCGCCGACGTACAAGATGTGCTTGGCCGCCGCATCTTGATCGAAAATGTATCGAGCTATTTGACCTACCGCGATTCGGACATGACCGAATGGCAATTTCTTGCGGAGCTGACGCGTGAAGCGGATTGTCAGCTACTGCTCGACATCAACAATGTCTACGTGAGCAGCGTCAACCATGGCTTCGATCCGCTGACGTATCTCGATGGCATTCCTGCCCATCGCGTTCAGCAGTTTCACCTTGCAGGTCACAGCAAAGTCGGCGCTCACTTGATCGATACGCACGATGCCCCGGTCTGCGAAGCGGTCTGGCATCTGTACGCGGCTGCGGTACAGCGCTTCGGCAATGTATCCACCATGATCGAACGCGACGCCAACATTCCGGCGCTCGATGACCTGCTGGATGAACTCAGTATTGCGCGCTCGTTGGCGCCCGGCATCAAAGCAGAAGCCGCGTAACGGCGCATGCGAAAACTCGAACTCCTGCAGCGCGAGCTGCAAGCGCATGTCATTGATGGCGACTCCGCTATCGCGCAATCGATTCACGAATCAAAGGACATCGCCGCGTCGACGCGACTGCGCATTTACTCCGATGCGTATCGGCTTCGCCTCATTGAGGCATTGGCAAGCAACTACCCCGTGCTCGCCAAAGCGATGACGCAGTATTGCGACGCAGACGCGTTCAGCAGGCTGACGCAGGAATACTTGGCGCTGCGACCTTCGCGGCATTTCTCGGTCCGGTGGTTCGGTGACGAGTTGCCCGCATTTCTGACTGCGCATCCCGAGCATCGCAACAGCCAGTGGATGTCGGAGCTGGCTGACTTTGAGTGGCATATCGCCAGCGCCTTCGATGCGGCGGATGTCGAACTGATGTCCTTGGCTGACTTGGCTCATGTCGCGCCGGGCGATTGGGCAACGCTGAAAATCGGTGCGCATCCTTCGGTAAGCTGCATCCGGTTCACCACGAATGTGCCTGCGCTGATCAAGGCGTCGAATGAGGATCTGGCGTTGCCGGAGCCCGCGTCCGTGGGTGAAACGACTTGGATGATTTGGCGTCAGGATCTCGATGTGCAGTTCCGCTCGTTACAGCCTCCTGAGATCGATGCGTTGAGCTCGCTCATTGCGGGGACGGATTTCGGCAGCTTATGCGAACTGTTGGCGCAGTCGATGGACGTCGATGCGGTGCCGCTCCAAGCGGCGACACTCTTGAAGCAATGGATCGCCGATCAATGCATCGCGCGCCACCATGCCGACTAAACTACCGCGAAGCTTCTACACACAGCGCACACTCACCGTCGCCCGCGCACTGATCGGCATGCATCTGGTTCGTGTCTATCGCGGCCGGCGCATGATAGGCCGCATCGTCGAAACCGAGGCGTATCAAGGGCCGACAGATCTCGCCGCGCACTCGGCTCGCGGGCGCACCGACCGCAATGCGGTGATGTTCGGTCCGGGCGGCTTCGCGTACGTCTATCTCATCTACGGCATGTGGGACTGCGTGAACGTCGTGACCCGCGATCAAGGTGTGCCGCACGCGGTACTGATTCGGGCGCTCGAGCCCGTTGCCAATCTCGATCAGAAAACCTGGGGCCCGGGCTTGTTGTGTAAGGCCATGCATATCGACCGCACCCTGAATGGCGCCGATTTGACCGCCAATGCTCTCTACATTGAACAGCCTGCCACGCGGCATCGCTGCGTCATCGCCCGCGCCCCCCGGGTTGGCATCGACTATGCCGGCGATTGGGTGCACAAACCCTGGCGCTTTTTCGACCGCAACTCCCCTTATGTCTCGACGGTCCGGCCGGGAGTGCGCCGGAAAGCGCTGGGAGCGCTGGCTGGCTAGCTGGAAGGCGCGTCAGTTGGCCAGAAAACGCAGTCGAGACTGCGCTTAAGAGCTTGATAGATTAGAATTCGCGTCCATTTCTGGCCAGCCAGCCAGCTGGCCCGTTAGCCAGCTGGCCCGTTAGCCAGCCAGCCCGTATCCTGCATCCCATGCTCCCCGCCCGCGACCTCTTCTCCTACCGCAAACACTGGGCGTCCCGTTTTGGGACTGCTCCGTTCTTGCCCATGTCGCGCGAGGAAATGGACCTTCTGGGCTGGGATAGCTGCGATGTAATCGTCGTCAGCGGCGATGCTTACGTCGATCACCCCAGCTTCGGCATGGCGATCATCGGCCGCATGCTCGAAGCCCAGGGCTTTCGAGTCGGCATTATCGCGCAACCCGATTGGCGATCGACCGCAGACTTCATGCGACTCGGCAAACCGAATCTGTTCTTCGGCATCACGGCCGGCAACATGGACTCGATGGTCAATCGCTACACCTCGGACAAGCGTATTCGCAGTGATGATGCGTACACGCCGGGCGGTGAAGGCGGCAAGCGACCCGACCGCTCGGTCATCGTCTATTCGCAGCGCGTGCGCGAAGCGTTTGGCGATGTGCCATTGGTTGTCGGCGGCATCGAAGCGAGCCTGCGCCGCATCGCGCATTTCGACTATTGGTCGGAGCAAGTTCGTCGCTCGATTTTGTTGGACTCGCAAGCCGACCTGCTCGTATACGGCAACGCCGAGCGGCAAATCGTCGACATCGCTCACCGTCTCGCGAAGGGCGACAAGATTCACGAGATCACCGATCTGCGCGGCACGGCTTTCGTTCGCGACGAACTGAACAAGGATTGGGTCGAAATCGACTCGACCAGCATCGATACGCCTGGAAAATTGAATCCGCCGATCGATCCGTACGCGATGAGTCCGAATGCAGGTCCAGCGTCTGAAGCGGGCGCCGCACCGAGCAGTTGCTCATCCGCTGGCCAGCAGGCAGCGACCAGTGGCCAGCAGTCTGTTTCGACTCACGTCGTGCGCTTCGACCGTCACGTGAAGTCGGCGCAGCGCGCGCAATCGTACATTCGACTGCCTGCTTACGATGCCGTGCACAAGGATACGGTGTTGTATGCGCACGCATCGCGCATCCTCCATATCGAATCGAATCCCGGCAATGCCCGCGCGCTGGTACAGCGACATGGCAATGTGGATGTCTGGATCAATCCGCCGCCCATTCCGTTGACGATGAAGGAAATGGATGGCGTCTACGATTTGCCGTATCGACGCGTGCCGCATCCCGTGTACGGCAAGGCCGAGATTCCGGCCTACAAGATGATTCGGTTTTCGATTGCGATTCAACGTGGTTGCTTCGGCGGCTGCACCTTCTGTTCGATCACCGAACACGAAGGACGCATCATTCAGAATCGCTCGGAAAATTCGATCATCAAAGAGATCGAGTCGATTCGCGACGAGTCGCCGGGCTTCACGGGAGTCATTTCGGACCTTGGCGGTCCAACTGCGAACATGTACCGCCTTGCATGCAAGTCGCCTGCAATCGAGTCGGCTTGCCGCCGCCCCTCTTGTGTGTACCCAGGCATCTGTCCGAATCTCAATACCGATCACACGCCTCTCATCAAGCTGTATCAACGCGCTCGCGCTCTCCCCGGTATCAAGAAGATTTTGATCGGCTCCGGTGTGCGCTATGACTTGGCAGTGGAATCGCCAGCGTACGTGAAAGAGTTGGCGCAGCATCACGTCGGCGGCTATTTGAAGATAGCACCGGAAGCTATTGGCGAAGGTCCGTTGTCGAAGATGATGAAGCCGGGCGTCGGTTCGTACTACAAGTTCAAAGAGCTGTTCGACAAGTACTCGAAGGAAGCGGGCAAAGAGCAGTATCTCATTCCGTATTTCATCGCTGCCCATCCAGGCACCACCGATGAAGACATGTTGGAACTCGCCGTATGGCTCAAGAAGAACGGATTCCGCGCCGACCAAGTGCAAGCGTTCCTGCCTTCACCGATGGCGACCGCTACCGCGATGTGGCACTCGGGCAAGAATCCACTGCATAAGATTTCGCGTACCAGCGAGGACGTGCACATCCCGAAGGCCCTAAAGGTTCGACGCTTGCACAAAGCTTTTCTGCGCTATCACGACGCCAACAACTGGCCTGTGATCCGTGAAGCATTAAAGCGGATGGGGCGAGCGGACTTGATCGGACCCGGCAAGCATCACCTGATTCCAGCTTGGCAGCCGCTCGGAACGGGCGAAGGCGGCGAGGGCACGCGTCGCCCTCACAAGTTGCGCAACGGTAAGTTCGCGGGCGAGGCAGCGCAGGCCACGCCGGCTCGCACCCAGCACACCGGCCTTAAAGGCGTCTCCTTGCCGAAAGGCAAGCCGCCGTCTTTGACGAAAGCGCCAAACAACTCCTCGCAGCGCAAGCCCTCGAAACGGCGCTGATCGTCGCGACTCGATGCGCGCCACGTATCCGGTCATCGTCGGCGTTGGAGAAGTGATCGATCGTCCTCAAGATCTGACACGATCTTTGGAACCGCTCGACTTGATGCGCGAGGCTCTGCGCCGCGCCGAGCACGATACAGGTGCAAACGTTCTGCGCGCCATCGATTCACTCGACATCGTGCATCAAGTGAGTTGGCGCTACGAGAAGACGGCCGCCAGCTTGTGCGCCCGCCTCAGTATTTCGCCAGTCCGTGCCATCTATGGCGTGACAGGCGGCGAGAGTCCGATGCGGTATCTGCACGAGGCGGCTCTGCGAATCGTTCGCGGTGAATCCGAGATCGCTGCGATCGTTGGTGCCGAAGCCCAGTATGCCGCGAACAAAGCCAAGCGATTGGGCGCGGCGCTTCCGTGGACACCGATCGCGGCCGACGTTGAAAACCCCTACTCGACGACAGGCCGGCTGAATCCCATCGCTGTTGCACACGGAGCAATCCGGCCGATTCAGACCTACCCGTTGTATGAGAATGCGACATCACATGCTTGGGGCCAGTCCCCGCGCGAAGCGCTAGCCGAATCGGGTGCGCTCTGGTCGCGCTTCTCGCACGTCGCCGCTGCGAATCCGTATTCATGGTCGAGGAAAACGCTTAACCCGGCTGACGTCGTCACGCCATCCGCGGACAACCGTCTCATCTGCTTTCCGTATACCAAGCGCGTTGTAGCCAACCCCGCAGTCAATCAAGGCGCCGCGATCATCGTGATGTCGCTGGACAGGGCGCTAGCGCTTGGCATCGACGAGTCGAAGTTCATTCACATATGGGGCGGCGCCTCTGCAATGGAACCTCGCGACTATCTTGCTCGGGATCAGTATGCGAAGTCGGACGCCCAAGATGCAGTACTCAATGCTTCTCGTTCGGTTGCACGCCGAAACGGACATGATGTCGATGCATTTGAGCTCTACAGCTGTTTCCCCGTTGTGCCGAAGATGACCCGTCGGGTATTAGGACTGCTGGAGAGCGCTACACCTACCGTCACCGGCGGTCTAAGTCTGTTTGGCGCGCCGCTCAACAACTACATGACGCATGCCGCTTGCGCGATGGTTCGTCATTTGCGAATGGAACGCGGCAACTTGGGATTGCTTTACGGCCAAGGTGAGATCGTGACCAAGCATCACGCGGTGCTTGTCGGCCGTGAACCGCCAAAGACCGCGCTCGCGCCCGACTATTCCGTGCAGGCGGAGGTGGAGAAGCGCCGAGGAACAGTTCCGAACTTACTGAGTGACTACAACGGTCCCGCTCACATTGAGACTCACACCGTGGTCTACGATCGAGGCACCGCGCTGCATGGCGTGGTCATCGCGCGTACACAGCATAACGATCGCCTCATGGCCCGCGTGATGGGTCCCGAAGGAATCGAACGGCTCACGAGTGCATCTGTATCCCCCATCGGTCTGACGGTCGACGTCAGATCCGATGGCGACCTGTTACAGGCCCATTTCCGCTAACTACTCGTAGCGAAGCGCATCCACCGGCTCGGCTTGCGCGGTTTTGAGGGACTGCAATGCAACGGTTGCGAATGCTACGGTCGTTACTGCCACAATCGCGACGATGAATGAAAAGACTTCGATCTCCGTGTGATACGCGAATCGCTGCAACCATTTATCGATAGCGTAGTAACCCAAGACCGATGCGGGAATGGCAGCAATCGCGATCAGCGGCGCTAGATGCTTGGATAGCAGCCCGATGATCTGTCCATCGGACGCACCTAATGCCTTGCGAATGCCGATTTCCTTCGTGCGTTGTTCCGTCGTGAACGCCGCCAAACCAAACAATCCCATGATAGAGATGAAAATACAGATACCGGAGAAAATGCCGGTCAGCTTCATGAGGCTCGACTCGGACTTGTACAAGTCGCCAAGTTTGTCATCCAAGAACGTCGGCTCGAATTCAAACTTCGGGTCGAACTTCACAAGCGTCGATTGAACGGCTTTGAGTGTGTCCGCTGTTCCATTGCCGCTCATGGCAACAATGAACGACGCTTGTAGCAATGGTTTCTGAAGCTCCGGCACGTTGGCGAATCCCTCGTCGATCGGATGCATCATCATCGGACCGATCGCGTCGTGCAGCGAATTGTAGTGAAAGTCCTTGACGACACCGATCACTTTGGCGCCAACGGGTCCTGTCTGGAAACGCTTGCCCAGCGGCTGCTCCCAACCGCGCTTCTTCACGAACGATTCGTTGACGATGACCGACTCGCGAACGTCTGTCGCGATCTCATCCGAGAATCCCCTGCCCTGCACCAGTTCGACCTTCATTGCATCGACAAAATTGAGCCCCACCATCAGTCGATTCATCGCCATCGACTCCATGGTTCCGTCGTTGGTTTCCACAGGCATCGTGTTCACCCAACTGTCGGTACCCGGCACAATGGTGATAGTCGTTACATCCATCACGTTCTCAAGCCGGCGCAGTTCGGCTTTGATGGTCTTAATGTTCTTGACCGCATCGTAGCCGCGTAAGGTGACGATCAGCCGGTCCGACGTATCGAAACCGAGCGGCTTGTCGCGGATGTACCGCATCTGATCGAACATCAGCAGCGTGCAGGCAATTACGCTGATGGAAATGACGAGCTGAGATACGACAAGCGCCTGTCGCATCGAGAAGCCGGTGCGCCACGAACGCTTCACTTGAGTCAGCGCCGCGAGCGGCGAGATAGACGAGAGATAAAAGGCGGGGTAGAGGCCCGCGAGCAGCGCAACGGCGAACGCAACACCTACTGCAGCGATGAGCGGAAGCGGACTGTTTAATGCGCCAAGCAAATGCTCTTTCCCCATCAAGTCGCCAATCGGCGTTGCGGCAAGCGCGACCTCGACTAGAGCCAAGCCGAATACCAACGCAATGAACGTGAAAGTGAACGACTCTCCCAAAAACTGGGCGATCAACTGCCCTTGGCTCGCACCGAGCACTTTGCGCATGCCCACCTCTTTGGCGCGCTTCGTGGCCCGAGCTGTGGCGAGATTCATGTAGTTGATACAAGCAACCAGTAAAATGAAGATAGCAACGGCTCCGAAACCGTAGACATAAAAGATATTGCCGGTCGGCAGATCGCCATCGAGCTTCTCGCCAAAGTGCACGTTCGCAAGCGGTTGATAACCTGCTTGGAAGTCCATCTTGAATCGAGCGCCCTGCTCCGCCATGTAGCGATCGACGAAGCTCTTCGAGATTGAAGGGAAATCGGCGGGGTTGAATTCGGGCGGAACCATGAGGTACGTGTAGATGCCGACACCAAACAGCGAAGTGGTGTAGCTCTTCGTGAAGTTCGGATCGAAGACCTCCATCAGACTCATCGGTATCAAGGCGTCGTATTTGAGGTGTGTATTCTCAGGAAAGTCGGCGAACACCAGAGTGACCTTGAAGTTCATGCCGCCGCCCGCGAGCGTCTTGCCTACAGGGTTTTGGTCGCCGAAGTATCGCGTCGCCACCGTCTCGCTGATAGCGATCGAGTAAGGTCCGTCGAACGGCTTGCTGGCGTCGCCGAAGACTGGCTTATGCGTGAAGACTTCGAAGGCGGCAGGATCGGCCAAGAATAGGTTGTCCCATTTATGCTCGATATCGCCATATCGAAGCACCGCTTGTTGCGAGCGTCGAAAACGCACCGATTTGCCAACCTGTGGAAAATCCTTTTCGAGCAAGGGCCCAATACCGTTTTGCGACACGGCAAAGCTGTCGACTCGGCCTTCAGGCTTTTTAAAGGTCGCCGTGACTCGATAAATGCGCTCGTGATTAACGTGATGTTTGTCGTACGTGAGCTCACTGCGGAGATAGAGAGCCAGAAGAATGAAGCTGGCTATTCCAAGCGCGAGGCTGAAGATATTGATCGAAACGTAGAGGCGCTCGCGAGACAGTTTTCGCAACGCAATTGTCAGATAACTCCTTAGCATCTTGCTCTCCCTGCCATCACTCGTAGCGCAGTGCGTCCACCGGTTCCGCTCTCGCGGTCTTGAGGGATTGCAGTGCCACAGTGGCGAGCGCAACGACGGTCACTGCGACAATTGCAATCACAAACGAACCTATGCCGATTTCCGTGTGATACGCGAACCGTTGCAGCCATTTGTCGATGGCGTAATAGCCGCCTATCGATGCCGGGATCGCCGCGATGGCAATCAACGGCGCGAGGTGCTTGCTCAACAGACCGATGACCTGGCCGTCTGATGCGCCGAGTACCTTGCGGATCCCAATCTCTTTCGTTCGCTGCTCAGTTGTAAATGCCGCGAGGCCGAACAGTCCAAGGATCGAGATGAGAATACAGATGGCCGCGAAGATGCCGGTTAGCTTCATCAGATTCGTCTCGGATTTGTACATCTCGGTCAGCCGGTCCTCGAGGAATACAGGCTCGAAATTGAACTTCGGGTCGAACTTCGAGATCACGTCCTTCACGGAATCGACTGTCTTGCGGATGTTCTCGCCATTCATCACGACGATGATGGAGGTCGTCGTCAAGGCCTTTTGCAATTCCGGCACGTTACCGATCTCATCGTTCATGGGGTTGATGGCCATCGGGCCAATCGTGTTGTGCAGCGAGGAATAGTGGAAGTCTTTGACGACGCCGACGACACGAAGGAAGTTGGTCCCGCTCTGACCCATTTGGAACCGCTTGCCCAAAGGCTCCTTCCATCCCATCTTCTTGACGAAGGATTCGTTGACCAGCACGGCTTCACGCGCATCGGTTGCGATTTCCTCGGAGAACCCCCGGCCTGCCACCAACTCGAGTCCCATCGCCTGCACAAAGTTCATGCCGATTGCCGTTCGATCCATCGATACCGGCTCGAACGTACCTTCGTTCGTCTCGGCGGGAATGAGGTTGACCCAATTGCCGGTGCCGGGAACCTGCGAAATAGTGGTGACGTCGACGACGTTCGGCTGCGCGCGCAACTCATTCTTCAGCGTCTTGACGTTCTTCACGACATCGTAGCCGCGCAGCGTAACGACCAGACGGTTCTCTTTGCCGAAGCCGAGCGGCTTGTCGTGGATGTAATTCATTTGATCGGTCATCAGGAAGGTGCAGGCAATGACGCCAATCGAGATGATCAGTTGCGAAACAACCAGGGCCTGGCGCATCGAGAATCCTGTTCGCCACGATCGCTTCACCTGCGTCAGTGCCGCGAGCGGCGAGATGGAGGATAAGTAGAACGCCGGATAGAGTCCCGCAACGAGCGCCACCAGAAAGCTCAGGCCGACGGCGCTCAATACCGCGGTCGGCTCGTTCAATGCGCTGAGCAGATTGTCCTTGCCCATGAGGGTCCCGATCGGGGTCGCTGCCAGCGCGATCTCGACGAAGATCAGGCCGACCACCAATGCGACAAAAGTGAAGGTGAACGATTCACCGAGGAATTGGGCAATGAGTTGGCCTTGGCTTGCGCCCAAGACTTTGCGCATGCCTACTTCCTTCGCGCGCTTGGTCGCCCGCGCTGTCGCAAGGTTCATGTAGTTGATGCAAGCGACCAGCAAAATGAAGATGGCGACAGCCATGAAGCCATACACATAGAAGATGTTGCCGGTAGGTCGATCGCCTTCCAATTTCTCGCCGAAGTGAATGTCCGTCAGCGGCTGATACCGCGCCTCAAAATCGGACTTGAATCGCGTGAGTCCGCCGCGCATATGCTGCTCGACGAACTGCTTCGACAGTGTGGTGAGCTCCGCCGGCTTGCCGCCTTCAGGAAGCATGAGGTAAGTGTAGATCCCAACGTTGAACAGGGTGTTCTGGTACGACTTCGTGAAGTTCGGATCGAAGACTTCCATCAAGCTCATCGGGAACAGCGCGTTGTACTTGAGATGCGAGTTCTCCGGAAGATCGGCGAACACCAACGTCACCGCAAACGACAGGCTGGGTCCGACGATTGTTTTGCCGATCGGGTTCTCGTCGCCAAAATAGTGTTGTGCGAACGACTGGCTGATCGCAATCGAGCGGGGATTGTCGAACGCCGTTTTGATGTCGCCGTAAATCACTTTGTGCGTGAAAATGTCGAACACCGTGGGATCGGCCAGATAGATATCGTCCCAACGCTTTTCGATCTCTTCGTAGCGAAGAACGGATTGCTGAGAGTTCCGGAAGCGGACCTGCTTGCCGATCTGCGGATAGTCCGCGACCAGCATGGGCCCAAAGCCAATTTGGCTGACCGCGAATCGGTCGACCCGTCCATCGGCCGTCGAAAAGTGCGTGGTGAGCCGATAGATGCGTTCGTGATTGGCGTTGTGGCGGTCGTACGTCAACTCGCTACGCAGATACAGCGCCAGAATCAGAAAGCTGGCGATGCCAAGCGCCAGGCTGAAGATGTTGATCGATACATACAGCTTCTCTCGCGAGAGCTTCCGCAGCGCGATCGTTATGTAGCTCTTAAGCATTGTCCTTCGCCCCCAAATCGAATCTTGATCGGAGCCTGCTCGAACTCGCCGTCGGGTGTCGAACAAGACCGGAATCGGCTGCCGAGTTGCCGGCCTTAGTGCGTTTGCGAGGACTGTACTTTGCCGTCCAGCAGTCGCACGACGCGGCTGCTGTAAGAGGCATCGCGTTCGGAGTGCGTGACCATCACAATCGTGCTGCCTTCGGAATTGAGTTGCTTCAGCATCTTCATGACTTCGATGCCGTGTTCGGAATCCAAATTGCCCGTGGGCTCGTCGGCGAGGATCAGCTTTGGTGCATTGACCAGTGCACGCGCAACTGCGACACGTTGTTGCTGACCGCCTGAGAGTTGCAGCGGAAAGTGATTCATGCGATGGCTCATATTCATCTTCGTGAGCACCGCTTCGACGCGGGTACGGCGTTCGGCCTGCGGCACTTTGTTGTACGCCAAAGGCAGCTCCACGTTTTCGTACACCGTCAGCTCATCGATCAGGTTGAAGCTTTGAAAGACGAACCCGATGTTTGCTTTGCGCAGGTTGGTGCGATCCTGCTTGGTAAGCTTCGCAACTTCCTGTCCCAGGAATTGATAGCTGCCGGCGCTCGGACTGTCGATGAGACCCAGGATATGCATCAGCGTCGACTTACCGCAGCCCGAAGGTCCCATCAGCGAAACGAACTCGCCTTCTTTGACCTGCAGCGCCACGCCGTCCAGTGCAGTCGTCTCGACCGATTCGGTGCGGAACACTTTCGAGAGATTGTCCGTTGCGATGATCATGGGATGTCCTGTTTAGTGTTGTTGGCTGGCGGGTTGGACTTCGGGTTAATTCTGTCGCTCACTGGGCTGCCAATCGAGTGACGGGTTCAATTCTTGATCGGAGTCTGGAACGTCAGTTCCTCGGCGCCTGCGAAACTGTCGTAGTCGGACGTGATGATCCAATCGCCGGCCTTTAGCCCTTCCAGGACTTCGACGAATTGCGGATTCTGACGCCCGGTCACGATATCGATGCGTCGGGCCGAAAGTCCGTCCGGCGCAACTACGTAGGCCCAACGGCCATTGGTGTGGCGATGGAAGCTGCCCTTCGACACGACATTGGTGGTCTTGGATTCGCTTAACCCTAGATCGATTTGTAGGGTCTGGCCGCGTTTGATGCCTTCAGGCACGCCTTCTTTGAACGCGAGATCGACTTGGAATACGTCCTTGTTGACCTCCGGGTAGATCTTGATGACTTCGAGCTGATAGTCGCGCCCGCCGAAGTTGAATTTGCCTTGCTGACCAATGGATACTTTCGAGATGTAGTACTGATCGATGTCGGCGCGCACCTTGAAGCTTTGCAATTGGTCGATCTGGCCGATGCGCTGACCGCGCTGAAAGCTTTGTCCCACTTCGGCGCTTAGCGTCGAAAGATGACCGTCGATCGGCGCTCTTACTTCGAGTGCGTCGATGATCCGGCTCAGGATTTCGAGATTGCGATTGACGCGTTTGATCGATGAGTCGATCTGTACGCTTTGTTGCTCCTGGAGATCCGTTTCCCGAATGATGCGTTGCTGCAGCAGGTCGCGCTTGCTCTTGAGATAGCTGAGCTGGTCACGGGTGTTTTCAAACTGCTCTTTCGATAGTTGGGAGTTCGGACCCTTCATGAGCTGTTGGTACCGGGCGTAGGTTTTTTCGAGTTCGTTGATTTTGTACTCGAGATCCAACAGCTGGTCTTTCAAAATCAGATTCGACTGCGTCAAATTCATCTTTGAGTTGCGCAGTTGGTTGAGGTTGTCGATCAGCCGCGTTTCCGCCTCGATGTTTTGCTTCTGCGCAGCGCTGTTGGAAAACGAGAGGATCAGCGAACCTTTCTTGATCGGACTGCCGCCTTCAACGTAGATCTTCTCGACGATCCCGCCTTCCTCGAGGTCGAGGTACACCGTCGTATTCGGCTGTACTGCGCCATTGATGGGAACGTATTCTTGAAACTCGCCTTGCTTGACTTGCGCGACGCTGATCCGTTCGGCTTGAACGTTCACGCTATTGCGTGTGCCGATGCTGATAAGCGCGCCGATCAACAGCAGAGCTATTGCGCCAACGCCGGCGAATAAGGCAATGCGCTGCGGCGGCCATGCCCGCTTTTCTATAGGCTTATCCATGTAGCTGTCCGAAATCCCCAGTCGGTTGCCTGCCTCGTCGAGTATAGGCCGCGATGCTTATTTATGTTCGAAGAGGCTGAAACGTTCTATAGATGCAATAGAGGGTTAAAAGGTTGCACTTTTTCGCTATGGCGCTGCTGGCATACGCCGATAGGTCAGAATCTCGATGAGCCCCTCGTCTGTTAACGAAACTCGCCACTCTGATGCGCCGCGTTCGAAAGTCGCCAAGTAGACATCTGCACCGGCAGGACCAACCTGGGTGTGTTTGATCGACTTGAGTTCGCCAAGCTGGTCGAAGCGAGGCTTTGCAGTGACCCATTCTGTGCGTACAGCGCTCGCGACAGCCTTAGTCATGCGCTCATAGATGGGCTCATCCGCAGCAAGACTACGCAGATAGTCCCAGAGGGCGCGTTCGGTACCGGGCTGGGGAATCCTTTCTTTAATGCGCTTCGCCAAGGCGTCTTGCCTGCGTTTGGCGGTGGTCTCGTCGATCCTCGCGGCGCGAATGATTTCCGCACCCTGCGTCAACACCGCTTCGGTTGTCGCTCCATTGGCATCGCGGTTGAACTTGAACGTGACTTCCGCATCCTTGCTGAAGTATGCGTCTGCGCCTTGCGCGTAAAGACGCAGCGGCGACGTGCCTGGCAGCTGCGCGAAGAGCCGGTCGCCTTCTCTGTAAATCGTCAGGTTTCGATGCACCGAAAAGCTGTATGAACCGACGTGCCGATCGAACTGGCCAACATCGACAGCCACTTCGGCGGGAGGCGGTTTGAGGATGGTCGGCTGTCTCAGGTTGTCGATCACCAGTCGTCGTACTTCGCCGTCTTGCGAGACCAAGGACAGACCGAGCTGCTGTTCCAGCGCCGCGATCATCGCCTCGGTGTTGGGTTCGCGCAATTCACTGGACGTTGCGGGTGCGCCGTTTTCATCGCCCTCCGGTCCCCACTTTAGCTTGAAGTTGTAACGCTCGGTGAGGCCCGTTTGATCGAGCAGCGGCCGCTCCACCTGATGCGATACATACTGCTTGAGTTGCAGCATAGGCGCGGCGAATCCCTGCATCGAGTTGACGCCGCGCCGCAGAGCCGGCCCGGGATCATCGGCTTCAGCCTGGACCAAGCCCGCATTGTTCGGATTGTGCGTCAGCGCATATACCGGAACGCGCTGCGATTCGAAGTGAAACTGAAGTTGAAAGTGCTCAGCAAGTAGTCGACGCACCATCAGCCGGTATTGCCGTTCCATTTCGGTTCCGGTCCCAAGTGGGTTCGCAGACTTCGCGACGATGGTGTAACGCGCCGATGCCAGATCGGTGGTGCTTGCACTGCGCTCGATAATCTCACCGTCTTGCAGGTTGTAGGCGAAAGCAATGATGCCGCGCAATGACCAATTGCGGGTAGCAAAGACGCCTTGCGGATTGATCGTCAACGAGCGATTCGAAACCACGTCGGATTGACTCTTGGCAATACTGAGCGTGGCTATCTGCGGCCAGCTGCTGGAATCGGAATCAGCCAGGTCATTTGTTTGTGCATCGACTCGAGAAGTCAGCAACGCACCAACCAGCACCGGACTCGCGAGCATTGCGATGGCGACCGATGCAAGCAGTGCACCTTTCGCAAACTGCAATCTCACCTCCCCTTTGTGCGCCATGATTGCTCTCACGCGTTGCTTGAGTTCAGCGCCACTGACTCCCGAGACGCAGGGCATAGGTGTTGAAACGTAGTGCTGGCAGACGTCCAGAATTCCAGCGGCGTACGTTTCTGGATCGTTGCCGGCACGGAGCACAGCAGCATCGCAAGCGCGTTCACGTTCTTCTACCAGACGAGAACCGATCCACCACACGAGCGGATGAAACCAAAACACAGCTTCAATCAGCATGTGAATGGAAGCAGTGAGATTGTCGCGACGCTCTAAATGACAACGTTCGTGTGCGAGAATTGCGCGCAACTGGGCGCGACTCAGGCGTTCCAGCAGTCCTTGCGGTAACAGCAACACCGGTTGAATGACGCCGACGATGCCTGGCTCGGTTTGTTGCGCAACCGATTTGACCGGCGCAGGAAAGTCGATCGCGTCGCTAGGCAACTGCAAAGGTTGGGCCTGACGCAGCATCGCGCGAACTTGAAGCCAGCGAACTGTCCAGAATCCAATCACTGCAAGAAAGCCGCCGAGCCAAAGCGCGAGCAAGATCGTTTCCAGCTGGAAAGTTGCGGCGCTTGCCGTCAATTTCGAGGAAATCACGCCGCCCGCAGCGGGATCGCCAGCCGGTTGCGCCACGACTGCGGCCACATCAGACCAATTCATCTGCGTGAGCGGACCTGCGGATGGCTCAACAGCCGGTTGCCAGTCAAGCTGGGCGCCAAATGCTATTAGCAGCGAGAACGGCACCAAGAATTTCAACGATGCCGTCATCCACAACCAATACCGCAACTGCGCAGAATTCTTTCGCAACACCAGCGTAAGCAAGCCGGCGACGATCACAAACAGCGTCGATTGCCACAGATGATTCGCAAGCATCGTCAGCATGGTCTACTCCTTTTTCGCCAGCTTCTTCAGCTCTTTGCGAGCTTCTTCGACGTCGTCAAGATTGAGCTTGCCTGCTTCGATCAAATGCGACATCAAAGGTTGCGCGCGGCCGCCGAACAGTCCCAAGAGCTCGTCGATCAGTTTGCGCTGCGCTGCACCGCGAGAGACAACGGCTTCGAAGATATGCGCGTTCCCGATCTTGCGAGTGCGTCGCACGGCTTGCTTGGCTTCAAGCCGATACAACATCGTCTGCACCGTCGTGTAGGCCGGCCGATCTTTTTCAGGAAACGTTTCCTGGATATCGCGCACGCAAGCAGGACCGCTATTCCACAACGCTTCCATTATTTTCATTTCGAGCTTGGAAAGTTTCGGCGGCGCCATGCTATCGTATCTCCTACAGTTGTAGGATATGCTACGACAACAACCGGCGACACAGCAAGTCTAAAGAGTTAAGTCGTTAACTTAAGGAGGATGTATGAAGAAATTATGGTTCCCAGGTCTGTTCCTGATCGCAACCGTGGCCGCTGCACAAACCAAAACACCCAGCGTTGATGCTGTGGT
>WUUC01165149.1_pt1 | contig 17042 bp, 13 predicted proteins | sample 6278441 | NCBI WGS metagenome assembly WUUC01 (sample SAMN13675441, study PRJNA597444) | soil metagenome | isolation source: soil | place: USA: Washington | collected 2017-10 | reverse complement strand
CATGGTCTCGACCAGCCAGTAAAGCGTGCCCGAGAAGTACACGCTCCCGCATGCGAGTCCCAGGAGAAAGCTCCGCCGGGAAGAGCGGCCCGCGTCCGCCGCGCGGACCACCGCCACGATGAGCGGCGCAAGCGCCAGCCATGCAAACGCCGGATGGCCGAACTTTGGGAAGCTGAGCGCGAAGAGCGCGCCCGAAAGGAGGGCTAGCGCGAAATCCAGGGCTTGAACTTCTCTTCCTTCTCGATCCGGCGCGACACCTGCTCGGCTTCGCGTTCGTCGTACCGGCCGACCTGCACCTTGAACATCTGCGGCGCGCCGGGCGATCGGGTGGACACGAGAAATGCGGGATAGCCCTTGCCGGCAAGCTTCCGGACGAGGGCGGCTGCGACGCTGCGATCCTGCGATGCGAAGACCTGCACGACGTGCGTACCGGGCTGGCCCGACGTCGGGACATCGTCGGCTACAGCGGCCGGAGCGGATGGCTGCTGTTCGCGAGGCTCCGCTGCGGCGGCCGGTGGCGACGACGGCGGCGTCTTCAGTTTGTCGGCCGGCGTACCGCGGCCCTGGAGACTCGCGTGATAGCTGAGTTCGTCGGGTGTTTCCGCCGGGGAAGGCGGCTCGGTCGCGGGAGGGTCCGTCGCTCCGACCGGGGCGGGCGTGTCCGTCGGAGCCGGTCCGGCGGCAGCCTGCACCGGCTCACCGATGCGCGCGTCACGCGCGCCGCGGCCGACGAGCACGCCGCACAGGAAGATGAAGACCGAGACAATCGTGGCCGTCATGAACAGGAAGACGAGCTGCTTGCCGCTCAGCTGGATCTCGTGAAAGCCATCTTCCGCCGGGTCGTGTGAGTGCTCGGGCACGCTACTTGTTCTTCCCTGTGATAAGGCCGATCAGGTCGATCGGAAGCGGGAAAATGATGGTCGAGTTCTTCTCGGACGCGATTTCCGTCAACGTCTGCAGGTAGCGCAGCGTAATCGTGACGGGCTCGACCGCGATGATCGCCGCAGCCTGCGCGAGCTTTTCGGACGCTTCGAGCTCACCTGCCGCGTGAATGATTTTAGCACGCTTCTCGCGCTCGGCTTCCGCCTGCTTGGCCATCGCACGCTGCATGTCGGGAGGCAGATCCACGTGCTTCACCTCCACCGACGACACCTTGATGCCCCAGGGATCGGTGTGCTGATCGAGGATCTGCTGCAGCTGCTGATTCAGCCGTTCGCGCTCCGACAGCAGGTCGTCCATCTCCACCTGCCCGAGGACGCTCCGCAGTGTCGTCTGCGCGAGCTGCGACGTCGCGTAGTGATAGCTCTCCACCTCGACGATAGCGCGCCGCGGATCCATCACGCGAAAGTAGACGACGGCGTTGACCTTGACCGAGACGTTGTCCCGCGTGATGACGTCCTGCGGCGGCACGTCCATGACGATCGTGCGCAGGCTGACGCGGACGATGCGATCGATCGGCGCGAAGACCAGGATGACACCGGGGCCTTTCGGCTCCGAGAGCAGCTTGCCGAGCCGGAAGATGACGCCGCGTTCGTACTCGTTCAGCACCTTGATGGAGCTGAGCACGTAGAACGCGATGATGACGACGGGGATTAGCCACACGGGGAATGGAAACTCCACCAGTCACGCTCCTGCCTGCGGGCTGCCGGCTGCCTGCTGCCTGCTGTTTTCCTGTCTTCTGACCGTCAACATCAGTCCGTTCAGCGCGCTGACCTGCACGGCATCGCCGGCCGCGATGCGGTCGGGTGAGGTGGCGGTCCAGATCTCGCCATGAGTCTGCACACGACCGGCGCCGCCGGGTTCTATCGAGGTCAACGCGCGTCCGATCTCGCCAATCATTCCCTGCGAACCGGTGAAGGCCGGCTGGAGCTGCGCCCGCACGGCCAGGCGCACGAGGAACAGCATGACGGCCGACATGCCGAGCGTCACCGGGATGATGAGCCGCAACCCGATCTGCAGTTCCGGCAGCGGAGAGTCGATGAGCATCATCGATCCGAAGAGGAGCGACAGGATGCCGCCGGTGGCGAGCAGCCCGAAGCTCGTGACCTTGACCTCCAGGATGAGCAGCACGAGGCCGAGCAGGATCAGGAGCATGCCCGTATAGCTGACCGGCAGCACCTGCAGCGCGAAGAACGCAAGCAGGAGGCAGATGCCGCCGACGACGCCGGGCACGATGCCGCCGGGATTCCAGAGCTCGATGGTCAGGCCGAGCGTACCGAGCGTGAGGAGCAGGTATGCGATCTGCGGATGCGCAATGGCGCCGAGGACTTTCTGCGGCCAGGTCGGCTCGACGCTTTCGGTTGTCGCGCCCGTCGTGCGGACGGTTGCCGATTTTCCGTCGAACCGGAGGATCGTCCGGCCGTCCATCTTGCGGAGCAGGTCGGGAACATCGCTGGCAATCAGATCGATGAGCGGAGGCGACGCGCTGATGGCTTCCTGCTCGGTGAACGAGCGGCTGTCGATCACTGCCTGCTCGACGAGCTGCACGTTGCGCTTGCGCTGTGCCGCCAGGGTCCGCGCGTAGCCCGCGATGTCCGAGGCCATTTTCTTCGACATCGTGTCGTCGAGCTTTTCACCGTTGCCGGCGACCGGATGCGCGGCGCCGATGTGCGTGCCCGGTGCCATCGCCGCGATATCGGCCGCAATGGTGATGAGGAACCCGGCGGACGCGGCGCGGCTTCCCGAAGGGCCGACGAACACGGCGACGGGCGTCCGGGCGCCGATGATGGCGGTGTTGATATCGCGGGTGGAATCGACGAGTCCCCCGGGCGTGCGCAGCGTGATGACGAGCAGCGCGGCGCCGGCTGCGTCAGCTCGCGCGATGGCACCCTTGACGTACGCGGCGGCAACCGGATGGATGATGCCGTCGATCTCGGCGGTGTAGACGACAGGGTCGGACTGCGCCGCCGGCGGCTGCGCGGCAAGGAGCGTGAGGCCGGAAAGCACGAGGCCGGCCGCGGACAGTGTCAGTGCCGGACGCATGGGGGGCTCCTTCGCTGATAGCTATCAGCTGTCAGCTGTCGGCTGTCAGCTGCGTCATCGTCCGCCAATCTCGGCGAGCAGCTTCTTCGCCTCGGAGGACTCAGGGTTCAGGGCCAGGGCGCGCTCGGCCTCGCTCCGGGCGGCTGCGGTATTGCCGAGCTTTAAGTATGCCTCAGCCAGCGCGATTCTCGCAGCAGCGGTGTCCTCGCTCCAGATCGAGATCTTCAGCGCGTCCACTGATTCCTCGGGGCGGCCGGCCCGCAGGTGAATCCGCCCGATGAGCAGGTGGGCCTGCGCCTCGTACGGTGAGAGATAGACGGTACGGCGCAGTTCGGCCATGGCTTCGCGGTCTTCCTCGCGGTCGAAGAGACGACGGCCACGATCGAGGTGGAACGTGGCGAGCTCGCGCTGCTCCCGCTGCGCGGAGTTGACGATCGTCTGCTCGGGCCTGAGCGCGCGGGGAGCGTCCATCTCGGTGCGGATGCGCTCGAGGCCTTTCGGCACCGGGAGCTTGTCGGCGGCCGCCTGTTTCTCGAGCTCCGCGTAATGCGACGAGAGCTGGCGTGCGAGCTCCCGCTCGCGCGCGGCTTCGACGGTGCTGCCCGTCGACTGGAGCGCGGCCGCGAGCACGTAATGCGCATCGGAGTCCGCAGGATTGCGGCGCAGGCTCTCGCGCAGCCAGTAGATGGCCCCCTGGTAATTGCGCTCGAGCACGTACGCGTACCCCAGGTTGAACAGGAAGTCCGCGTCGCCGGGATCGGCTTCCGCGGCCTTCGTCAGGTAATACGCGGCCGTGCCCGCCTGCGGTGTTCCGCCGCGGCGGATCTGGACGACGCCGAGGTTGTTCAGCAGGGCGGCACCAGGCTTGACGGCCGTGCCGATTGTGGGCACCGGCGCATTGTGCAGCAGGGCGGTGAACGCATCGAAGGCCTCGTCGAAGCGCGAGAGCTCGAGCAGAGAAATCGCGGCGAGGAACTGTGCGCGCCGTTCGAGCCGCGACCCAGGTTTGACGCCGCGCGCGGCCGCCAGTGCCGCCGCATCATCCCCCTGCTCGGTACGCACCTCCCAGAGCGCCAGCTGCGCGCGGTCGTAGCCGGGGAATTCCTTGGCAGCCGTTTCGAGGAACGTGGCCTGCGCGGCGGGGCTCTCCGCAATCAGTCCCTTGATGTAGTTCTCGAACGCGTCGAGCGGCGGACGAGCGTCACGCGCGCTGACAGGGATCGCCGGACCCTCGGGGACGACCCGCTGCGCGATACGATCGAAGAGCGCGAAGAGCTGCGGCAGCGGCGCGCGCTCGGAAAGGTCCGGATGCAGGCGGCCGATGTCGATGCGGACTCGATGCACCGACACCGAGAGGTCCTCGCCCGTGACGCTGAAGGATCCGAGGATGACTTCAGAGGCTCCGACCATCTGCCCCACCTTGATGACGGTTGCCCGGCTGAGCGAGGCTGCAGGCGGCAGGTGCAGCTGCTCGAACGCACGCACGCGTTCGGCGCGCGTGATCGCTCCCGAGCCCCGCGCATTCAGCGCGTCGGCGAGGAGGACCGCGCAGGCCTCGGACAGCCAGTGCAGCCGCGCATCACGCTTCGCGTTCTCGAAGGGAACTACAAGGATGCGCGGCGCGGCGGATTGCGCGGCCGCCGGAAGGGCGGCCGAGAGCAGCACCAGGGTCAGTGTGAAGAATCGAATCATGAGCCTCAGGCGGGGCGGTGGCGCCTGAGCCTCGGTCATGCCGCGGCTGCCTCGCCTGCCCCTACGTTACTGACGACCACCGACAGTTGGCAGCCTTTCCGGCTGCCAGCCGCGCGGCACTCCTGCACCCGCGTATCGGCCCGCACCGCGAAGAGCTGCAGGACGCGGGTGATGGCGGAGACATAGAATCCGCAGAGCGGGAGGACGCTCGCTTCGCGCACTTCGCAGAAGAGCGACCCCCGCAGATCCACCGACGCGGTGCCGCGCCGCAGCCGAACGATCGCCCGCGAGCCCGGGTACGTCGCACGCACGAGCGAGCGCACGGTGCGGAGCGCCGCCCGCACGCGCAGGGCCGAAGGCAACGCGCGAATCAGCCGCCGCTCGAACGCGGGCAGGCTGTTCACGGTCCAGTCCGCGGCATACTCCCCCGCCCGCGCGGTGATCAGATTGTAGGCGTCTCCCTCCGTGCGGAGAAAGCTCAGCACGGCGGACAGCGGCGCCAGCCCGATGGTGCCGTCTCTCAGGCCGGAGACGTTCAGCCAGTTCTCGTAGAACTCGAGCCGCGTTGGCAGCAGATCGGCGATCGCCTGATGGAGGCTGGCGACGAGGACACGTCCAATTCTCGGCTCGCTCATGGTCGCCTGCCGCGATGTTCTGATAATCTTGACGTTCGGGCCACGAGCGATGGGACGGTTCGAGCAACCCGCGCGTGCAGGTGGAGGCGCGCAGCGTGCGCGCTCGCAAGCCGCGGCACGCCATCGCGCCGGTGGCGCGCACCCAGGGAACCGGCGATCGGGTTGAGCATGGAGGACGTCAGGCGCCGGTCGTGCCGGGCGGCGTGCGGATCGCGGAGCTCGGTCCGGATGTGCTCGCGGCGTACGATTCGCACGGGCTGGTCTTCGTCAACATCAACACGCCGCATGGTTACGCACGGGCACGTGGTTCGCGAGATCGTATCACGAAGGACGGCTCCGGTTCACCGTCACGTGCGCGCTCGAAGACTGACGACTGACACATGATTCTTCCGATTCATCGTCTCGTTCGCGCACGGATGGCTGACGCCGTCAGCCGGCTCTACAGCATCCCGCCCGACGATTCCGCGCTCTCGTCCATTCCGGTTGAAACGCCGCCCCGCCGCGCGCTCGGCGATCTGGCCGTTCCGCTGGCCTTCGAGCTAGCCCGCCGGCTGCGGAAGGCACCACGCGCCATCGCGCAGGAGCTCGTCGGCGCGCTCGGCACGATCGACGGATTCTCGCGGATCGAAGCGGCGCCGAACGGGTACGTGAACTTCTTCCTCGAACGCCCCGCCTTCATGCGCCGATGGCTGCAGGAGCCCGAAGGCCTCCCCGCCGCTTCCGGCCAGAAGAGCATCGTCGAGCACACGGCGATCAATCCGAACAAGGCCGCCCACATCGGGCACATCCGTAACGCGGCGCTCGGTGATGCGTTCGGGCGGCTGCTGCGCTTTCTAGGGCGCGAGGTCGAGATACAGAACTACATCGACGATACCGGCGTACAGGTCGCGGACGTGGCCGTCGGATTCCGCGAGATTGAGCCCAAGACGCTGGACGAAGTACGCGCGGTCGCGGACACCACGCGATTCGATTACTACTGCTGGGATCTCTATGCGCGTGTGACGGAGTGGTATGAAGAGGACAAGGAGCGCCTGAAGATCAGGGCGAAGGCGCTGCACGAGATCGAGCACGGCCACAACGACACGGCCGCCCTCGCCCGGTTCATCGCGGACCGCGTCGTCGGTGCGCACCTTGCGACGATGCGGCGGATGAACATCGGATACGACCTTCTGACATGGGAAGGGGATATCCTGCGCCTGCACTTCTGGACACATGCGTTCGAGTTCCTGAAGAAGACAGGGGCCGTGTTCCTGCAGACCGAGGGAAAGCTGAAAGGCTGCTGGGTGATGCGGATCGAGGACGAGAACGATCCGGTCCCGGCCGAGACCGACGATCCCGCCGAACCAGCCACGGAGCAGCGCGAGAAGGTCATCGTCCGATCCGACGGCACCGTGACCTACGTGGGCAAGGACATGGCGTATCAGCTCTGGAAATTCGGGCTGCTCGGCAAGGACTTCCACTACCGCGTGTTCGATCCCGACGGGCTCCACGGCCGCCTCTGGTCGACGACGTCCGACCCGGGCCAGGCCCAGGCGGGCGCCCCGTCGTTCGGCCGCGCGTCATGGGTATGCAACGTCATCGACACGCGGCAGTCGTACTTGCAGAAGTTGTTGAAGCAGGCGCTGGCGGTGCTCGGATACGAGGACCAGGCGGGCCATTCCATCCACTACTCGTACGAGATGGTCGCCCTGTCCCACGCGACCGCGCGCGAGCTGGGTTACGACACGAGTGAGGACGCCGACCGTCCGTTTGTCGAGGTGTCGGGTCGAAAAGGGCTTGGCGTCAAGGCGGATGACCTGCTGGATCGGCTGATTGACAAGGCCGCGGCCGAGGTGGGCAAGCGCAACCCGGAACTGAGCGCCGACGACGTCCGCGCGATCGCGGAAGCGATCGGCACCGCCGCCGTCCGGTACTTCATGGTGAAGTTCTCGCGCGGCAAAGTGATCGTGTTCGACATCGACGAGGCCCTGAGCTTCGAGGGAGAAAGCGGGCCGTACCTGCAGTACGCCGTCGTGCGGGCGAACAACATTTTCAACAAGCTGAAGGAACGGTACGGTCTCGACGAAGCGGCGGTCGTCGCGGCCGCGGGCTCGACGCCGGAGTCGGTGCTCACCGCCGAGAGCGACGAGGCGCACGATCTGTGGGGCCTGGTGCTCGAGGCCGCGCGACTCGACGAAGTCGTCGAGCAGTCCGTTCGCACGCTGGAGCTCTCCGTGCTGGCGAAGTACGCCTTCGGGCTCGCGCAGGCGTTCAACGGCTTCTATCACAAGTACCCCGTGCTCAACGAGGAACGGGAGGACGCGCGCGTCTGGCGCGCTGCCGCCGTGGCGTTCTACCGCGCGCGGCTCACCCGGGCATTGGACTTGATGGGCTGCGTCGTCCCGGTAAAAATGTAGCGGGCACCGACCTTGGCCGCAGGGGGGCTGGAGACCTCGATGAAACCGACAATCGGCATCACGCGCTGCAGCAAGATCGACGACTACGTGGCATCGGTCGAACAGGCGGGCGGGCGCGCCCGGATCCTCGAGATCAGCCAGAGCCCGCGCGCGCTGGTCAACGAAATCGACGGGCTGCTGCTCACCGGAGGCGGGGACGTAGACCCGGTGTTGTACGGCGAGGAACGGCACCCGAACGTGCACGACGCGGAACCGGGCCGCGACGAGTTCGAGATCGATCTCGCCCGCCGCGCGATGGATGCGAACGTCCCGATGCTCGCGATCTGCCGAGGGGCGCAGGTACTCAACGTCGCCGCCGGCGGGTCTCTCGTGCAGGACATTCCGTCCGCCATCGAAACCGACCTCGCACACAGTGTCGACGCCCCCGGCGACAGCGTGGCCCACCAGGTCCGCGTCGAGGCCGGCTCGCGCCTGTCAGCCGCGCTCGGCTCCGCCGTTGACAGCGGCGCCCTCTGCCGCGTCAACAGCCGCCACCATCAGTCCGTCGGCCGCCTCGGCCGGTCGCTCGTCGCAACCGCCACCGCGCCCGACGGCGTGATCGAAGGCATCGAACGTCCCGACGCAAACTTCTGCGTCGGCGTGCAGTGGCACCCGGAAAACTTCTGGAAGTCCGGCGAGTTCGCCGGCCTCTTCGCGAGCTTCGTCAAAGCCGCGACCGAGCGTGGTGCTGGCCGGGGGGAGATCGACTAGCTTCCAGTTTCCAGTTTCCAGTTTCTCCGCTTCGAGCTTCCGCGCTCGTGCGTTCTACCTTCCGTCGACACTCTGTCTCCTGCCTCCTACCTCCTGACTCCTGAACACTCCCAGCTCCTAGCTCCTAACTCCTATTTTCAAACACCCCCAGCACTTCAACATGCGGCGTATTCGGGAAGAGGTCGAATCCCTGAAGGGATGTCAGGCCGTAGCCCGAGTCGAGCAGGCGGCGTGCGTCGCGGGCCATGGTGGGCGGGTCGCAGGAGACGTAGGCGATTCGCGCCGCCCCGTACCGGGTGATCGCCTGCATGGCGTCGCGCGAGATGCCGGTGCGCGGGGGGTCTACGATCATGATGGTTCCGCGTTCGGCGCGGCGGCGGGCGAGGTGACGCTCGACGGCGTCGAGCACGAACCGCACGCGGTCGCTGAACGGCGCCGCGTTTCGCTTCAGATCGGTTCCGCTCGATCTCGCCCCCTCGACCGCGGTGATCCCCTCCCGGCCGATGGCCGCGAGCGCGATGGAGAAGAGCCCGACACCAGCATACAGGTCCAGCACGTCGCCTTCCGCGGGCACGGCGTCGAGCACGGCCGTCACGAGGCTCGCGAGCAGGTATCGGTTCGCCTGGAAGAATGATTCAGGGCTGCGGGAGAGGACTCCCTCCAGCGCGCGTCCGCCGGTGAGGACCACGAGAGGGTCGCTCACACGGGGATCCCCCGCGCTCGTGAGCACGTGATCGGCCGAACGCGCCGTGCATCCCGTGATACCCGACGCCTCGACCACCGCGGTGAGCTCGTTCCCGCTCACCGCCACGCCGGGCACAAGTTCGAAATGGAGCGCCCGCTCGTTGCCAGCGACGTTCTCGCTGACTTCAACAGCCGCGATCCGTCCCTCATTGTCTGCGCCGGCCGGACCGCGATTCAGAACGGCCAGAGCTGCCGCGATCACGCCGGGAGTGTCGGGCAGCAGCTGCGCGGTCGGCGCCGCATCGCACAGCTGATGCGTGCCCTCCCGGTAAAAGCCGGCTCGGCCGCCGCGCACATGGAGGCGCGCGCGCATACGGTACGCCTGTTCGGGCGACGGGGCGACCGTCACGGCATTCGCGAGCGGAACACGGCCGATGCGCACGAACGCATCCGCAATGACCTCTCCTTTCAGCAACACCTGCCGCGGATAGGCGATGTGCGCGTAGACGCAGCCTCCGCACAGCGGATCCACGCCGGACTCCCGCCGATCCGCCGAACTGTCGATGACCTGCGCCACTGACGCAAACGCGAGCCGCTTCTCGAGGCGGTCGATCCGCGCGAGCACACGCTCGCCGGGGATCGCTCCGTGCACGAGGAGCACCTGCCCCTCGTGCCGCCCGATCATGCGACCGCCGGCCGCGGGCTTGTCGATGCCGAGCTCGATCTCCTGACCCACGGAAAGACTCATGGCTGATAGCTGATAGCTGATAGCTGATAGCTGATAGCTGATGGCTGATGGCTGTCAGCTGTCAGCTATGTCACTACTCGTGCCTGATAATCGGAATCCCCAGCGACTCGCGAAGCAGCCGCTCGAATGCCGCGTGCGTGGCCTGGGCCCGGGCCTCGGGCGCCATGCGCGACCCGAACGGCACGAGCTCCTCCTCCGCTTCCCGCCTCAGCGCCGCGGCCGATGCGGCGTCCACCTCGCGCGCCGCCGCATCCATCAGCGCACGATCGAGATCCTCCAGCCGTTCGACGATGCGGGACCGCTGCTCACCGCGCGCCGTCCGTGCATCCGCTGCCATCCGGTCCAGCTCTCGCACCGATGCATCGACGGCGTCGTCGAACCCCGGCGACCGCCTCCCGCCTGCCCTCAACGTCGTCAGCCTCGCAACGACGCGTTCGATGTGCGCGGTGAGAGCCGGCTTGCGTGGCGTAGATTCGGCATCGGCATCCCCACCCGCGGGAATCGAGACGCCAATCGCGCGACGCCACGCATCAAAGAGGTCGAGGATGTCCGCCTCGCAGAACTCGACACGTACGGGACGCCGCCTTGCACCCTTGGCGTAGTAGCGCTCGCAGTACTGGTCGATGCCGCGGAACGCAATCTTGAGCGGGACTCCCTGAGCCGCCCAGCGGCACACCTGCTCGAACGCAGGCCCGACGATGCGAATGAGATGACCCTCGTTCTTCCTGGTCAGATATGTTTCGATTTCACGGCAGTAGTCGGATGGGTCCAAGGTTGATTGTTCAGGGTTTTAGGGTTTTAGGGTTTTAGGGTTTTGAGGTTTTAGGGTGGAATTGCGTTCCCAGATCAGGCGCAGGCCCTGCAGTGTCAGGTCTGGTTCCACCTTCTGAATCGCGGTCGTTTCGGCCGCGAGGATGTCGGCCATGCCGCCGGTTGCAATGCACGCGGCGGAGGCGCCGCCCTTCAGCTCCGCGCGCATGCGCTCGACGATGCCGTCGACCATCGAGACGTAGCCGAAAAACAGGCCGGACTGCATGGACGTGACGGTGGTGTTCCCGATCACTGCAGGGGGCTTGCGCACGTCCACCCGCGGCAGGCGCGCGGCGCGCTGAAACAGCGCGTCGGCCGAGATCCCGATGCCGGGAACGATCACTCCACCGATGTACTCTCCGGCCGCCGAGATCGCATCAAACGTCGTCGCCGTGCCGAAGTCCACGACGATAACAGGCGACCTGGTGGCGCGTCCGTGGGCTTCGTACGCGGCGACCGCATTCACGACACGGTCGGCGCCGACGTCCGAGGCCGGCTCGTACAGCACCGGCATCCCCGAGTTGCGTCCGGGATCGACCGTCAACGGGCGATGGCCGAAATAGCGCTCCGACATTTCCTCGATCGTGCGGGTCAATGGCGGCACGACCGAGGACAGGATGATCCCGGAGACGCGCTCGAGCGGAATCTTGCTGCGCGCGAACAGGTGCGTCACGAAAATGCCGACTTCGTCAGCCGTCCGCTCGCGCAGCGTGGCCAGCCGCCAGCTCTCCGCCAGCCGGTCGCCATCGAACACGCCGAGGACGATGTTCGTATTGCCGACGTCGATCGCTAGGAGCATGGAGTCCTCACCACGTCAACGAAAGTCCCACTGCAACTCACCCGATATGATTCGCTCGGTTCGGCCGGCGACTTTCACGAGGAGCGCCCCGTCGTCCGCAATGCCCGCCGACATGCCGGTCAGCCGCCCGGCCGCGGAATCCCACGTGACCATTGTCCCTCGCGCGGATGGCGCGAGAGCACGCCAGCGTTCCAGCACGGGCTGGTGACGTCCCTCGGCGAGGTTCGTGACGGCCGACGAGAGCGCCGCGAGGGTTTCCGCAAGCACCGGTCCGGCATCGACGGGGCGGCCCAGTTCCGCCTCGATAGACGATGCGCGATCCGCAATGGCCGCGGGGTACGCGGCAGGCCGGATGTTGATGCCGAACCCCAGCACCACGTGCTGCAGTCCATCGGCGCCGCTCGAGGCCTCCGCAAGGATTCCGGCGAGCTTGCGCCGCGTGGGCCACGATCCGCCGGGCACGACGATGTCGTTCGGCCATTTGATTTGCACGGGGAGTCCGGTCGCCCGTTGGATGCCTTCCGCGACCGCGACGCCGCCGGCGAGCGTCAGGAGTGGTGCGGCCAGCGGATTGCGGCAGACGACCGATACATAGAGACCCGCGCCGGGAGGGGAAAACCACGTGCGGCCGTAGCGTCCGCGTCCGGCCGTCTGGGCAAGCGCGATGACGGCCGTCCCCTCCTGTGCGCCTCGCGCAGCCAGCCCCGCCGCGACGTCGTTGGTGGATCCCGTCTCCGCGAAGAAGATCGCCGGCTCGCCGAACCGTCCGCGACGATCGGCCGTTGCGCGAAGCGCCGCGGCGAGCTCCTCTGGGAGCGGCTCACCCATTCAACAGTCGCTCAGGCTTCGGCGGACACGTCGGCCGCGCCGACCGTGGCGCTCCCCTCGGGTTCGAGCTCGAAGCTCAGGTCGGCCGCGACGACGGAGTGCGTCAACGCACCGACCGAGACGTAGTCGGCGCCTGTATGGGAGAGCTCCGCGATCCGCGCGAGCGTGATGCCTCCGGACACTTCAGTCTTGGCGCGCCTCGCGATGCGGCGCACCGCCTCGCGTACTTCGTCGGTCGACAGGTTGTCGAGCAGGATGACGTCCGCCCCCTCGATGATCGCCTCGTCCACCTGCGCCAGGCTCTGCGCCTCGATCTCGATTGTCATTTCCTGGCGGGCCGCCTTCATCCGGCGCAACGCTTCAGCGACGCCGCCGGCCAGCCGGATGTGGTTGTCCTTGATCAGGATTCCGTCGTCCAGCCCGGACCGGTGATTCGTCCCTCCCCCGGCGCGCACGGCGTACTTCTCGAGCGCCCGCAGCGTCGGCGTCGTCTTGCGCGTATCGAGGATCGTGATGCGGCCGCCGGTGGCATCGACGTACCGGCGGGTCATCGTGGCGATGCCCGAGAGCCGCTGCAGGAAATTGAGGGCCGTCCGCTCGGCCGTGAGCATGGCAGCAGCCGACCCGCGCAGGTTGGCGACGATGGTCCCCGGTTCGCAGCGGTCGCCGTCCTTGCGCTGCGGCGTAAACGTGGCGGCGGGATCGAGCTGGCGAAATGCTTCGGCTGCGACGTCGAGCCCGGCAATGACGCAGTCGCTCTTGGCGAGGATTACGCCGCGGGCCACAAGCGTGTCCTCGACGGTAGCCTCCGTCGTCACGTCGCCCCACCCGAGATCCTCGGCGAGCGCCCGGCGAACCGCCTCGCGGTAGAGCGCCGGATCCATCGGCTCGAAGGGCACGGACTTCATCGGCTGGATTCTCCTGCCGGCGTGTCAGGCGGCGCCAGTTCCACCTCGACCTCCAGGGTCCCGGCCGTCGCGGTCTCGATCCGCTGGATCAAGCCGGACGCACGCAGGTCGCGCTCGACCTCTCCGAGCAGCGCCAGCTGCGCTTCCGGCGCCCGGATAATCGCTCTGGCGACCGGCGTCTTGAGCGGACGTTTCTCTTCCGACTTCTTCTTGCGGATCGCTCCAAGCACCGCCGCCGCGAATTCCAGCGCCTCCACCCCGCGCTGATCCTCGCGCGATTGCGCGAAGATTTCGTCCGCGGTCGGCCACTCCGCCCGGTGCACCGATCCTTCCCGCCACCACGACCAGACTTCCTCGGTGACAAACGGCAGGAAGGGCGCGAAGAGCCGCAGCATCGCCGAGAGCGCCACGAGCAGCGCGCCGTTGGCCGAGCCCGCGAGCTCGGGCCCCTGATCGCCGTAGCGCCGGCTCTTCACGAGCTCCAGGTAGTCGTCGCAGAAGGACCAGAAGAACGTCTCGCTGCGCTCAAGCACCCGCGCGTAGTTGTAGTCCTCGAGATCGGCGGTCGATTCACGCACCAGGCGCGCGAGGCTCGTGAGCAGCCCGCGATCCACGGCCGCAGTGACAGGCCCGTGCGGGTCCGGGTTCGCGAGCACGAACTTCGACGCGTTGAGAATCTTGATGGCCAGCCGGCGGCCCACCTTCATCTGGCCCGTGTCGAACGCTGTGTCCGTACCGGGGCGGCCGCTGGCCGCCCAGTACCGGACGCCGTCCGAGCCGTGCTCTTCGAGCAGGCCCATCGGCGTGACGACGTTCCCCTTCGACTTCGACATCTTCTTGCGATCGGGGTCGAGCACCCAGCCAGAGATCGCCGCATTCTTCCAGGGCAGCGATCCATGCTCGAGCTCCGAGCGCAGCATCGTCGAAAACAGCCAGGTGCGGATGATGTCGTGCGCCTGCGGCCGCACGTCCATCGGGAACACTCGCCCGAAGAAATCCGGGTCGTCTTCCCAGCGGCCCGCGATCTGAGGTGTAAGCGAGGAGGTTGCCCACGTGTCCATGACATCGGAATCCGCCGAAAATCCTCCCGGTTGATCGCGCTGCTCGGGACGGTACCCTTCCGGCACGTCGGTCGACGGATCGATGGGCAGCCGATCCTCGGAGGGCAGGAGCCGCGCCTCGAAGTCCAGCGTCCCGTCGTCGCGGACCTTGTACCAGAGCGGGAACGGCACGCCGAAGAACCGCTGGCGGCTCACGCACCAGTCCCCCGCCAGGCCGTTGATCCAATTGTCGAGGCGGGCCTGCATGTACGGCGGATGCCAGTCCATCTCGCGTCCACGGGCGAGGAGCGCCTCGCGGAAGTCCATCGTCTTGATGAACCATTGCCGGCTCGTGATGATCTCGAGCGGCCGGTCGCCTTTCTCGTAGAACTTGACCTGGTGCGTGATCGGACGCGGCTCGCCCAGCAGATCGCCGCTCTCCTTCAGCATTTCGACGATGCGGGCGCGTGCCTTTGGTGCTGAGAGCCCCGCGAGCTGATCGTAATGCTGCTGGGCGCGGCCGGGATTGGAGGCTTCCCAACCCGCGGTGCCCCATGTCAGCGGCTTGAATGCGCCATTCGGCTGGAGCACGGCCCTGACCGGCAGCCCGAGCTCGCGCCACCAGATCACGTCGGTCACGTCGCCGAAGGTGCAGATCATCGCGACCCCGGATCCCTTTTCAGGGTCGGCCAGATGATGCGGCTTGATTGGCACGCGCACGCCGAAAAGCGGCGTCTCCACCTCGGTGCCGAAGAGCGGCTTGTACCGCTCGTCGTCCGGATGGGCGACGAGTGCCACGCATGCCGGAATCAATTCGGGGCGTGTCGTGTCGATCTCGATGAACGCATCGGCCGCGGGCGCGGCGGCGCCGGCCTTCGCAAAGCGGATCCGGTGATAGGCGCCGGGCTGCTCGCGATCCTCGAGCTCGGCCTGCGCGACGGCCGTGCGGAAATCCACGTCCCAGAGGGTCGGCGCTTCGAGCTGGTAAGCCTGTCCGCGCTGGAGCGTGCGCAGGAACGACAGCTGCGAGACGCGCTGCGCGCGGCGATCGATCGTCGCGTAGGTCATGGACCAGTCGATCGAGAGGCCGAGATAGCGCCACAGGTGCTCGAAAACCTTCTCGTCCTCCGCCGTGAGGCGAATGCAGAGCTCGATGAAGTTCGGGCGCGACACCGGAATCGCCTGCTTGCCGGGTTTGTCGGGCGGCACGAACGCCGCGTCGTAGGGCAGAGACGGATCGCAGCGGACGCCAAAGAAGTTCTGCACGCGCCGCTCTGTCGGCAGGCCGTTGTCGTCCCACCCCATCGGATAAAACACCGCCTTGCCACGCATCCGCTGGAAGCGGGCAATCACGTCAGTGTGCGTGTAGGAGAAGACGTGGCCGACGTGGAGCGATCCACTCACGGTCGGCGGCGGCGTGTCGATGGAGTAGACGCCGGCGCGCGGGCGCGTGCGATCGAACCGGTAAACGCCCTCGGCTTCCCAGCGAGGGGTCCACTTCTGTTCGAGACCTTCGAGCGCTGGCTTGTCTGGAACCGCGGCAGGTTGCGTCAGGGTAAAACCGTCAGCCATAAACGAATGATTCTAGCGCGGATGGAGCGCAGCGAACGACAGCACCGGTTGGGTTCGTGCCGGGAAACGGCGATCCGGGACCAGCTACGCGGACTTGATCCGTGCGATTTCGTCGCGGACGAGCCGCTCGGCAACCTCGAGCACCGCATCGCGGACCGTGTTGTCGCCCATGCGGGCGATGACCTTGCGGACGATCTCGTCGACGACCTGATCCGGCACCTGTTGCGCTGCAGTAATCGGCGGAGAGAAGTGCTGCCCCTGCTCCGCCGCGAGGAGCGTCGCAAAGGCTTCGGCAAGAGAGGGCATGCGCCCTGATGCCGGGATCGTGTTCGACTCGGCGGCCGGAGTTTCGACAGGAGCAGCCTCGAGAGGCTGCGGCGCCGTCGCCGGCGGCTGAGGCTCGTACGCCGTCGGGTTGTACGCGGCTGGAGCCTGGTACGGCGCGGCAGGTGGTTGATACGCAGCTGCCGGCGCCTGATCGGGGACCGCGACGGCGGCTTGATGTGTAACCGGTCGCGTCCTGTCGGCGGCCGGAGCCTCAGGAGCCGCCGCTTGCGGCTGGGACACTGCCGGCGGAACTTCAACGGCGAGCGGTGCCTGCGGAGGCTGATACGCCGCAGGCTCGGGCACCACGGCTGCCGGGCGAGCCGGCGGAGTGGGGGGCGCCGGTTCGCGTTCCAACTGGCGCGGCTCGACCGGCGCCGGCCGCGACGGATCTCCCGCGATGTCCGGATCCCATCCCGCAAGGTCGTCGCTGATTCCAAACGGGGATGCCGCGGGTGACGGCGGCGCGTCCGCATGCGGGTGCGCCATGTCGCCCCCGGTTTGAGGCGGCGCTGCTGAAGCCCGCGCGTCCCTCGCCGGGGCATCCGGGACACCCGCGTCGAGCGAGGCGAATGCCGCGTCCAGCCTGTCGAAATAGGCTTCGAGCGATCCCGCGGGAGCCGGCGGTGGCGTCGATGACGCCGGGCCGCCGAGATCGAAACCGGACCGCGCTTTCGCCGATGCATCCACCGCAGGCATCTGGGCCCAGATGCTCGGGCCGGTACGGCGGCCCGCCAGCAGATCCTTCACGCGGCTGATGACCATCTGCGGCTCGAACGGCTTGACGAGCACGCCGTCGCACCCTACCGCTTTTGCACGGGCTTCGTCTATGGGCTCGAACGCGCCGGTGAGCAGCAGCACGGGGATCTGCGAC
>WUUC01162946.1_pt1 | contig 17042 bp, 2 predicted proteins | sample 6278441 | NCBI WGS metagenome assembly WUUC01 (sample SAMN13675441, study PRJNA597444) | soil metagenome | isolation source: soil | place: USA: Washington | collected 2017-10 | reverse complement strand
TCGCTGTCTGCTTCTCGCCGCTGACCCCTTGGGTAACCGCCTCGTCCTGCGACGATCCCTCGCGATCCCCGTACAACCCCAGCGGGTCGCGCGCCTGCAAGAGATTACCGCTTACGTAGTGATACCCATTCAGCGCTTCACCACCGCCCGCCGCATGCACACTCAACGGATCGGGCGTCGCCCAGCGTCCGAGTCTCTGCACTAAATAGCGCTCACCAAAGTAAGTGAGCCCGACTTCTTCATCCGCTTCCTTACCCGTGAAGCCCGACACCTCGAAGGGGATCCCGCCCCCACCCAGCGCTTCGCTTGCACCGAGCGCTTCTTCTCGCGCGCCGTTCGGATAGTAACCTGACACCTCGACGATCTCGCCAGTAGTCAGGTCGATCACGGCGCTCGTCGACTGGATGAGATTCGTGACCGCGAACGTGACGCGCTGGTCGGCGTCGAGCGCGATGCCGTGCGTCCGGTGTTGCCAGACCACCCGGGCGCCAGCGACGAGGTATTGTGTTTCGCTGCGACCATCGAGCGCAGGTTCCCAGCTGTCGCCGTCGTTGACTAGGCCACGACGTTCGAAGTCGCCGGGATACACGTAGAGGGCGGTACGCTCCGTGCCGGCATGATCGCCGACACCGAGCGTCTGTTTGATGATGCGTTGGTTCGCCCCATCGTAGCGATAGCGCTGACGCGCCGCGAGCTCCCATGTACCGTCTTCGCCATCGTAACGACGCGCTTCATGGAGGCGATTGAGTTCGTCCCAGCGGTAGACATAGTGCTGCTCGACGGCGCAGTCGCAGCCAGTGCGCAGCGCGGTGCGACGCGTGAGGAGATTCGTGCCGCTGGGATCGACGCAGCTATTCGTGGTCGCGTGGCCGCACTGTCCGTGCACTGTCAGCGCGAGTAGGTTGCCGCCTTGTCCGTAGTCGGTTTCGACCCAACCGCCGCGATCCACTTGCTCCGGTGTCATGCTAGCGGGCAGCAAGTCCGTAGCGAGATAGAGCGCGCTCGGGCGGAGACCGGGCGAAGGATTATTCGGCGTCAAGTCCTGACCATTGACGATGCCGCCGACGGAGCGCTCGTAGAACACCCGTGCATCGTCGGTCCAGGAAGTCATGTTGGCGAGGAAGTCATGGCTATACTGGAGCTCTTCGACGCGCTTGGGAGCCAGCGTTGCCACCATCTCGGCGGCGTCCGCCTTCATCGGGTCGCTCTCGCGTCTACGGTCCTCTTCCGTTCGCCAATCCGTGGCCGCGTCGTCGAAAGTAGTTGTCTTGTAGTCGTAGTAGACCGACGTCACTCGGTAGAGGGCATCGTGAAAGATGTCTTGAGAATAAGGCTTGTGACCTTCGGGCCAGTCGCTGGCGCTGCGGCGGTCATCGGTGCGACAGAGGTTACCAGCACCATCCCAGCTCAAGCGCTGGTCTTGCAGCAGGCTAACCGCGGAGAGGCCTGTACTTTCCGGTGCCGGGGTGCGTACGGTCCTTTGCTCGATCGGTCTGCGCCTTGCGTCAAAAACTGTCGTGCTCGACGTGGCAGCACGGCCTGTGAAATCCTCGTCGCCATAAGTTGTCGTCGCGGTCAGGCCGTCGCGCGTGTAAGCGATATTGGCTATGACGGGTTTACTGATGCTGTCGATGCATAGCTCTGCCCGCTCGGGCAAGCCCATGTCATGGTAGAAAAGCCTGCCCAGAATGACTGGCGCGGTTCCGTCCTCAAAGTTCGGATCAGTTGGATAACCTGACTCTGTGACGCGACCCGCGTGGTCGAATGTGGCGGTGCGCTCGTAGGTGTGCGCGCTGTCGTAGATGACAGGAGAGTCGGCGGTCGCTGCCTCAGAGGCTGTATCAAAAGTTGGGCGCCCATCGAGAAGGAGCGCGCCCGTGAGCGTTGCAGGGACAGTGCTGAGTGCGACTTGGCGTGCTCCCCATACGACATTGCCGCGCGGATCATATGCGACCGCGGATCTTTGGCTGCGGTCTTGGTTGGCTGTCGAGCGACCGAGTACGCCCGCGACAGTCGCTGGAAGCAGCGAGTTCGCCCAGCTCGGATAGCTGTCAAAGTAATTTCTTACGTGCACCGGGGTCTCGCTCGCCGTGCGCGCCAGGGAGACAGACCCCGTCGGAACGGTGGCGACAGGAAGCTCGCCGCGCTGTGACTCGGCACAGCCGACGTACGCCTCGCCGATCATGCGGCCGACGAGATCGTAGTAGAAGTTCTGACCGCAACCGCGAGGATCGCGCACTGCTACGAGATCGCCGGCGCTGTTGTAGAGATATCGCCACGTCCTCAGCGCGAATGAAGCTTGAGCACGGTCATCCGTATCGGGGTCGTCCGAGGCCACACGGCGGCCGAGCGTGTCGACGTTGAAGCGGCGCTCCACGTAGCGAGTCATTCCACCATAGCCGGTGTCAGGCCGAAGAAAGTTGCTCGGCGTCAGTGCGCGTACGATCCGGGTGACGATTCCATCTGCCCGATAGTAAGTGAACAGTCGATGATGCTCGCGGGTGCCATTTGCAGTAACTTGGCGGAGGTGCTGGTCGATCGCCCGTCCGTGCCCGTCCGTGCGCTCCGTCGTGCATGTCTTGGTAAAATCCTGCTCTCCTGCGCACATCGCACCGTTGTCCGCTTCGTCGCAGACGTCTGTACTGAGTGCGTGGTAGCTGATGGATTTGTAGGTCCCGTCTTCGTTGACAGAAAGCACGGGTCGACCGAACGCGTCGAAGACGTTGCGCGTAGAGGGCGTCGTTGGCTGCAACATGACAGCGACATAATCGTTCGGACTGCCGTCAAAGAAATCCGTCTGAAAGGACTCACGCGGCTGCCCCTTTTTCGTGAAAAGCGCGAGACCGCTCTTCGTGTAGGGATGTGGCAGATCGTCTGCCCACGCAGCGCTGGCGGCGTCGCCTTCGACGATCGACGCTCGCGACCGACCTAAGCCATCTACGTATGCATAGGATACGAGCTGATTCTGCGGCTCGTCTGAGTTCGCACAAGAGAGAATCTGCCGCGTAGTCACCCGACTGAGCGGGCGTGACACCGGGGTCTGCGTGACGTCATATTGAACGCGTGTAGAAGGGACACGCGAACCGACGCACCCCAAGACGTTGGGAACCACGGTCGCCGTCAGCCTTCCCAAACCATCGTAAAACACCTCGCTCTTGTAACCGTTCGGGTCGGTCGCGGAGGTGAGTGCAGCGAGTCCACGATCCCACGTTGCCGTCGTGGTCAAGTAGTTGAGGTCTGAAGCAGGGCCGTCCACGGCGATCGCCTCTTGGATAGGCAGCGTATCGTACGCAGGATCGAACGTGATCTGCGTCCGCCGTAAACAGTACAGACCGTTCGCGTCCGTGATCTTGGCTCCGCCGCACAACACGCGGGCCTGACCCCAGCCGTCGATTGCGGAGGACGAGAACTCGTACGCACCGTTGCTTTGCGTGAGCGCCGCTGCTTGAGCATCTCCGCCAAAGGTCAAAGGATTGGTAACAATCTGAGCGAACCGGTTACTGTACCAAAGGTCACCGCAGCTCGAATAGACGTTCTTCGTATCTCCGTAGCGGAACGCTCGCGTCGCGTCTTCGGTCCAGCTCTGACTCGTGCGCCACAGCCAGCCTGTGTTGCCGCACGCAGAGTCATCGATGAGCATGGGGTCGGTTCGTGACGTGATGCTTTCGTCCACGACGCCCTGAGAGTATTCCCCGCGCCCCCCGCGCCCCCAGGCGGTTTGCTTGCGCATGTTGCCCGCGTTGTCGACGAGGTCGGTCGTCGATCGCAACATCACGAAGTCCTCGTGACGAATTGCCAAGAGGTGAGGAGCATCGCCCGCTTGGGCGACGGCGGACACGATCCCCAAGAGGCCGCCTGTCGTCGCTTCGCGCCGCACGCTCGCCTTGCTTTGCGGCGTCCAGGCTCGTTGCCCAGCAGCCGGCGTGTCGTAGCGGTACTCGCTACTCGCGGTGACGTACGCGTAGCTGACTCGTACTCCGTTGAGCCCCGTGAGCAGCGAACGCACCGCATACGCTGCGTGCTTCGTATTGAGATACGTTCCGGTCTCGTCGGAGATCTCGGTGAGAAATTCCCTTCCCTTGAGCGCTTCGTTGGGGTTATCGGCCAGCCGCTCGGCACTGATATCGTTCGGACGCCTTCCCTGATGAAAGTGCGTACGTGTCCTTGACGTGGGCTCGTGCGCATCTCCGATCACGCGCGCGTCCGCGGCGCCAAAGCCGCGAAACTCTTGCTCGATGCCTTCGTAATAGCCATCGTGATAGGTGTATTCCGTTTCAGTCTTGGTTTCGAGCGCACCGATCGCCTGCATGCGATCGCTCGTGCTGACCTTGCGAACGACCGTACTGACGACGGGACTTCCGCCCGAGCGATGGACGCAAGTCCCGCTCTTTTCAAGAACGGTGGCATCGCACGCGCCGATCGCTTCGTCAGGCTTTCTAGGTTCGCGTTGCCAAGTGAAGCACTCGAGCCGCGTCGGGTCACAACGCGTCGCTTCCGAGAGGTCGCGCAGATAGTCCACGATGCTCGACGAGTACGTAAGGGTGGTGAGCGCTCCCAAGCCATTGTCGACGCTCTGCAAGAGCCGCGGCCGAACACCGCCCATCAGATCCAGCCATCGCCAACGGCCGCTGTCTGCGAAAAGGATGTCCGTCGTTCCCGTACCATCGACATCAGCGACACGGATGCGGTCCAAAGCGTCGACAGCGTAAGGTGTACCATCGGCAACGAGACGTTCGGTGAACGAAGCTCCGCCCCGGTTGAACCAAACGCTCAGCTCGCTGAATCCGACATAAACGAGATCCGTCGTACCGTCCGCGTTCACGTCTAGCAGCTGCAGGCCGGCGAGTTCACCGTTGAGCTCACGCGGTGGATTCTCCATGCGAATTTCGCGGCCCGCACGCGTGCGGTCATCACACGCTTGCGAACCATCGCCCCAGACACCAGGCCCGCGTCCGGGCCACCAGTACACTTCATCCGGTGCGATGTGGACGATGTCTTGAAGTCCATCGCCATTCATGTCGGCGATTCTCACGCGTTCGTCGGAAAGGTCGAGGTTTCGTCCCGCGTAGGGCAAGCAACTCGTGATCGGTGCGGTGCTGAGAACGAAGCCTGTGGTTGTGGATTCAGCGGAGCCGAACCGGCCCTCGCCATCCGGATAGCGGCCGAGGTTGAGCCAGGTCTGCAGCTCGGAGCCCGTGCTCCGCATGATGTCTATCAGGTGGTCGTTGTTGACATCGAGCGTCTTGATGGACGCGCTGTCTTTACCAAGATCGATACGAGGATCGGTCACACCCTGAGGCAGCAAATCGGTTACGTGATGAAACGACCAGCCCTTGGTGGGCTTGTAGAAAGCGCCCGCGACGGTCGGCTCCTTGCTCAGCACGAAATAGCCGTAGTTCGCCGTGCGCGGCATGTGCAGGACGTCAGTTCGGCCATCGCCATCGATGTCCATCGGAAGCACGTTGAGACTTGCGAGGTTGAGCGTGTTGCCCAAGCCTGAGGGAACGCCGATCGTCACTCCCGCGTCGAAGTCACCAGCACGACTCGCGAATCCGCGCGAGAAACCATTGAAATACACCCCGGCCCCGCCGCCGTAGCGCGCAGGGTCAGTGACGAGCAGATCAGGTAAGCCATCAGCGTTGACATCGAAGAGATCCGCGCGTCCCTCATCCGCCGAATGATCAGGACTTGAGCCCGAGTAATGTACCGTTGTATCGATCCCGCCGAAGCCAGAAACCTGCTCGCCGCTTCGTTGCGCCGCGGTGTATGCAAAACTCATGGGCGGCAGCAAGTGTCCGACCACGCGGTCGCTCAGTGTACCTTCAGGGATGAACGCATCGCCTATTTCGACACCCAGTGCTGGATCGAACGTGGACGGGCGTCCCTCTACCTGCACGGTGCTCAGGAGCGAGTGATAGGAGCCTGTCTCGTAGCGCAGGTGGTAGCGACGAACGAGAAAGCGTGCGCCCGCTTGATTTCCTGCACTCGTCAGCTCAATGCGCTTGAGTCGAAAGCCTTGTTCCGTACGCCAACCCGTAAGGTAGCTTGAGGTCACATCGCTGCGGCCTTCGTACACGAAGGCGATCCGATGCGCGTAGGAGGAGAACGGTGCGCTGCAGTCACGCGTGGCGCCCGCACTCTCGAAGACCGAACAACTCGCCGGAGACGTGTAGAAGATCTCCGCAGGATAGAGGATGCCTGAATTGCTCGTGTAAGAGTAATGCACGGTCGAGCCGTGCACGTCGCTCATGCGCACGAGGTTCCAGCTGAAGATCTTGGAACCATCTTCCGGATCGGCTTGAACCGCAGCCCCTGCACACGCGGCCGAGCTCGAGCCGTTACACGCGCCGAACTCGAATCGCGAGCCATCCTTGCTTTGCACGACCCAGCGGCTCGCATCGGGGGCGCGGAAGAAGCGCATGAAGCCGCCCTCGATGCGCGCGCGATATTGCTGCCAGCCCGCGAACTCAGCCGGAACGGGCGCCTCGTCGATGCGCGTCGCCGCCGCGTTCGCAACTGGCACGAGCTCTTGCCCGCCGTTGTACATGAACGTGTCCTCTCGAGTCGTCCAACTCGCGGAGTCTACGTAGCGGGGCAGACCTTTGTCTGTCTGCCGAGAGATGAAGGGCAGCGCCATCGACCAGCCGAAGCCGACGATTCCATTTCCCCCGCTCGTGGCATACGACAAGCTTAGGCCGGGCTGCACGCCCGCTCGCCCCTTAGGTACCGCGATCGGTACGCTGAAGGTACCCGTGCCGGACGAGAGATTGGGCGTGAAGCTCTCTCCCATACCCTCGATCGAGCCCTCGCCCTTTGGTAGAGCAATCTGTTGGGGCGTCACCGCCGTTTTTGAGGGGCCAGTTGGGAGGTTGAAGGGAATCTGGGCATCTTGCTCGGGCTCTTCGGGCGGAGCTCCTTCGGCTTCGACGCCTTCTGTCGCGCCTTCGAGCGCCTCTTTGATGCGCTCGACATCGATCCGCTCATGTGCGAGGCGAGAGCCGGAGACATCAAACTTTTCCTCGAGTGATCCCACTCGGTAATTCGTGTCTGCAATTGCTTCTCGCACCGAGAAGGGCTGCGAGGACTCCATCTCTGGGGTAGCTGCGGTCGTCACGCCGGTGGGAGGATCGTCCTCTGCTCGCACGCGATAACTGGAAATCGGCGACCAGAACAACAATGTTGCCAGGCAAGTAGCAACGATGTTGCGGGCGACGGCGCCAGGCCGTCTCTTACGCACAACAGCTGCCGCGGCTGATCGGATGGGAGTACGCATGTCCAACCACACTCTTCAGTTCGCGCGCGTCCAATAGCGGTAGTGCATGACGAGCTGGATGTCTTCGAGTGCTCCTCTGTCCCAGACAAAACCATCTGTGTCGTAAACGCGGAGCGTGTAGTTTCCTTCCAGTGGCCGCCCGACGAACTCATAGTCCCAGAAATCCGTCAGCAGACCCCGATCTGCGCCTGATAGGGGATTGGTCAAGTAGCGCTCGGCCAACAAGGCCTTCCCCTGCTGGATGCGACCCGGGTAAAGGGGCGCGTCATAGCTACGTCCGAGGTAGTTTCGAACCGTGAACGGACCGTCGTGTCGCAACGAGTACTGAAGGAAGTTGTTCGCGTAGCAGGCGCTCGGAAGCTCGCTCTTCGAACAGTCCTTGATCGCCGTTCCCACGACGTTTACGGCGATTTCTTCCCAACGATAGTTGAAGTTTCCAGATGCAAACCCGCCTTGTGGAATCAACGAGCCCTCGTCGATGTCCGCTTGCGAGAGGTGGAACTTCAGTTCGTGATAGCAGCGCTTCGGCAGCTTGTTCGGATCAGTGACGCTACGGGCGCAATCCGGCAAGTTCGCTGGGCAATACGTTTCACAGCCGGTGCTCCACCTCTCGGCTCGGAAGACCGAGCCATCCCCATCCTCGCAAACACCATAGGGAGAGTAGCGATCGTCGTCCGTCGGCCAAAAAGAGGATGGGTAGTCGTTGAAGTTGGGCTCGACCGCCTCGATCTGAGGAGCTGCGAACATGATGCCGTCAGCTGACACGTTGGCCAGCTCCCAGCCGACCGTGAGTTGCCCGCCACCGGTGAAGCGTCGCCAACGGCGTGTCCAACCCGGTGCCAGCCAGCGTTCTTCACCTAGCGACGCGACGATGACCCCGCCCCCGTCCCAGAGCTCCACAGAGGAGCCGTCGGCATCTCGAACGACAGGCTCTAGATCGTAGTGATCACCGGTGTCGTACCAGCTCAGCAAATGGGTGCCGCTCGGTAAGGTGACAGTTTGCTCGTAACCAGGTCGTTCCGTCATTTCAGGTGGTGGGGGTTCGGCAATGGGATTGAGCCCGATCGCGTACTTATCGGCCAGCGTCTGATGCAAAGCGGCGACGTCCTCATCGGACATGCTGAGCGTGTGGACCAGATACTCGGCGACCAGCACCGCGCTCGTGGTGGATCCCGTGATGCGTTGAGTTGTGATTTGCGACGGCTCTCCCACCGTCAAGATGTTCCGACCATTCAGGAATACATCCGTTCGACCCGCGGAATTGTCGGGTGTGTTGTGCATGCGGAGCGAGAGGATGAACGGCGTGTTCGCTGCCAGCGTTCCGTAGTTTTCATCCGCCGTCGCATGGAAGGTGGGCACCGAACCGGGTTGATGCGTGAGTTGGAGCTCCAGCTTGCCATCGGGCTTTACCCGGACAGATGGTGTCGAATAACCTTCGGTCGAATGCTGCGAGCCCAACAACGAAATCACAGTTCCGAGCTGCTCGAACTTGCCGATCATGGTCAGGACGCGGTCGGTGACGCCGTGGGACGCGTAGCGATACTCGTCCACACCGCCCGCGGCGCGATAGAAGTTGAGCACCGGTGCGGATAGATACAGACCGGCCGTGCCCTGCGGAATGCGGATTGCGGTGTGACTCCCGTCGAAATCGGTCAGCGTGGCCGACGTCGCGGTCAGCGCCCCGTGCGAGTAGCTGAGCGTGCGGTCGTAGATCGAGCCAACCGGAGCCGTGTGGCCAGAAACTGTACTGCTCCCGCCGTTCGCCGCCATTCTCGCTAGATCGTCACCATCGATCCAGGAGGTGGGGCCCCTCTGATCGATCCCGTAACGGGCGGCCAGGTAGCCATGTAGTTGGGTGATCTGCTCTTCGCTCAGGGCAGTATTGTAAGCGAGGATTTCGGCGGCCTGCACGATCTGACCGGTCTGAACAGGCCTGAGAAATGTTCCACCTAGCCGAATGGCAGGAATCGGGTGGTCAGTCGTCGCTACCAACTTACCATTAGAGTACATGCGCGCGCCGTTCGGACCATCCGATACAACAGTGATGATCGATCCATCTTGGACATGTGAGGCCGCGCCGGGGTTGATCGGTACGCGCGCGCCGAGATATCCCACCTCCGTGTTCAAGACCGATGTATCGCGCTTCCACTGGAAGTGATTCTGTGCGGCGTAGCGGTTCAGCCATACGATGCCTTCCGGTCGGGTTCCGTCACCGGCATCGACGCCTGCGTTGTACACGAGATAGGCGGAGTTGCTGCCAGTAAGACGATAGGCAGCCGTCACCGTGAAGCGCTGCGAAGGATTGAGCTGCGTATTGCTTAGCCAACCATTGGTCAGCTCGATCGTGGGGCGACCGCCTATACCCGCCGTGACGATGCGCGCTGCAGTCGTGCCGACGTAGGTTGTCGCTCCGCGACCAAAGGCGCTCCGGTCTTGACAGTCCACGCGTGTGGCCGTCACTGCATCGCAGTGCTCACCGTCGTACCAGAACTGCAGGTTGTCGGTTGGAGGCTCTGTCGGCGGCTCGTCGGGGAGGCCAGAACTTCCGGGTGTGCTCTGAACGGACGACAGTCGCACCGCGCGAACACCCCGAAACTTCGCTGGCGGCGGATCACTCGCTGCGATGATTTGCTCGCCGTCACATTCGTTCTCCGCAGGCACGGACTCGCCATCCTCGTTCTTGCCGTAGCTGATGAACGGAGTGGTCGCCGTCTGGGAAGTGCTAGGAGGCGTCTCGGGATCTTGGTCCACACGTTCGATGAGCGTGCAACCTTGAGTAGCTAGATCGATTGGTTCGACTTTGGCGCACTCGCCTTGGGACGTACATGTGGTCCGCCAAATCTCCTCGGAGACGCCACCATTCGCCTCTTCCACCGAGCGACCGCCAGCGAGCAATGGAAGGGCCTCATTCACCGAACGATAGCTCTGCAGGAGCGCGTTCGACCCCTCGGCGCTGCATTCAACCGCGCGCACGCCCAGCAGCTCGTCGCGTACGGAGACCACCGCCACGTCGTCGGCATCATGTGACGCGTAGGTGTTGACGTAAGCCGTCATGAACTCCTTGAGGCGATGGGTGTACTCACCTACGTACTGCTCGGCGTAGGTGTATTCCTCCTCCTGTTCGTCCTCTTCCTCCTCGTCTTCGGCGTTCTCTTTGTCTCCCCCTGCCCTGACCTTGCTGTAGTCGATTCCTGTCAAGGAGCAGATTGTATCCGCCCATGTTGCAGGGGCCGGCACCCAACCGACATCCTCCGTCAGAAGCGGCAGCTCCATGCCGATCTTCTGCTCGATGGCCCGTCGGGCGAGATAGTTCATGCGCACCGCGTAGTCGCGGGCGCGCTCGTAGCGCACGCGTAACGTGCTGAAGCGCGCACGCATTGCCGTGTTCACCGCGAAGACATGCCCAACGTCGTCGTTGTCGAGCATCAGCACCTTGGCGGCGGCGCGATGCGCCGCATTGCGGTGGGACTCGAGAGCTGCGATCGCGGCCTGCGCGTCACCGTAAGCGATGAGCAACGCCTTCCACGTCTTCTCGACACTGGCTTGATGCTTCACCATCTGATCCGCGGCGCGAGTGACAGCCTGTTTTTGCAGCTCGTCCACCTCGGCGTTGGCGAGCCCTTGGAGCGCCTTCGCGTGCGAGGCTTGAGTCTTCCCCGATGCGCATTGCTGCTGGGCGCCCACGATTGCGCCCGTCGCTGCGATAGCGGCCGCGGCACCTTGTCCCGGATTGGATATGGTGTTCAAGCCCACTGCACCCGCCAAGCTCGCGGCAGCAGAGAACGCCGCGTTCGTAGTCGCCATCGTGCATTGATCGTGTAAGGCTGACAGCTCCTTGGCCGCGGATTCAACATTGGCTTGCTTGCGGTAGTCCAGACCAGCGAGCTCTGATTCGAGGAGCTCCAGATCCAAGCCAGCCGAGCGCGTCTGTTCGGAGAGGTCGATCATGTACGCTGCAATCTGCTGAAGAGAGCGGTGCAAGTCGTTGACGCTCTGGGCCGACGCACCAGCATGAGTGGGATAGATATTCGCGACGCCGCTGCCCTTCATTTGCTGCACCAACGTTGCTGGTGCATCGGCGAGCACAAACGATGAAGTCGCCATTGCGATCTGTCGCGCGCGACACTCGAGCATGCCCTTGGCGCGCTGGATGTCGCTTACGCCACTGGCGTTGATCTCTAGGTGCGACAGGTCGCAGTTCTGTGCCGGCGCCATGTCTGGGCTGACGGCGATGCAGGCGAGCTCGAGCGCATCGAGGAGTACGTCTACCTCATATTGACGGACTGCGGGCGAGTTGCGACTAAAGCCGCCCTGGCCGAACACGGTTGGCAGTCCGGATGCCTTGATTCCTTTCTTGAACTTTTCCCACTGCGCAGGAGCATAGACGTACTCAGAAAATTTTACCTTGGCCCAAAGCTCATCGCTCTGATCTTGCTCCAGCGCAGGCCAGCTCGAGAACGCCCCCATATCCGTGATGACCGTCTCCTGGTCGTCCGGAATGGGAAGGGCATCAGTGCCGATATTAGCTTGGTCATAGTCGATACGAAGTGAACGCGCGGCGGCCTTCTTTGCTGGGTTCGTCAGCGTCCTGTAGATGCCGACATGGGCGGAACCGGCGTCTACAGACGGCCCAAAGGTATACTCCAGGAAGGCTCGGTCCACACTTACGCCGGTCCCTTCCCACGGACTACTCTTGGTCAAAGCGACCTTGTCGCCTGAGAGGGATTGCTCGAAGTTAGCGCGCGTACCCGCAATCTCAACACCTTCGAAGCCTGTGCGGGTAATGCTACGTAATAGTTCGACAGCCGCCGCTAAAGTTTCGCCAGTCGACTTGCGTGCGGTCGCCATCTCAGCGAGATCCCCATCGCTCCCACAACGCAACCGACAAGCTAAGCTCTGATTGAGTTGGGTGCAGTCGACGCTCTCTATAGGGCCGCAAGGGAAGCCGCTTTCCTCGGTCTTTGCCTGCCAGGGATTCGGATTCGATTCTCCGCTATAGCGTCCGGTCGTCAGCCAGGGTGCACCGTCCAGCGTGATGACCGGCAGGTTGAGGGATCCGCGATCGACCCCGAGGCGCGACGCCACCGCCGCTAGTTTTTTGCGATTCCAACCAAAGTTTCCGTCGTGCGACGAAGCGTAGTGCTCGCGCGCTTCGCTCAGCGCGCGACATGCATCGGGAGGGGGCGGGTCCTTCTCTTTGTCCGTCTTCGGAACCAGTCCTAAGCGGTCATTGAACGCGGTGAACTTGATGAAGTCCGGAAATATCTGATTGACCGGACCGGGTGTAGTCCTCGGAAGCACCGGCTGAACGAACATCTTTTCGCAGTCGTTTGGAGTCGCCGTTTGCTTTCCGATCGCGGGCTTGGGGCACATGGCTGCCGATGCTCCTCGCGACGGGCAGTTGAGCCGACTCTGACTGATGATGCCTTCCGACTTCGGGCATTGACACGGGGGGAGTCCCTCCCATTGCCACATGCAGACCGGATCCGAGCCGAGCGCAGCATTTGCGGTCGATTCAAGTCCGAGGCATTGCTTTAGCTGTGCGACGCCCTCGATTGCCTCGTTCTCCGGAATGCTCAGGAACGCTTGGATATCGCATTTGGTCCTACCATTTGCGGTAGGCATGTCACAGACTTGCGAACGAATGTCGGGGACGTTGACAACGCCACCGCACAGATCTTCGAGCTCTTCTCTGGCATCCTCGGCGCGCATGTCCATCTCTAGACCCCGGTCGACTAGCTCCGAGCCGAGTAAGTCGGCTTCCTCAGATGCAGATTGGGCAAGGCTTAGATAGTAGGACCAGCTCTCTTCGACCGTGTTGGAGCCGTTGACACCTTGAGCTTGCAATAGCTCGTCTTCGAGCCCGAGTTTGATGTTGCGGGGCAAGCCGTTCTTGCCGCAAAGGTAAGCGGTTTCGTCGGGCGCAAGCGGATCGACCGCGAGCGTCTGCGACAGCGCTTCCATGAGCCCCGAGCTAATCGGAAAGGCGTAGTATTGCGTCCCGGAGGGCGGGAGAACGATTGAGAAGCCGCCCAGAACGGTGCGATCTTGCTCTTCCGGTTGCAGCACGCCGTCCTGGTTCGTGTCGATACGTCGGGTGACGTAGACGCGCGGAGGGGCGCCTGCTCCGTTCAGGAAGTTGGAGTTGCCCACAGGCGCCGAAGATGCATCCAATCTGAATGGCGGATTGCTCTTACCCGGGTCGCTGTTTGGTGCCCAAACAACCCCGGCATCCTCGTTGAACCTATAACTCTCCACTGCTTCTGCGTCGCAAGGAGCGCCGGAGGCCGTCGTCTTGCTCAATGCGCATGCGAGACCGGCTTCGCCCAACCAGAAGTCATACTTTTCGCGAAATATTGTGATGTACTCTGAATCAGCAGAGCCGTGAAACACCGTGTCGCCCTCAATGACGCGAACGTCGGCGTAAGGTGGTGCTCCGTCTCCTTCGCTACCAGCTCTAACGATGATCCGACCTTGAACTTGCGAGCGGATATAGGCTTCTGCGTTCTGGAGCCCATTAAGAAGAGCGATCGGTCTTCCTTCGACTTCCAGGATTCCGGGAAGGTGTTGGAGGAAGTAGTCGAATGTGTGAAAGATGCCTTGTCGAGCGTAGTGAATATCGGGAGTTCCGTCGCTCAACCCGGCTACCTCGGCCGTCTCAGTGATGGCGTATAAGTAGGCGGGATTGACTTGGGTAGGTACCTTCTCGAGCCCCCAAACACGGTTGACTGCCGGCAGTGGGCCATCATCGCCGTCGGGATCGTCTACGTAAGGAGTGATGGTGCGACCGAGAACAAGAGCTTCTTGACGGAGGCGCAACGCAGCTCGCTCGAAGTCCGCCTGGTCGATACCTTGGGTCTCCAAGAACGCGAGCCCGGCTCCGCCATAGTCTTGATACGCGTCGTTGTATTGTGAGTTCAGTGAGAAAATGAGGTCGTTGGCGATATCGGCTATGGTTCTGCCCGAAGACCGCCGCGGATCCACCTGGTGATCGCGAAGCAATTGCTCCGCGCGCCGGTCGGCATCGGTCGTGGCCAATGCCGTGACAACCGGATATTCACCGTCGAGATTGTCACCGTTATTATAGAGAAAGTCGGGGATGTCGACATAGGGACTGGCGGCGCGCAGAAGTGAATCGTAAGGATCGCGCCATGCAATTTTTCGTCTGCGTGATCGGTCCCCCTTGGTGGCGTTCCTAGCCAGCGCAGATGCGTGAAGGTACTTTGCAGCCTTCTCGGCGGCTTCGATAGCGCTGGACGACGCGTCGCCAATAGTGATGGCCATTTGCGTGCCCATGCGGATCTTGATGCCGTCCTCCGTTCCGTCTTCGCAGAACCGAACGAATGCGCTCGCGTTACACTTCTCCAGCGCCAGAGTGCCCGCGGCGATCGCTTCCCGGAAGAGCTCGGCTGCAAGTAATGCCCAAGACGCACGGTCACTCGGCGAGGATGGATCGACGCGATAGGCTTCTGTGGCGCCATCAGAGTGCAGGTCTGGTTTCTCTTTGAGTAGGCCGGACCAGGTGTCGTCGTCCTGATAATCCGCTGGTCGCAGGTAATATGGTGTGGTTGCCTCGGCCAGGGTCAGGGCATAGTGCCCCATACACGTGTAGCGAAGTGCGGCCGTCATCGCGGGGAGGTCGGAGTGGACTTCGGTAGCTTCGAGTCGGATGTTGCCTTCGCAAGCGGTGCGCGCGGCAGCGCCCGCAGGATCCCAGCGGCAGTCCCATAGCTCTGGTGGATCGAAGGCCGCGATGTCGCAAGCTTCCGCGAGACCCTCGAGAAGAGGATTCAGGTCGGGATACTCAATGACCGTGTCGCCATGAAACTCGTGGACTGTCACCAAATCTTGGACTTCGGTCTTCTGACCGTTCTGATAGTGGACATAGGTAACGGTGACCTTGCGGTCCTCCACCAACGCCAACGGCGTGCGACCCTCAATCTCCGGCCGATCGGGCGGCTTCACTCCTCCCGGGGAAGTCGTATCGCACGCGAGCAGCATCGACGAGCTGGCTGCGAACGACAGGAAGAGAGCCATGTAACCGACGGACAAACGAGGATTTCGAAGCACGTAGATTCTCCGATGTGTCTCAGACAAGCGACGCAAAACGTGTCGGCGCCGTGTGCTCGCGAGCACACGGGAGCTGGGACGACACGCGTCAGTCCTTCTTCTCGAAATGAAGGCTAAGAAGCGCTCGCCAGGGGAGACAGCAATCATTCTCGTGGTGAGACTGCTGGAGCTGCAAAAGTTATTTTTTCAAGTGGAATGCATGAGTGCGCCCCGCGCGGCACAGCCGCAGAAGCACTGAGGAATCCAACTCGCGTCACACCCTTACGGGTGCGACAGCGAAGGGGTCGCTTCGTACGCTCGGACGCAAGGAGGGTGGTGCGAACAGCGAATCGATTCAATTTATTCGTGATGCATACGCAGGGTGCGTTCTGCAAGCACCCTTTTTCCCGTTCACCCCGCGTCCGCACGTCATGGACAAATCCGACACACGAGCGCGTGTTTTCCCGCGCTCAAAGATTTCCGCCTGGCGGACTGGCCGCGCAACAAGCTGCTCAGGTTGCCCCGAAAGTCTTGGCAGGGACTCTTGCTACAGACGGTCGCGCGCCAATACTCAGCAACCCGTCCGGACCAACCAGCAAGGTCCGGAGAAGCGCTAGGCGATTGGGATTGGGCTTCATTCCAAGTGGGAAGAGACGTTGCCGACCCGTGGCGCCGCACTTGCCCCGCTTCTTGCGCACCAATAGGCATATGACCCCCTAGGTGGTCCTCAGGTTCCCTTCAGCACCATCCGGCGATTGCGGTCCGTCACCCTGCCGACGAGGGTTGAGGCTACGTGGCCAGCCTTGAAGCGCCGCGCTCGTCGAACCTTGTGCAGTACGCGATGGTGGGCGTTGCAGGGGGCAACGGAAGCGCGAGTCACTTGCTGCCGATCTTCGCCCTTCCCGCCTGCGCACCACCGATGGATCGATCTTCGGCAACACTGGGTCATTCGCTGCCCGAGCGACCTCTGCGCGCGCCTCAGCATCTACCTCGCGGATGCCCCTGACAAGTGCACTGTAGTTGCGCCTGGTCTGTACGACCCAGCTTATTCCCAGCGCGACATGGTCTGTGCCCTGAGACCAAGGCGCAAGCCCAGCTCTGCTTGGGTCGGGCGGTCAAGCGGGTCGTTCGTCTGGCTTCGAAGATCGCTTTGCCGAGCGAGAGCTCCATGATCGCCCTTTCGTCTTATCCCTCCGCCCTCGCACGCCGGATTTCGTGCCGCGTCATCGGGCCGCGCATGAACGACATCGCAAAGCGCGGCTGCAGGAGACGCGCGCCGACGGGATCATGCGCATCTCGCATCACGAACCAGCGCTGCGCCAAGCGCTTGATCGTGCTCTCGAGCTCACGCGTCGAGCCGCCATTGCCGCGCTCGCTGTGCGCCAAGCCTTCGACCACGCGCTCGCGGTCTGCATCGGTCTGCAGACGTCCCACGCACCACAGACCCGCATTGCTGAGCGCGCGATAGTCGAGATCCATCGGGTTCTGCGTCGCCACGAGCACCCCCACGCCGAACGCACGCGCCTGCTTCATGAGCGAAACGAGCGGACGCTTGGTGGGCGGATTGGCCGGATGGGGCGGCAAAAATCCGTACACCTCATCGAACACGACGAGCGCACGCAGACTCTGAGAGCCAGGCAGCTCGCGCATCCAAGACAGCGTCTCTTCGAGCAGCACTCCCAGCACCAGAGCGCGCTCGTCATCGTCGAGGTGCGCGACG
>WUUC01079277.1_pt1 | contig 17044 bp, 24 predicted proteins | sample 6278441 | NCBI WGS metagenome assembly WUUC01 (sample SAMN13675441, study PRJNA597444) | soil metagenome | isolation source: soil | place: USA: Washington | collected 2017-10 | reverse complement strand
CTGTCTGCTGCAAAAGCAAAGCCAGATGCCCCGCCTCTTCGAGGTTCGCGCAGATGCGGACGGTGTCCTGCCTCGTCTTGCGTTTGTGGATCCAGCCATCGCCGAGCCAGCGACCGATCATGTAAAAGAATGCGGGCGCCGCGGCATCGACCCCCAGGGTGCCCGGCAGCCGCATCCAGTACCGAGGCAACTCGAGCGGCGTGGCCCAGCCGAAACCCGAATACATGAGCGAATAAGCTGACGAGGGGTCATGCTCGCCGAGGCGGTCTGCCGACACCCAAACCGGTTCCAAGAGTCGGGATTCGTGGCGACCGCGCTTCCCGCTCTGTGTGATGCGTGGCGCGTACTCACGCGCGTAGAAAGCCTGATCTGGGGTCGCTTCGGTTGCGGTGTTGCCGTGACCAGAAAGGCGCAAGGTGGCGCCGCGCCCAGGCAGCAGCGCCACAACGGGTTGCCACCGAGCATTGTGAGTCCAGACCTCGTCGCCCACTGAGAGCGAACCGATCGTAACCAACCCAGACTTCGACAAGACAGCGGTGTCAGGAGTGAAAGCCACGCGTCGTCTACGTTCTCGATGCGTGAATAGTTGCTGAGAGGTCACGCTCGAACCTCCGGATATTGACGAGGCCAATTCCCAACCGGCCAAGTCGCGGGATCGCCGCCCTTGCCGTTCGCGCCGGTGGCGATCTGCTTGGTGAAGACAGGGATGCCGTTCTCGACGCACTGATCAACGAGGCTGCGCGCCCACGCGACATCCATCTGGCGAGCGCCAGGGCCAGATTCCGACCCCAACACCAGCCAATTCAGATGGATCGCGCCGGTGCCGCCGATCTTGATCGGGCCCAACAGCGGCTCGCAACTGGCCCAGTGAACCGCCGCCGGGCACTGGTGAACGAGAACAGCGACCCGCTTCCAAGCGTCCTGGTCTTCGCAGCTGACACCCAGGTGCACGTTGGGCAGTGGCCAGGAAGCAGCGCCCCGTCCTGGAGCGAACCAACGTGCCCGCTCGGCCCTTGCTGTTTCGCGCATAGCGTCGTCCGCCGCACAGACGCACCGGTCAATAGCGCCAGCGTCTATCGACTTGAACCACTGCGCAGCGCGCAACGGACGCTTCGTCAGGATCATGAAGGTGTGGCGCGGGCAAGCGGCCATTACCCCGAACACCGCGGCAATGTCGACGTCGGTCAGCGACTCGTGGAACAGATCGCTCATCGAGTTTACAAAAACCCGCTGAGGCTTTCGCCAGGTCAGCGGCTCGCTCAGCATCTCCGGGTGAAGGCGCGCGAACCCGGCCCAATCGACCTTGCCTTTTCGGATCGTGGTCAGGCCCTGATACGGGCCCGGCTTGCCGTTCACCTCGTTCGAAAACCGATGGGCGAACTTCATGGCGTAGCACTCCGCACAGCCGGCTGAAACGCGGCTGCAGCCGCGCACGGGGTTCCAGGTCTTACCCTTCGTCCCGTCTGGGTTTTGGCACCACTCGATGTCGGTCATTCGTTCCTTTGGGGCCCCGCTGCAGGCTCGAACCGCAGCGCGTTCCACCCGGGGCCGGCTTTTCGCTCTACGGAGTCCAGGGGTTGGCGCATTCATCGAGCGTGGCGCCCTCGAACAGCACTGATGACGTCCCCAAAGCGCCACCGTTGTCGTAGTAGAACTTCAGCGTTTGCGCGGTCCAGCGCCCGTAGCCACGAATCTTCGTTACGCCATCTCCCAGCCAAGCAGTGCCGTCGAAGATTGGAGCCGCGTAGCGCTTGTCGGCGTAGAGATAGCCGTTGCCGCCCCAGCTGCCAGGTCCCCCCATGTGGATGCATTTCAGGTTCGGGTCACCCGTGTGCACGCACGGAAGGTCCGTCGGGTTGTACTTCGAGACGTGATCGAGCCGAGTGCCGTTCCAGCCAGGACCACTGAAACGGGCTTGCCAGAAGCCAAAGTCGATCACCGCGTAGGTGGTGACGCCAGTCGCAACGTCGGTAGAGCCGACCTTCAGCTGCCACGGGATGAGGCTCGAGCCCAGCGTGTTCACGTGCACGCTGGTGACGTAAGACGCAAACGGAGCTGTCTGGTCACCAGCATCTCCGGTCGGGCGATTGCAGGACCCGAGCGCCTCTTGGACCTCGGCAACGTCTTCGTCCGGCAGGTCGTTCGATTCGACCGGAGCGGAGTTGCAGCCGAGCAGACCGGCTAAGCCCATCAAGAATACTGAAAAGCGGTTCATTCGTTCTTCCTTTGCAAGACGCAGCTCCGCCGTTCGCGAAGCGGGTGTGCTTCACGGTAGTGACGGATTGTGTCGTGCAGGCGTTACGCGTCGACCGGTGCTGTCGTTTCTCCGAGTGCTAATTTGACGTAACCCGCCGCGCGCAAGTCGCGCTGCGTAGCGGGGCGCAGGCGGTGGTCCTGCAGCAGGAACAGACCGTCGATCGGTTCGTCCTCACCGTTGGACGCCCGAATTCCGTCGCTACTTTGCTTGTCGTTGGTCAAAGACGTGTCCTTCCGGGTATCCAGTGCTTGCGGTCGTGCCCGCATGGTGGCGTCTTCAGCTTCGCGAGCTGGTCAGCGAATGACTCGCAGCCGCAGAGTTTGCAGTGCCAGGGAATGCGCTCCACTTAGAAAGCTCCCGTGTCGTTCAGCCCACCAGCGATGTCGTCGGCGAGCTCGGACAACAACGCGTGCTGGTCTGGCAGGTGGTGGCGCGCAGCGGCGCGCGCGCGGATCACCCGGACGATGCGACTGCGCTCGGCGTCCGCTGGGCCGGTCGAGCCTGACTTGCGCGCAGGCTTGTCGGTCTTTCCTGTGGCGTGGACCGCCCTCGCGTGCTTGGCAGGGTCACCGTTCGGAAACGCGGCATCGTACAGGTCGTGCATCTCTTCGACCTGCTCGCGCTCCCAATTCTCGAGCCGCTCACCGGTCCAGCCTTCGAAGTAGCCGGCCATCTTGTGCAGACCTGGCGTGTGGTCCTTCAAGCAGAGGGGCAGCGAGAACCAGTCGTGGCTTTTCTGGGACGTGCCCTTTCGAGCATTCGGGATCGACTTCGCCGGCCGAGCTTCGTCCGGGCTGTACGTCGTTCCGTACAGGGCGTGATGGGCCTGGACTCCGAGCGTCGTGCCGCACGCTGCGCAAGGACGCGAGCGGACGAAGTTCGTGAAGTGCGGGAGTTCGCCGGCCATCAGAAGCAATCCTCCAGAGCAGACCCTGCATTCCTGAGGTGAATCTGGTCGACGTAGCTAGCGGACGAGTTCGCGTCGCTGACGAGTTCCCGAGCCTTCTTGTAATTCCGGCGGATCACTTCGATCCGAGCCTTCCAAGGGCCAGCACGGTTGCACGCGCTTCCTTCAGGGCGTCTTCGACGGCGATGGCGGCGAGGTCGTGCTTGGTCACGCTGCCCTCCCGAACCACTCGTGCGAGCTAGCTCGAAATCCCTCACAATCGAACAGGTAGGCCAGCCGCCGCAGCACAGCCGTCGCCATGTAGACGCTCTTGTTGGTCACGACGCCCAGGTCACAGAGCTCAGCGTCTTTGGTTGCCTCGTAGGTCGCGGCTGCGAGTTCGTGATTGCCGACGTCGCCACGCTTCAGCAGATCCCAAAGCTCACGCGCCGCCTCCTTTTCCAACTGGCCGAGTCGACGGTGCCAGAGGATGTCACCGCGCGCGCATTCCTCGTCCCACTCGTCTCTAGCCGTGCCCCCGTGGCGAGCCTTCTCCCGGGCATAGCCGTAGCTCCGTGTGGCCATCCAATACACGCGACCGCGCGGCCAGTGAGCCCGGTCACCGCCACCTTGGAAGACGACAGTCTCGATGTCGCCACCGACGTAGATGCCGCCGGTGAGGGTGACGACCTCGGCCCACGTCCAGTCGCCCTTGTTCACCTTGATCCGAATGCCGTCCATGATGGCGTGACGCTGCCCGCCGCGGGCCGGCAGCAGGTCGACCTCGTGCAGCTCGTCCCATCGGATGATGAAGACCTTGTGTGCTGTCTTGTCGCGCAGATTGGCCGCGAAGGCGCGTAGCGCGTGCTTCTCGGTGGGGAAGATCGGTACTCGCTTAGCCTTGCCGGCGGCCGTGTAGGTCCAGGACTCGAGTGGCCTCTTGCTCACGCTGCCTCCGTTGCTGCTGGCCGTGCAAATCCCAGCTCGATCCAGGCGCGACGGGTTGCACGGTATAGGGTGACGTTCTTGTCCTTGCCTGCTGGCTCGAGCCAGTCGAGCTCCACCAGAATGGAGGGCAGGTTATCGGAGCCGTACTTCGCCATGCTCTTGATAGCGTTGCGGTTGGGGAACCCGCCCTCCGCACGCTCGCAGGCCATGACGGCGACGACGATTCGAAGCTCCTGCGGGGAGAGGTCGAGCACGGCTCGAGAGGCGCTCGTCCTCCCGCTGCGCTGTGCGCCCATGACGCGCTGCTGGGGTGCAAGTGTTCTCATCAGGCTGCTGCTCCGATCTCGGTGATTCGCCGCGCGGGCGGCTCGATGGTGGCGTCGGCCAGGCGCACGACTTCCGGGTTGTGGCTGACGAAAAGCAGTCGGTCGGCCTTGGTGAACGCGACGACGTGCCGCATCATTTTCACCCACTGAATCGCTCCTGCCGAGTCGAGGAAGTTCGTGCTCTCGTCGCGCACCAGCGTGGGCCGGTCGAAGCCCATTCGAGAGCAGCCGAGCATGGTGATGGCAGAGCTGATCGTCTCGGCGAGCGTCGCGCGCTCTCCTCCGGAGTGCTCCTTCACCTCCTTGTCCTCGCCGGTCAGGTTGTCGATGACGCGGATCTCGCAGCCCTCGACCATCTTCTTCCCGTCGGCGTCCAGGTGCTGGGTGCGCGCGTACATGCTCCAGCGCGTGCCTACGCAGTTGCGCAGGATGTCCTGCATGAAGGTAGTCAGCTCGGGGCCGACGTTGTCGATCTCCGCCGCCTGCATGCCGCCACGCCCGTGGTCGAGAGCGAGGCGCGTCCAGTCGGCGAGCTCGGCTTCGATCTCCGCGCGCTGTTCCTCGAAGCCGAAGACCTTGGCGTCGACCTCCTCGGACCGCGCCAGCGCGGACGCCGCCTTCGTTGCCGCCTCGTGGCCGGCCTTGGCCCGAGCATCGGCCGCCGTCAGCGCTCGCTCAGCGCCCGCAACGTCGGGGGCAGCGGGGAGTTCTTCGACCACGACCGCCGCCAGGCGCCCCTCGATCTCCGGTACCTCGACCTGCCCGGCGTTGACCTGCGGCTCGAGCTCGGCGATGCGCGCTTCGGAGGCGGCCAGGTCGGCGGCTCGCGCGGCGTCCCGTCGCAGTGGCTCCAGCGCGGCCGCCTGCCGCTTCCCGTCCACCGCGACCTGAAGCCGGGCAAGTGCGCGCGCCAGGGCCGCGACGGTGGCCACGGCGTGCCCGGACAACAGCTCCGCCAGCTCTCGCTCGGCCGCGGCCAGGTCAGCGCGGGCGGCAGGCAGGTCGGCTTCCCGCGCAGCAAGACGCTCGGCCTCGGCCAGCTTCCGATCAGCGGCAGCCTGGCGCTCGCGGGCGGCACGGAGCCTCTCTTTGGCGACGGCCAGCTGTCTCGGTACTTCCGTTGCGGTCGCTACGGCCTCGTCGTCGGCCGCCAAGACGCGTGCGGAGGTGGCCTTCGGGTCGAAGGCCGTGTCGATTACCTCTTCGTGCCCCGCGCGCAGCGCCGTGATGCGCTCGCTCAGGCCGGCAACGTGTTTGGCGCTGACCACTTCGAACGTCGTCTCAGCGCCCGCCACCGCCCCGCGATCGGCCTCTGCGGCCTCTTTCAGGGCGCCCTTGCTGGCGACGGCTGCCAGGATGGCCTGCTCGTCGGCGAGGCGGCCGAGGGCTGCAGCGCGACGCTGCTCAACCGCTGTGCGCCGCTGGGCACCGTCCCTCCAGGGGTCGAGCTCGGACCGGACGGCCGCGTCGGCGGCCGCGTACGCCGACCGCAGATCGGCCAGCGCTCGTTCTTCGGTGGGGAGCCGCTCGACGGCTGCCCGGATTGCGGAGGCGTCAGCCTGGAGCGCCTGCGCGGCCGCCAGGCCTGCCTCGGCCGTGGATAGACGCGTGCGGGCGCTGGCGAGCTGGTCTCGCAGGGCGCGCTGCAGGGTCTCGGCCGCCTCGCGGGTCGCTTTCTTCGCGGCGTAGTCCGTCGAGTCGAGTTGCGCCTGGGAGAGAGTCGCCTTGGCCAGCGCGACGAGTTCGTCCGCTGCGGCTACCTCGGTGCGCGCGGCCTCAAGCGCAGCGCTGGCAACCGCCGCCGTGGGCACGTCGCCGCGCACGTCCGCGATCCGCGCCAGCACTTCGTCGAGCTTCTTCTTCTCGGCCCGAGCGAGCTCGCGCGCCAACTCGGCCTTCCGCTCGAGCCGGTCGAGCCCGATCACCCGGAGCAGCACGGCGATCCGCTGCCCCGAGGTCATGTCGACGAAGCCTTCACTCTTCTGGTGAGAGAAGAGCGACGCCAACACTACCGACCGCTCAGGCATGGTGTCTTCGACCCACTGCTTGAAGACCTTGGGTCCCGACTTCTTCCAGAGCTCCTGGCCATCGTGGGTGACGACGACGTTGCTCTTACTCTGGAGCGCGTCGATCATGTGCTTGATCGTGTAGCGTTTGCCCTTGTTCCAAATGGTCGACTCGAGGAGAGCGTCCGCGGCGCGCGCGCGGCCAACGACAGTGCCGTGCGTCGGCATCGAGCCGTACAGGGCACCAATGATTGCCGCCTCCAGGGTGAACGAGTTGTGCACCACGAAGGAGTCGGCAAGGTATGCGTGCTCAGCCGTAGCAACGCCTAGGTCGAAGCACGGCTCCGTGCCGCTCGCCTCGACGGCGGTGACCCTCGCCCACCAGATCTGCTCGTCGCTAACGGAAGCAGGCCCGCCGAACTTCAGGAATTGAGCCCTAGACATCCCCCGTCGCAGCTTCCGCCAAGCGCTGGTCGCGGAAGACACCGGCAGGTATGGCGACCAGATCTCAAACGGCAGAGCGTCGACGTTTGTGTTCTTGGGACGCCCCCGATCGAATCGGAGGTTCTCCGCCTTCGGACCCGTGAGCGGAACGCATGCGGCGAAAGTGTCGCGAGAACTCTCCGGGACGCGCAGCGTGTAGTAGGGTTTCCCGTCGACGAACTTCGTGCTCCGGATGGATTGCACTCCGTTCAAGAGCAGCAGATCGCGAACCTGGCGCGCCAGCACCGAGGATGCCGTCGTGTAGGAGATCTCTGCGTGCTGCGGTCTGTCGCTCACGTAGCCATCCGTGAACCAGAGCGCGGCTAGCAGTACACCTGCCTGTCGCTTCGACACCTGGTGCAGCACGCCCAGCGTCTTACTGGGCGCCAGCCCACTGATGCCAAGCCGCCGAAGCCAACGCAGGTAGGCATCCCGGCCACGCAGGTATCCGTCGAACTCGCACACGCACGCGGCGGCGGCCACCATGGCGGAGTAAGTCTTCTCTTCGATCCCGGCGTCGCCCTCAGCAAAGCGGAGAGCGTTGGAGCCGAGAAAGTCTCGGAGCGAGTGACCAGCGATCGCCAGGGCGCCAGCCACTCGCTGATTCGATTCCCTGGTCGGCGTTCCCTTTTGAAGAAGAACGGTGTTGTTCTTGTCGACCACCTTCGCTCCCGGGAAAACGGCAGCAAATGCTGTGGCGAAGGCAGCCCGCTTCCATGCATGGCGCGCGCAGAGCCAGGCGTACGTTTCACCAATGACGCCGTCACCGACGGTGTAGCCAGCAAGACGCAACTCGTCGTCCGTGATCGGATATTCTGGTCGGTCCGGGAGAGAACGACCGACCGCGAGATGATCATCGGTCGTGACCTGTCCTGCCGGCACCCAGCCACGCTGCGTAAGCACGGGGTGCGTTTCGGCAACAGATAGCGGCCACCCCCTCGCTGTGATTGTGACCAGCGGGCGCTCGCCACACTCGTGCCACTGCTCGACCGGCACTGGCTCGACGCGCCCAGCCACCATGCCGACCACCTCGGTCACGCGCTGCGCAACCGCCTCGCCCAGCGACATGGCCCCACGCGTGGGGTGGTAGACGACCGTCGAGGCAGGGGCGCATTTCCCCGTGCCATTGGCGCCCGTGAGCGCGATCAGCTTCTGGTCGTCGCTGAACTGCGTGGTGTCGAAGCACCACTCGTCACTGAAAGGGCCGATGCCCCGGAACACGCACTTCTCAAGCCTCATTGGTTGCCTCGTGGAGTCGGTCGGCCTTGGTAAGCAGCGCGAGCTGGCGCGACCCGGGGTCGAAGCCGATGGACGCCCAATGCGCTTCGAGCTTTTCGCGGTGACCGACGGCGCGAGCCACTTCCGGCGCAAGCGCGCGCGTCTGCGTCTCGACCACCTCAGCGAAGGTCACCGACCGCGCGCCGCGCGCCAGCAGGTCTCGCTTGATGTCCTCGGCGGCTGCGCGGGCGGGCTCCCGCTGGTCAGCGGGAAAGGTGAACTGAAAGCGGACATCAGCACCGGAGACGTCTCGGTGCGCGTAGCTGTTCGTGAGCGAGCCGCCGATCAGCGCGCCCTGCGCCAGAATCATCGGTGCCACCGGCGTCTGCACGCGCGTCACCTCGACGACTCTCGGGCCGTCGGTGCGCACGACAAGGTAGCCCTTGTTCGGATCAGGCTCGCCGAAATTCGCGTGTTCTGGACATCCCCCGTAGTAGCCGCGTACGTCGCCCACCTGGACCTCCTGCTGGGCGTGGACGTGCCCGAGCAGGTAAACATGCGCGCGCATCAGGGCCAGGTCAGAGGTCGACAGCGTGAGCTCGGCGCCGCGGACCGGCTGGTCATGGTCTGTCCGCGCGCCCGAGAGCATCAGGTGCGCGAGTCCGATCCTCGCGAAGCCCGGATGCGCGTCCATCTCCGCGCCGATGCCGGCGAAGATGTCGCGCATGGCGGCGCGGGCGCGCGCGTGAGCCTCCTCGGCGCTGCCTCCTTCGAGCCCAGCCAAGAGCGGGCCAAGGTGCGGCCACGGGATGCAGCCGATCGCTAGCTGCAGCTCTGGCAAGAAGTGCGCGGTGGCGCGGTTGTAGAACCGGATCGGGTGGTCGCCGCCCAGGTCGTTAAAAATCTGAGTCTCATTTTCTGACTCGTGATTGCCGTCGACAGCCACCACCGGACCGCGCTTGGCCCGCCGAACCAGCCACTCGCCTAGGGCGTTGCGGTCGGCAGCTTTCCCGCGCTTCTCGAGCGCGTCGCCGCCGCATAGCGTCGCCTGGCACCCCCGCTCGTTGGCGTCCTCGTCGATCCAGTTCTGAACCCGGACCGTCTCCTCGAGATCGTTGTCAGCGTCGTAGTGCTGATCGGTGACGTATGCGATCAGGGTCATCGGCCGCCCGCCGCGCGCTTGCCGTAGAGGTCATCGTTCGAGGTCCGGAACGAATCGACGACGTGCTGGGCGATGATCGGCTTGGCGACCGGGTCGCTCGTCTTCCCGGTGAGCACGAGCCGCGCCGCAAAGAACGGCCGCTCGAGCTCGCGCAGCGTGTAGGACCGCACCCCGAGCGTACGCACCGCCTTGAGCCGCGCCGTCGTGTCGCAGTGGCTGTCGATATATTCGCGGCGCCGCTCGACGTCGTAGCCGTCACGCGAGCGGCGTTCACGCAGCCGGGCAACCAGCGGTGAGCCCTGCCGCAGGTCGATGCCAGCGCTCCCCTGAATGCCGCGTGGGCTCGTGTCGAAGTCCTTGATGACTCCCTCGGCGGCGTACGAACGCACGTAGGGGTCCCGTTGGTTGTCAGTGCGCTGCCCTGGTTTCCAACTGATCCCGAGGTCTCGCGCGAGACGGTCGAGCAGCAGCTTGTTCGGCAGAAGCTGAGTGGGGTCGTCGTCATCCGGAAAGGTCTCGTGCTTGACGTCGACCCGAAACGCCGTGACCAGCAACGCGCAGCCGGGCAACAGGGCTGCAACCTGCGAGCTCGGCGCCAGCAGGTGCCCGACTTCGGCGGCATCCCGCAGGGCCATGTTCGCCTCTTCGGTCGTTTCGAAGCTGCCTGTCGGGAACTTTCGGCGCTTCAGCAGCGGCCGCGCCGCGCCCACGAACTGCTTGTGCTTGGCAATCGACGTCGCGCTCGTTGCCGCACAAAGCTTCTGCTCGACCACCGTGCATGCTTCTTCGAGCTCCGCGATGGAGCACTCGGTGATCAGCTTGCCCCGCGCCGGCCCTGCCGGAATCTTGATCAGCTTCGTCATGCGTCGTCCCCGGAACGGAAAGCCCAGCTCTCGCGGGCGAGATCCGCGACTTCGTCGATCAACTCTGCCGGGCGCTGGCCGGCGTGTAGGTAGAGAGCCAGCTGCGCGCAGCGCTCTCGCAGGGCTTCGCGGATGAGCTCGTCCATCAGATTCGCGCTCCCGGGAATTGATCGCGATAGGCGCGCCCGAGAAGGAAGTACGGCCGAGCCAGCGACTCAGTGTCCAGTTCGAAGTCGTCATTACGGTGCCAGCCTTCGATGAAGGCGCGAAGGCGATCGATCGGGACCTCGCCCCAACCACCCTTCTGAGCCTCAGAAGAGGGCGGGAATGGCGATGCCGCTTCCGGGTGCGCGCCCAATGGGCAACAGCCCGTCTTGCCGAGCTTCGTCGCGTTCACCACGACCGTCGCAAGCTTCGCGTGGAAAGCCATGAAGGCGGCGTCCCCCCGAATCTCCGAGATGGGCATCAGAGCCGCACCCTTCCGTACGTCGCGCTCACGCAGCCAGCGCAGAAGGCTCGACCCTCGGCGTCATGCGTCTCAGCTGCCTTGCAGCGAGGGCATCGGTTTGGAGTCACCTGCTTGCGAGCGAGGTGCTGCAGGTAGCCGTCGACCGCGTCGAGTTTCCGACGAGCAGCGCAAACCGCCTCAACCGCTTGGATGAAACGCTCGTCGTGGATGTCTTGAGTGAGCTCGGCTAGGCGCGTGATCAGCGCGAGCGCCTCTGCCGACGCCTCACCACGTGGGTCGTCCGCCTTATCGGCAATGACACGCTCGCCACTGCGGCCAGACTGGAGAGCCGGCAGGCCGGCTGGGTCGATGACGAAGCCACCGGCCATCGTCATCGACCGCTTCACCGTGCGCGCGGAGCTGATCGGAGCTTCTGATTCTCGTTTTGCTTGAGCTGATTGCATGGACGCGTCTTTCCCCTCAGGGCTTGATTCCGAGTTGCGTGGGCTGCGGAGTTCGAGGCTGCCCGCGACAGGCGGGGGACGGGGTTAGGGGGAGGGCGCCAGGCAGGGCGCGGACCCGTCGCGGGCATTCTCGAGCTTCGGAGCTCGTGTCAGTGGCGAGCCACCTCCTGCTGCAGGTGATCGAAGAGCGGGCCGTCGCTCAGGAGGCGGTAGTCACGATCGTGGCTGGTCACCGCGACGCAGTCGTCGAGCAGGTCGGCAACCCCGAGAGCTTCGCGCTCACGCTCGATGACGTCGTATTTCTCCTCGCAGCGGCGTCGAAGGTAGTGCTCCTGCGCGCTGGTCAGGCAGAGCGCCCTCATCGCAGCGCGGTCACACCACTCGAGCTCGTAGCGCCCTGGACCGATCTTCTCCACCTCCGCCCGGACCTCGTTGGCCACGGAGGCGCACGTGTAGACGATGACGCTGACTTCGATCACCGGACGCTGCTTTCTGCGTAGCGCGGAGCCGTGACCGGGTCGGTGCGGTCGATGTAGCCCGCCAGCCATGCGACTGACGCAGCGAGAAATAGAGCCAGCAGAGGCTTCATGGGTCGTGGCTTTCGTTGGGTCGGAAAACACGCGCGACTTAGGGCGACACCTGCACAAGGCCGATGTCTGTTCGGACCATCCGGTAGCGCGCCGTCAGAAACGCCCTCACGTCAGAGGCGTCGATGCCTGCCGCGAGGGCGATGTCCGCGAGGGCGGAGCGGCTGGGAACGACAGGAGCCGCTTGGTCAGCGGGGCACGGGACCGTCGAGATCGGCTTTGACGGCGGGGTTGAGGGTTGGTTCGTCATGGCCTTCAACGACTCGAGGCCCGCGGCCAGTGAAGGCGGCGGGCCAGACCGAGCCGTGAGCGATCAGCCCAGCGCCTCCAGGCGTGCGGTCAGTTCGCGGATGGTCCGCTCCGTCAGGCAGCGCTGCTGGCGGGTTCCCTTGCCGAGGCAGTTGGTCCAGAAGGCGATGGCGGCGGTGAGGCGGGCTGCTGCGTTCGGCATCCCTGATCAATATTACAAGTCGAATGACATTACAAGTCGAATGGCAAAAGAAAAGTAATGACTAGGGCCCGAGCGGCAGCTTTTGCCAGCAAAACTCCGGACTTGCGCCCCGCGAGAAAATGCGAGTCTGCCTGGCGCGCGCCGACGCGGACGCGCGCTGGCTTACTTGTGCTTGGCCCGTGGTCGACCGGGTCGCCTGACGATCCCGCGACGCGGCGATGAAAACAGATCCGCCACTGAGCACCGTAAAACTCGCGCAAGTTGAACGAGTCGCTCGATGCTCAGGTTCGCTTCGCCGGCCTCTATCCGCTGAACTTGGCGAGGCTGCACGCCGAGCGTCTCCGCCAGCTGCTCCTGGGTCACTCCGCGCGCGGTGCGAAGCTCAACCACGCGAAGGCCAAGTCGGGTCAGAATGCGCTGCGTTTCCGCCGTCGACACTTGGCGGAAGTAGAAAACGACGGGGCTGCTATTAACACGTCCCGGGAAAGCGCGTTACGCGTGCCGGGAGTGCCGGTGACAGCGAGGATCCGCCGCAAGGCGTGGTGGCCACGCTCTTCAATGTCACACCCGATCACGCTTGCACTACCACGCGGGCGCGAAGCGGACTAAATTCTGATGCTCAGCCGTTTTATGGGATGCCCCACCGGGAGGGACGATGCTTCTTAGGACTATTTCAGAAGAGAACGGGACGCAGGTACTTCGCCTCTACAGCGAAGGGCGGCTCGTGTTCATCGTGCGAGGCTCGTCTGGGTTCATCAACTCTGCGGGGGATTCGTTTTCTCGGGCTTGGAGGCGGACTCAGTCTCCGGGGCCGGTGCGGGTACCGAGCCCAGCTCCGCGGGCGCCACGTCGTGAGGGCTGATCTTTCCACGTCGTATTGCCTCGGTGATCGAGACCCACGGGTCGACCATCCCTAGGGCGAACTCGTCCAAGGTCATGTCGAAAATCTTCGCCACGCGGTAGGCGCTGACCAAGCGGACGCCCTTGAGGCTCTTGTTCTTCTCTAGGTTCGAAATCGTGGCCTGAGAGACGCCAGCCTTCTGGGCGAGCTCGTCTTGGGTCCACCCGCGCTTCTTGCGCTCCGCTTCGGCGCGCCCCGGCAGCCCGAGCAACTCGGGCGGCGTTTCGACCGTGATCGCTCGCGAGCCTTTCGGAGCGGTTGGGTCTTTTTTACAGGCAGCCATCTGCCTGAAACTCCACACGGTTTTGGTGACCGTCGCAATGCGCCCCGTTCATTCGACTTGTCATGCCATTCGTTTTGTAATACACCGATGGTGAATGGCTCCGAAGGTTCCCGAGACGCGCGCATGGCAGGCGCTCGTCACGCTCATTGCTAGGAAAAGCCAAAAACAGGTCTGTCTCGACTCCGGCGTCAACCAAAGCACGCTGAGTCTGATTGCCAGCCTCCAGCGGATGCCCGGCCGGAAGACGGCGCTGGCCCTGGAGAAGGTCGGCATCAAGGGACCGTGGTGGGAGCAGCCGAGCCGGCCCAGCAAGGCCCCGAGGGCAGCCTAGATGGCGACTGTCGATCACGCGGGCGCGTCTCTCGCTCGCTTCCTCTCGCCCTCGCGGCACGCGACTCCACTTCGCCGAGTCCGTGTTGTCGCCAAGCACGACCCGCTCAGCGCGGTGCCTCGCGGTGACTTCAAGCTGAGCGACTTCAGCTACCAGCGTGCCCGGCTCTGCCAAACCCAGTTTGGGAACTGTCGGCTGCGCAGCCTGAGGGTCGCATGAGCAGCGTCGACCCGTTCGATACGATCCGCGCCGAGCTCGCGAAGCTCGAGAGAGAGCGTCTCGGTGGCCCCGGTCTGCATCGTTGTGTGCCTCCGGCATCGCCAGACGACCAACGCAAGCTTGATGCCAAGCACGAGGCACGTCGCCGAATCAAGGCTCTGTGGCCCGACCTGAGCCAGCGCCGCGTCGCGGTGACCAAGCTCGGCATCGACGAGGCTACGCTGCGCGGTCAACTCGATCCGCGGCAGATGAACCGCGAACCCAGCGCGAAGGTGCTCGAGTTGCTCGAGTATCACGAGCAGATCGCCCGCCTCGCGCGGAAGATTGGCGAGGCCGTCTGATGGCTCTTTTTTTGGCTCGTGAGTGCGTGCACGCAGTAACTCTTGCGGGTGATTGCACCGTCACGCTGAACCGGGAGTCAGGTGCGTCACGCGTTCCCGGTACGGCTGACGCGTTGCGCGTGTTCAGCACTGCGCGGTCTCTGCCGTCGCTCTTTGAGGCGCCGGTTTCGAGTGATCTGTTCCAACAGGAGACGACCCATGGATCCGAAGAGCGGGGCCATCGCCCATTTCGAAAAGGACTCGGACGCGATCCGAGCAGGCTTCACTCAGAAGCTCACCGAGCCCGAAGTGAAAGAGTTGATGCCGATGAACCGCAAGGCGCGTCGCGCGTGGCTCTCGAGCTCACGCAAGAAGAACAAGCGCTCGTAGAACTACTAAGCCAACAAGCTGCGGGTGGCGCCGCAGGCAGCGTGGTCCCGGCTGCAGCCACGGGACGCTTAAACTCGACGCTGCTGCAGCAGCGAGAAGCCGTGTCCCTGAACACGGGCGGCGTAGTGCAGGGATTGCCGGGCGCCAAAACTGAGCCTGCCCTCGTGCGCCGGATGCTGGGAATGCATCAGGGCGTGGAAGCTGGAGACGCCCCTTCTCCAGTGGAAGCGAACACAAAGAGGGTACACCGGCAGTTGCTTTCGGATCCGTCCGTCGCCTCTGATCGGTCTGACGACGGTGGAAAGACACCTCGGTCTGGTGCGACTGGGATCCAGCACTCGGAGAACGACGGAACCGATACGCGGCCCAAACTGCTCGTAGAGCGGGTCCAAGTCGAAGTCGTGACGGGCGGAGAGAGTGCCGCTTCGATCGCTGTAGCGCAGCCTGGTAGCGCGCCCGGGCCACAAGCCCGGGAAGGCGTGGGTTCAAATCCCATCAGCGGTCCTACTCAAACGCGACGAAGCGTAAGCAGTATGGCCACGCACCTTGGCAGAGCTGGCCGGCCAGCTCCGGTGAGTGAAGGCCTCACCGACAGCTTCGAGCGGCAAAAGCTCTCGCGGCAGCCGGCACCGATTGCGAGGGCAGCGTGAAGCCCATCACGAGCAAGCAGCTGTCGGTGCTGCGCTTCGTCGCTGACTTCATTCGTCGCGAGGCCAAGTCTCCCACGCAGAAGGAGATCTGCGCGACGCTGGGGTGGTCGTCGACCTACTCAGCAACGCTCCACCTGCGAGCATTGCGGGGAAAGGGGTTCTTGGTCGGCGGCGGCGACAGCGACTTCCGCAAGTCCCGCTACCTGCGGGTGACCGAGTCTGGCTGGCAGCAACTCGGCTTCGTGAAGTGTGATCACTGTGGCTCGCTAGTCGAGCCGGGGAAGGCGGTGGCTTAGATGAAGTTGATGGTCCTTGCTGGCCCAATCCTCGCGTTCTTTGCGTGGAGCACGGGCTTCGTCCTCGAGCGACTTTGGGCCTGGCACGCCGTGCCGCTGGGCGCGCCAAGTCTGGGTTGGAAGACGTTCGCCGTCGCCTATCTCGGTGTCGCCGTGTTCAGGCTGACGAGCCGCACGCCGCGCAAGGAATGGCGCGACGCGCGCGAGCAAATCGAGGCCTTCGCGCTGTTTCTCCTCTGGCCTTGGTTCGCCTTGGCGATCGGATGGTTCTGGCGATGATGACGTTCGGACCTTTCGAGTTCGCGGGCTTTGGGCTGCTAGGCATGGCCCTCGCCTTCACCCTTGGTCGCGCGTGGAACGCGGCCGAGACGCTGCGCGTGAAGCGAGCTCTCAAGCGCTCTCGTCGCCTCACCAAACGAGCTCGTGACGAGCGGGATGCACTGGTGGAACGGTTGGCAGCCGAGGTGATCGAAGCTGAATCGGCAGTGGTTCGGAGGGCGGCGTGATGGTTGAGGTCCGCTCCTCCGAGTTGGCCTGGTTTTTCATCGCCATGCTGGCCGGCTCTGCCGTTGGCCTGTGGCTCGTCTCGTTCCTGTGAGCGTCGCTCATTGGGTGCTCGTGGCCCTGTTTCTTTGGCTTGGATTGTTGCGTTGGAAGGGATTGCTGCGATGAAGAAACACTCTCTGTTCGGTCGGTACTTCTTGGCTCTGGCCCTCCTGCTGGTGACGGCGTTCGCTCAGGCCAGTAACGCCCCCCCCCAGCACCTAGCCTGGGTTTCGGCGGCTTTCTCGCGGCTCGCCGTCTCGGTTCCCGACCGTGCTCCAGAGCGCGCGACGCTGAAGCTCGAGCAGACGCGCCGTTTCGTCGCGGCCATCGCCGAAGCAAGCTCGTCCGCACCGCTACCACCGCGCCAGTACGCGAGCCTGCTCCTCGCCATCGGCGGCTCGGAGAGCAACTTCGATACCGATGTGGTCGATGGCCGGTGCCCCAAGCATCGGTGCGACCCCAAGAAGGTGAAGGGCGAGGTCGTTTTCCAGGCGAAGGGCGCCTTTCAGAACCACGCGGTGCGCTTCAACCGCGACCTGTGGCAGAGCGCCAACGGCAACCCGGAAGCTCAGGTCGAGATGGCTGACCGAGCTCTCCGCCGTTCCCTTGCCCGCTGCGCGCCGTTCGCTCCCTTCCCTGCCCATGTGTTCCGCGCCTATGCGGGTGGTAGCTGCAGCTTCGAGCTGAAGGACGAACAGCGCCGGGTCGCGCTGTACTTGCGGATGATGGCGACGCCGACGCCGAGCGCTGGAGGTGCATCGTGAAGATCGATCTCGATGCGGACATGATGTCCAAGCTCTTCCAGCAGGCAGTGCTGGAGTCACTCACGCCAACCAAGCGTGAAGAGATCATCGCGCAGGCCATCAAGAAGCTGTTCGAGCCCGACAGCAGCAGCTACGGGCGGAAGACGTCACCGTTGGAGGACATCTTTCAGGCGGCAAGCCAGGCGGTCGCTCGACAGGTTGTGGCTGCGGAACTGGAGAAGCCAGAGAACAAGGCCGCTATCGAG
>WUUC01114852.1_pt1 | contig 17054 bp, 14 predicted proteins | sample 6278441 | NCBI WGS metagenome assembly WUUC01 (sample SAMN13675441, study PRJNA597444) | soil metagenome | isolation source: soil | place: USA: Washington | collected 2017-10 | reverse complement strand
ATTAAGACAAATCCCTAAAGAAATTAGACAATTAACCAGGCTAACATCTCTTTACTTAAACAATAACCGGCTGAATCTATCTGGCCTCGTGATTGCAAAAAAAATGAAAGTTATTTTAATCATAAATAACATCCGACTTAGATATCAAAGGAGTTAGTTGATCATCAGTCTCATCCTATGGCTGGGGATATCGTCAATTGACACACGCCCTAACTATGGACTTTAAAAAAGATCTCTCTTCCGTTATAATCTAGCTCAATTGTAGATGCAGGTGGAATGGATCCTTGCAAAATAGCTTTAGAAAGTTGATTGACAACTTCTGTTTCAATGTATCGCTTTAAAGGGCGAGCCCCAAAGCGTGGGTTATAGCCTTCTTTAGCCAAATGAGTTAGGACTTTTGGGGTCCATGTTAAAGTCACTTGACGATCTTTTAATCGTTTACTTAATAAGTTCAATTGAATTTCTGCAATTTTTTCCATGTTTCTTTCTTGAAGTGGGAAAAATGGAATCATGCCGTCCAATCGGTTGATAAATTCGGGTCGAAAATGACTTTTGATAATGGGGTCTAAAATGATTAGAATTTCGTCCTTTACAAAATCTTTTTCTCCTCTTTCTAATTTTTCCAGTAATCGATCAGAGCCTAAGTTAGAAGTCATAATGAACAAAGCATTTTTGCAATTAACGACTCTTCCTTTACTATCTGTAATCCGTCCATCATCAAAGATTTGTAGTAAAATATTAAAGACATCATGATGGGCTTTTTCAATTTCATCGAAAAGGACGACTGCATAAGGTCGGCGACGAAGGGCTTCTGTTAATTGACCTCCTTCGTCATATCCCACATAACCTGGAGGAGATCCAATTAATTTGGAAACAGTGTGCTTCTCCATGTATTCAGACATATCCAAGCGAATCAAGGCTTCTTCTTGATTAAATAATTGACTTGCCAGCGCTTTTGCTAATTCTGTTTTTCCCACACCAGTTGGACCTAAAAATAGAAAAACTCCAATAGGCCGATTGGGATCACTTAAACCCGATCGAGAGCGTCGAATGGCTTCGCTGACAGCTTGTACAGCCATTTCTTGTCCCACAACCCTTTTTTCAAGATCTTTTTCTAAATGAAGGAGTCGTTCAGCTTCTCCTTCCAACATTTTATGAACAGGAATTCCCGTCCATTTAGAAACGATTTGAGCAATCAGATGTTCATCGACTTCTTCTTGGAGCAAACGATTGGGTTTTTCATTAAGTTTTTTTTGAAGATCGGCAATTTCTTGCTGAAGTTTTGGAATGATGCTATAGCGAAGCTCGGCAACTCTGTTGTAATCGGCTCTTCGTTCAGCTTCTTCTTCTTGGAAACGAAGCTTTTCTAAGCTATCTTTTTTTTCTTTTAAACTTTGAAGGATTCTTTTCTCTTGCTCCCAATCTTGTCGTAAGACAGCCAATTCTTCTTTGATTTGTGCAATCCGTTGCTCTAATCTTTGGACTTCATTTTGAGCAAGGGGAGTGTTTTCTCGTTTCATAGCCTCTTGTTCAACAATTAAACTTGATAGTTCTCTTTCTTTATGATCAATGGGTAAAGGACGACTACCCAATTGCATCCGAATTAAGCTTGCAGCTTCATCAATCAAGTCGATTGCCTTATCAGGTAATCGTCGATCAGTAATGTATCGGTAAGAAAGAAAAACAGCTGCATGAATAGCAGATTCTGTAATCCGTACACCATGATAGATCTCATAACGCTCTCGCAGTCCTCTCAAAATAGCAATGGAATCTTCAAGACTTGGTTCATACACCATGACAGGTTGAAAACGTCTTTCTAAAGCCGCATCCTTTTCAATGTGTTTTTGATATTCGTTTAATGTAGTGGCTCCAATGCAGTGTAAAGTTCCACGGGCAAGAGCTGGTTTAAGTAAATTAGCAGCATCCATGGCACCTTCGGTGGCTCCGGCACCAATTAAAGTATGAACTTCATCAATGAATAAAATAATCTGTCCTTCACTTGCTTCAATTTCTTTTAAAATTCCTTTTAAACGCTCTTCAAATTCTCCACGGTATTTTGTTCCAGCTATCAAACTCCCCATATCTAAGGCAAATAATTGCTTGTTTCTTAAGGAATCGGGAATGTCTTGCTGGACAATGCGTTGTGCGAGGCCTTCTGCAATGGCCGTCTTTCCAACGCCCGGATCTCCAATCAACATTGGGTTGTTTTTTGTTCGTCGACTTAACACTTGCATGGTACGCCGGATTTCTTCATCACGTCCAATCACTGGATCTAATTTCCCTTCTTGAGCAAGTTGGGTAAGATTTTTACAATATTTTTCAAGGGCTTGTAAACTCGCTTCTGCTCCTGTTGAATCCATACGGCGATTACCTCGAATTTTTCTGATTTGTTCTTCAACTTGAGAAATGGAAACGGGCACTGTTTTTTTCCATTTTGCAAAGGGATCTCCACCATTTTTCCAATAGGAAAGTAAAAAGTGATCGCTTCCTGCATAGGTATCATTCCAGCTTTTCGCAATATTTTGCGCATCTGCAATGCGGCCTTGCAAACTGCGAGCGACATGAGGAGCTTCTGTTTGCTGACTGACAAAGGTTGGAAGTCGTTTAAGATGTTGTTCGATTTCTTGAAATAACGATTGAGGATCGGTTTCTAGATGTTTTAAGATGGAAGAAAAGTATCCTTCTTTATTTTCTAAAAAAGCCCATAATAAATGATTTTCTGTGACTTCGGTATGATTGCAACGCTGAGCCTCAGCGAATGCTTTTTGCAGAGCATCAGTTACACTGTCTGTAAAATTTTGTTCCATAAAGCCTCTCTATTCAAAGTCTTAGCTCTTGTTATAAAGAAGTTAATTTTTTCCGTAACGATTGTCAAGAGGAAAGCTAAACAAGCAATCTTCATTGCCTGTTTAACCTTGAGAAGGAAGAATTAATTAGATGATCTATTAGATGGTTTATAGGGTTGAAAGTTGAGGAGGCTCTTCGATAAAAATAATTCTAGAAGGACAAGAACATTCTACAGTTTCAGGCGCTGTCATATCCTCTAGAGTTTTAACCGGCTTTATATTTTGTTCAACTCCAGGCACCATCATATTATTTCCAAAACCTATAACAGTAGATATTTTACCCTCATTATCCCAATCAGTATAACATAAAGTACGGTAAAGTGAACCCGAGCTAGGACCGCTAAAGGCTTCATTTGGAAACATTATGATTTTATCTAATTGTCCCAATTCCTCTGGGGTAAAGATTTCATTGACTGTCTTAATTCTTTCCTCAGAGGTAATTAAGTGAATATCTAAGTAATTTTTGCAATTTTCATGAGTTTTAGTAAAATTTTCAATTGATATTTTTGCTTGTTTGGTTATAAAAGGGATCACTAAGTAAAGAGTTTTTTTGTTCATCTTATTAGTTTGCATTTCATCTGCTATTTTGACCAAGTTTCCTATAATTTGATTTCCCGAGTAGCTACAATCATCAAATAAAACAAGCGTTTGTTCTCTTACATCTTTCACAGAAGGGGGTTGAATCGTTTTTAATTCCTTGCTATCTGGCTTAAATAAACAAAAATGGGATGTAGGGATGGGATCTAAATCTTTTAATGCTAAGGAAGCAACCCATTGATTACTTTTCCAATAGTTTAATCCAACACTATAGGGGCAGGAATTAAGTTGTGTCTCCAGTGTTTGAAGACAAGTTTTTAAGGCTCCTTCAAATTTCTTCATCGAAATATGTTGAATATTATCAACGGCTTTTTTCATGGGAGCCCGATAGTCCTCAAAAATTAATTGAATATATTCCTCAGCTTTTTCTGGATGTATCAGATAACTTTCCTTGGGTCGCTTGGGACAAACATGCAGAGGAATTTTTTTCTCCTCTATATTTTTTTGAATCTTATTTAGTCTTTCGTCATCTATTTCTTCTTTAGGCCCTGTAAGTAATTCTAGTTGAGGTTTTGTGTAGGCCGGTCTTCTTTGATAATTAAATAAATTAAATGGGTTCAAATGATTTGATAAAACAGAAATAACTTGTGTAAACATACTCGGAATATGTGAGATATAGGCAATGGCTTTTTGAAAAACTATGTTATATTTCTCAGAAATTAGATTAGGATCAGTTTTCTTGATCTTTCTAGCTGTTAAGGATTGTATTTCAGATTCTGATGATGTTGATAAAATGATGTGAGAATAATCCTGAGTATGATAATTAAATAAATTAAATGGATTCAAATAATGGAGTAAATTAGAACTAATTTGTTTAATCATATATTAACCTATTGTTTTTTTTGATTTAACTAATTATTGTAATACATTAGTTAGTAAATGTAAATAATAAAAATATTTTTTGCGCATTAAACAAAATTCTTTTAATTTAGAAGTTAAATCTTTCACATGCAATAAGAGGAAAGGCCGATGGAAAAAGCAATGTTTGGAGCAGGATGTTTCTGGGGAGTCGAAACAACTTTTCGAAAAATCAAAGGAGTCATTAATGTTGTTTCTGGTTATTCTGGAGGGACTTTAGTTAATCCATCTTATAAGGATGTTTGTACAGGACGTACAGGGCATGCCGAGGTCGTTCAAGTGGAATATGACCCACAAGTAGTTTCTTATGATGAACTTTTGCATGTGTTCTGGATTAGCCACGATCCGACTACTTTAAATCGTCAAGGACCTGATATTGGCTCACAATATCGTTCCATCATTTTTTATTATACTGCAGATCAAGAAGAAAAAGCTCGGCGATCGAAAGAGCAGCTAGAACGTTCTGATCAAAAAGAAATTGTAACGACTATCGAACCTGCTGGAACTTTTTATAAGGCAGAAGACTATCATCAGCGCTATTTAGAGAAGCATGGGCAAGATGGTTGCCATCTTTGATTTTTCTATTATATTCATTACAATTGAAAAATTCGCATTTTCAAGTGTAGCGAGTATAAAAGCCCCTTTAAGAACCTATCGCGATCATGTTTTAATTTTATTTACATCTCCCAGAACCTCAATCCTCTCTAGCTCAAGAAACATTATACGATCCTTATTTTTTCGATTTCTTGAATTTGCCTCCAGGACATCTTGAAAAAGAATTAGAATTAGAAGATGGATTAGTTGAGAAAATTCAGGAAACACTTTTAGCATTCGGACATGGATTTGCATTTGTTGGTCGTCAATATCCTCTAGAAATAGATGGAGACACATTCTATGTTGATTTGCTGTTCTACCACATCCCCTCACATAGATACATCGTCGTGGAACTCTTATGTTATGTACAACATAAAAGCTCTTATGGGCGTAGTCACTTATGTGTTGTTCCTTCCTCTCTCAGGTAAATTCTCTGTAAACCTTAGTTTCTACACAACATAATTTTTGCTCTGTTATTTATACTATTTTATCTCCCCAAAAAAGTAAATTGCAATTTTTGGGGAAATTTTATAGGATAAAAATATCCCCCAAAAACAGTATCTGCTATTATAGGGGAGAAAATAAGAGTAAGAATATATGACAAAATTTATTGGCAGGGAAAAAGAACTTGAATCGCTTAAAGGACTACTTCGAAAAAAGAGTTCTAGCCTTGTTGTGATTCGTGGTCGACGGCGGATCGGGAAGAGTCGTTTAGCTGAAGAATATGCCTCCTCTTTTAGCAAAGCATACATTTTATCAGGGATTCCGCCGGAACCTGGTATAACCGCAGAGGCACAGAGAGCAGAATTCCTGCGACAACTTCAGGAGTATCGATTGCCGATTTATCGCAGCGATGATTGGGGTAATATGTTTTACGATTTATCGCAGGAATGTAAAAAAGGACGCGTGCTTGTTGTTCTCGATGAAATCACCTGGATGGGTTCGCAAGATCCCACATTTCTCCCTAAGTTAAAGACCGCATGGGATCGTTATTTTAAACAAAATTCTCAGTTTATTATGATTCTTTCCGGATCCAATTCTGCATGGATCAGCAAAAACATTCTTAGCAGTACGGGATTTTTTGGTCGTGTTTCTCTCCGTCTTTTATTAGAGGAACTTACATTGCCTGAATGCAACATGTTCTGGGAAGGCAGATCTGGCACGGTCTCGGCCTATGAAAAATTTAAGATTTTATCAGTAACTGGAGGAATCCCTCGTTATCTGGAAGAATTGCGTCCAGACTTATCTGCAGAGGTAAATATTCAGCGTTTATGCTTTGATTCAGAAGGATTGCTTTTTCGTGAATTCGATCAAATTTTTCATGACTTGTTCCAAAAACAAGGGCACTTTTATAAGCAAATTGTCGAGAATCTGATCGATTCCTCCCTTTCTACCACAGAACTCGCTGTAAAACTTGGTAGATCGCGAGGCGGAGATCTAAGCAATGCTCTTAGGGAATTAATGGAGTCGGGTTTTTTGGCGCGTGACTATACCTGGTCATTTGCGACTGGGAAGAGATTAGAATCTAGTCGGTACCGCATCAGAGATAATTATTTGAGGTTTTATCTGAAATATATTCTTCCACATAAAGAACAAATCGAAAGCACACAGTTGCAGCGCTTGCCTCATGGATGGCTGTCTATTATGGGAGTACAGTTTGAGAATTTGGTTGTAAATAATGGATCCCTTGTATGTAAGATTCTAGGAATTTCGCCCGAAGATTTACTGATTGCTAACACTTATTTTCAAAAAGCTGGGTCCCGTAAACGAGGGTGTCAGATCGATTACCTGATTCAAACTCGGTTTTGCTACTTATATGTCTGTGAAGTCAAATTTCGACAAGGAGTGGTGGGTACAGAAGTTATTGAAGAGGTGGAGGAAAAGCTTCGTCGCCTACAACTCCCTAGAGGATTCTCGTGTCGTCCTGTGCTTATCCACGTCAACGGTGTCTCGGAAGATGTTTTCGATAGCGGATACTTTGCGCGCATCATCGATCTATCTGAGTTACTAAAGGCAATTTCGTAACTTCTTACGGCATTCCTTTCCTTACATCTAGCAGAGGTAGTAAAAAACCTAAAGGATCCTAACAAAACTCAACTGCAGAGTTTGTTAACAAAATATAAAGAAAAATTGGTTGACAACATCAATTTTCAATCAATTGTTTGTGAACCAAATAAGATTTTTATATTAGATAATACAGAAATTAAATGAAGTGCCTAAATAGCGGGAGTTATTCTTATAGAAAGTAAACTCATCTTCTTTTAAAGCTTATTTCCAATCATAAGCCTATAAGCTTTCTTTTAAATGAACGATCTCCTTTTGTTCTAGATCCTCATTCTTTGCTTTTCTCTTGATTTTTATGAATTTGCCAAGAAGTTTCTGGCACTTTTAACTGATGATTCACATAGCGAGACGCAACAAACAGATAGTCAGATAAACGATTTAAATAGACAAGCACATCTTCATCCACATCTTCTTGTGTATACAACGGAATCACAAATCGTTCGGCACGCCGAATCAAGCTGCGACATAAGTGAAGCATCGCTCCAGCTGGATGACCTCCTGGTAAAATAAATGTTTGCAAGGGAGGAAGCTGCCCTTCCATTTCATCTATCCATTTTTCTAAGTGAGCAATTGCATCTTGATTAAATCGAGTTTTTTTCAGCTTTTTTTCAATTTGACAAGAGCGGGGAGTGGCTAGAGCAGCTCCCACATCAAATAATGCATGTTGAATGCTTTCAAGTTCATTTCGTATAGGTTGAAAAGCAGATTCGATTGGTAAATGGGAAATGGCGACACCAATTGCTGAATTTCCTTCATCCACAGCTCCTAGCGCCTCAATAAATGGATTGTTCTTTGGAACACGTTGACCGGTAAACAAAGAGGTGGTTCCTTTGTCTCCTGTTCTTGTATAAATTTTCATGCTTTGGCCTTCAGAACTTGATTTAATCGAATGATATAGATTCGATATGATATAGCTTCGATAAAAAAATTCCTCCTTAAAAATAAATGGGATATTGAAGATTTATGATCAGACGATTGGTTTAATTATCAGACATTCATAGATTCAATCAGATTTTTTAATGATTTAGCATAGAGTTCAGTTTAAACTTGAACATTTTCACAACAATCCGTTTAACTACGAATTAAGTCAGGAGTGTAAAAATAGTTCAACAAAGGACAGGTAGGGGGAGTTATGGGAATCATTTTAACCATTGTGATTGGCTTTATCGTAGGATTGATTGCAAGAGCTTTAATGCCAGGAAGAGATGCGTTGGGTTTTATTTTAACCACTCTTCTTGGAATAGGGGGAGCTTTGATCGGTAAATTTTTGGGGCAAGGATTAGGATTTTATAGAGAGAATGAGCCAGCTGGATTTGTGATGTCGTTGCTTGGAGCCATGCTTTTACTTTTTTTATATAATTCTTTTCTTAGAAAAAGAGTGGAATAAAGATCGTGGCTCTAGGACTTATTTTCCTAGAGCTGGGCAACAAGAGAGGAGCTCTCGTCGCAATTCCTTTAGCACTTTTGGGGTATGTTGGCGGCTATGTGTGATTCGCTCCGCATTTGTTAGGTGTTTCCATGCTCTTTGATAATCTTTTCGTTGCGCATATAAAATGGCCATATAGTAATTGGATTCTGGATCATTGGGACATTTAGCATGGTAAGCTTCTAGAACATTTAAAGCTTCTCCCATGCGATGAAGCTGGATCCAAGCCATGGCTAAATGAAAATATCCGGAACGAAAGTCAGGATAATTTTGTACGATGGTTTCTAATTGTTGCTTCCTGTTTAAAATCGATTGTCGATCTTCTTCTATAGGTAGAAATAAGACTTTAAGACTTTCTATGTCAACCGATCCATTTAGGTAGTCTTCCGCAATGGTCTCTTTTACGACTGCATAGTCTGGAAGATGGTCCTTGACAGTTTCTAAAAGGGCTTCACCTTTGTCTTTTTGTCCGACACAAAGATAGGTATAGCCCAAAAGTTCTTTCACTAGTGGATCACTTGGTAAATAACAAGTAGCTGTTTGATAGGTTTTAAGAGCTTGTTCATAAGCTTGTTGCTGCCAGAATCCTGCAGCTTGATTAAAATGTGCAAGACCAATGACTTCTTTAATATTTCGTTGTGGAAGAGATCGAGTTCCCACATTTAGATAGTCATCTGAATCTAGATGTAAGCCTCTAGCCGTGGTTTCAATATTAATTAAATTATTTGTATCACGATAACGAATATAAATATGACCGGGAGGAGTAATGGTCTCTAAAGGGAGTCCTAAGCGTTGTGCAATGCATAAATAAAGGATCGAGACTCCCAAACAGACTCCTCGATGGGAATCGAGGACTGATGGTAAACATGTATAGGCTTCAATTTGTTTTGTAGATAAAGAATGGGGAGGAAATCGAAATCCCATTTCATCAAAAATGAATTGATTGATGGTCCGAATTTTTGTTTCGGCTGAGGATTGATCGGGTAAACGAGCTAGAATTTGTAAGGCCATTAAATCAATAAAGGCTTCATAAGTTTGAACTTTATTTAAATCATTTCCAAAATGGCTTAAGAATAAGCCTCTGGCTAGATCGATTTCTGCAGGGGATAATGCCAATACCTCTGCTTCATTTTGAGCAAAATGACCCTTTAGGCGATGATGAACTAAGCGTCTAGAGAGTTTTTCAATTTCAATTAAGTCTTGTGGGCTTAGGCTTGTTAACTGTTGATCGGTAGGTCGATTAATTAAATTCACTAATGAAGAAATAATAGAGGGAGAAAAGGAGTATTCATTTAACGGAATGAGAGAATGGTCAGATTGTCCAGATAAAAGCTTCCAAGCCTCTTGTAGAGCTTGTCTTCCAATAGGTCGATCATAGTAAAGCTCATAAAAAGCTAAATGTTGAGCAACGGAATAAGGGTCCAGACTATTATAAAGGGCTTTTAATTTAAAATCATTAGGTTGAGAAGATAAGTTGGGATGAAGAGAAAGGATTCCACTACAGATTAACATGAAAAACAAAGAGTCAAATAATGAGCTCTTGAATAAGATGTCGAAGAGCCGTGTTTGAAGAAAGTTCTTCAATACTGGATTTAAACCGATAACTCCAATTATTTTCTGATAAACTACCTGGTACATTAATCCGCTCATCTTCTAATTGAGGCCATGTTAATCCTGGAATTAAAGCTAAATATTCTTGTAATAAATTGATATGAAAAAGACTTTCTGAATGATGACTGTCCCATAAAATTTCTCGTTGATGTTCACGATTAAGAACGGGATTATAGGACCAACCTTTAAAATGAGTAAAGGTTTTCGCATCAAAAGGATTGTTTCTCCACCACAATTGTAAAGTTTCAGAGTCATGAGTAGAGACAGTTGTCATGCTTGTTAAGCCATAATCCTGGGGAGGAATAAAGCGACCATCTTCTCTCCACACACGTTCCCATCGCATGACTTTGGTTCCGCAAATCCCAAGCGCTTTTAAACATTCTCGGACTTCAGGTGGAATCACACCTAAATCTTCTCCAATGGGAAGCATGTCACAATGGGACAACATGGTTAGTAAAATTCGTTGACCTTGATCAATCCATAAAGAAGGATCAGATGGAATAAAATACCCTTCTTTCCCGCTTTTACCAGGTGGAACAGCCCAAATCCGAAAGAAGCCGACAACATGATCGAGACGATACAAATGGTAATATCGGCTTGCATATTGCAGTCGATCAATCCACCATTGATAGCCTTGTTTTGAGAGTTCTTCCCAATTATAAATAGGAAAGCCCCAGTTTTGTCCATCTGCACTAAACATGTCAGGAGGGGCCCCTGCAGAAAGATTCATCTCAAATAAAGAACGGTGCAACCATACATCTGCACTATCTCGGCTAATTAAAATCGGAATATCTCCCATAAGAAGGATGTGTTGTTGTAAAGCATATTGATTGACTTGATGCAGTTGGAGATCACATAAAAACTGCAAAAATTCATACCACTCGATTTCTTTCTGATAGAGTTGGCAAAGATTTGAGTAATCTTTTTGTGTGAGAGTCTGAAGAGAAGCTGGCCACGATTCCCAAGGGGCAAATTGATGTCGCGCCTTTAATGTTTTAAATAAGGCGTATCCCTTCAACCAAGTTGATTTTTCAATAAAATGGTGATAATCTTCACGTTTTTGAATTTGATGGCCTGCTTTCTCGAAATAATGATGTAAGAATCGCATCTTGATTTCTCTAGTATGAGTGTAGTCAATCCGCAAGCTATGCGGACGCTTAGGAATGGTTTTTAATTCGTGTTGCAACATCGGATCGTGTTCTAGATAGGGCAAGCGAGAAAGACCAAGATGAATGGGATTAAGAGCAAAAGCAGATAGAGAATTATAAGGACTGGTATCCCAGCCAGTGTCGTTTAAGGGAAGGAGTTGAATCACATCTAATCCCGAAGACTTACACCAATCAATCACTGGAAACAGGTCGGGAAATTCACCAATTCCAAAAGATTCAGCAGAGTGTAAGCTGAATAAGGGCAAAGCGACTCCATGATGATGCTTGACACCTATTCGTTCCCATTGCTTAGCAGCTGGAGAATGAGCAAACAAAAGAGGATCTATCATGAGTGAATACTTATTGATTGATTTTCTGAATTCTAAGGGATCTCAAAAATTTAAAAAAGTTTTTTAACGAATAAGGCCAAATAATCCTCCACCTTGATGAGTTGGGGAGGTTGTGAGGAAGGAGGGAACTTCTCCTCTATTTAAAGCTTCAGTCCATGTACGTGCTTGATGAATAAAAGGAGGAAGAATTTCGATAATTTTTTCAGAATTTGTTTCGTTAATAGGACATAAGGCATATACAATTAATAGATCAGATTTTCGACTATAGCCAAAAATGTTTCTAGAATGAGGATAGAGATGATTGGATTTAAGAGCCTCTTTAAAAACATTTTCTCGGTAACGTCCAGGAGGAATGGGTCCTACTCGACAACCCATCAGAAGATGATCACCTGAGCGATCTAACTCAAGTTGGATTTCAATACCTCCAGCATTGTTAAGCTTGATTAAGCAGGCATTATTTTGATCAGGTTCTAATCGACAATGGAAAAATGGTTCTAAGTCTTTTAAAATGGATTCAAATCGAGAGGCAACCATACATCACCTATTATTTAACTTTTGCTTCTTCCTCTTCTTCTGCTTCTTCTTCTTCTAACTCTTCCAATTCATCTTCTAGTCTTTCTAAAGCATCAATAATCGATAAATAAAGATCATCTCGGTGTTGTAGGGAGCGGTACACTTTATTAGGGGAAACTTCTTTGATTGCATCTCTCATCAAAGTAAGAAGAATAATTCTACCTCGAAGGTTACGGATATGATCTGCACTAGACATGCTGAAATTCTCCTCTGTAATAGACTTAGCGATGCTCAGGTAATAAGGTAGATACAATCTGCAAAGCTTTTTCGGCTGAAGGATAACGCTCTTCGACCAATTTGACAAAAGTTGAGCTAAGTGTTTCAAAGTTGATATAAGGAGGAAGAGCATCTCCCTTCATTTCAAATAAATTTTGAGCTAAAGAGGTATTACGTTTAAAGTGCCGATAGATTTGTAAGATTGCCTGAAGAGTTTTTGTTTCATCAATAATTCGGCTCATTTCTCCTTTTGGAATGTGAGAGTCTTTAAATCGTTTTCCTGCAAATGTAAAGACAGCTTTAAACTCTTGCAGCATGAAGGAATAGCCTTTAGGCTGATAATAATTAAATTTAGTTGCGAAATCTTGAGGTTCATACACCATCTGTCGAATATGAGATAAGACGTCTGAAGTGGTGACTCCTGAATTTTTTGCATATTCAACAATCGTATCCACAACTTCAATGACATTGCTAGCCGTGTCGATATCTTTTTTATGCGCTGTATAGAATTCATCTTTTGCTGTATGAAGTTTAACATAAACTCCTTGTAGTGTTTTTTGTTGATCTGGAGGAAGAGTTCCTTTATCTAATTGCCTTTTAGAGACTTCTAATAAAAAGATGAAGGCTTTATCAACAATAGCAACATCGGGCGGTTTGCCACCAACTGAAAATTGGTTGTTAATCAGTTCGACGATTGTAGAAGTGTCAGATTCTGGGGTGATTCCGCGGCCTAGTTCTTCAATCAAATCTTGTAGTTTATCCTCATCGATGCGAAAAAGTTGGTTTTCTTCACGACGACAAAATCGCTTGGCTGCATCTCCTAAATCTTGGGAGTCTTTGCGGACCAAAACAGATTCTTGTGCTCTCTCAGCTTTTTCAGTTTTTCTCGTTTCTCGTCTAGGTTCCAATTTGCGGGTCTTGACTGCGATACTTGCTGCGGATTCAGCTTCTTCCTTTAAAGAACTAGGAGTTTCTTTAATCTCGGCTGATTTAGCAGCATCTTCTAATTCTTCAGTTGCTTGAGCTTGCAAAATCCGAGTTGTAGCGGTTTCTCCTCCAATTCTAACTCCTGAGATATCAGACATATGAGAAGCTCCTTTTTAAAGATCTTCCTTGAAGGCATTAAATTTGAATTCGACCTAATGGTTGAATACGAATTTCAGGGACGATTTCTTGATAAGAAACAACCGAAATATCGGTGAACTCCATCTCTATTAATTTTCGAACAAAGCGTCTAACATCAATCGCTGTTAAAATGACAGGAGGTTGACCACCGGGAGGAGGTGGAGAAACTGTATTGCGGACTCCTTGTAGAATCAATTGCACAGAATCAGGATCTAAAGCAAGATAAGATCCTGCAGAAGTTTGTTTAATTGCACCACGTACCATATCTTCGATTTCAGGATCTAGAATATAGACAGATAAAACCGACTGGCCTTGAGAGTATTTATAACTAATGAAACGTTTTAAAGAGGAACGGACGTATTCTGTTAATAGAACCGTATCTTTTTCTGTTTGAGCCCATTCACTTAAAGCTTCTAGAATTGTTCTTAAATCTTTAATTGAAACTTGTTCTTGAATTAGGCGTTTAAAAATATCTGTCATCTTTTGCAAAGGAATTAAACGAGTGACCTCTTTCACAAGATCAGGAAAGGATTTTTCGACAAACTCGATCATGGACTTAACTTCTTGAATTCCAACGAATTCATTGGCATAGTGACGAAAGAAGTATGAGAGGTGAAGAATCATAACTTCGAGAACACCCCAGTATTTAATTCCAGCACGATCTAGTAATTCTTTATGTTTTATTTCTACCCATAATGAAGGAAGTCCAAGGGAGTTTTTATAAGAGGTGTAAGGAAGATTATAGCGTTTTAGATTTTCTTCAGACTCATTCGTTAGCACAAATCCTTCTAAGATTTTTCCACGGACAATGGGAACTTCATTGAGGTGAATGGAATACTCATCTTTTTCTAAAATAGGAGAATCTGTTCGAACGTGAACGCCAGGAAATCGTACACCTAAATCGGCATATAAAGCTTGTCGCATTTTGGGAATCATTTGATCGATAAAATTCGTTCCTTTATTGATTTTTTGGATCTCCTGTGTTAACCCTTTTCCTACTTCAAGAACAACTGGCAGGGTCAAAGCATAACTATCAACTCCTCCACCTGTAATGGCTTTATGACCGCGTACGGAAGTGTCAACAGTTGAAGTGTCACTTGCAGATTGCATCGTCGCGCCACCTGCTGCTCCTAATGTTCCAAGAGCTGCTTTTTGATCCCTACTCCATAGGGCATACCCAATCATTCCAAGCCCTGATGATAAGATTAAGAAGGGAGGAACTGGAAAGCCTGGAATCGCAGCCATTGCCATTAAGAAAGCGGCAGCGATCATGAGTGCCTTAGGCTGTTTTAAGATTTGTAAAGAGATTTCACTTCCTAAATTTTCTGCCTTTTCACTGGTTACACGTGTGGTGACAATCCCTGCTGTAATGGAGATTAAAAGAGCTGGAATTTGTGAAATTAAACCATCTCCAATGGATAGCAGAGCATAGGTTTTTGCGGCTGAACCTGCATCCATTCCTCTCATAGACATCCCGATGATTAATCCTCCAATGATATTAATTGCCGTAATGATAATCCCAGCGATTGCATCTCCTTTTACGAACTTCATGGCTCCATCCATGGCTCCATATAGTTGGCTTTCTTTTTGAATCGCTAAACGTTTTTCTCGAGCTTGATTAGAGTCTAATAGGCCTGCTCGCATGTCTGCATCAATACTCATCTGTTTACCAGGCATCGCATCCAATGTAAAACGGGCTGCAACTTCCGCAACTCGTTCTGCACCTTTCGTAATGACTAAAAACTGAACCAATGTAATGATCAGAAAGATGATGCCACCTACCACAAAATTCCCACCCACAACGAAGTTACCAAATGAAAAAATAATGTCTCCAGCATTGGCGTTTAAAAGGATTTGTCTTGTGGAAGCGATGTTTAGTCCAAGGCGATATAAGGTTGTAATCAAAAGAAGGGAAGGAAAGATCGATAAATGAACAGCGCTAGGAATATAAAGAGCAACCATCAAAAGAGCGACAGAGGCTGTTAAATTGACTGCAATTAAATAGTCAATCACATGTGGGTTAACAGGAACAACAATCATAGCAAGAATGCCAATAATGACGACTGCTAAAACAATGTCACTTGAACGAGCAATTCTGTCTAAAGAACGATCTCCACCAAGCCTTGCTGTAATCCCATCTAACATTCTACGAATGCTATCCATATCTATGTCTCCAATTAATGATCCTAATATTGAGAAGGTTGTGGCACTTCTGCTCCTTCCTGTAATGAAGCAACCCATCTAATGATTTCAGCTAGAGCTTCATACGTTTCTTCAGGAACATATTCAAGCACCTCTCCTTCCTCCCATAGCTTGTGAGCTAGTGGGATATTACGCAAAATAGGGATTTGATGTTCTTTTGCAATCGCGATGATTCGCTCAGCTAAGATATCCTTTCCCATTGCCAAAATATAAGGGGCTGCATCGACTTGTTTTTCGTAACCAATCGCAATGGCTAAATGGGTAGGATTGGTGACAACTGCTTGAGCTCGCCTGGCTCCACCCGTTGGTCCTTCTTGATAAGCAATCTCCTGAGCAATTTGGCGTCTTTTTCCTTTAATATGAGGATCCCCTTCAGTGTTTTTATACTCTTGTTTAACTTCAAATTTTTCCATTTTCATTTCACTTGCAAAGACTTTCCTTTGATAAATAAAATCTGCAATGGCGATCACGATAAAGAATAAGCCAACTTTGATAATCACTTCTACTAAAAAGGCATGAAAGACAATCAATGCTCCTGTAATAGGCATAGAAACAGTCTGAATTAAAGTAGGAATACTATTGTAGATCACTCCATAAATCAGATAAGCAGCCACAAAGACCTTAAATAAAGATTTCAGGAGTTCAACTAAAGTTTTCATTTTGAATTTGGCTTTAAGATTGTCAACGGGATTAAATTTCTTGATATCAAATTTAAATACTTCAGTTGCAAAGACAGGCCCAATAGTAAAGAAGTTGATCATGACCCCTAAAACGGCGACAACTGCCATGGTTGGAATGCTAGCTAGAAAAATGACCTCATTAGCCTTATAAAAGATATTCACGATTAAAGAAGAAACATCTGGATTTTCTGCCAGTCGAAAAACGCTCACTAAAAAAGTTGCCATTTGATCGTAAAGCGATCTTGATAAATATAAAATAACCGCCACAGAAGCGATAAAAGTAAAAGCAGAGGGAAGATCTTGCGACTTCGCTACTTGCCCCTTTTTCTTAGCATCCCGCAGTTTCTTCGGGGTGGCCTTCTCGGTTTTTTCACCCATAAAATCTCCCTAGGGAATAACAAATAGATTATAATGCAGATTCTTTCTGATATTATTATATCTTTTATTAAGTGTTCTGTCAATCTTTACAATAAAAAAAATATATATATATTATTCATTTGTTTTATTGATTTATTTTTCTGCTTAATAAAAGCTTTATGGAAAATAAATTGATATTTAACGTTTCATGTATGAAATTTTTTTTTATAGGATTTACGCAAATTTAATAGTTGGATGCTTTAATTGCTGAATCAAATATTCATCCAATATGCAAATTGATGTCAAAGAAACATCTATATAGTTATTCATGGGCTGCATTTTTTATTTGTAGCGTAGTTTCCCAACGTTTCACTGTGTTTATCTGAAAATAACGCACATCAATATTA
>WUUC01040133.1_pt1 | contig 17061 bp, 17 predicted proteins | sample 6278441 | NCBI WGS metagenome assembly WUUC01 (sample SAMN13675441, study PRJNA597444) | soil metagenome | isolation source: soil | place: USA: Washington | collected 2017-10 | reverse complement strand
ATTGGGCCTTCGTCCAATATGATCAGCTGAGAGCCGATCTCTTTGCTCGCTTCGTGTCCGATGGAACGGACTTCGTACGCCAGGTCAACGAGCCTCAGGTCACGCGGCTCAGAAAAGCATTAGAAAATCGATTGGCACGCGAGGAAGCCCTCCTCCGCGAGGATCGCTCGATTCGCTTGGCCAAACGGACGGAGCGAATCCTCGGCTTGGCGAAAGAATGGCTGGGACCACTCTCGACGCAACAGGTACAGGAGATTACGCAACTGGCGATGAACTTTCCCGACACGCTGCCAGCATGGTATGCCCATCAACAGCGCCGCCATGAGCAGCTCCTCGCCCTCATGGAATCTCGAAGCAGCGACCAGACGGCCACGCGCTTGGAGGACTGGTTGGTGAACCAGGACAAGGACGTGGATCCGAAGTTTGCGAACATGACGAAGCAGTTGCGCCGGCACGTGGCGGATCTGATCATCAGCCTCGATCGTTCAGCGACGCCTGCACAGCGGCGGCACTTTTTTTATAAAGTCGACGATCTCGCTGCGACGATCCGGCGTTTGCAAGCCGCCTAACCGTTCATCCTGCGACAAGCTGGCCGGTGTCCGCATCGAAAACCGCAAACATCGATCGCGCCTGTCCGCCGATCGTCGTAAACTCGCCGCCCACGAACACCTTTCCGTGAGAAACCACAATTGATCTGACAAGGCCGTCTGCGTCCGGATTCCAGGAGGTGAGCAGCCCGGTCGCCTTATCGATAGCAGCCAATCGTCCTCGCGGTTGTCCTCCGATGGTCGTGAATAATCCACCGACATAGAGATGTTGCCCATCGTCGTAAAGCGTGTACACCGTATCGTTGGTCGGCATGTCTAAACTGGTCGCAATCCCGGTCGCGCGTTCGACGGCAGCTAAATTCTCACGCGGCTGGCCGCCCACTTGTTGAAAGCGGCCGCCGACATAAAGCAGGTTGTCGGTCACCACAAGTGCCTGCACGGCATCCCCGCCGAAGCCACGTACGGAGGGATCCCACGGAGTGGCGATGCCACTGACGGTCTCAAAGGCTGCCAGGTTGAAGCGAACCGTATCCTGCCCCACGACTCCCACCTGTTCAAAACTCCCACCGGCGTACACGACAGGTCCGCCGAACGCCAGTGTCATGACCTCGCCGTTGAAGATGTTGGGATTCCAGGGAGTCGCCACGCCGGTTACCGAGTCGACGGCCGCTACATTGCGCCGGCCTTCTCCTCTCAAACCGGTCCCGGGAATGACCACTGCGTTGATCAGCTCGAACACGCCGCCTATGTAAACTGCGCCGTCTGAGCCAGCCAACGTATTGACGAGGTTGGCGCTGCCCAGTTTCGGATTCCAGGGCGTGAGGACGCCGGTCACTCGATCGACCGCAGCAAGGCGCCAGCGCTCTTCGCCGTTCATGGTGAGAAAGTTTCCACCAATATAGAGCGTCTGGTTCTCAAGCAGGAGCGCGGTTACCGGTGCGTCCGGAACGGGATTCCATAAAGGATCGACGGACCCGTCTGCCAGAATATGCGCGAGCGATTGTCTGGTCAGCGGACCGACCTGACTGAAACGCCCCGCGAGATAGACGCCGCCCGCGCCGTCCGAGACCATACGAAAGACCGCGTCGTTGACTTCGGGAAACGACTCAATCAGGGCCGGCCTGTCACCGTTCCCTTTTCCATCTGTGGACAGTGCGGGGCTGTCCCCTCCGCTGCACCCCGGAAGCAGCCCGATCCATACGCCTAGCCACAACAAGAGGACACCCATCCGATCCTCCCTTCCGCCGCAACCGGTGATACGGCTTGCGACGACCCCAGGCCTTCTACGTATCGACTCACGATAGAGAAATCCCGTGACAGTGCCTACCAGGGAATTTGCCAGGGGTCCCGTGCGCGGACGGCTCTAGAGGCATATCCACAGCCCAAGGGAGATGCCAGAACCAGGGCAACTCCCAGTACTATCAAGAACCCCAGGTCTGTACATTGCCGGGGGATGCGGCCAGAAGTGAAAGATTTTATGCGGATGTGCGAACGGCTGATCGGCCTTGCGCTTCAAAGCGGAGAGCTTTCGTCAGAGGAGTGCGACATCGTCGCCTACTATGCGAAAGAACTGCACGACACGGCCTATCCCCTATGCGAGAAACACAGGTGTGATTCATCGTCGGTGTCTTCCAACTAGCTCGATCCCGCTTCGTTCATAACCGGCCGCGAGACTGAAGCGGCAGTTCTCAGCGCACCGTCCGCTTGGTAAGGACGCCCGAAGCCGCATGGCGCACAGCGGCATGGCTGTCGGCTTTCGCCACGCGAGCGAGCACCGGCGTGACGGCCGCCGTATCAAACTCCCCCAGGGCGAGGACGGCATGAACGCGTGTCTCAGGATCGGCATCACCGATCAGCCGTTCAAGGACATGGATTGCTCGCGGATCTTTGAGACGGCCTAACTCTTCAACGGCGTTCTGCCGTGCCATGGGGGCAAAATGGCCATCCAGGTCGGGAAAGGTTTCGGCCGGCGACACCAAGGTATCAAGCGGCGTGGCCGGCAGACGGTCACGCTCCTCTTCGAGGTGACGGTCGAGCGCCTGAATCAATACACCGGTTGAGTCCAGCTTTTGGTTCCACCCACGGACAATCTCGCCGATGAAATAAAAATAGGGATTGGTTTGCAGTTGTTCGACGACCTCCACATAGGGGGCGGTCGCGAGATCCGTATATGAAGGAGACTCGTGAATCAGCATGGATTCAAGCGGTTCCCCTTGCGCAGACGAAAGCCGGATCAGACAGGTGATATCGGTGCCGTACAGGTTGGCCGAGATCCGCTTGCCGCGCTCTTCGCGGTACTGCACTGTGAGCGTGAGCTCATGCGGACGATCAGGATCCTCGGTGACGGCAAATCCGCTTGAGGACAGCTTCATGCGAAGGGCCGGTGCGATGCCGAACGAGATCATGCTCCGGGGACGACGCCACGTACCGGCCTGCACATCCAAGTACATCACCGGCTGGTCTGCAGCCACGGCCTGAGCCTCAGCGCGATCGCCTTCCACATGAAGGGCAAGGGCAACACTCAACGTACAGGTCAATAACAACACGGTCATCAGACGGGAACCCATTGTGCCACCTCCGGGCGAAATCGCCCCTCTCACGCCACCACGCGCTCCAGCTCATCGAGCAGCACTCGTTGCCCTGGAAGGAGTTTTGTTCTCGCTGCCGCCAGATCACACCACAGGGCACGATCGACTTCCGGAAACGTCCGGACCCGGCCGGACTTTGGCGGCCACTCCATGGAGAAGGAATTGCTGCGCACGAGCTCAGGATCGAGGTCGCCTTGAGCCGCCCATGCGGTGATCACCTTCCCGCTCGGCTGCTTGGCGGCCGGAAGCGGCACATACGGTCCGTGCACGTCCGAACCGATTTCCTCGCGAAATTCCCGTTTCGCAACCGCCAGCGGATCTTCTCCCTCCGCATATTCGCCTTTCGGAATCGACCAGGCTCCGTCATCCTTCTTGGACCAAAAGGGTCCGCCGGGATGAACAAGCAAGACTTCGATTCCTTTCTCTCCCTTGCGATAGAGCACGATTCCCGCGCTCAGCTGTTTCGCCATCTTGTGCCGCCTTACTACAAATGATCTCCCCCGCTTCCCGTTCTCTCTTCGGGGCGAGGGCCGCTACACTCCTGCGATTGAGCCATCACTAGAGTCGCGACCATCCATCCGCTATGCCTCATGTGGGCGGCCGGCGAGCACCAGGACTCATTAGGGTCACCCGAGCCGCACCCCGACCTCGTCCAAGTGCCTCAGCAAGTCCGCGGGGTCCTGATATACCCGATATGCCCCGGCGCGTTCGAGTTCCTCGCGCCCGTACCCACCCGAAAGAAAACCGATCCCAAGTGCAAAGGCCCGTCGAGCCGCCAGAAGGTCCCACACGCTATCGCCGACAATGACACAACGGCTCATCGGCACTTTTAGCCTCTGACCCGCGGCCAGGAAGAGGTCCGGATCAGGCTTTGCAAACCGCACATCATCGCGTGTCACCACCGGGACCCCGTTTCCCAGCTTCAGCAATTTCAAGGCATGCTGTGCATTATGCAGCCGTCCGCTGGTGGCGATTGCATGCGGCACGCCCTCCGCAGCCAATGTGTCGAGGAGTTCTTGCGCGCCAGGCAGGACGCGCAGAGAAGCGGCCTGTGCGGCATAGGCCTTGGAATGCACCCGCTGAATCTGCTCGGCCTCCTTTTTCGAAACCGGCCGGCCGGTCTCCCGCAGGAGTGCGTTCAGCATGAGCCCGCCGCTCATGCCGATCTGTCGATGGATCCGCCAGACCGGCAACTCGATTCCCGCCGCCTGTGTCGCTTCTCTCCATGCCAGCACGTGCTGATAAACACTGTCGATCAACGTGCCGTCCAAATCGAACAGAAAAGCCAGGGACTCTACCGGTGGTTCGGTCACAGGCAAGGCTACCCTTCCAATTTCGTGTTCATCGTAATCGTCGTATTCAGTAATCGCGAAATCGGGCATCCGGTTTTCGCTGCCTGCGTCGCCTTATCCCACGCCGCCTGATCCGCCTTGGGGACTCGCCCCTGGACGTCCAACGTAATGTTCGTTACGGTCCATCCCGCCTCCAGCTTGTCAAAATTCACGGTCGCCGTCGTCTGCAGGCGTTCCGGCGTCAAACCTGCGTTGCCTAACTGGGCCGAAAGCGCCATCGTGAAGCAGCCGGCATGCGCGGCGGCAATCAGTTCTTCCGGATTCGTGCCTTTGCCGTTTTCGAATCGCGTCCCGAACGAATACTGCTGGCTGGTCAACACACCACTGTCCGTGGACACGGTGCCTTTCCCGTTCTTCAAATCGCCTTCCCACACTGCTGATCCTGATCGTTTCATGTTTCCCTCCGTCGATGATTGGTAGAGTGATCGATCGCGTATCAACACGTCGTGAATGGTCCGTATTATGGACTCGGTACATCCGGCCGCGGGTCTGGGATAAACCCGTGCCGGTTGGGCATGCGGATCGCCGGCAGCGTTCGGGAGTCAATGACGGCGTCCTCCCCGACGATGCCGTTCTCGTGCAGCAGCCAGGCGATCACGGCATAGATCTCGTCGGGTGTCAGTGATTGCGGCGCATCATAGGGCATGGCGCGGTGAATGTAATCGTAGAGGGTTGTTGCATAAGGCCAGTAACTTCCTACTGTTTTTATCGGATCCCTGCCCGACAATGAACCCTGCCCGCCTACCAACCGGTCCGCTGGTCCTTCCGTTCCGGTCGCGCCATGACATTTGGCGCATTTCGCCGAATACAGGCCTGCGCCCTGGCGCACGGTTCCCTGACCCGGCGGCAAGCCGGTCCCGTCCGGACTGACATCGATGTCCCAGGCATTGATGTCCGCTGCCGTTGCCGGACGCCCCAATTCTACTGAGGTAATTTGTTGATCGCTCGGACGGCCGGGCATGCCGCAGCCCGCGATCAACATCACAAGGAAGCCCACCTGCCAGCAGTTAGCCATCCACATTGTGCACCCGGCCGTCCCGCTCGATCTTCCAGCTTTGTATTCCATTATAGTGATAACTTGAATGGCTGCCCCTGACCTTGGTGAGCGCCGCGCGCGACGGCTGCATGTAGCCTGTTTCATCCATGCACCGGCTTTGCAGGATGGCCTCCTCCCCCTTCCATCGCCACGGCAATTCAAACCGTGTGTGGCATTTGGAAAACACCGGCTCCTGGAGGTGAGCCCGCTGCCAGGTGCGGCCAGCATCCACGCTTACTTCGACCCTGGTGATGCGTCCTTTCCCGCTCCAGGCTAATCCACGTATTTGCTGAAAGCCAGGCTGGACCGGCCGGCGGCCGCAGGGATTCGTGATGACGGATTTCGCTTCCATAACAAGACTGAACTGATACGCCCTGCCGTCAGGCATGAGGTCGGTGTACTTCGCGGTTTCCCACCGGGTCATAAAGGGGGCGGCCCCCAGTTTAAGCCGCCGCAACCATTTCACGTTGATGTTGCCTTCAAGGCCGGGCAGGAGCAAGCGTAACGGGTAGCCTTGCTCCGGACGCAAGGCTTCACCGTTTTGCGCATAGCAGACGAGTGCCTCGGAAAGCACATCGCCGGTGAGCGGCACGCTCCGGGCCAGGCCCGCCGCATCGCTGCCTTCTGCCAGCATCCAGGCTGCCTCTGGCCGCGGGCCCGCTGCCTCCAACAACGTGGAGAGTTTGACTCCCGTCCACTCACTCGTGCTCGTCAGGCCGTAGAGGTCGTGAAGCGTCAGATCATCAGCGTCCTGCCAACCCTGCCTGGTGTTCCCCGAGCATTCGATGAAGGCCAACCGTGAGACCGCCGGGAAGCGCTGCAACTCCGCGACGGTCCACATCAAGGGCCTGGCGACGAGACCATGAATCATCAATCGATGACGTGATGAATCGATGGTAGGCACGCCGTTGTGGTGCCGTTCGAAGTGCAATGAAGAAGGTGTGACGATACCGTGCAAGTCTTCGAGGGGCGTCAACGAGTAAGAGCTGGCGGCCGACCGGGCCGTGCCTTCGAACGGCGACCGATCGCCATAGGCCCGCGCTGGTGCACCTGGTATGCTCATGGGATCGCTTTTCGCGGCGCCGGCCTCCTTGCCAAGCATGATCGAGGTGGCGCCGAGGGCGATCAACGACGCGCTGCCGGCTAGAAAGCGCCGGCGGTCGATCACCGGAGGGAACGCTTTAGGCTCGGTATCCTTAGTGGAGTCGTCAGGCTGGTGCGCATCCACGAGAGCTCCTTTCAGTGTCGTGTGGCGTGCTACTTGAATCCGATGACCATCCCGTCTGGCCCTGACAGGGGTTCGACGAGGGTCCGCCGGAAGCCTGCTTCCTGCATCCACTTGCGGCAATCCGCGCCGGTGAAATCGAAGCCTCCGTGCGTTTCAATCAGCATGTTCAGACTCATGAGCAAGCCGAACGCGTTCTTTTTCCTGGCATCGTCAATGAGCGCTTCATGTACGATCACGGCGCCCTTGGGCGGGAGCGCCGCGTACGCCTTGCGCAGGAGCATCAGTTTGTCCTCAAGATTCCAATCGTGCAGGATGTGACCCATGATGATGACGTCGGCGTGCGGCAGCGATTCTTTAAAAAAGTCGCCGGCAACAAAGCGAAGCCGTGCTCCCACGCCGCGCGCATCGGCATAGGCCTCGAACACCGGCTGCACGACGGGCAGATCCAGCCCGAAGCCGGTGAGATGTGGGTGTGCCAATGCAATCTCGACGGCAACCCCGCCCTGCGCGCAGCCGACATCCATGAACGTCCGGTACCGCTTCCAAGGAAATTTTTTGGCGATCGCCCGTGCCGGCTCGATGCTCAAGCCTGTCATGGCTTTAAGAAATCCTTCCAGCCGCCGGGGATCGGCATATAACGTACCGAAAAAATCTCCGCCGGTTTTGGCCTCGTTCTGTGCCTTGCCGGTGCGCAAGCCTTCAGTCAGCGAGCCCCAAAAGCGGTAGAGTCGCGCGTTGGCCATCTCGAGCATGCCGCCCACGTACGAGGACCTGTTGCGGTCCAGAAAACAGGCGGACTCCGCCGTGTTGGCATAACGCGTTCCCGTCCGCTTGAGCACGCCTAAGGCGACAAGCGCATCGAAGAAATCCCGGGCGCTTCGCGGGTGAAGTCCCAAGTGTTGCCTCAACGTGTCGGCGTCGCGCGGGCCCTTCGCCAACTCAGTGAACAGTCCAAGCTCTATCGCGCTGAGGAGCGTCTTCGATCCCCAAAACCCAAAACCCAACTGCATGATCTTTGCAGGTGACAGTCTTCGCTTGCCCATCGCTGCAATCCTTCCGGAAAAATATCGACAGGCTACGCATCGGCTTGCAGGCTGTCAACAGGGCGGCGATGAAGACCTGTACCGGCCTCAACGGAGCGGGCGGTGAGGGCCAAGCATTGGGCTAGACTGCGGTGAATTGGATAAGAGTCGTTGGACGCGTCGGCGGAGGGCAGGACCCTCCGCCCGTTCCAGGAGCAGTTACTTACTTCTTTTCCACGATGTCGCTTTTCATCGGCCCGAGGATCCCGAGCAGCTCCTCCTGTTCGGCCTTGCCGACTTTGTGATGATTCAACGCGGCGACAAGATCTTCAACCAGGGCCCCGAACGCGGCGTCAGTCACACCCATACCGGCGTGCGTCTGCTTCATGCTCCGACCGGCATATTTGCAGGGTCCTCCGCTTGCTTCGCAAATCTGATCGACCAGGTGCACTTTCAGTTTCAAGAGGTCAGTACTGCCGAAGTATCCATTGATCCGCTTGTCGGCGCCGACCTTCCCGACAAACGTTTCCACGACCGCTGTGATCGCCACCTTGCCTCCTAACCGGTCGTAGAGTGATTTGCCCTTGTCTGCCCACGCAATTCCCGCCGAAACGATGACACCCAGCAATAACACTGCAATCGCTTTACCCATCCTGCCCTCCTTATGGTGAGTACACTCTCTTGAGCGCCGTGACCGTCTGCACGTGCTAAAGAGGCAACGGCACAATGAACCCGCCTGTTTCCTGAAACGCCCTCTGTTGAGGTTCGCTGAACATGACCAACGGCTCGGCATGACAGAACCGGCATTGCTGGGCGGTCACAGTGACTGACGGATATCCCTGCGCCGACACGTAATCGTTCGCAAGTTTCAACGCGGTCGCTTCGTCGGCGGTCATGACATCGAAATGCAGCCTCTTGCCAGGCGCCTCGACCCACGTATCGAATACCTTTACGGTCTGCATTGAGCCTCCTTTATTACTAAGGATTCCTTACTTAGCAGACTGCCGATTGGCCGTCAAGCCCCCTCATGGAAGGGTGGGCCCCTCGCGCCGGTGACGGCGCATCGCCAGGGCAGCCCCCAGACGGCAGCGAATCCGATTGAGGATAGGATGTCCCTGCCACTCACATCCGATTCAAGCTGGAGCTCATCGTGGAGCGGCTGACAACGGTGCTGGTTGCGATACTGTGCTGTGTATGCGGGGGCGCATGCTCAGGAAAGGGGGAAAAGCCGATCGAATTCGTCTACTTGGCACTTGGAGCCAGCGATGCAACAGGCGTTGGAGCGGTTCCTCTCACGGAGGGCTATGTCTATCTCATCACGCGGGACCTCGACCGGCGCATGCCGGGCGTCTTTCTCATGAATTTGGGTATCCCCGGTGCGCGGATCGATCTCATCAAAGAACAGGTGCGAGTCGCAACAACACTCGGCACCAAGGCCGATATCGTCACACTCTGGACCGGTGGTAACGACCTGGTCAATGGCGACGACGTGACAATGTTTCAGGATGATCTACGAGCGCTGCTCGGTATGCTGAAGAGTGATGTGTCCGGGAAGATTGTTGTCGCAAACCTTCCCGATTTCACGAAACTGCCGCGCTTCCGGGCGGCTTCCAATTCGTCGGTCACGGCCGAGAGGGTCGCCGGCTTCAATCGCGCGATCGAAGAGGAGGCGAAAGCCGTCAATGCGACGGTAGTGAATCTCTTTGCAGAACCGCTACGGGACGATCTCGTGTTCAATGCCGACGGTTTCCATCCCGGCAACGAAGGACATCGGGAAATCGCGAATCAATTTCTTCGCGCCATCTTGCCGCAACAACTCGGGCTGCGCGGCGCTCGCGGCTAAGGCTCACGCCGCCGAGCGTTTATCCACATAGTGCTCAACCGCCGGCAGCGGACTGATGACCGTAGCTTGCGGACCGTTGTCCTCCGGCTCGACGTTCAAACTGACTTCCATCCCGTCATCGAGCGCATCGAAGGACAGATCACGGACCGCATTGCGGTGGAAATAGACCTGCGTCCCGTCTTCCATCGCCACAAAACCATAGCCGTCCTCGCGGAATATTTTGCTAATGATTCCTCGCTCGGGAGGCGCACTCGTCCGTATCTCATGGGCGGCCCGCTTGTCGCGTATCTTCTCGAGCTCAGTTTCCAGAGCGCTAAAGGCCAGGCGAATCGCCTCCTCAAAACTATTCTGATGCTTGCGGGCGGTGATCGTGTGACCGGGGATTTGCACGAGGAGCAGCACGTCGCACGAATCCTCCGGTTTTCGATGGTCGAGTCTCGTCAATGTCGCGCGGACGTGCGTGATGTCACGGCCGGGACGGAGATCGGCCACCCGCGCCTCGATGTCCGTTCTCCATTCAGGCGTGAGGTCGATATCCCGACCTTCGATCTGTAGATCCATGGCAGCCTCCTCGCCCTCCGATGATCAGCACGACGTATTAAAACCGATAGACCGCCGCAACCAGTTGACGGTCCGGCACTTCGTCAGGCTCCACGCCGTACACGGCGCCGCCGTGCAACAACGTCTGTGTGGCGGCGAGATCCAAGAACTCATCGTCTCCGGGCCGCTGCTCGTGATGTTCTTCCACGGCCAGGCGATCTGCATCGAATCGACCCCATCGCCGTGTCCTGAGCGGGACAAACAGACTGGCCACTCTGCCTTGATAGGCCGCGGGCAGGACGTCCTGCAGCCGATTGCCGGCCCTCGCCTTGGCGATGCCTTCGAGATATTGCGCCGCGGTCATTGCATGAGCCTGGCGGAAATGGGCTTCGGCGATCGGCCCGGCTTTCCCGTGCAGCTCCTCGTTCTGCAAGCCGTCAGGATTTCCTGAAACGATCGCGTCCAAGATCTGCGGATAGCGGGAGACGCCTTTAAAGAGCGGCGCCAGATACGCCACGCATGCCAGAATCATGGGGTCACGGCGATCCTTCAAGACAGGCGAAAGTCCGTCTTCGACGCGCTGAAAATACCGGGTGAGGTTCGTCACATCGGCATCGTCGGTGCCGACTCCATGGCCATGAAACCGCGCCGTCTGATTGCCGCCCAGCGGCAGCGCATGCATCTGCAGTTGCGGCGCGGGTCCGACCGGAAGCCCTTCCTGTATCCCCTGGGGAACGTCGGGCAGATCAATTTCGTGCACTCCGTCGCGAGAGCAGTCCAACAAACGGACGGCCTTGTGGCTGAGAGCCAGGATATAAAACCGCCCGTCGTTGATCAGCAACGGCAGCAGCGGTTTAAGATAGAAGCGGTCGGCGACGGAGCAGAACTCATCCAGCGCGAGCGGGACACGGTACATGCGAAAGATCCGGGATGAGCGAAAGATGGCCAAACCGTCATCTTGCTGCCGCCAGAATCCCGCATCGTCGAGGAGGTCCGAGATGGGCTGCAAAAGCTCCCGCGCGTCCGCCGGCCGGCTGCCTTTAGCGATCAACTGCTGCTCAGCCTGTTTCAACAGGTTTTTCAGGCGGATCGGGTCTTGTTGGATCTCCGGACCCGCGCGATGAGTTGGCAGAAACAGCGACACTCCCGGGCTGTGTGTCCCGGTCATGATGGATTTCAGTTCCTCTAACGATACCGTCGATACCGTCATATTGGCACCCCTCGTCACGATTCCACACGGGCAGCATTGGTCACGCCATGTCACCGTCCACCTGAGAGGGTTGACAATGCGCGGCGCACGGACGGCCGCCGTCGGGCCGATCAGAATCGCGTGAGCGGCACGTTACTCGCTGCGCGTGCCATCAACGCGGCTCCAGCCAGGCCTCCCAACAGGCTGCCGGGGTTCTTTCTGGAGACTCCATAGAAGAAGAGGGATCCACCGGCGGTACCCGCAAGGAACCGGGCGGCCGGAGACCAATTCCTTTGGAAGAACTCGAATCGATGCACAGGCCGCGGCGAGCGTCCTTGCAACGCAGGAATTCCGTCGGCGCTCTGATGACCTTCCAATTGGTTGTCCAGGGATTTGACGCCGGGGGTGCTCCTGACAGAGGACACACACCGGGATATCTCCGAGACAAACACCGGCCCGCGCAAGGTGACATGTCCGTCACGGACCATGACCTCGATGGCGCGAGGATGTTCCACCAGCAAGCCAAGTTCCGAGCGGATGCGTGCTTGGAGCTTACCGTCGTCTGGAGGCATGCGTCGGAACGCATTCCGCATCTCGACGACCATACCCGCGCTGCGGTTGCCGACGTCCCGCCAGACGGTGCCCATTCCCCTCGTCGTACGAGTGGCGGCGCGCCTGGCCTTGTCGATTGTCAACGCCCGCCGGCGAGTGCCTCGGTCGGGATCCAAAAGATACATCAGTCCGGCTCCCACTGCTGCGGCTCCGCAAATGGAAACGGTTTGATCCATCGAGCGGGTCATCGTGCGCTCCTCTTTGTTGAGATCCAATGTTCCAACAGTATCACCGGATACCGCGCGGTTAACTGGTGAAGGCCCTAGATAAAATGAGTCGCAGTCTCCGGTAACGTGGAGGAATGCGCAGGCCTTCCTGGTATCACGACGCGATCATTTATGGCATCGACGTGGCGACCTTTCAGGACTCGAATGGGGACGGCATCGGAGACTTCGTCGGTCTCTGCGAACGGCTGGACTATCTGGTCGATCTTGGCGTCACTTGCCTGTGGCTGCTGCCGTTTTATCCCACGCCGAATCGCGACAACGGCTACGATGTCACCGACTACTTCGAGGTGGATAAGAGACTGGGCACCTTCGACGATTTTCTCCGACTGATTCACGAGGCGGGCGAGCGCGGCATTCGCATCCTGATCGATCTGGTGATGGATCACACCTCCGATCAGCATCCATGGTTCCGGGCCGCCCGCCGCGATCGCGCGTCACGTTATCGCCGGTACTATGAATGGACCGATGCTCCGCCGCCTGTCGATGCCGGCAGGATCAACGTCTTTCCCGGGGAAGAAAACAGCGTCTGGACCTACGATGAGATCGCCGGGCAGTACTATTACCACCGCTTCTACCACTTCGAACCGGATCTCAACGTCATGCACGAAGAAGTGCGTGAAGAGATCCGCCGCGTTCTCGATTATTGGCTGTCATTCGGCATATCGGGGTTTCGGGTGGACGCCGTTTCCCACATGATCGAATCGCCGCACGAGCCGGATTCAGCCTTGCTCGCTCACGATCCTCACAGCGTCATCCGGGAGCTGCGTGCGTTTACCTGCGGCCGCCGCCCCGATGCCGTGCTCCTTGGCGAAGCCGACGTCGAGCCCGACCATATGGGCGAGTTCTTTGGCGACGGGGATCAACTGCAGATGCTGTATAATTTTTATCTCAATAATTATCTGTTTTTGGCTCTGGCTCGAGCACAACACGCTCCCATTCGGGAGGCGTATCATCGGCTTCCTGCCGTCCCCGAATCCGGGCAGTGGGTCAATTTCTTGAGAAACTTCGACGAACTGGATCTGGAACGCTTGACCGACGACGAGCGCGAGACGGTGTATCGTGCCTTCGCGCCTGACCCGGCCATGAGAATCTTCGGTCGTGGCATCCGGCGCCGCCTCGCGCCGATGCTGGACAACGACCATCGTATCCGCATGGCTTACAGTATGCTGTTTTCCCTTCCAGGGACGCCCTTGTTCATGTACGGCGACGAAATCGGGATGGGCGATGATCTCGCATTACCTGGCCGCAATTCGGTTCGGACGCCGATGCAATGGTCGACCAAGAGGAATGCCGGGTTCTCGCCCGCGCCGAGCGGGTCATTGGCGGCTCCTGTTCTTTCGGAGGGACGTTTCGGCTTTCAATCCCTCAACGTCGAAGACCAGGCGCGCAATCCCGAATCGATGCTCTCCTGGATGAAATCGCTCATTCGCATTCGCCGCCGCTGTCCCGAATGGGGCCGGGGGGACTGCACCATCCTGGACAGCGGGGAACCGGGAATCTTGATGCATCGCACTGACTGGCGGGGGCACACGCTGCTGGCCCTGCACAATCTGTCCGACAAGGAGTGCATCGTCCGCCTTCCGGTACCATCCGAACGCCAGGCGGTTTTGCTCTGGAGCAGCCGGACGGACCATCAAGGCGGGCGATCGGCGAGTGTCGATGTCGAACCCTATGGGTACCACTGGTTTCGTCTGGCTCGCTGAAGGAAGGTTCCGTCCAATGTCATCCAGCTCATCTGAGCCCATGAGAATGGAATGCGAGACAAGAGATCCGGTTTCACGATGGTGGCAACGCGGCGTCATCTACCAGATTTACCCGCGTTCGTTTGCCGACACGAACGGTGACGGCGTAGGAGACTTGCCCGGCATCATCGCCAGATTGGATTATCTCGAGTGGCTCGGCGTGGACGCGATCTGGCTATCTCCGATTTATCCGTCGCCCATGGCGGACTTCGGCTACGACATCACGGATTATACGGATGTCCATCCGCTGTTCGGCACGCTGAAGGATTTCGACGACCTGGTGACGTCCGCCCACCGGCGCGGCATGAAGGTCATCATGGACCTCGTCCCCAATCACACGTCGGAGCACCACCCGTGGTTCGTCTCGTCGCGGGCGTCACGGCAGAGTCCGAAACGAGATTGGTACATCTGGAGAGATGCAGGACCGGACGGAGGGCCGCCCAACAATTGGATCAGCAACTTCGGCGGGAGCGCTTGGACGCTCGATAAGCATACCGGCCAGTACTACTATCACGCCTATTTGAAGGAGCAGCCGGATCTCAATTGGCGTCATCAGGACGTTCAGAGCGCCATTCATGACGTGATGCGGTTTTGGCTGGACCGAGGTGTGGATGGGTTTCGAGTCGACGTCATCTGGCATTTGATCAAAGACGACCAGTTTCGTCACAACCCCCCGAACCCCGATTACCAACCGGGTGAATGGCCCTACCGCCAGCTGCTTGCCACGTATACGACCGATCGTCCGGAGGTTCACGATATCATCGCCGGGATGCGGGCCGTCATGAATTACTATGACGACCGTCTTCTGATCGGCGAGGTGTATCTGCCGATCGAACGCCTGGTCACCTATTACGGCACGGCGGAGAGCGGGTGTCATCTGCCCTTCAACTTTCAATTAATCGCCGTGCCCTGGCGTGCCGATGCGGTCGCGGCCGCCGTCGATGCGTACGAATCGGCGCTTCCGTCTCATGGCTGGCCCAACTGGGTGCTGGGCAATCACGATAAGCCCCGCATCGCCGCGCGGATCGGACCAGCGCAGGCGCGTGTCGCCGCCATGCTGTTGTTGACGCTGCGGGGAACCCCCACACTCTATTATGGGGATGAACTCGGAATGGAGGGTGTGGCCATACCCACGCACCTCGCGCAGGATCCGTGGGAGCACCGGCAGCCCGGGCTTGGATTAGGCCGTGATCCATCCCGCACGCCGATGCAATGGAATCGCTCTCCGCACGCCGGATTCACGAGAGGGATTCCATGGCTGCCGCTGTCGCCATCGTTTCGCACAGTCAATGTCGATACCGAGCGAATGAATTCCACTTCGCTGCTGACGCTGCACCGGCGACTGATCGCGCTTCGCCGCGCCGAACCCGCCTTGAATACGGGAGCGTATCACCGGATCCCCGGCACCGATGACATCATGATGTTTGTGCGGCAGGCAGGAGCCAGCCGGTTTTTGATCGCGCTGAACTTTTCTTCGAAACCGGCGGCCCTCTCGTGGTCCGGCACCCGCTACCGCGGCACCATTGTCATCTCCACGGCTCTCAACCGCGAGGGCGAACGATTCGAAGACGGCATCACACTTCGTCCGGATGAGGGGATCGTCTCGATCGTCTCCGACGAGACTTGAACCAGGCAGGGCTCCCGCAATTACTGAGCGGACAGAGGCCGCGCAAGGTCTTCCAACGATTGCCCTTCCGCCTTCACGCCCAGCCACAACTCAACCACTGCGCCGACAAGCATGAGTCCGGCGGCGAGCAGATAGCCATGATAGATGCTCGCGACCGAGGTTTCGATCATGACGCCGTAGAGCCAGGGTGCGACGATACCCGCCCCCTGCGCAACCATGAAAAAGAATGCAATGGCCATGGCTCGGATTTCCAGCGGAAACACTTCGCTGACCGTGAGGTAGGCGGCGCTGGCACCTGCCGACGCGAAGAAGAAGATGGACGACCACGCCAGCAAATGGGTGGTCACCGAGAATGACCCGATCGAAAACAGATAGCCCGTGAGCGCCAGGAGTACTCCAGCCATCGCATAGGTCGAACTGATCATCGGCTTGCGGCCGATCGTGTCAAAGAACCGGCCCAGCAAGAGTGGTCCCAGAAAATTCCCGAACGCAAATGGCAGGAGGTAGAGGCCGATGGTGCTGGTCGGGACGCCGTAATATTTGGTGAGAACGAAGGGGAAGGTGAAGGAAACGGCGTTGTACATGAACGATTGCGTCATCATCAGCGCTAATCCCAACGCGGTACGCCGGGGATAGGACCTGAAGAGCTCGCGGGCGACGGTGCCGACCGTGGTGCCGTGCGGTGCCGTGCGGACGGTGATCGATCCTCTCGGCTTCGGCAATTGTTTCAGCCGTTTATCAGAGACCAGCTGCCGTTCGATGGTCTGGACGATTTCCTCAGCTTCCTCCATCCGACCGTGAGTCATCAGCCACCGCGGGCTCTCCGGAATGAAGCGCCGGATCAGGATGATGGCGATGCCGAGCACGGCTCCGAAGATGAAGCACAACCGCCATCCCACCGACTCTGGAATGATGCGGGGGTTGAGGAGCAGCACGGATAACAGGGCGCCGGCCGCCGACCCAAGCCACCAACTCCCGTTGATCGCCAGATCGGTATGCCCTCGGCGGCGGGCCGGGATCAACTCGTCGATTGCCGAATTGATGGCGGCGTATTCACCGCCGATGCCGGCTCCGGTCAAAAAACGGAAGAACATGAGGCTCGTCAAATCCCAGGCGAGCGCCGTCAACATCGTCGCCGCCAAATAGATCAGCAGCGTAATCATGAACCATTTCTTCCGCCCTTGCCGGTCCGTGAGATACGAAAACACCAGAGCTCCCCCGACGGAGCCTGCCAGATAGGCAGAGGCTGCCAAGCCTACCTCGGATTCCGTGAGGCCGAGGGTCGTTGAATGAGTCAGGACCGGCCCCAGCGCCGCAACGATCGAAACCTCGAGTCCGTCGAGCAGCCAGGTGACGCCCAGCGCCGACACGACCAGCCAGTGCCACTTCGACCACGGCAAGCGATCCATCCGCTGCGGGATATTGGTGACGATGAAAGGAGGCGGTTCACCCATCCATCACCATCCCAATTGCCAGCGATGACCTTGTTGTTCCAGCAATTGATCGG
>WUUC01022008.1_pt1 | contig 17065 bp, 16 predicted proteins | sample 6278441 | NCBI WGS metagenome assembly WUUC01 (sample SAMN13675441, study PRJNA597444) | soil metagenome | isolation source: soil | place: USA: Washington | collected 2017-10 | reverse complement strand
GTCTCGTCAGCCAAATCTTCGGCGTCGCTAAAGCCTTTGGAGATGAAGATTCTTATTAAGCCGGCGCGGATGATTTCATATTGCCGCCCCGGGTCGGGGCCTAACCAATCTAGCAGGTCATCGAATGAAGCCAATTATCTCCTCATCCATACCCGCGCATTAAGAGGATTCTGGAAAGGCCCTTGTGGAAAGAGTGAGCGCGCGGAAATGGCGTGTAGAAATTATCCTAAGGCACCTATTGGTAGCAAGAATTTTCGCCCGATTACCTGAAAAAGATTATGCCTGAGTCTCAACGCTTTACCGCACCCGCATCCTCAACTACCCGGATTTAACTTTCTCTGATCCCTGTGAACGCTTCCCCGCCGAAGGCTAAATAATTTTCTTTCTCCGCGACACATTTTTGTCCTCAGGAGTCATAGCAGGATAGAAGAGTCGACCCAAAGACCCCCGCACCTGAGGGAGCATCTTCGGCGCGTGGGTGGAGATCGTGCTGGCACTAGGGACATAGCCATACAGGTTGGCGCTGCTGCCTGATGGCGTGCGTGGCGAAGTGTAGGTGTCGCTCTGGAACACCGGCGGACTGAAGACTAATTGTGGCGATCAGGAAGAGTCCGTGAAGTTGCTCCAAAGTTTGACTCTTAGTTTCCCCGGCGGCGCGGGCGGCTGCCAGGGCGGGGTTTTCGCCCTCACAGACGGGCATCTCGGTGAAGCGTACGAGACCGACATCGAAGCCGTGCTGCGCGATACGTATCAGTTGAAGATTTAGACGGGTGTGAGCAGGCCATCCTCCAGTTGACGCTGGCCGAGGGCGAGTTGCCGCGGGGTCTGGCCGTCAAAACCGATGGGAAGATCGTCGGTACTCCATCCCTTAGCCCTGATGACCGTCTGCCCGAATACGAAGACGTCGATGCCCTTCAAGCACGAGCATCACGAAGGGCGGCTTTAGGAGGCGCTCGGTTCAAAGCGCACCAAATCGAGAACCGAGGACTCCGCACACCCGCTACGTGAAAATGAGGAGAAATCATCACAATGCAACGGCTCAACAGATCATTGTACACAGTCAGCCAAGGCGAAGTCGTAACCGTCAGAGTTCAGGCCGTCAAGGTTGTGAACTTCGACAGCTACGTTGTTGACGCGATTGTCCAAACACCTGTCTCCAACAACCCCCGCACATACCAGTTCACGGCGCTCAAGCCGCCGGGCAGGAATCATCGCACCGCGGTCAGCATCTTCTTCCCGGACGAAGCGCCTGACGACGCCGAGTACCGCATCTTCGTATCGGGCGACCAGGGGGGCGGGACGTTCGATGGCCCGGTCGTCCACAAGGCCGACGAGATAGAGGACATCAACATCACCTTCAGGGTCAATTGACGACGACCTCCGACAGGGCGCGAGTTCGCCCCGTCGCGAACAAGGCTTCATGGCGTCGCTGCGGCGGCGCAAAGGAGAGATTAGACATGCACAGATACGAAGTAGGTATAGACACCCGCTGGGCGGCGCGGGGACTCCGAGCCCTCAGCATGCTGCTGGCGCTCTGCCTCGCGAACCTCCTGCCCCTTGCCCCTGCCTACGCGCAGCAGCAGGGCGACGCCATGACCCGGCTCCGCGAGCAGATTGCCGCGCTGGCGAAGGTGGACGCAAACGCCGAAACGGCGCCGGACATCAGGAACACCAACCGCAACTTCCTCAACGAGCGCCGCGCGCAGCTCATCGGGATGTTGAAGTATAAGGCGGAGAATCTACGCAACTACCTGTCGAACGTCGGCGCCAACCTCACCGCCGCAGAGAAGCAGATGATTGAGAAGTCCCTCGCCGACGTGGAGCTGGAGGCAGCGCGGCTCGAACAGGAGATACAACGTCTGCGGCAGTCAGGCGCGGCGACTCCCGCAGGCGCGGCCATCGCTGACGCGACACGTCACACAGAAATGCCCGTAGCGTCCGCCGCGCCCATCGCGCCGCGCATGGCACGCGCCACGACCGCAGCCCCCCAACCGGCCGCCCCCGCGATGTGCTACTCGAACCCGCCCGCGCTCCTCGTGAAGGCGGCGCGGGATGCGGCCGTGATGATCGTCAACACGGGCGACCCCGAAGACGTCTTCACGCAGATAGATCGCATCATCTTCCTCCCCATCGCCGACGCGGTGTCCGACAACTCCGAAGACTTGAGCGCCGCGCAGAGGTCGTTCATCGACACCATAAGGTGGGAGCGCGCTAAGGCGGAGACAAAGCGTACGGACAAACAGGTTGGCGCGTCGCCCAGGAGTGCGGGCTCGACGAGCGCTGCCGAGAAGCCGGGCTTCGCGGAACTCCTCGGCTTCGCCATCGAGCACGGGGGCATCCAGCAGGCCATCGACGGCACGACCCTCACCCTGAGCACGTCGCCCTACTCGCTCTTCCTCTTCGGCAAGGATGACGACGCCGAGGCATACCAGAACTACGGCTACCTGAGCCGCCTCGGCGTCTCGGCTAACTTCAACATCAGGGACGAGACCAGCCCGCTCCTCAGCGCCCGTCGGCAGCAGTTGTCCGACTGGTCTGCGAAGCTCCGTCTCTCGGCCGACCGGAGCGCCCGCTCGCGCACAGCCCAACAGATTTGGGACGAAGACGTGATGAAAGACTTCGCCCGGCCGAACGTGGCATTCGGGGAAGGGTTGATGGACATCTTCGACCGGAGCGTCGAGAAGTCGACCATCGAAAGGAACCTGCAGGACAATTTCCGCGCCGCTACGTTCACGGAACTGGTGCGCGGCGTTCTCAACTCAACCGCTACGACCGACGAAAAGAGGTCTCGCGTCGCCGACCTGATCCTCTGTCAGGCGCGCACGTCGGTCTACGAACCGACCCGCGCGGGGACGCTCCAGCTCAGCCCCGAACTGAGGAGGAGCATCGTCACCAAGACTCTGCCCGCCATCGCGGCCGCATTCGCCCGGCGCGACAAGGCAGTACAGAACTTCAGGAACGAACTGAAGGCGTTGAGCGAGCGACCGGCCTTCACCTTCGCTTACACGAACAAGCGCGAGGCGGCGGGTTCCGACTATTCGAACCTTCGGCTGCTCTACAGCCAGAAGACGCTGGAGGGGCTCAACATCATTGCCAACGGCGGCCTCTCGTTCTACCACCGGCCCGACCGCGCGCTGAACCATCAACGCGTGCGCGACATCGCCGCCTCGCTCTCGTTCGAGGGCACGGCGGGGCGCAGCCCCTTCATGCTTGAGAGCGAGGACGAGAGCCGCATCACCTTCGCGTTTACGGGACGCTACCAGCGTATGTTTGAGAATCGCGGGGTGGCTGGCAGGAAGGCCGACATCGCCGTGGGACAGTTCAAGATAGAGGTGCCAATCTTCGCGGGCATGACCTTCCCCTTCTCCTTGACGTACGCCAACGCGACCGAACTGATCAAGGAGGATCACGTGCGCGCGAACTTCGGTTTTTCGCTCGACACCGATAAGCTGCGCCAAGTCCTACTGCTCGGCGCCCTGAGGCGAGCCCGGTAACAGACCGGCCGGCCCACGCGCCGCCCCCACCTGAGGGTGTCGAGCGCCATCTTCGACCAGATGAGCGTGTCAGTGCAGGCGCACCTCGACAAGTTGGCTGGTTGTCTTGACCTGGCTATCCGGGACGACTTCATCCTGAACGCGGCATTCGATACTGTCCTCGATGTGATCTCATTCGCGGACGAGAGGCGGGCTATCATCGATAGCCGCGAGCATTCCTGACGCCGCTGGACGTTTTAACCCGACGCAATTGCGCGCGGGCAAAGCCGACTCAAACACGGCGGGCAGGCCGAACTCGCAATGCCGCCTGCCCCTTGCCCCGAATTCTGATGGAGGCACTATGACGACACAAACGGAAACACCCCAACCGGGCGTAACTGGACAGAAATGGGGTTTGCTCTGGGCTTTGGCGATCATAATCCTGATCCTCTTCTTCCTGGTCGCGCTTTGCCCCATCTCCCCCAACATCGGTTTCACCGGCTCGGCGGCGATTCTCAGCATGATCGCCGCCGTCGCCATCGGTATTGAACGCATTATCGAAGGCTTCTGGACGATCATTGGCATGACGAAAGGCGCTTTCTGGCCGCTCAACTTGATCAACCAACAGGTGAACGGCATGGTGAATGACCTTGACGGTAAGCTCCAACCGGTTTACGACGCAGCCAAGGAAAACATAGACGCTTTGGAGAGAGCGGGCACCTTGGCGGGTGATGAGCTTAAGAAGGCGAGGAAGGAACTCGAAGACCTGAAGGCGCGCACGACGCAGCTCAAAGCGCTCGCGCCTGACAACCAGCGCGTCAACATGATCGCCGCCTCGGCGTTCCAAGGTGTCAGCTTCCTCGAAAAGAAGTACCCATCGGTGGTCGAGAGTGCCGAGATCGCCCACCAAGCCATCGTCGGCGTGTCCGATTTCGTCGCCACGTTCAAGGACAATCCGGGGCGGCGGCTCATCAGCATCTTACTCGGTATGGTCTTGGGTCTGTTGGTTGCAGGCGTCGTCAGGCTCGACGTCTTCAAGGCAGCCAGTCAAACCCCGGCGACGGCCGAATCTGCCGTTGCGCCGGAGGGCCGGGTTGCGTCGGAGGGCCGGCCCGCGCCAGCTAGTCAGGGCACCACTACAGAACGCTACCGCACGTGGAACCTCATGGGCTTTGAGGTAGGGCTTTTCTGGGGGGTCGCGTTTACGGGCCTGCTGATGGGTCTTGGCTCGAACCCGACACACGAGGTCATCAGGGCGATTCAGGAATATAAGAAGGCGCGCAAGTCTGACAACGACCCGGCTCCAGTGATACCGACGCCAGCCGTTGGAGCGCCGCCGAAGGCCAAGCCCGCCTCCCCCCAAGTTGAGGAGGGGCTTATGACTGACTCCGCACTCGCGGCTACCACGCGGGCGGCTTCCAGAGGAGTCAGTACATTCTCATTGCGCCGCCGTTAGTCAGCGAAAGGTGCCACCACCATCAGGCGGGCGACCGCCCCAACCGGGCGCGCTTCCCCAAATCCTGTATGCGGGCTAAAGCGACCGATGTTCGGAGACTAACATCCCCCTTTAGCTACTTCTGTTTGTAACATCTGCAAGCTTTTCGGCCGCCGCTATGCCGTCGAGTTCCTCAGTTAAATCAAATGCAGAAACAGACCGCCCCTCGTAAGTATAAAAGGGGTTCAGTGTGAACTGTCCAACCTGATCTTCAGAAAAGCCTTTCTGCAACAGCAAGGCACCAAATGATGTTTCAAGAAATTTGATACTGTCTCCATCATGCTGGCTGAAGAATCGTTGAATTTCAACCATGCCCTCAAGTGGACCAGCAGATAAATGAATACCGTTCGCCCCTTGATTAACATCCTCCATACCAAGCTCTCGTATTTTCTCAAGGAGGATTCTACGTATAGAGCCTTGAGCTGCGTTCGTTGGATTTGTAGCGCCAATCAGTTGCTGTCTAAGATTTGCCCATGAAGTCTTAGCACTACATTCCATAACAACAATAGCCTTACCTGGAGAGGTAAAATGCTCTAGCTGATAAGGATGAAACCCGTTAAGCACAAGCAATGTCTCACCAGATACCCTCAATGGCAGACAGTATGTTCCTCCCGCTAATTTTTTGCTTCCGATGTTATCTGAAACAGTAGAAAGAGCAAACGCGGAGAAGGCAGGAACCTTTTCTAAAAATTGATGCCCTCCGAGCACTACTGCTCCCGCTTTCAATTCTGACTCGAATATCCTCTGGAGCGCGATTTTTGCATCATCGGAGATTGCACTTATGCCTCTTCTGGAAATTTCATTAATTACACCGTAGTGCTTATCCATAATGCGGTACTTATGAAGGTGGCTATAATTCAACACCCTTACCGCACCTAGATGAACGTCCCACTTTTGTAGGGCATCGAAAACAATTTCTAAGATTCTTTCAACTCGCACTCCCTTGTCTATAGCGGTAGCTTCTGGCTTCAGAAACAGGACGAACTGATTTGTGGAGACATCTCTGTCAAACACATATGGCCTAATCCACAGGTCACCCGAATCAGTGGCTTCTGAACGGCTTAGGACTGAAATAGCCTCGCTAATTTGTTCCTTCATTTCTACCTCGCCTATTGGAATTTAAGTTGGTCTTGGAATGAATCAATGATATGAGGAGTTAATAGTGCTGTTTAGCATGTAATTTGCTTTTAGTATATCTGATTGCTCATCTTCAATAACAAGACCACATTTATTCAACCATTCAAGTGCTTTCCAATACAAGTTCATTGAGCCAGGCTCTTCCTGATGTGCTGGACCCAGATCTTCGCCAAAATCAATCACAAAAATATGTGTGTGATCGGTTCGTAAGTCATCAAACGCTGCTATTGGAACAAATCCCAGTTTAGATAAGGTACTAGCATACTCAAACAACTCATGAATCAGATGATCAGTTTCTAGATCTCTCTGTAATACATCTTTAAGAGCGTAGGGAATAAACTCTTCGAGAACAACTCCCTCACCAGCAAAATGTAATCTTGGCGCTCTGACACCAGAATCTTCCAACAGCTTACGCCTAGTAATCCATTCTGCTAATATTTCATCAAGGGAATTAGCTGGAGAGAAAGCGGTTACGGCTTTAAGAATGAAGTTTCGATGTAATCCATCTTCAGAAATAACTGAAAAAGGGTAGATGTATGTTTCGCTCCCCCCTAGCACCCAAGACGCTGCACCCTTTATATTCCCAAGATTTTCACCTTCATTTAACAGTCCTAATTTTATGGTAGCAGTCTGTAGATTACTTTGTTTAGACAATTTGATGAGATCTTTCTCAATACTCCATTTAGACTTAACTTCGCCCATTTACCTCTTACCACCATTCACATACTGGACATTAATGTTTGCCAGTAATAGGTTAAAAATCTAAATATAATTTTAGCCCTTTTCAAAGGCTTCAAGGTCTCATGGCCACCCATATTAAGGAAAGGTGCCAGCAGCCAATACTCTGACACATTCGGATTGTCCTCCAAGATGGCTTTATTTGGCAAAGGCTCGTACATTTCTACCGTAAAAAACTCCGCTTTTTAAGAGATTCTGCATAATCAGATATCATTCCATGAAAATAAGGAAACTTATGAGGAAGTCTATTCTGCCCACCGACGCGCAATGGAGCTTCAAGCTTTCTTCGTCGTGAGTACTCAGCTCTCGATGCCGTTGATGTGGCTCTCATTGTTGGCGAATCCGTTGTCGCCGTGGTGGCCCGGAAGTGCTTTGAGTAGCCGACATCGACGAGGCCGTCGTAGCCGCGCCAGCCGTCAGAGTGGATGACGGAGTCAGCAGAGACGCGGCCGCGGATAATGGCCTGAAGCGTGGCCTTTTGCAGTCGGGCACGACCTCGGTGTAGACCTTAGCGTCACGTTTGAGTAAACCGAAGGCGATGGACTTACGCCCCGCGCCGCGCCCACGCCTGCCGCGCATACAGTGCGGCCCGAAGTAGGACTCGTCAACCTTGACCTCGCCACTGTTGAAGGGCGATTGACGCTCGCACCCGTCGGCGATACGGCGGCGGGTTTTGCCAAAGCTCGTGACGGCCAAGCGGTGGGAGATGCCGGTCAGTTGGGCCGCGTCAGCGGCGTATAAATCGAGTGCGAAGTGCCCTGCGAGTAAGCGGAATGTAGCTTCTGCGATTCTTGAACGGCGGTAATAGCGGTTTAGCCTTTGCACATCAGAAGTTTAGCGCCTGTCAGAATGTGCTTAACTTCATCAGACCCATGAAAATTTCAGAGGTAGCTAAGGCAACCCAATGCCGAAGAAATCAAAACATGGATTGAATTTATGTTATGCGGCGGCCGTAACTAAAAGTCCTGTATCCACTTCTACTGGAAGCCAAGGGTCAGCGCCTAGTTCTTGGCACAGTTCCTCGGACTCCATACTCAGGTATATAGGTATATCACTCCAAAGCACGCGGAGTTCGTCTATCATCATTCGATAAAACTTTCTCCTCAAATCAAGGCTATATGAAAACCGTCCCGGCACGTACTCATGATTCGCGCCCTGAAGTAACTGGCTCCGGGGATAATTACGCCTTATAGCATCACCCAATTCAGACCTATACCTAAAGCACCCTAGACTAATATGCGCCGGAGTTTGATGCTGGAACCAATTCGGCAGCGTTCTAACAAACTCAACATACATGCTCTCCCAGTTATCAATAAGTATTCCTGGCTCAAACTTTAATGCCACCTCATAATCAGCTTTGGTATAGATAGCGGCTGCTCTCAATCGATCTTCAACGGGAGCAGTAAAGTGTTCATATTTATTTGCCACTCTTGGTGGAGAAAGGCTGATTCCTATCGTTGTTTTGCCGCAGTGCCTAATACCTATTAGGTCATTAGCTATCCTGCTCTTAGTTCGAAGTTCTAGCCTTGCCGCACTTTGTGAGAAGAAAGAAATAAGCTCGCCTGCAGTTCCTGTGATGTGCTCGGTTGCCAAGCTATCTGTATCCTCTCCAAAGTTAAAAGTAAGTTTTGCAGTATTGCGCTGTATTACCCTATTAACCTGCTCAAAGATAACATCTAAATCTGTATATAAAATAAGCGGGATTATACCTGCCGAATTGGAGTATAAATAACAATACTCACACCTGTATGGGCAGTTTATACCTTGCGTACCGAAGAAGAAGTCTGCCCTCGTGCTCATGTTCGGGAATGCCTCCAACCGAACATCTCGAAGAGGTTTTAATTCCAATAAAAGAATATTACGCGCAGCAGTCTCTGTCTCGATCCGTAATCTTCTGTTTAGTGACTCCCAAGGAGCATCTGACATTTCCATAGGCACATTTAAATTTGTTAGCCTATTGAGTATCTTTTTACCTCGTTCAGTAGCAAGCACATTACTACGTATGATTGCGAGCTTTGGCAACCAATGTTGGCTATGTATGTTATGCCCCACCTTAGAGTCCTCCAGACTGCAAAGGGCTTGCGCCACGGTAATATGATTCGTAGAGTCTTGCTAATAAATACAATTCAAATTCAACTGAATAAGCATTATAAGAGGTGACCGGTCCTCTTTGTGCAGCTGCCACTAGTGTTGAGGCTTCTCTAGCAACTGCTCTATCTTTGACTACTTTATCAACCAAGTTATAAAACTCAGATAGCTTCTGTTCCGAAGCGAAGTTTTTCATCTTTTGAGCAGTCACTTCATCGCCTATGAGATCAGAAAGAATTTGACTTATATCAAGACTTGTATCCATCCTAGTACTCGCTTCATATGCAATCGACCAAGTTTCATAATCCACTGTCCTATATAGTTCAGATCTCAAGCGTTCTTCCCCGCCTAACCTAAGGCTCAGTTCATGGGAGCGGGTTAAAGCGAGCCACGGCTTTATTGGCAGACCCTCCGCATGGACATATCGCATCAATAGCTTAGGTGAAATGAATAAATAAGACTTCGAATGAGAAATGAGAAATGTGGATTCTACCACCGACTGAAGGTACTCATACTCGATTTGAGTTAGTTCACCTGGTATCATTTCATAATCACAAGCATCTTCGATAATTTCACGAATGAGAAAATTCTTACTGAGTTGATTTATTAACACTCTTCGAAAGCCTGGAGCCTTATGTGTAGGAGCAAAGGTTATTAACCCAAGTTGCTCCCCAGCCGGGTCTATGAATTCAACTCCGCAATTAATAAACCAGGATTCAAATGATCCATTAGGAGTTGGGTAAGGGTCACCAACAAAACAATCGAAGCGTCCCCGCAGTTCTTTAGGTATTGGTTGTGATAAATCATGTCCCTGCAATTTAATACCTAGCCCAAGTTTAGTGCAGGAAGTCTGAATTGCATCAAGTACTGTCTTGTCAATATCAATGACCGTAATGTCACTATTATTCAGTATAGTAGAAACTGCAATTGAAGTGAGATCATCATCCCCAAGAAAAACAATTCGAGGGTTATTGGCCTGAAGCATTTTCGAAATCAGGGCAGCACGACACACACTACTTTCGGGAGTAATAAATCTCTGTCCATATATAAGGGCAGGCTCGCCTCGGAATTCTGCCGCTAATTTCACATGCTTTAAAGCAGTTTCGTACAACACTGAGCCAAGTAGACCCCGGGCGATTATCTCTGGCCTACTTGGCAGAATAGGCTTTCGGCTCGTATATGAGTCGGCAAGATTGCAATTAACAGAAAGGTAGGTTGCAAGCCTTACTGGCAACCTGAGTTTCCTTTGCAACTCAATGAAAGACCTACTGCTCTCTTGTAATACATACTGATTGACCTTACCTATATAAGGAGGCAATAACCTACCTTCACGCCAGAGCTGCTGTGCAATCCTGCTTTGGCACCAACGTCCAATCTTAGATCCAGTCAGTCCTACAGCAACAGAATTAGAGTCACTCATGCTTTTGAGTTGCGCGCTCAGTTTATAGCTTTGGATAGCTGATTGTTTCTAAATCATCAAGGCTTATTCCTTCGAGGAAGGCACTGCCATCTTGCTGCACTTTGAGGGCAGCCAATCTAAGACTAAGCTCGACGGCTTTCCTAATCGGGTAATTACGAAGCATACTGCAGATTATGCCTGCGACGAACGCATCACCGGCACCTACAGGAGAAACAACCTTGTCAGTAGTTATAGAAGAAGTAACGTGTGTTACTTCTTCATGCCCGTCGCAGTAAAATACTCCTCCCTCCTTCCCTAATGTAACAAATACCTTCTTAACTCCTTGCCTTATGGCCTCTTTGCACAGTTCTGCGGGACTCAAATCGAGGCAATCTGCTTCGTGGCTGTTAATGAAGAATAAGTCGCAGGAAGATAACCATGTTAAATAATTCTGTGGCAAAGGGAGGCCACTTGTGACAAGGCATTTATGACCAAAACCTTTACTTGACCTAATTGGCGGTAGATTAAACCAGAAGGATTCTGAAACATCACTACAAGTAATTAGAATGTCAACGTCTTTCAGCAACAGCGCTAGTTCAGCGGCGGTATTTTCGTTGAAAACTGATTGAGCAAATTCGTATTCTGAGACGAAGTCAACAATGTCCTCACCATCGAAAGTCGCCTTATATTTGCCCAATCGACCTACATGATCAATAGGAGTCTCGACATACTGTTCATTTAAATTAAATGGATTAGAAATCCTGTATTCGACTAATGAGTTCCCATAGTTTTGAGTGATAAGAGTTGCCTCTACTCCGAGTACGGCTAGATTCACAGTTATATTCCGACAAACACCGCCAGCGAATATACGTCTAGGTGCATACCATTGCCGCCTCTCCTTACTAGCAGACAAGTCCGTTAATATATCTATACCAGTTGGCCCAACTGATATAACTTTATAAGGTGTGTCAGAGAGATCATTAACGCTCATATTCCTCTAATGAAAATCCGCGCCCCGGAATTTGTCCCATTTCTTTTTGTGTCGTCTAATATTGTACGCGAAGCTTGCAATAAACATTGCGCCGCCACCAATATCTAAAAAATTACCAAACATGTCTTGGGCCTGATTTGTTAAGCCTGCCATGCTGCCATAAAACTCATACCAAAGAATAATGGTAATACTGAGAATTGTAACGATTAGTGAGTATTCTAAGGGTAAGAGTTTTCTGTTATTCTTGTGCCGGTATACTGCATCAGAAATGATAGCGCCCCCACAGAACATCGCCGATATAACTCCAACAAATAACAATAGAGCGTCGGCTAACCCTGTAGTTTTGTTCGTTGTAGATATAACTAAACATAGCGCTGCTATTATAAGTGCGGTGGTGTCCTGCCAGTCGAAATGAAAGAAGGTAAAGAACGTACCAAACTCCCTATTGAATCTCTCAAAGTAGTCCTGTTTAGCTTCCTTGAGCGACTGAATTTGGGATTCATATCGCGTCAACTCATTCTTTGTTGAGGTTAGTTGAGTATCAAGAGAATTAGCCTGACGCTTTAGCGAAGTCACTTTTGCCGCTTCTTTTTTAGCCTCTTCTGCAAATCGCTTGATAATGACTTCGTAACTTGTATATGCAGATGAGAGGTTAGAAAAGGCAGATACGTCCTGTACAAGAACATCAATTTCTGATGTCTTTATTAACCTTTCGAGAATGTCATCTGGATAACTATGTAAATGCGTATCAGGAATCCTTTCAGCGGCAATAAGGTTAAGCAGCATCAAGAAATCTGATACAGCAAACGAATAGTCCCTTAGAGACCCTCGATCAACATATATGAGACCTTCACGTGCCTCATCATGTACTCTAAGCTCGAATATTAGCCCCTTCATGGCCTTAGCCAATGTCCATAGCCACTTACGTCTTATATCTTCATTAACTTCAATACCTGATGTCAGCACTAGCCAAAATGCCCTAGCAACCCAACAGGTTGTAAAATGCTCAAAATCACCCTCTTTTGAACCTGGCTGATACGGCTCTCGATAAGAATCCCATACCATCTGGTTCTCCCAATCGGCGAGTGTGTTATAAACTTCTATAATCGGTGCAGAGGCAAGTCTTTCACGTTGGAAACTAATATCCCGTGCCTGTAGAGCAAAGGGTAACAGGGTGAGAACATAGGCTGTCATGGCTGGGTTCGGTTGACTCTCATGATGTTGGCGGTCGCCCCTGTCCCTCGTAAAAGGCGCACCATGACCAAGGTCACTTGTTAGGGAGTCTATTAAGTATTCGAGCCCCTGATTGGCTAAGTTAACCAACTCAGCTCTCTGCCTGTACTCTCTCTCTTCAAGATACCTGAGAGCAGAGATTAGAGCCCGCGTCACAATCCATGTGGAATAGACTTCATGTTGCCTATTAACGGCGTCTGCCCAGGGCTGTCCAGCACTCGGGGCATTACGCAAGCATACATTTAAGGCGTCTTTTAGATACTCTCCTTGATTTGCCTCGATCATTGCTAAGGCATACCACCCGATATGCCGATTGTTGAGACGCTTGTCTGGGTCAACGCTTTCGGCATGCTCTTTCCATAGATGATTCAGGCCCTTGATAAGTCGTTGAAATTTTTGAGGCTCTTTATCTTTGTGAGGAGCAAGGGCGCAGATGGCTTCTGCGGTAGTTATGAGGGTAGCGCCTTTTTGAGGATCCTTTTCAAGGTTTACGCGTAAACCTAAGTATTCAGGATCCTGGGTGGTGCTATCTACTGGCTGGGCGCAATCAAAGAGTTTTGATACGCATGAAGCGGTGAGTTCTTTGAGTGAGGTTTTTACCATTCTCCAAAAAGATCATTCTAGGGATGTTGTGAAATACGTTGTTTGATTACCTCCCAAGAAGACTCCTCTCTTGTGTTTATTAGATCATTAGCATTCGCGTCAAGATCGTCAATAAACTTGAGGTACTCGTCTTTATTAAAGACACGTAATTTATTATTACTAGCCCAATTTTGTAAATGGTTCAAGGCGTCATCCTCCTCACCTGTAGAAACCATTAGTTCAGCTTCATAAAAGTAGGTGTAACTTGGCACCTCAATTATTGCCAACTCCATACCCTTTTGAGTGTAGCGTTCGCTTATCCGATGCCCACCTATACCAATAGTTAATCCCACAGCAGCGAGCGCCGTAACGAGTGGTAAAAACTGGCCATGCTTACACTCCACTAACGTCTCTACTCGTTTACCTGATCCCCACTCACCGTGCTTAACCACTAATTCGGGCACCCCATTAGTTATACGGGCGCGGACATCTAGGCGATTTTTACGCATCACATCCGTAGTGAAATTGATCAAGTAGCGATCAAACCGCCCTTCATACTTCCACGAGGATAAGTATTCTCGGAGACCTTGCAACTCTTCAGTTGTAAGAGGCCCGGTTATTTCTACTTCTACATTCTGGGTCTGCATATTTATTGTAATTCAGCCTAGATTGAAACTAACTTGGTACATTTACTCTTTACTAAGGAGTGCAGCAAAGCCACCTGCAATATACTCTGAAGCAGGGACTAAGCGGTATTCCTTAGCGCGCGAAATTATCTTGACGCTCTCAATAATGTGAAGGGAATTCATGCCATACCAAATCTATGAGCTACTTGGGAAGTGAAAGTTAGATTACTGAGCATCTCGATAAATATGCGGCACAGGAATAGTATGATTAATCACATTGATCTTTGCTTCTACAGGACATAACGATCTTTCGAGCGTGGCCCAAACCTTCTCAGTGGACATTATGCTATTGCATAAGAAAATATCCACGTTGGCATACTTATATTCAGGCCATGTAGTGATCAGCAAATGGGATTCTGCCAAAACCAACACCATAGTAAGCCCGTGAGGGACAAATTGATGACTCAAGGAATTGACAATTTTCGCCCCTACTCTCTCTACTGAAGAAATCATTACCTCACTAAGAAATCTTGGATCTTCTAATGGGCACTCACATCCATAAACATCGATGTTGAGGTGCTGGAATTTCATACTATGACCTCCATTCGCCTCATTATAAACTATAAGAAATCTGTTGATCGATTCCGACAGGAGTACACTAAAACAGATTGCCAATTCTCAGACCCTTTGTTGAAATGAAGGGGAGGAATTTAGGGCTGTTATACAAGATGCTGTGGTTGAGGATGCACACAAGATGTGCAAAAGAGGTATGTTTCACACCAATTTCAAAATCTACCCTTAAGCACCATATGTTGTGCTAGGCAGCAGCGGCTCTCTGAAGTTTTCTCTCCTCAGAATTAGAGTGCTGTGCTCTAGCCGTGGAAACCAGATCCGCCATATCTATTATGCCTAGATCAGCCTTCCTGAATACGTACTGACGACCACCGTCCGTTTTCGGGCCGGAGATCGGCTGAACTCCTCGGGCAATGAGTAACTTAGTCAGGTGGACAGAGACAGTACCCAATTGTGGAGCAACTTTAGCCGTCAGGAAATAAGCTGATTCAAAGTATTCAAGATTACCTTTACTGACAAGCAAGTCCGAGTAGAACCCTCCCATTCTGTCCCGGCTTTGGAGAATTCCGGCTCTCACCAAGAAGTAGATCACATCTTTTGTGACTTTCAAGTACTTAGCAGCTTCGGTAGCGTTAAATACCTCTCCAAGCTGTAACCGCCGGTGTCTACCTGCGTAATCTGCCAACTGCCTCTTTGAGAAGAGAAAGGATGCAAGGCCGGGCTTTTTACTTTCTCTGCAAGGGGCAATTACGCCGTCAAGAATGTCCCTTACGAATTGCCCTAGCCTGAGATTGAAACGACTGAGTCGTCTGAGGGCCATAAGAAAGCATACCAAGTCTTTTTGCGCTGTGGATGCTGAGGGCTTTAGCTTTCCCTTGATCAAGCGAAGAAGGCCTTTAATATCCTCCCCGCTGAATCTCCAGTCGCTACACCCATCCACAGTAGGGCCGCGGAGAGGCTTGAGGAGCTGACAGGAGAATGTTCGACTTTCCGATGTCGTTGCGACCGGCTAATATGACTACATCTGTTAAATTTTTTAACTGTGTTTTATAGATCGATCTAAAATAACGAATTTCGACATAATCTATTTGAATCATTTAAAAGTCTCCGAAGTGAGTTTCAGATGAAATTTGGGACCAATCCGCATTGCCGCCCCACCATGAATCCCAAACTATCTACATGCGTGCAAAACGCGCGGTCAGAATAATAGCTGAACCGAATATATGCCTTGGCGCATGACAGCCAAGCAAAGACCGGAAACTTATCGGTGAGTGCCGTTCTTACGCCTTGCTCTTGATAATGGATTCATCTTTCGGAAATACAATTTCTCCGCATAACAGCACATCCCTTCCAGTATGAGTAAGGTCTTTAAATTGCTCTCGTAAACAATCCTCTAGGCTATGAACCACTTGCTCAACATTTCTCATGCTATCGCTTAGACATACAGAACAATTGCTTGCCTGCAAAGTAATTAGGTCAACAGGAGGGTGAAACATTTTACCAAGAGGACTAATAAGCGGCTCGCTTCGCTCGAAGAATGTGCCCGCGACTAAGGTGCAAGTCCACACGGATTTAACTTCAGGATCGAACAGGGCTACCCAACTCAACGCACCCCATACCGGAATATTAAGGTCAGTGATCTTATGTATCTGTTGATTAAGATGCTGAACGGAATTACGCAGCTTTTCAATCTTTTCTGTCTTCTTCATAAATATGAGAAAAGCTGGGGTATTTTGCTTGATTCCAGGAACTTGTGCTAACAACCCACGAAGGCGATGCACCAAATCAACAATCGACCATGCATCAAGAATCGCAGAAGTGAAATCACGAGAATTAGATTCAGTGCTAATAGGACTTTGCGCTATTTCATAGAGTGTTTCTCGTAGCCTATTATGAGCAAGATCGGCCATCTCCACAGAGTATCTAATGGCATCAAAAAATAGCATCTGTTTACGATTAGTCTGAGTAGGAATTTGTCTTAAAGGAGAATTATTGTCAATAATCATTTCATTCTCCACCTGCATTCAATACCAAGCGCAAGCGTCCGAATTAACTGGTGAGGATTAAAGACAAAAGACTAGCTTTGGTTGAATTTGTTGTTATATCGTCCGTATTATCCACGCAATGCACCATCGATTATCTGATTGATATTAAGACCAAAGCCTGCGAAATTCGGTTTTAGCTCAAAGTAACGTAACCAACCCCACTTCCGCTTTATCCTAGACTTATCGAATGACTCCAAAGCAGAATTTATGCGCCGAAAATTTCCTGAACTTACGAGCGCTATTACATCACGTTTCCTTTACTATCAAACCGCTTTAAGGAAGGAGAAGGCGGAGAACCTTCATCATTTAATTAGAGAAGCGGTACAGCAACTCATAGCTTCTGGACAATATGTTTCGGAGGCAAAAGTGAAAGAGTATGTGCGACAGCGCCTAACAATTCTTGGTCGGGATAGCCTCTTTAAACAAGCCTTGCGCAGAGTCAAGTTAGAAACGGGCTTAATTAAGTAACATATCATTCCAAGATACAAATCTCTCTCTTTGTAAATTGGAACCATCCGTTGGCCGCACGCTATTGGAAGCATAAGCTGTCCGTTGCGGCCAATGGATGGTTCCAGTCACACGAACTGACAAAAATCACAAACGCGAATAAGTTAAGCCGGTTTGGCCTTGGTATTTGCCGCCGCGGTCTTGGTAGGAGACGGCGCAGTCTTCGTCGGATTCGAAG
>WUUC01067409.1_pt1 | contig 17069 bp, 15 predicted proteins | sample 6278441 | NCBI WGS metagenome assembly WUUC01 (sample SAMN13675441, study PRJNA597444) | soil metagenome | isolation source: soil | place: USA: Washington | collected 2017-10 | reverse complement strand
GCGATCTGCTCGGGCGTACGGTGCGGCAGGAGGTGCGCGCGACGGCGAGCGCTGCGCCCCTGGTCACGCAATATGCGTACGACGAAGTCGGCAATCTCATCGAGGTCGTGGACCCCCTGGGGGGCAGCACGGTCTTTGTGTACGACGCGGAGAATCGGCTGGAGACGCGGACGCTGCCGAATGGGGTGGTGACGACGTATACGTACGACGCGCGGGATCGGCCGCTGAGCGTGGTGCATCGGAATGCGAGCAACGTGGTGCTGGTGTCGCGGACGTACGCGCGTGCGGCGGGCGGGGAGCCGACGCGGATCACGAAGGAGGATGGGAGCTACGTCGAGATTGGGTACGACGCGGCTTTGAGGCTCACGAGCGAGCGGTACTACACGGCGGCGGGCGTGCTCGAGGAGGAGCTCGGGTACACGTACGATGCCGACGGCAATCGGCTGACGAAGACGCGCAATGGGGTGGTCAGCACGTATTCGTACGCGGCGGGGTCGCGGCTGGTGGGGGTGAGCACGGAGGGCGAGCTCGAGGCGCGTGTCACCGACAACGGCGGGCGGGAGACGGAGCTTGTCGTGAATGGGCGGGAGCTCTCGCTGACTTACGATAGTGATGACCATGTCACGCGTGTGGCCGATGGAGCTGCGACGACGGTGTTTGTGTTTGACGCGCTCGGTCGGCGTGTCGGCGTGACGACCGGGAGCGGGACAAAACGTTTCTTGACTGCTCCGAATGCAGGCGACGGTTTCGAGTCGCCGCAGGCGATTACGGATGCAGCGGGGACCGTGCTCGCTAGCTACGTCTTCGCTGGCGAAACGCCGCTGGTGAAGACCACGTCCGCAGGCCCCGAGTACTACCTCATTGACGCGATGGGTAGCGTGATCGGCACGGCGGGCGCGAGCGGCTCGCTTGTGTCGGCCTTCGAGCACGATGCCTTCGGCAACGACCTCGGAGGCGCCGCGTTGTCTGGCGCCACTCACGGCGACTTTCGGTTGCACGGTATGTGGAGAGATCCGAACGGCCTCTACCACGTGCGCGCTCGCGCGTACGACTCCTCAACGGGAAGGTTCACTTCGCGAGATCGCGCTAACGGAGACTTCTCGAGCGCGAGCGCGACCCGTTACGTGAACAGTCGCTCAACCCGCGACGTGGCTATTCGGAGCTGGATGTCGTGCGCAGACACCATCTCGCGAGCGAGCCACGGCTCCGTTACCGGCCGTTCGAGCGGCTGTCGGCGCTGCGTCTAGATCACTTGTCGTGAGCACGAGCACTCGGGCGCGCGAGGAGCGCTGCTGGCGTTCCTCGCGCGCCCGCATGTTCATTGCAGCGGCGCCGCGGAATGCTCTTGCATACGCGACCGAAAGACGCGTGCTGGCTGAACGTGCACGAGCAATCCTGCTCGTAGCTCACGAACGGCGAGCACTCGTACGCATTCCGGCTCCAGTGCTCGCTGAGGTTTGCCGCCCGCGCCTTATCGGCGATTACGCATCTTTGCGCTGTGAACGCCCAGGGCCGGCCTAAACAGGGTCATCGCGGCAGCGATCATGGACGAGTGCGTCCGCCACATTCGCGACGGAAAACACGGGTGCGACTCTTGCCGGCGCGACCACCGCGGCGCCCGGCTGCGCTGAAGCGATGTTGCGACAACTCGGGGGACCGCGTTTGTACTGCTTATCCGCAACCGCCACGCCCACCACGACGACGCCTCTGCTCGTGGCATCCTTCGCGCTCCGCGAACTGCGCCGACGTCAAACGACGAAGTCACCGGACGCTTACGATGAACGCGGTCATCGACTCCCAGTTGCGCTGCGCTTGTACATCACATCTGGGGCGGCACGTGCTGAGAGCGACCTTTCGTGGTGCGCCCTGCCCTGCCCGGCGTCGAGGTCGTCGCCAACGCGTGCAAGTAGGTCATCAGACTACTCGTCTCGCCCCTGCACGCGCAGCAGGATTGCGCTCCGGATGCGAACGGATATCCAATCTGGTGGGGGAGTCCATGCTCGAAGCTCGCGGCGCGACGAACGCTGGCTGGAGGTCGGAGCGCGCACATCCAAGCGCTCGTAAGTCAACGCGCTGGGCGCTGGCTTGCGCCGCGCTGCTGGTGAGTTGTTCATCTTCGGGATCGGGCGGAAAAGGCTGGCGCGACGCGGGATCCGATCTGACTCCCGAACAGCGCTCGTTGTGCGAGCACACGGTCGACAAGTTCTGTGAGCTGGGTTGTAGCTGCAGCGCCGAGGCTCCTTCGTGCGTGACCGGCAACTCGGCCCCATTCAGCTCCGGTGTGGTGCGGCTGACCTGGAGTGATGCGGCGGACTGCGCCGCCGCTTACCGGCGCGAGTGGTGCGAGCCCGGCGATCAGGCGCCGAGCTCGATCGAAGGCTGCGCGAGCGCGGTGGACGCGCTGGCCTGCGCCGAGGGCGGAGTCACCCGCCCCGATGCCTGCAACCCCGCGCCGATGGGGAGCGGTGCCAACGCTTGCTCCTCCGATGATCAATGCCCCGAAAGTCACTGCGCGAAGGCCCAGCGCGCCGTGGGCAGCATCACGAATCTCGAGCCGGTCGAGGCCGGGCAGTGCGCGACCGAGTGCCGTACCAACGGCGACGTCCATGTGTTCTGCGGTTCCGCCTGTTCCCCCGGCGCGGGCGAGTACTGCCGGCCGGGCTGGGTTTGCGTGGGAGCGACTGGCGTGGGAACCGGCGCGTCGACCTGTCAGTGCAGCCGTGACGATACGCGCCCGGAGAGATCCGCGGAGATCTGCGACGGCAAGGACAACGACTGCAATGGCGTCGTGGACGACGCGGCCGCCGCGGACGCCCACTGCTCCCAGAACGTGCGCGCCGGCTTCGGCTGCCAAGACGGCAGCTGTCAGCTGTGCCCGGCCCGCTGCGACGGCTCATGCGTGGATACGGATCTCGACGCCAAGTACTGCGGCGGCTGCGGCAACGCTTGCGCCGAGGGGCAGACCTGCGCCGGTGGCGCCTGCGTCGATGCCCACGCGGTGGTGCAAGGTCGCAGCCCCATCGAGCGCATGCAGGCATTCCGGGGCGACGTGTACTTCACCGAGCGCTACGAGTACGGCCTGTTCCGCTGCCCCGCCGAGGGCTGCGCGCCGAGTCCGCTCCGGCTCACGGCCGACGAGGCGATCGAGCTGGTGAGCATGCCGGCGGGAGATGAAACGGCCGTCGACCCGAGCTTCGCGTTCGTGCAGGTCTTCCAGCAGGGCAGTGAGGTAGGCAACCGTCTGAAGACCTGCCCCGTGTCGGGATGCGGCGCAGCGCCGCGCGAGCTGGGTGATCTACCGCTGCAAGCATCGACACTCGCTGTACGCGGCGATCGCGCGTTCCTCGGGGTCGTGGAAGGTGACGCCGATCCTGGCGTGTACACTTGCCTCGGCACGGGCTGCACGGATCCACCGGAACAGCTCAACGGCGAGCTCAGCGCCGGCCAAGAGCCCACCTTCGCCACCGACGCGACGCACCTGTACTTCACGATGCCGCCGCGCATCGGTGTGTTCCGCTGTCCGCTGGGCGGCCCCTGCGACACCGCCAGCGCACTGTTCGAAAGTGGCTACCGCACGGGCCTGGTCGGCGTCGATGGCCGCTACGTGTACGTCGAACACCAGACTAGCTCCAGTGAACGCGGCGTAGCGCGCTGTCCGGTGGCGGGTTGCACGGCTCCGGAGAAGATTTTCGACGTGCCGCTGTCGGCCACCGTCTACCACGGACAGCTGTTCGCCGTGCGGAGTGGTGTCTACGGACACGTGGTCTACCAGTGCGCGCTGGACGACTGCAGCGCGCCCAAGCGCCTGTGGCAAGCCACCGACAAGGCCGTGACTCTGCAGGGCATCGCGGCGACCGAAGGCGTGCTCTACCTCAACTTGCGCGGCGAGGATCCGAGCACAGGCGGAATGATCTGGGCGATTCCGAGGTGAACATCGCGCTGTCACGCAGCGCCGCGCTGACGTGACGTCTCGTTGCGCTGGCTCAGGTGTGGGCGTCGACTTACAGACATGCAGATCCGCGGTTCGAGGCGCAGTCAGTCCATCGCGCACGATTCTGCGCTCCCGCTCACAGCCCGTATACCAAACGACAGAAACCAAGACTGGTCACGAAATCCCTTCGCGCCTGAGCGTCGTAATCCCGCAAGATCGCCTCATGGGCGGAAGGAGCAGGGAATGAAGCGCGGAAGTAAGGGCGTGGGTATGTGGCACTGGCTGGCAGTTGCCAGTCTGGGCCTGAGTCTGCTGGCGGGCTGCGACTTTGCCGGCGCGAAGGCCAAGCTCAAGACACCCGACGTCCCCGATCTCGACGACCTCCCGGACCTCGACGACCTCGAAGAGACGGACGTGCTCGAGCGACAAGCGCTGGCGCTGCTGGCGCTGCTGTATCCCGAGCTCTCGGAGGAGGAGCTGCTCGAGATCAGGGGCTCGCTCAGCCTGGACGCGATCCTTTCCCTGCGCGCGGAGCTGGACGCGGCGCGCGTGGCTGCCAAGGCATTCGGCGACCTGCTGTTCACCAGCGCCAGCGAGCGCGTGGCGCAGCGCCAGAAAGATCTCGCGCCCCACAATGACGGCTTTCCGAACGGCCTCGCAGCCATCGCGAGCCACTGCAGCTACGATGGCCAGCGCGGCCGCGTACAGCTGAGCGGCGTATTCGACCGTAAGGACGCCGTGCAGCTCGCGACCGGCGACGTGCGCCTGAGCATCGACGGCGTCGAACAGACGTCTACGCTGAGCTGTCTGCACGACGGCGCCAGCGTCGACATCGTGTTTCTGATCGACATCACCGGCAGCATGTCCAACGTGATCCACGCCGTGCGCGACTCGGTCGTGCACTTCGTCGATCTGCTCGAGGCCAGCGGCGTGCGCGGGACGGCCTCCGTGGTGACGTTCCAGGACAGCGTCGGCGTGAACGTCTCGTTCCAGCAGCCCGCGCCGCCAAACAACTTCGAGCGCAGCCCCTTCTTCGCGCCGGTGTCGCTCGACGATCCCGAGCAGGTCGACGCGCTGCGCGCGTTCGTCAACCGCCTGGAGGCCAACCGCGGCGCCGACGCCCCCGAAAACCTGTCGGGCGCGATCGACTTCGCGCGCAACAACGTGATCGGCTACGCGGCCGACGGGACACCCAACCTGATCGGCGACGGCAAGGAAGACCCCGCCGGCACACAGGCCTTTCCTGAGCTCCAGAGTGACAATCAAGTGTTCGTGGTACTGACCGACATCACGTTCCACGGCGACGACCGCAACGAGCGCAACTCCTCGCTGCTGCGGCCCTTCATCCCGCGCGACGCGCACGACATCCTGGCGACCTTGCACGAGAGCGGCACCACCGTGCACGTCTCGGATCCGAGCTGGTCCGACGAGTCGCTCGACCCGAGTTCGGACAAGGTGGACGCGGACTACTGGGCCGTTCACACGGGCGGCGTGGGCAAGGACGTCGTGGAGGGCTACTCCATGGTGGACCTGGAGCTCGTGGTGGTGGCAGAAAACACGGGCCTGCTCGACATCACCCTCGACAAGATCGTGGCGTCGAGTTGCACCGTCGAGTTCAGCGCGGAGCTGGCCGCGAGTGCGGAGCTCAGCGTTTCGCTGACCGCAGGCGGCAAGCAGTTCAGCGCCAACGTCGAGATCGCACGCTACTAGTGGGCGCGTCGGCCGCCGCTTCCACCAATGGCAGCAAGACGGTGACGCGCGTGCCGCGCGCGGAGCGCACCCTCCAGCGTCACCGCCGGCGGTCCCCGCCGCCGGCCGGTGGATCCTCGACCTGGGTTGGCTCTGACGAAGTCCTGAGCCCAGTCCCAGTACGCGGATGAGGAGACGGGCTCGTTTACTACGGATACAGGTTCTACTCGCCGACCACAGATGGTCGAGGACCGCGCGAACACAGGCGGTGCCCGGATACCGTGTTGGCCGTCAGTTGCCGGTTGACGCGCGCCTTCGGACCCAAGTGCCAGGGGTGCCCGCCGCGACGCACACCCAGCCCTCGACGATGTACTTCGAGCCCGCACTGCCGAGCTCCACGGGAGAGGCGTTCACGATGACGTCGCCCACCGCCCAAGTGCCCACCGCCGGGAGCCACGTGTTGGCATCGGAAGGAGTCGTGAAGGAGTGATTGACCGATGAAGGCCGGCGCGTCGACAGCACGGTTCCGCGATCGATTCCGCGGAAATCGTTCTTGGTAAGAACCGAACCGTTGCTTCCGATCCAGCTGTAGCGCACCGCGGCGTCGCTATAAGCGCTCGGGGGCGAGATGTTGGGCGTGATGATGTTATTGGCGTATTCGATGTTGCCGTTGACTGGCGACGTGGAGCGCAGCACCGGATCAGGATGCTGATAAAGAAACGCCGGTCCGTTCGTTGCGTTGCCCACGACGATGTTGTCCCGCACGATGGTCGGCGCCGTAGCGCTCTGGATCAAGACGGCGAATGCCCACGGTGAGGTGGGACCGGCCGCGATCGTGTTGCCTTCGATGATGATCGGCGCACCGACGCTCGAAAAATGCTCGATGGGCGTGGCCGTTGGCACCGGGAGCATCGTACAAGTACTTGCCGCGCACCACGACCGGCACGCCGTTGTTGCCTATGACGATACCCTTCGAGCAGCGCTCGATCGTGTTGTTGGCGATGATGACGTCTCCGTTCGACTGACTCGCGAGGATCGCGCAACCCGTGTCGTAGATCGTCTTTCCCTCGACGACGAGGCGCTTGTGTCCGAGCGTGCTCGCGAGTGACATTGCGATATTTTCAGGGTGCCGGAGTTGCGATTGCACTCGTTGAAGATATTGTTTGCGATCACGCCCCCGTTTCCGCCCTGTTCGATGGCCATGGCGCATTGAAACGATCGGTTCTCCGTCATCGTCACGTCGCTTGCGGCGATGTTGTAAGCAGAGAGGCCGTACCCGGTGCTCGTGCTCCAGCCGCCGATCCACTTTGCGTAGTTGCCTCGCAGCGTAACGTTGCGACAATAAGCGGGACCGTTCCAGTAGAAGCCCTCCATCCGGTTGGTCTCGACGTGACAGTCCAGCACGAAGCTGCCGTCCACACCGGCGAACGAGATGAGCGGTCCGAGATCCTCGTGGTCGTTCCTGCCGAGGACCTTCAGGCTGCGCATGCCGACGTTTTTTAGCGAGTAAGGGTCCGTTCCGGCGATGCCAAGGAAGAAGATCGGGCCGTGGCCGTTCACGCGCCCCGTCAGCTCGGACTTGATGCAGGACGACGGCCCCACGCCTTGAAGCGTGATGTTGCAGTAGTGCTGCGTGCTGGTCTGCTGCATCAGCGCGATCTGCGTGGTGATCTTGTATATACCAGCAGGGAAGAAGACCACGCCGCCAGTCGTCTTCAACGTATCGATCGCAGCCTGGATCGCAGGCTGGTCGTTCGCGGCGTCGTCGCCCTTGGCTCCGAACCACTTGACATTGACGTAGCTCTGCTCATGCACCCGCACCCAGCGGCCGGCCGCGCTCGTGCCGAAGACGATGCCGTTGTTGGCCACAGGTAGGGGCGCCGCAGTATGCCATCGGAAGACGCCGCCACCGCCGTCGCCGGGCGTGTGGTAGCCCATGACGATCGCGATCGCCGTCGTGCTGCTCCCGTCGGTGTTCGTCAGCACGGCACCAGTTCCAACGATGACATCGAACCAGCGCAGCGACGTATCCGTGAGGGCCTGCTGCGCCAACGAGATCGCGCCCTCCTCAGAGCGCCCCTCGCCCTCCTCGTCGGACGTGGCGCCTCCCCCGGCGGCGCACCCGCTGGAGAGGACGGTTCCTGCCACACCGCCCAAGAGCGCGAGCGCTATTCAGGACGAGAACTGGGCTATGGCCTGGCATCCATGCGTTCGAGAATCCTTCGACCGGAGCATGGCCTGCCTGCGCGACCACGCCGGCGCCGTCCGTAAGGCTTCGGGCATAGCTGTAGGAGTCGGACGGTTACAACGCATTGACCGCGCAGCCAGCGCTTCTGCCCCATAGCTATCGCGCACGGCTGCGCGCTGCTCGAGTCGTCTCGTGATCATTGGAAACGCCCCCGGCCAACGTGGCTGCGCCAGGACGTACGTTCGAGACTACAATTAGTTGGATAACATCGCAGCGACGGAGTCCGTCACTTTTATGTTGTCCATAATGAACAGTGTGTGCACGAAGGGGGGAGCGCGGTAGAGCCCTGCACGAACGTCGAACTGGTCGACGAGGGTCGCAGGGGTATTGTAAAATGCGCCCCAATCCGATTCCGGCTCGTAACCCCAGTAAAATTTGTGACATGGGTCGGCAGGGAACTGGTCGTCCGTACACGTCTCATTGATGTCGTAGTTGATGGCTTGCTCCACGACGAAACTGTCGTTGCTCTTCCAACAAGAATGACGCCACGCCACGCTACGTAATCCGTGTAGCGGGGTTTCATCTGCATGTTGAACCGATTCCACTGTCCCTTGGTGACGTAGGTGCGCAGGAAGGTCTTGGCACCTTGATTAGTCGCCTTGACGTCGTTGCGGTACACGAACTCCACAGCGACCTGATTCGCGGCGCATGGCCGCCGAACGGCTCGCGGCGGTGTCAATTGCGCTGAAGTAGTGCTTCGGAAAGCGGCTGTCCCCGCTTTGTCGGAGCTATCCTCTTTCGCTGGTACTTGATGGGCGACGAGACCCAGCGCAGCGTGTTTCTCGGCGACGACTGCAGACTCTGCCAAGATCCGAATTGGACCGTGCAAAGCAAGAACTGGGATTGAGTTGCAGGGACCTTGACCGGGCCGGTTCTTGGCGCACGCGTACCTATGCCGCGATTGCTTTCGTCACCTCGCCTCTTAGGTCGCGTACCTCGCCCGCCTGAAGCGATGCCATGATGGCGTGGCAGGCCAGCAGGATCCCAGGCGGGACGAGGGCGGTCGCCTGAAACGAGGACGACACCGACCACGTCATCGAGCCCGCCACCGCGCAGAGCGCACAAACCATGAGTGCATACAGCCCCTTGAGTCCCGCATCGTAGCGGAAAACGCCGACCACGGCGCAGCCAGCATCCGTCGCACGAAGCTGTGCATACAGCTCCGGGTGAAGCCAGTTACGCCCGCGCATGTTGATGATCCGTAGGCGCACGATATCCCCGTCGAATGCGCCCACGTTCGTCGGACCCGCGAACGGCTTCAGCGACAGCGCCCACCGGTCCCACGGCGGGAACGCCTCCTGTAATCGCGCGAGCGTGTCACTAGTTGAACGGTGAGTTCGGAACTCGACTGGACACGACCGAAGCAAGAGCAAGTCGAGAGCACGCATGTGCGTAAGCATAGGTCTTGTCTCTCGCGAAATCCCACCGCCCGTTCCTCGCGCTCTACGGTGACTTGGTCCGGATGCATTGTCGTTGGCTTGATCAAGCATGTGATGTTGGCGATGCCCGATTCGGGCAGCGGGATGGACGCGGCCACGCGCGCGCGCATCTTCGAGCTGCCAGCTAGAATACGGCTTCCGCTGTCCTACCGCCGGCGCTGCCTGCATTGCGACCACCTGCGGCGACGGCGTGGTGCAAGGGCTCGAAGGTTGGGACGACAACAATCAGACGAGCGGCGATGGCTGTCGAGGCAGCACCAACTTCGATGGCACGGTCGCGACTGCCGCCCAGCGGTTTCAGGTCGAGCCGCTCTACACCTGCACCAACGTCAGCGCCAACACGCCCGACTCGAGCTGTCGACGCAACACGCAGTTCGTGCGCGTCCAATCGTTCAACGTGCAGAGCATCAACTCCGAGGCGCTGCACTACGATACGAGCACGCGTTCGTTAGTCGGCTACAAGCCGACCAACCAGCAGCTGAAGCCCATCGAGCTTTGTCTCGACCGCACCATCCTGAACCCGAACACGGACCTGACGCTGACGGCGCGCTCAAAGCCGGTGAGCACCCCGACCGGCGCAACGTACGATCCCTTCTCGGGAACCTGGCGGTTCATCGACAGTGGCGGGACGTTGACGCAGATCACGCCGGCCCAAGCGGGCGCGGACAAGACGCCCTACCAGGAGACACTGAATCTCTCGGGGAACACAGCCACGGGCGTCACAGTGGGCGAGGAAGGTCGCTTGTACGTGTCCACCGATCCCAGCACGAACCTGGGCGGCGGTTGTAAGGCGGGCGCCTTCTACGTATTTGCGCGCGACACGAGCGGCAACACGACGTTTGCGACCACGGCCGTCGGCACGTTCACGATGGGCGCGTCGACACTGGGCGATCTATTTACGCTCCCTGGCGAGTCGCCGGTCGGCATCTTCACGGACGCCTGCGGCTCCTACGACGTCAATGCCGCCGACCCCACCTTCTCCTTCTTCAGCGCGGCCGGCAGCATGGTCGCCCAAGAGAAGCTGCCGGATCCGAGCGGCATGTTCGTCAACGGTACCGCCTTCACCAAGGACGGCGACGCGATGGAGACGGCGCCGGACGGTGGCGCCTTCGTCGTGTGCGTGGCCGGCAGCAGTGAGGCATACCAGCTATTCGCGCGCACCTGTCAACGGGATCTCGACTGCGCGGCGGTCATGGCAGGTGGCGAGTGCGACCCATTGCAGCGCTGCAATGGCGGATCCAATCCTGGCGCCAGTTGTACCAGCAACACGCAGTGCCTCGGTGGCGGCACCTGCGGAACCGTAACCTTGTGCGTGGGCGGCAGCAACGCGGGAGCCGAGTGCACGAGCAGCGCGACCTGCAGCGGCGGGGGCACTTGCACGAACGCCCTCGGCTATTGCCACGCCCCTGGCCGCGCCCGTGACGATCGCGCGACCATCAGCGTGAACAGCAGCAGCAACACCATCGCCGTGCTCAGCAACGACGTGCGCAGCGAGAGCTCTTGCCGCGCACCCGCGTTCTATATCGTCTCCGCCAGCATCAGCGCGGCCCAAGGGACGGTCACACTCGCGGATACGAACGCGGACGGTCGTAACGACGTGGTCCGCTACACACCTCCGGCTCGCTTTTGCGGCGGGCTCAAGACGTTTACGTATACGGCCGCACTGGGTGGCAGCGAGACGGGCACCGCCACCGTCACCGTATTCATCAAGTGCGTGTGCGGCGACGGTAATCTGCAGGCCGGCGAGCAGTGCGATGATGGCAATGCCATCGACGGTGATCGCTGCGGCAACGATTGTCTGATCAACGTGGTGTGCGGCGATGGCGTCCTGGATCCAGGCGAGGAGTGCAACGACCACAATGCAGTCAGCAATGATGGTTGCTCGAGCACATGTCGCCTGGAGACGGTGTGCGGCAACAACATCACGGAGGGCGTAGAGGAGTGCGACGGCACGGCGCCCGAGGGCAAGGTCTGCAACGCGAACTGTCGCATCAATATCTGCGGCGATGGCGTGTTGGTTGTCAGCGGCGGCGAGGACTGCGACGACGGCGCACTGAATTCGGACACAGGCGCGAACGCTTGCCGCAAGACCTGCACGGAGGCCGACTGCGGTGACGGCGTCAAGGACACAGGGGAGCAGTGCGACGACGGAAACACATCGAATCTCGACGCGTGCTCGACCCTGTGTCTGAGTCAGATCTGCGGCAACGGCGTGCGCGAAGGCGCGGAGCAGTGCGACGACCTCAACGTGCTCGCGGGCGATGGCTGTTCGCCTCTGTGCCGGTCCGAAGCGGTCTGCGGCAACGGTGTGCGAGACGGCAGCGAAGGCTGCGACGACCACAACACGAGCAACGGCGACGGCTGTCGCTCCAACCGTACGCAAGAGCTGTGCGGCGACGGCATCACGGATGCACCGCTCGAGAGCTGCGACTATGCAGATCCCAGCCTGAGCCCGACACTCGTCTGCTCGGCCACTTGCCGAGTCGTGCCTGTCTGCGGCAACGGCGTGATCGAGGCGCCGGCAGAGAGCTGCGACGCGGGCGCTAGCAACTCCGAAGCGCCCAATGCCTCCTGCCGCACTGATTGTGAACGCGCTGGCTGCGGCGACGGCGTGGTGGACACGGGTGAGCAGTGCGATGACGGCAATGCCCTGTCCGGAGACGGCTGCGGAACGTGCGTGCTGGAGCCCACGGTATGCGGCGATGGCAAGCTCGAGGGCAGCGAGGAGTGCGACGACCACAACGTTGCCTCGGGCGATGGCTGTCGCGCGAACTGCACCGTCGAGGTATGCGGCGACGGCATGAAGGACGCGCCGCGCGAGGCCCGCGACTATGCAGATCCCGCTCTGCCAGCAGGCACGCTCTGTAGCTTCACCTGCAGACTCCAATCTGCCTGTGGCAACGGAGTGGTCGAGTCCGGCGAGCTGTGCGACCTGGGGAATGGCAACTCGCAGCTCCCCAACGCGACCTGTCGTGCCGATTGCAGTCTGGCGCGTTGTGGAGATGGCGTGGTCGACTCGAGCGAGGGCTGCGATGACGGCAATCTCTGGAACGGCGATGGCTGCAGCTCCGTGTGCTCGGTCGAGGGAGCCGTGTGCGGCAACAACCTGATCGAGGGCCTCGAGGAGTGCGATGACGGCGGCACGACGGGCGGCGACGGCTGCCGCGCAAACTGCACCGTCGAGGCGTGCGGTGATGGGCTCACCGATCTGCCCACCGAAACCTGCGACGACGGCAACACGAAGAGTGGCGATGGCTGCTCTGGTGCTTGCCGCTCGGAGACCGTGTGCGGCAATGGTATCCGAGAGGCCGCCGAGCAGTGCGACGACGGCAACAACACGACGGGGACCTGCGACGGCTGTTCTCCCACCTGCCGCACTGTTTCCGTGTGCGGAAACGGCGTGGTCGAGCTCGGCGAGAGTTGTGATGACGGCCGACAGGCGAGTTGCTCGGCGCCCGTATCGGGCGATGGCTGCGATACCAGCTGCCAGGTCGAGAACTACTGTGGCGACAGCATCATCGCAGGGCTCGAGGAGTGTGCGATGACGGGAACGCCGTAAGCGGTGACGGCTGCCGCGGCACTGCCAACGCGCAGCTGGCTTGCACGGTCGAGATATGCGGTGATGGCATCGTCGATGCACTCGAGCAGTGCGATGACCACAACAACATCTCCGGCGACGGCTGCTCGAATGGCTGCCGGAGAGAGGCCTTCTGTGGCAATGGCGCGAAGGAAGGCGTCGAGCAATGCGACGACGGAAACAACGTCTCTGGGGACGGCTGCAGCTCCGCATGCAAGAGCGAAGCGGCCACTTGTGGCGACGGCATTCTCCACTTCACCGAGCAGTGCGACGATGGCAACACGAGCAGCGGCGACAACTGCAGCTATCCCGATTGCAAGATCGCGGGTCTGATCTGTGGCGATTCGATCGTCGGGCCTGCCGAGGAGTGCGACGACGGAAACGTCAGCAGCGGCGACGGCTGCCGCGCCAACTGTACCCGCGAGCGCTGCGGCGATGGCACCGTGGATGCCACGCGCAACTCGCAGTGCGATGACGGCAACGCCAACAATGGCGATGGCTGCTCCGCCACGTGTCAGGCCGAGATCATCCTGCAGTAGCGCGCAGGGCCTTCACGCTGCCCTCAGTTTGGGACACACACCTTACGGTTGGCCGAGCCGCCGCCCGTGGAGCGGCAGCCGAAGTCAGCGTGCGCATACCGGGCGCAAAACGCGTTTCCGTCGGCCTCTCCTTCACAGCTCAGGAAACACATGCGCTGCCCCGTGCTTTCGAATGGGCCGCACACCTGCGTCTTTTTGTTCGGGCATTCGCCGGCCACGCTACAGCAGTCAGCATCGGTGTCGCACTCGTGCGTGCAGTATCCACCCGTCACCTTGTCGAGGCACAGCGTTTCGCCCTCGATCTGCTCGGTCACGCCCGCGAAGCACTGCTCGGCAGATTTACATGAAGTTCCCACTCCCTTGTCGTCGTCGTCGTTACAAGCCCACGCCGCAACCGCGGCGAGACCGACCAAGACGCCCACCCCCGCATGTCTTGTTGCTTTCATGGGGAGATTGTAACCGCGAAGCCCCCCGGCACGGCAAATCCCAGCTTCGCCCTCGCCGAGCCGGCCTAGCGAGGATCAGAGCCCCTGGATCGCCGTGTCGACGCGAACGTGGCCAGGAGGTGGTCGACTTCTCGCCGCGCGGTTCATGCTCCGCGCTCGACCAGAGCGCCGTGGCTCAAGGCAGTGGCCAGTGCATCAGCCTACCTGCGATCGAGGCCTACCCGGACGTGGGCGACACTCAGGTGCAGGTGATCAGTCATTGGCCGGGCCGCGCGGCCGAAGAGGTCGGGCGCCTGACGTTGGACGAGCTTCGGAGCTCATGTCGCCCGAGTAGACGGTGGTACATTGGCCCGGGTTGATGTTCCACCAGCCTCGATCGCGCCAAGGATGCGCCTGGCCACACGATGGTTCGTTGATCTTGTGCGCGTACTGCAGTGGCTTGGTCGTTCCGTTGCAGATCTTCAGCCATGCGTAAGCGGACGAAGGTGCGGCCCAAAGCGCGCCGATTGCCGTCAGTGTAGGCAGCGCCCCATTGGTGAACAGACGAGTGTGGTCCATGGCTTCTCCCGTCGGTTCTGAGCGCTCGCGACATTGCGAGTCGCAGCAGAGTTTCCTGACTCAGGCGTCGGCCCGTATTTGTTCAGCTTACGGACCCTACAGATCCGGCGTGGACGGCAAGCCCAGCGTGTACGTCATCAATAGCTCGTCGGAGCTGACCCGTTACGACGTCAGGCCGGATGGAAGGCTCGCGGAGGGGGCAACGCTGAGCTTCCTGAGCTCCGGCGTGACTGCAGGGCTCTCCGAGCGCTCGGTCTTCTTCATCTCGGATGACTAGGCGTACCTGCTCGATGATGTGTCCTTGCAGGCAGTGGTGTTCGACCCGTCGGCCATGAAGATCTCGTCCAAGATCGAGCTCGGCGAGCTGCGCAAGCAGGGCTGGACCGCGCACTTCGACTATCGGCCCAAGTCGCGCGACGGCCAGCTCGTCGTCTCCGCGTATTACATCGACGATACCTTCAGCTCCTCCTTGCGTGAGACCGGAGCCGCTTTGATCGATACGGTTGCGGATGCGGTCACGTTTCAGAGAGACACGCGTTGTGGAGGCTTTTCGACCTCCGTGCTGGCAGACAATGGAGATCTATATTTCGCGAGCGATCCCTATATCGGTGGCTCCATCGGGCCGGCGGCGACGAGGCGGGCCCGGAGGGGTGTTTGCTTCGTATGCGAGCCGGCGAGAACGAGTTCGATCCCGAGTATTATGCCGACGTAACGGAGCTCGCGCCTGGCTTCGGAGGCGGCATTGTGCGCGGCTTTGGAGGTACGGCCTATCTGCGCGTCTACGACGGGCAGATGCGCCCGATTGGGCGGGACACCAGCGCGCTCGACCTGTACGGGTATGCCGCGTGGCGCTTCTGGCGCATCGAGCTCGGCGCGGATGGCGAAGCTACGCAAGTCAAACTTCCTCCTGGGGCAGGAACGCTGCGCGCCTTTTCGGTGGACGGCGTGACGTACGCGACCGACGCCCGCGAAGACTACTCCAGCACGACATTGATCAACATGTCAGGGCATGAAAAGCCAGCGCCTGGCTTGAGCGTTCCTGGCAATGTGGCGGGTGTGGTCAGGGTGAGGTAGCCCTGAGCACAGGAAAACCGACGTGCGCTGAGCGGAGCACGAGGGCGGCGGGGCGCGGCCCGTCCTAATACCATCCGGACAGTACCAGATCTACGGCCGTAAACCGCGGATCCATCGCTCCACGAGCTGGATCTCTTTCTCGTCGAGATACGGGCCGCTGGACGGCATGCGCGCACCGCAAAGATTGGTACCGCGGAGCGCGTGAACGAGGTAGCTGGTCTCCGGAGAGCCGGGATCCACCCGCTTCATCGGCGGCAGCCCCGCATCTGCGCAGGGCAGCGCGTCCTGTCCCACGGCCCACTCGTACAGCTTGTCGACGCGCGAGCCATCGGCAAACATTTCTACCCACGCTCGAAACTCCGCAGGGGACACCGCGCCGCCGTGGCAGGCAAAGGTGCCGCAGTTGGTGCCTCCGTCGGCGCCGGAAAAGAGCGCTTGCACGGCGGCGTACGCAGCGGGCAAGCTGCCTGCGTCGCCCCCGCCGTCGTTGTCTCCGCTCCCACCAGCGTCGCTCCCGCCGTCGTTGCCCCCGGTCCCGCCGTCGTTGCCCCCGGCCGCGCCAGCGTCGCTCCCGCCGTCGTCGCCCCCGCAGCCGAGCATCAGAGCGGGAATGGTTGCAGCCACGGCGAGCGTATCCGCGACGCGCTCGGCGAGCGCAGACTTCCATGAACTCATGCCGCCAGTCTAGCACCATGCAGGGACGCTGCAGCAAAGCCGGCTGTGCTTGACCAGCTCTATGCGTTCACGTTGAGCTCACGGTCCGATTCTCCGCTCTATCCGGAACTGATCGCAGCGCATTTGGCAAACCATGTCGTCGTTACGATGGCGGTTTGCGCGCTTGCGAAGAAGCTGCCGGAGCGGCTGGAGGCCACTCTTCACTGGTATCGCCTCTTCAAGGAGATGGATTTGACAGTCGTGGGAAGTGACCTCGCCGTTCAAATGACGCCGTGGATAGAACACAGGTACAAGGGCGCCTGCATGGCTCAGTGAGGTGACCCGAGAACTCAATCCGTTTCCGCCGGGCCGCAATCGCTCGGGGCACCGGCTTCTGGGGAGCAGGAGATCAGGGCCGGGCTTGCGTCATTGCACAGATCGTTCGTTGTCTTGCCTCGCGGTCAACCCCGCGCGCCGCATCAACCGCCCGAAAGGCCGGAACCATGGCCGGAACACGCTGTCATCGGTCTGCTCGAGCGACTCCACAAGCTCGGTCCACAGCTCGCGCAGTGGGATCACAAACAACGCCACCGCCACGCCCGCGCTGAACCACGCCCAGTTCGGCATCTGGATGCTCCACTACTTGCGCATGCTGGCAATCGTGTCCATGAGCTTCGACAAGAACTCGCTCTCGTCTTGCAGTCAACCCCAACCTTCTCGGTCTCTTCTGAGCTTGCTCTTCCGTCTTCCTCTCCCTTTCAGCGCAGCGTCAGCGTCTCCCACGGGCATCGTCACGAGGTGGCTTTCAACCTTCTGTTCGCGCTCGACGAGGCGGTTCCGTTGGCCGCGGCGCATGGTGGGGTTCGAACGGAGGTCGGTGCATTCTATTGCGACGGCTCTCGACAGCGGCCAGG